>Ga0102953_1000242_pt1 | contig 39366 bp, 30 predicted proteins | sample SalPon2A_C_D2_MG_FD_78509 | JGI IMG/M metagenome (GOLD analysis project Ga0102953, IMG submission 78509) | Soil microbial communities from South San Francisco under conditions of wetland restoration - Salt Pond MetaG R2A_C_D2_MG | ecosystem: Environmental > Terrestrial > Soil > Wetlands | place... | reverse complement strand
GATGAAGAATACCGTGGCCAAAACAACCATGAATTTATTTTTAATTGATGCAGCTATAATTTTTTCTAACATAGCAGGTTTGTTCCTGAGTTGTTGGCAACTACGAGCTGTTTGCCCTTAAAACAATGATTCAAGATCGTCATCTTTCGCTGATGATTTGGCATCGGGTTTTTCTTTGACCTCTGAACTTGTGTTATTGCTCTGTTCTGATTTGGTTTGAGAGGGGCTTTGGCTCTTGCTTGCATCAAGCATTTTTGCAATGGCTGCTCGCAGGGTTGATTCGGAATCGAGCATGAATTGGGCCGAGGTAACGACCTTTTCATTGTCCAACAATCCTTGTACAATTTCCACAAAACCCTTTTCTCCGCTGAGGCCTGTTTTGACTTGGCGCGGTTCAAATTTGCCGTCACCAAGGGCCACAAAAACAGTATCGGAATTTCCGGTGTGGAGAATGGCGTCGGATGGTATAGCCAGAACGTTATAGCGGGGTTTGGCATTAATGCTCACATTAACAAACATGTCCGGCTTAAGTTCAAATCCTGGGTTGTCAAAATCAAGCCGCGCTTTAACCGTACGGGTTTTGGCTTCAACGTAGGGATAGATATAGGTTACGGTGCCCTTTAATACCTTGTTCCCGGTAAAGGGCAGTGTGACTTCTGCGTTTTGGCCTGTTTTCAGCCAGGCAAGTTCATACTCGTAGATGTCGGCATTAATCCATACCTGTGAAATATCGGAGATAGTGAACAGTGCCATGCCAGCCTTGATAAACATGCCCTCGTTAACCTTTTTATCGGTAACGATCCCTGAATAGGTTGCGTAAAGCGTCAGTGTCTTCTGGACGCTATGCTTTTCTTCCAGGGCCTTTATCTGTTCGGCAGAAATATCCCAAAGAGTGAGGCGCTTTCTGGAGGCCTCAACCAGACGATTGGCGCCAGCAGCAATTTCCGGAAAGGGGCTGTCGGTAAGACGATTTTTGTTATTTAACGCCAGTAGGAATTCTTCCTGAGCCGCAACAAGATCGGGGCTGTAAATATTCAGCAGCGGATCGCCTTTTTTAACTTTTTGACCGGTTTGGTTGATATAGAGCTTTTCAACCCAGCCAGAAATCTTAGTGTTGATTGAAAACTGCATCGGTTCCTGATAGTCCACCAGCCCTACAGTTTTTATCTGGTGGGCAAGGTTATGCCGCTCAACTGCAATGGTTTGAACTCCCATATTTTGTATGGTCTGGGCGTCAATTGAAATGATAGAGCCGCCTCCGGCAGCTTCGTCGTCGTAGACCGGCACAAGGTCCATGCCCATTGGTGATTTCCCTGGTTCATTACGGATATACGTTGGGTCCATGGGAGCTACCCAGTATTTAATGGTACGTTCTTTTTTGGGAGGGGTAGCTGTGGTATGGTCTTTTATCGGGGTCAATTCCATCCCGCAGATAGGACAGTCTCCCTTTTCATCTTTTATTACAAAAGGGTGCATAGCGCAGGTATACTGCTGATGAGCGTGGTTTTCCTTATTTTCCTCTGCCTTAACTTTACTACCGAGAACTGTTGGTGAGCCCTGGATAAATAAACTGGCCGTCCAGAAACCAAGGGTTAGGACCAGAAGAATAAAGAATGATTTTTTTATACGTATCATAACGACCTCGCATCATCTTGAATGAGGGTGCCTGTTTCTGCCTTGATTTGAGTAAAACTTCGCATAGCGTCACTTACTGCCTGATAATATTCAATTTCATAACGATAGAGATTCATGAGAGTATCCAAGAGATGCAAAAAAGTAGTTTTCCCAACGCGGTACGAACTCATTGATGCCTCTACACTTTGGCTGGCCTGAGGAATAATCCCGTTTTTGTAGAGATCTGATTGTGTTTGCGCCCGTACAAAGGTACTTTGGGCATCGGCAAGGTTTAAGGAAATCTGGTTCTTGAACTTGTTTAATTGGTTCCTTGTCATTGAAAGTCCGATTTGAGCAGCAGCCAGGTTGTCATCACGTTTGTCGGTAAAAATAGGAATGTTTATTCCAAACTCTATACTGGCAAAATCAGTGCCTGGGTCGGTGCCTGTCGGTTCTCGAAATGTATAGCCCATGCCTACTTTGAAATCTGGTTTGTAATTAAGTTTAGCCAGTCTGATCTCGGCCTCATAGCTTTTTTCAAGAGCTTGATATCCTTTAAATAACGGACGATTCTCTTCTGCTTGACTGAGCAGGCTTTCGATAGTTGTGTTAATGTTTGGAATAGCTGTTTCGGGTAAGTCCGTCAGGGGTGTCGATGGCTCCTGGCTTAATTGATTGTTTAGCATTGCCAGGGTTGTTGTCCTTTTCTGGCGAAGTGTAATGAGTTTGTCGGTGAGCTTTGAATGTTCCACCTGGGCTCGTAATACTTCTTGCTGCAACCCTTTGCCGACGCTGTAATTTGTCTCTGTCAGTCTGATGAAATCTTTCATCAGTTCTGCATTTTTCTCGGTAATGGCAATAGCATGATCAAGGAAGGCGATCTGGTAATAGGTATCGACTACCTTCCGGGCGACATCAATTCTGGCCTCTTCGTAAAGTCCTTTATACCAAAGAGACATTTCACGTGCTTTATCCTCCTTCGCACCAATTTTACCGGGAAAGGGAAATTTCTGGGACAATTTTACAGCATTACCGGTCATAGGTGTCTGATTGCCCTGGAAGGTGTCAACCGGATAATTGTTTAGAGCAAATGCTAAGAGAGGGTCGTCCAAAGAAGCGGCTGGACGTATCTTCTTTTCATATATGTGCCATTGGGCTTCCGCGGCTTGTAGACCAGGATTCTGAAGCAGGGCTGTTTGTATAAGTTGACCTGGCAGATCAGTTTGAGTAAATGCCCAAGCTGTGGCTGATGACGTAATTACGGTTAAAATGATAAAAAAAATACGATTCATGATTTTCACCTTTGTCCTTGTGGCTTTGATCTGAAGTAAAATGCATTTCTTGAGCCATACTTGAATTCCCCATGTTTACAGTATATTAGAATATTTGATGAGCGTTGAGAAGGTGAAATTGAAGAATAGTATCTAAAGATTGTGAAGAATATTCTTCATTTTTAAAGGGTTTTGCTGAGGTCTGTTAACAATATCGTAATGCTCCTTAGTTTGGGGAAAAAAACTACCTAGCCAAACACAGTGACTCATACAAGCCATAACTTAGCCACAAAAAAAGCGACTCAGAAAACTCTGAATCGCTGGATATAACGAAGAACGTTGAAAAGGATCATCTCCATGTCAGATGGACCTGAGCTTAATCCGAAAAGCCATAAAAAAGAGGACGATTTCCCCCGTCATGTCAGTGAATATATGACCTTGCACAGGTTGCCGATTTATTGATTGTCTCGCAGATAGCACCCGAGAATACCGGACACTCTTAGTATTCGCTTGACGGGTATAAATTGGAACTTCAAAAGTCGTTCGACATCCCCGTGGCACTCTGCTAATAGTTGATTTCACGTGGTGGCGTTGGAGATATTGATACTTTTTTCGAATCTGTCAATTGTTCAGGATATCCAGGCTTTTGTCGTAGATTGAGGTTTTTACCTCCAGTAAGCCAAGCATGGTGTGCAACAGGTTGTCGTGAGAATAGGGCTTGTTAGATTTTTCCCGCAAAGCTTGCCGGTCTATTTTAAAGCTGTCACCGAACCAGAAAATGGATCCAATATGGGTTTGGGACTCTGGTGCGATTGAATAGGGAAGTCCGTGCAGGTAGACCCCGTACTCGCCGAGGGATTCACCATGATCACTCATGTACACCATCGCGGTTTCGAACCGGTCTGAATTTTCTTTAAGGAGTTCTATGGTTTGAGTTAGAAAATAATCGGTGTAGAGAATTGCATTATCGTACGCATTGCTGATCTCTTCTTGGGTGCATTCGTCGAACTGGCTTGTCCTGCAGACCGGGGTGAACTTTTCAAAAGAGGCGGGATACCTTTTGTAGTAAGCCGGGCCATGGTTGCCCATCTGATGCAGGACGATGAGGATATCTCCATCTTTGTGGTTGTCGATATATTCCTGCAATCCCACCAGCATTCCCACGTCCCTGCACTCAACGTCGCAGACAGGGTTTAGCTGCCGGAGCTTGTAGTCCTGATATTGGACCCTGTCGGCCACTCCCTTGGAGTCTGAGTTGTTGTCCCGCCACAGAACGTTAACTTTGGCATGGGTCAGAACGTCCAGTAAATTCTCGTTGGAGGCCCCTTTGCTGTCGCTGTATTCATCCCGGGGGTAAATAGAAAACATGCATGGGATGGAATAGGAGGTTGAGGTTCCGCAGGAGTGAACATTCGTAAAGGAGATCACATCCTCTTTTGCTAAAAGAGGATTGGTCTCCAGCTGGTATCCGTTCAGCGACAGCCTGTCAGCCCGGACCGCCTCGCCAATCACCAGAATAATCAGTTCCCTATCAGGATCGTTAGCAACATTGTTGGCATCTTCACCCAAGGGACGGATATGTACTTTTTTTTTGAAATACGTTCTATTGATGTATTTACCAGCTGAATAAATATAGTAACTCGGGTTCGTGTAATAACGTAGCGGTTTATGCTCCCTGAAAAAGGAGGTGTAGAATTTACTGAAAAGAAGAATCAGGCCGAATATGATCAGCAGGCAGAGAATAACGTCCCGTATTTTTACGATAATTGCTCTTTTCAAGGATGTCGGCTCAATTTTCATCCAGACAACCAACAAAGCAGGCAGTACCCCCAGAAACAGGAAACAATAAAGCAAGCGGGCGGTGATCAGGTCAGAAGATTCTGCCAAGTTCGTCTGGAGTAAATTCTGGATCATGATGTGGTCAATCACCACATTGTAATTGTTCATGAAATATGATGCCAGCGAGGAAATCAGCAGGAAAAAGATTAAAATCGGCTTGGTTGTGTAGCGTGAACTTACGAGGGTGAAAACCAGCATGGTAAAACCTGTCAGTCCCCCTGTCAGTGATGCCAGGAACCAGATGTTCTTGGCGTTGATGGGATACACAGTTATGACATGCTGAAAGAAGGCCAGGTTGTCAAAAAGTACAAAGAAGATTGATGTATACAGAATAAGTTTTGTTTGCGTAATTTTCATTGTTATAAAAACCTGTGTTATTATAAAAGCTCTACCAACATATCGATAAGACAGCCTCCCACCATATTCCAGAGCAACGAGACCGCTAACCAATAGCATGTTTTTGTTCCATCGTCGACGCTCTTCATGATTTCTTCATGATCGCCCTGGTATATTCCAACCAAGCAAATACAAACAACAGTCAATTTCAGCGGTGGCCCATTGAATTAAGCCCCGTACCGTTGCTTAATTTTTAGGCATCAGGCATGAATACCCCCGATACGTTTTTACATAAGAATTATTTTACTATTCCACAAGCAACAGTGCAGGCGGAAGGTCTTGATTGTAGGTACGAGATGATATTGTATCCCTTTCTGCTGCTGGCGGCGGGAGTGGTTTTTGAATACAGCGGCGTTGATCTTTGGTGGGTTTCGCATTTCTACGATTATCAAAACCATCTCTGGCCTTTTGAAAACCATTGGCTGTTCAACACTGTGATTCATAAATGGGGGCAAAACTTCAGCAAAGGGATGGTGCTGATCTGGCTCATTCTGTTTGCCCGCACTTTTTACCAACAAAGCCAAAAAAAATTCCGCAAGATACTTGTCTACTTTCTGTTGGCAGCTGCGGCAGGACCAGCTCTTATTGCACTCGGCAAAGCCTGTAGCCATATTTATACGCCTTGGGATCTAGTGCTATTCGGGGGTCGTCAGCCCTATATCCGTTTGCTGGACACTGTGCCTGCAGGGGCTCCTGTCGGGCATGCTTTTCCTGCTGGTCACTCCTCCGGCGGATTTGCCTTTGTCAGTCTTTATTTTGTGCTCCACCACTTCAAATCATCACGCAGGGGTTATGGCCTAATGTTTGGTTTGTGTCTTGGATTGATCTTTGGCTTGGGCCAACAAGTACGAGGCGCACATTTTCCAAGTCACGATTTCTTTTCTCTGGCTATCTGCTGGTATGCGGCAATGGCCATGTATCTGCTTTTTTATCCAAAAGAATGGGGAGCGCTCAAAAAATGGTAACTCCCATGGATAGTCACGAACATTTTTTGTGTCCTCCCTGCTGTAAATTTTCTTAGCAAAGCCCTCCCCGCCGATAGTCTCTTATTTGGTAAAAACATCTTGTTGCCGGATCCAAAGGCAGATCCCTTATTGCTAATTAACAAAAGCTCGGTTTATATATTGGCAGGGAGTATTGATAGAAGCCATCAACCTTAGGGAATGATATATGATAGCAAAGAAACAAACGGGTATCCGCCGCTTGATAAATGCAACGGGCTATTCACTAGCCGGCCTTAAATTTGCCTGGCAGAACGAAGCGGCTTTTCGTCAGGAAATTCTGGCTGTGGTTTTTCTGGTCCCGCTTGCCTTCTGGGTGGGTAAAAATGCCGTGGAGCGTACGCTGTTACTTCTACCGTGTTTTATTGTGATCATTACAGAACTCATGAATTCTGCCATTGAAGCGGTGGTCGATCGTATCGGAGCAGAACAGCATGAGTTGTCAAAACGAGCAAAAGACCTCGGTTCTGCAGCCGTGCTGGTGAGTATTATTCTCCTGGCAGTTGTATGGCTGCTCATCGGTTTATGAAACTTCCATATACTTGAGGACACTACTCGCAAACCATGAATATTCTTGTTGTTGATGATGAGCTTGAATTGATTGTCCAATTACGTCAAGCCCTGGAAAGCAGAAAATATCGGGTAGAAATTTCTATGAATGGGGAGCAGGCCTTAGACAAAATATTGGGCGGGGCCTATGATCTAATTCTACTTGATATCATGCTGCCAAGGCTAGATGGCTTCAGTGTGCTCAGGAAAACAAGAGAGGCTGGGGTCAATACGCCTGTTCTCATGCTTACAGCGCGGGGGGACATAGACGACAGGATTCAAGGCTTAGACATTGGTGCCGACGACTACCTTGCCAAGCCTTTTTCCATGGCGGAATTGATGGCGAGAATCAGAGCTCTTTTAAGACGAGGTGGTCAGCGTGAACCAATCCTTGGGGTGGGTAAGATCAAGCTTGATACATTGAGCCGCACGGTGAGCAAAGATGGCGAGGACCTCTCTTTAACAGCAAAAGAATTCTCCATCCTGGAATTTTTGCTGTACAACAAGGGGAGCGTCGTCTCCAGGTTCAATTTGGCAGAGCATGTCTGGGGAGAGGATTTTGACCCTTTTTCAATGTCAAATTTTATTGATGTCCACATTAAGAATCTTCGTCAAAAAATTCAATCAGCAGATACAACCAATATCATTAGAACCATACGCGGAATTGGATTTATCATTGATGAGGCGCCATGAAGGTCCGAAAAAAGATTACGCTTTGGATAGCCGGGGCCTCGCTTTTATCAACCGTAGGTTTTTCAGTGTTCATAGTCTATGAACTTATGGAGGTGCCATACTCCCTGATTGATCAGGAACTCGATCATATGGCTGCAATGCTCGTCAAGGCGAAAGGACTTAATGCTACAGAGAATTTCACCGACAATATTTCGAGTCTGCCGTATACCCCTGATAGGTATTGGATCAGGATTTCTGACGATCAAGGGATCCCTTTATACGAATCTGCACTCACCAGCTATACGGATGTTACGGATGTTTCCGGCTCAGGAGAAAAAAAACGGTACAACGTGGAAAAAGACATCTCCAGGGCAAAAATCTGGCTCGGGCAGGACGATTACGATGTTGTAACCTTTCGCGTCAGGGTCATAAAAACATCGATTGACCATCACCCTGTTACTGTGACAATTGCCAAGCCCATTGAAGATATTGAGGAAGAATATAATGACTTATTGCGCAAGACAGCCATAAGTCTTTTGTTTTGTTCGCTGTTCATTGTTGTCATAAGTTACAAGCTGGCCGGGAAAATTCTACAGCCGGTTGCGTCAATAGCCCATATGGCCAAGGAGATTAGTGAAAAGTCTCTTGACAAGCGCATTCCCTTAACCAGAACGAGAGATGAATTTCATGATCTTTCGCAGGCCTTGAATCGAATGTTCGACAGGCTTCAATTTTCTTTTAACCGGCAAAGAGAGTTTATCGGTAATGCCTCTCATGAATTGAAGAGTCCCATAACTCTTCTTAAGATTGCCCAGGAGGAGCTGCTGATGGACGACCAATTATCGCCTCCGGTCAGAAGTAATTTGACTCGGCAGCTCAACACAACCCTCAGGATGAGTAAACTTGTCAGGAACCTGCTAGACCTTTCCAGGCTTGAACAATCGGAGACTATTAAGAGGGTCCCGGTTGACCTGAAATTGATTATTGGCCAAGTTCTTGAGGATTATAAAGAGCTGTTATCAGATAAAGACATCAGTGTAGACTGTCACCTCCAGGATGACTTGATTTTACAGGGAGATCCAGAAAAACTGGTGCGTCTATTTGTCAATCTCATTGACAACGGCATTCGGTACAATCTGTTAAAAAAAGGGGTTATTCGTGTTCTGGGAGAGAAAAAAAGAGGGAAATTGTTGCTGAAATTGTCTAATACTGGAGAGCGTATCCCGGAACAGGAACTCAGCCTCATTTTCGAACAGTTTTACCGGGTAGAAAAATCCCGATCAAAAGTCCACGGGGGGACAGGTCTCGGCCTGACCATCGCTCGAAAAATTGTTGAACTGCATGGTGGAACCATTGCGCTGACCAATGAACCCGGAGGATTTATTCAAGTTTCAATTTTTTGGCCTTTAAACGTCTAATTTCGTAAAATTCTATGAACACCCCGTGATTTCAATTCTGGTTTTGTGCAGATGCCGTTAATCCTCTATTCATATATTGCCGCAGAGATACTGGCCCCCTTTTTTGGCAGTCTGATAATTCTTAACGGAATTCTGTTTACCGGCCGCTTTATGCAGATCATTGATCTGATCTTTCGCTTTAATATCGGTTTTGCTGATTTTATCCGCCTCTGCGCCTATCTCCTTCCTAATTTACTGCTTTTTTCGAGTCCTATGGCAAGTACAATGGCTGTGATAATCGCCTTTTCAAGAATGAACAATGATAATGAAATCCTCGCCTTAAAGGCCGCTGGCATCAGTCTTTACAAAATGCTGCCGCCGGTTGTCGTTTTTGGAGTATGTGCCTCACTGTTGACATTTTTTGTTTCCACTCACCTGATACCAGCAGGGTCTATTTCAATGAAAAACCTCTTTTTCAAACTTGTTTCAATAAAGACAGAAAAGGGCATTATTCAGGAAAAGCGTTTCAGCGAACATACCGGTGATCTTGTTCTTTTCGTTGATACTGTTGACAAGGATACGAAGCAATGGAGCGGGGTGTATATTTCAGATCTTCGTGATAAAGATAACCCAATTACGGTCCTGGCCCGGCATGGTTCTTTGTCATCACACCTGGACCAGATGGTCATGTCCTTAGATCTCTCGGATGGCAACATGCATCGTACTCTAAACGGAACTACTCAAACGATTTACTTTGAGCACTACACGGTCAACCTGCCAATAGAACCGCCAAAATCAATTGGCGGGATGTCATATTCTGATGTGAGCAAAAATGACCTAAATCAAACACAGCTTTTGCAGTATGCCGATAAATACGGGCGCGACACCGCGAGAGGAATTTCCTTTCTGGTTGAATATCATTTGCGCCTGGTTTTGTCGGGCGGTTGTTTTATTTTGAGTTTATTGGGGGTGCCGATTGCCTTTAAAAGCCGGGCCGGGAGCCGGAACATCGGGATTCCACTTGGGTTAGGGTTTTATATTCTATATTATGTAACCGTTACCATGGCGAAAGGAATGTGCGGGAATTCTTCCCTGCCAGTTTACATCATAATGTGGACGCCAAATTTTGTTTTTGGTTTGTTGACGCTGGTGATCATTTATGTCACTGCCAGTGAAAAATGGGAACTCCTGACAGCTCCGATGAAGAGGATCTGCAGCAAATGCATGTTTAAGCGAAAAAATATCTGATCGCTCTTGTCTGCCAAGAAAACTTTTACCGTCTCTACCACGCTGCGATGAGAAGAAGACAGGTTGCCAGCAGAGTGTAGAGAAGGTAGCAACCGATAATACCATTCTGCACCCAGCAGCGAATCTTTACGGCAATTGCTCCTGATTTAACAAATAAGGGCTGCAGCAAATAGTCCAACAGTACGTCAGGGGTGTGGGTCTTCTTAGTTGCTGCGCTGGCAGGGAAAATGCCTGTCGGCTTTTCTTCCCTGCTTTCTGTCTGAAGCGCCCAGCCAAAGAAATCAGTGATCATTTGTGCAAAAGAGGATGTTGTATATTGGACCCGTGCGATTGCATGGATGTACCCGCAACCCCAGGTGGCCTGATTTTTGATCTGCCGTTGTGCGCCCTTTCTTTGAAAAATCACTGTTAGCAAGATAACAACAACCAACAGTGATAATGCTGCCAGACTTATATGGCCGGCGGACACTAAGGCGTTCAGTGGACTCCCCAGAAGAGTGGCACTCCACGTTTCAATGCCTTTTTGCAATAATGGCATAAGAGTCACTGGTGCAATACCTATCCATAAACAACAGCCAAATAGAAGGGCCATGGGCAGGAGCATACTTTTGGGTGAGTCGGTGGTAACTGGTAATGCGGTCCGTGGTTCTCCAAGAAACGAAAGACCAAAAACCTTGGAAAAGCAGAGCAGAGCCAGACCTCCCGTCATTGCCAGTCCCGGTGCTGCAAGAATGGCCAATAATGGTATATGGCCCTGCTGAAGTGTACTGAAAATTCCTATGTACACCAGCCATTCGCTGACAAAGCCATTTAAGGGCGGCAGGCCGCAGATTGCTATTGCGCCAACGAGAAAGAAAAAACCGGTATAGGGCATACTTCTTAACAACCCGCCATAGTGCATTAATGTGCGAGTGCCTGTTTTGTGAATCATTGATCCGGCACTTAAAAAAAGCAAGGCCTTAAAAAGGCCATGGTTGATAACATGAAGCAGGGCGCCGGCAAGGCCAAGAGCTGCCATGCTCTCATTATGGTAACTTCGGCCAAGAAGGGCTAAGCCGAATCCCAGAAGAATAATACCGATATTTTCGACACTGTGATAGGCGAGCAGTCTTTTGATGTCGTGTTGGGCAATGGCGAGAACGACGCCCAGAATTGATGAAACCAGGGCAAGGCCTAGAATTGTTTCGCCCCACCAGAGAGGTGGAACACTGAAAAAAGAGGTTACCCGCATCAAGCCGTAAATTCCCATTTTGATCATTACGCCGGACATAAGGGCGGAGACATTGCTTGGGGCATTGGCATGGGCGCCGGGCAGCCAGATATGCAGGGGGATCATGCCGGTCTTAAAACCAAAACCGAACAGGGCAAGAAGGAAGACAGCGCCAGACAAGCGGCTGTCAGCGGCAAGACTGACTGCCTCGGGAAGATACTCGCCGGGGGCTGCATGCATCAGCAAGGCAAAGCAGCCGAAAAGGGCAAGAGTTCCGGTATGAGTAGCGACGAGATAGATAAACCCTGCTTTGTGGGCGTCTTCGCTTTTACGTTCGGTAATGACGAGAAAATAGCCGGCCAAGGCCATGACTTCCCAGTTCATAAGAAAAAGAAAAGGGTTGTTGCTGCACAACAAAAGAAGTATGGCACCGGCCAGTATCGGATAAAAGAACCGAAGCCAGGCGCCGCTGCCGGGCCTTTCTTTAACGGGCCAATATCCGTTAGTGTACAGGGACCCTGCAGCGGTCACCAGGAGGGCCGGGTAAATGAAAACGGCAGACAGCCCGTCAAGTTTAAAGGCAAGTGCTGCACTGGGCACGAGAGACCATCGGGAAACAAAAACAGAGGTTTCAGGGTGAAGAAGCGTAAGTGTGGTGGCAGCAATGCCCAGCAGACAGCCGGTAAGCGCAAGTGCGGTTGTGCATCGCTCCCAGAAAATTGATCCTCTGCCAGCCAGGACGCCTGGAATCGCCGACAAAATAAGCAGGCAAACCGCTATAAGAAATAAAGTCATCTATCTTTCACCTCTTTTACAATGGAGTGTCGACGTCTTTAACCGGCACCGGAACAGCCTCCCTTTACTATCGCTCTGCTTCTTTGGTCAAGCAGGTATTTTACCATTTGTATTGGCAACATTGATGCCTTCATACCGTCACTTGCGTTTGTTAAGAAGCCTCAGGAGTCCGTCCAGAATGGTATACGGATGAGGAGGACATCCTGGAATGTAAAGATCGATAGGCAATAGATCTTCTATGCCATTGTGCACTTTCGGACTGTTTCTGTAGGGGCCGCCGGAAATGGCACAGGCGCCTGCCGCAATAACCAGTTTGGGACTGGGGATTGCCGCCCAGGTGGACATGAGGGCGGCATGCATATTTTCGCTTACCGGTCCGGTCACCAACATCCCATCAGCATGACGGGGGGATGCGACAAACTGGACACCAAAGCGGCCAAGGTCAAAGACCAGGGTGCCAAGGACGTTGGTATCGGCCTCACAGGCGTTGCAGCCGGCAGCTGATACCTGGCGCAGTTTCAGGGATCGGCCGAACAGAGCGAGCATTTCTTTTTCCAGGGCCTTGGCAAGCGTCAGGATCTCGCCGGACAGAAGCAGGTCTTGACGTGTTTGCACAGCCAGCCTGTAATCCTGTGTAAACGAGAGTGCACCATGAGAGCAGGCGGAACAATCGGCGCAAAACAGGCAGCGGCCCAGGTCAATGACTGCTTTGCCCCCTTGGCGGCTGACAGCCTCTGTCGGGCAGTTGAGTCCGCAATCGGGACACTTTTCTTGGCAGATTGATCTGTCTATATGCGGCAGACCTCGGAACCGTTCAGAGAGAACCGGCTCCGTCTTTGGAAAAGAACTGGTGCGGTAACCCTGCCGTAATCTTTCGCGAACAATACTGAGCATATGTTGTATTCTCCCGCTCCTTTCTTAAAGGTCAAAACCGCAATAAGAAAGATTGAAGCTTTTATTGCAAAGTGGAAAATCTGATATCTGTTGATTGCGCAGGCTCATGGCCAGCCCACTCCAGTTGAAAAAAGAAGGGTCAACAACCTTGTAACGGTTAAATTTCCCCTGCCCGTCGGTTAGGGCCACATGGGTGATGCGTCCCCGCCAGCCTTCAACAAGACTTACCGCAAGCATCTCCGGCCGGGGCGGATTAACGTTTTCTTTGAGGGGCCCGGAGGTCAGGCCTGCAAGTTTTTTCCTGACGATGGCGGTTGCCGCGTCGATTTCCAGGCGACGTACATGGGCGCGGGCAAAAACATCACCCGTTTCGCCGCACAGCAGAGGATGTTCCGCAGTACTGGCCAGGGAGGGGTATAAGCGCCGACTGTCGGTATCAAGGCCGCAAGCCCGTCCCGCGACCCCTGTCAACCCGAGATCTCTGGCATTATCGCGGGTGATCGCTCCGGTGCCTTCGAGCCGGCTCAGCACCGAAGGCGCGGTGAAAAACAGGTTCAAGGCGCCAAGGGTATCTTTTGTGGTCTGATTAATAACATCCAGCAGCTTGGTTTGCAGTGCTTCATCGACAGCAAACAGGGTGCCTCCCGGCCGGACCAGCCCGCGGCCGAACCGGCTGCCGCAAAGATGGGCGGTCATGTTCAGATAGTCGCCGCGAATCCTGCCGCAGAAGGATGCGGTCGGCAGAAATCCGACATCGCCGGCAAGCGCCCCGATATCACCGACATGATTGGCAAGGCGTTCCAGTTCAAGCCCAATAACCCTGAGAGCACGAGCGTTGCGGTTGATCTGCTGGCCGCTCAGGCTTTCCAGAATCTGACTATAGGCCGACATGTGGCCAACTGAGGTGTCACCGGCCAGGGTTTCCATCTGGCAGGCCGTGGCCGCATGAGGGCCACCAGAAAGGAGTTGTTCTGCGCCACGGTGCTGGTAGCCCAGGGAGATTTCCAGGTGGAGCACTATCTCTCCAAAACACTGGAACCTGAAATGACCAGGTTCAATGATGCCGGCATGAACTGGGCCGACACCTACCTCATGGATTTCATCACCCGCAACTTGAAAATACTCCATGTCGCCGACCAGAGGATGCTGTTGTACATTTCTTCCCCAGGCATCGCGAGATCCCTGCCATACCTGATGAAAACGGACAGGTTTCAGCCACGGGTGTCCTTCGGGTGTCACTCCGAACTGTTCGGCAATTTCTCTCTCGAACAGGTGAAACTGCGGCCAGCGACAGGTCAAGGCCGGGTAGGATGACGCCAGATCGCAGCGAAAGACGGCAATATCGTTTGTTGCCGGACAACCGATGAGGGTCAGCAGTTCCAGATCTTCATTCCCAGTTTTTGCCGGTTTGTTAGCAACAAAACAGGCCAGGACTTCGCTGCTGTCGTCTAACACCTCTTCCAGTTGATCGAGAAAAGAGGCAAAAGAGGTTTTTGGAATATCGGCAATTGGAATTGCCTCGTTGTTCCTAATTCGTTTCATCTGTTGATCTCCACGAGGGCGGCAGCCTGTGTGAACATCTCATGCAGGGGGGCAGGCAGACAAAGGCCGAGAAGCAGTACGACGGCAAGAAGAAGAGCAGGGCTGATCACGGTCAGCACCGTTTCTCTGAAATATGGCGAATCGACTTCATCAAATGTTGGTCCCAGGGTCACAGGTAAAACAGTGCCGCCCATCCCGATGAAAATGATGACCAGCAAAAAAATGAAGGTGGCGCCAAGGTAAAAATGACCGCCATTGAAAATTCCTCGCAGGATGGAGAACTCACTTAGAAAAGGGCCGAAAGGAGGAGATCCGGTAATTGCCAGAAAGCCGAGCAGAAAGACTGCCGCTGAAAATGGCAGGGCGTGCAGCGCCCCATGAATTTCACAGCGCCGTTTACTGCCGTAATAGCGGTGTATATTGCCAGCGGAAAGGAACAGTGCACTCTTGGTAAGTGCATTATTGACGACATGGAACATGGCGCCGTAGGCAGCCAAACCGCCGACTGCCACACCAATGACCAGTATTCCCATATGTTCAACACTCGAATAGGCCAGCATGCGTTTAATGTCCTTTTGCTGAATAACGAAAATGGCAGCAAAAAGCAGGGAAGTGATTCCCATGCCGAGCAGTGCCTGGCGGCAAAGTTGTTGTTCGCCGGCGGCCTCCATGATCTGCACTGCCCGCAGGATGGCAAGAAATGCGACACTGGTCAGTCCGCCGGCCAGGAGCCCGCCGACTATTCCGGGGGCCTCGCCATAGGCATCAGGTTTCCAGGTGTGCAATGGGGCAAGCCCCATTTTTGTCCCAAAGCCGACCAGCAAAAAGACGAAGCCCGCCCGCAGCCATGGCTTTGAGTAGGTCGAAGCAGAGGCCAGGAGATGGCCCATGGTGATGTGGGCATGCCCGCTCCCATGCAAGCCGGCATAGGCAACAAAAAGGATGCCGAGCATCGCCAGGGCAATGCCTACTGAACAGAGCAGCAGGTATTTCCAGGTGGCCTCTATGGAAAAACGACTGCGGTTATAATAAATCAGGGGGGCACTTACCAGCGTTGTGGCTTCGACTGCGACCCACAGCAGACCAAGGTGTCGGGCTGCTGTGGCCATGCTCATGGCGGCAAGAAAAAGCAGGAGGCAGATGACGAAGGTACGGTTGCTCCAGTTGACGTGGCATTTGAAATAACCAAGCGCGTAAATAGAATTAGCAGCAAAGATTACGCTGACAAGAAGAAGGATCAGGGCGCCAAGGGCATCAAGTCCAAACATTCCATCAGCTGTTACAGGTGGTCGGTGGCTGAGGACGTAAATTACTAGGGCCAGGTGCGGGATTGCCGTCGTTGGTACAAGGTATGAACGCAAGCGGTCATTTGGCAGCAGCGCTGCAACGAAGGCACTGACAACAGGCAGGAGTATGACAGTGTAGATAAGCATCATTGCTATTCTCTGAGCAGGCAGAGCTCTTCCGTATTAATGGAAGAAAATTCCCGATTTATGTGGTTCATGACAATTCCCATGATAAAGATAGCGACCAGCATGTCGAGCAGCACCCCGGCTTCAACCATAGCAGGCATGGTCTCCGACAGCAGAATGCCAAACAGGAAGATACCGTTTTCAAAAATCAGGTAGCCAAGGACCTGGGTAATGGCCTTCGTTCGGGTTATCAGTATAAGAAAACCCATGGCCAGAGTAGTCATGGCGGTAGGGATGACCAGAGAATGGACATGTTCGGTGATCAGAGGGAGCCGGTCGCCAAAGATAAAGGCACTTCCGGTAACCAGGGCCCCGAGCATAAGGCTCGCAACATAGCTAATGCGTGGCTCAATCTTCCGTTTGATTTGTACTTTTTTAATGGCGCGAAACAACAGCCAGGGAATAACGAGACCTTTCAACAGAAAAGCACTTGCGGCAAGGAAGAGTGCATGGGGGGCCAGACCGTGCAGTAAAGGCGCCAGGCATGAGAGGATGGCGCCCTGCAGAGCAACCGCTCGGACGCAGGCGCCAAGGCGGCTGGACCCCAGAATAAAAAAGTTTAACAGGATGACAGTCAGCATGATGAGATCAGCGATGTCGGTCATTGTCTTACCTCAGGAGAAGGATGAAGGAAAAAAAAGACAAGAGTGACGTGCCCACCAGAAGCTGGGGAATACGCACCATTTGCAGACGGGCCATGGCTGATTCCACCAGGCCGATACAGGCAGCAAGACCGAGCATGAAGCCGATAAAAATAGCGGTGTTGACCGCGATATTACCCGTCGAAACAGGTAATACAATGTTGGTAAAAAGGGCGCCCAGGACAAAGAGTTTCATTGCGGCGCCATAAAGAATCAGTCCAAAATCCGGGCCACTGTGGTCAAGCACCATGACTTCGTGAATCATGGTCAATTCCAGGTGGGTTGTTGGATCGTCAAAAGGGATCCGGCAATTTTCCACCAGCAGTATGACAAAAAGGCAGACGGTGGCAAGGAAGAGCGAGACCCCGCTGCTGTCGGATGAAAGCATCCCATTCAGAGAAAGGGTCCCGGAAAGTCGGGTTAAGACCATAAAAACAATAAACAGGGTCGGTTCGGCCAGGCAGGAGAAGGTTGCTTCCCTTGCCGCACCCATGCCCTCAAAACTGGAACCGGTATCTAAAGCGGCAAGTACGGTGAAAAAGCGTGACAGGCCAAAAAGATAGGCAAAAAGGACAAAATCGCCGGCAAAGGATACAGGGGCCTGCAGGGGTCCAAAAGGAATTAACAGGCAGGCAAGCAGCGGCACTGCGACCGCAAGGACCGGACCTGCCCTGAAAACCCAGGTTGTTGTTCTGCTCAGGACCATGTCCTTCTGTAGAAGTTTTACAATATCGTAGTAGATCTGCAGGAGCGGCGCGCCGCGGCGTCCGGCAATAATGGCCTTAACTCTGGTAATGATCCCTGCCAGCAGTGGTGACAGTCCCAGGAGCAAGAGAAGGTGTATAAGTGTGCGGGCAATCATGGCATCCCTCAGGAGATCTGGTACAGTTCCAAGAAGGAGGAGAGTGACATTTCCTCCCAGGCAATGAGAAACTGCAAGCCGTTGCCGGCAGTGATAACGGAAACCATGCTCAATAGCAGCAATTGGAGGCAAAAAGACGCAGTCATTGCTTGGGTCCAGGGAGTAGTTTATTCTCCCAGTCGTTGAGCAGTTGCTGCAGTTCAATTCTGCCAGGCTGGCGAAGGATATCGTCGATAAACCGAAGTTCCATCAGCAGTCTACGCAGCCTGGTTTCGAGGATTGCTTGTTCACCGGCGTTGGCGCTCAAGATTAGGAATACAGCCTGGGCTGCTTTACGGTCCAAAGCCTTGAAATTTGCCGCTTCTTCCAGAAAAGCGAGAATTATCAACGATTTCTCCGTATACACCGGGTGCTCTGGGCTGGTGGCCATGCAGGCGACACCGGCCAGACAGGAAGAGGCCATGGATTCGCGGAGCAGTATGGAGAGGCGGATTTTCTGCTCATCAAAGCCGGGATGGTGCGGAATGGCGCCCAAAAGTGAACTCAGCACTTCGTCCCGGTTGTTGCCGTGAATGCGGTAAAGGACAGTGCCATGTGCAAGGGCTCTGGCTACTGTAATTTCATAATCGGTCTTGCCGGGAGCCGACTCTTCATGAGTCTGGCTTGCCAGCCAGTTCTCCACGGCATCCTTGCGGAAACGCCATTGCCCGCCGATTTTAACAGCAAACGGTAATTGATTGTCGTTCAGCATGCGGTAGACGGTTTTTTCAGAAACGCCCATTCCTGCTGCCAAGTTCCGCACCCCGATAAATGTCTTGTCCATCTTTGTCGTAAATTGTCCAGTTTTGTCTATATATGTCTAAGAAAAGAGTGATAGATACTGCGGGGAAAGAAAGGTGTCAAGCAAAAACTATCGGCCTTTATTCTGATACAGGAAGAATCTTATTGTTGTGCGTGGGCGTTTAATAAGGGGGAGTTGAAAAGGCGGACAGTAAAATCTTTTGGTGCTGGTGAGCACCGGTTGCCAGTGAGTAGGGGATTTGTCTGCTTGAGAGTTCTTGCTGTGATGGAAGGGGCGCAATATCCTGCGCCCCTTCTGTCGTTACGTCTGTTTTAGGTAATATAAAAACTGTCAGATTTGATGGTCTCGTAAAAACCCACTCGACATCCCCGTAACACTATGTAACTAGTTGATCTTACAAGGTGGCGCTGGAACTATTGGGGCTTTTTACGAGTTTGTCAGATTTCGTTTTGAACAGTTTTTAACATCGCCTGTTTTTCCTGCTGACGAGACTCCATCATTCCTTTTATCATGTAAAAAGTAATCATTGCACCGGCTGATCCAAGGGCGGTTATTAACGCCCAGAAACTTATGGAGTTAAGAAGTGCGGTAGACTGAGGGGTAAGAGCTTTCATCAAGCCGATATCAGCAAGATAGCCGGGCACCTTTGCGCCACGGCTGACGGCAACGATCAGCATAACTGCTGCCATAACAATTTTAATAATGTGGTCTTTTACGTAGGTTGTTCCCAGCGCTCCAAGCTGAACGCCAAACAGAGACCCGGCGAGGATAAGCAGAGTCATTCGGATATCAACCAGACCGGAGATGGCCCATTGGATGGATCCGTAACAGCCCATGATGAAGGCAATAACCAACTCAGTTGCACTGGCGATCATTGCGGAAGCGCCGATAACATAGATCATGCCGGGCACACCGATAAAACCGCCGACGGCAATTGTTGCGGCCAGCATACCGGTGAACAGGCCAACCGGAATGGTAACCCAGGCGGAAATTCTTACTTTGGCCACTTTGAACTCCATCATTGGCGGAACATTGAGTTTCATCAGCGCTAAGGCCAGTTTCGGGGTTTTGGCTTCAGCGCCCCCTCCTTTTGCAAGTTTATAGGCGTCTATTGCTACAATGAGGCCGACAATAACCAAAACTGCCACGAAAACAAGGCTTACATAGAGGTTTGATCCGGCATTACCCCAGCTGTTCATGATAAACATCTGGATTTTGATGCCGATTTCTACGCCGATAATGGCGGTTACCGCCATCACCAAGCCAAGTTTGACATCAACTTGACCGTATTTGTAGCGTTTGAAAGCACCGACCATTGCTTTAGGGAATTTATGGCACATGTTGCTGGCGACTGCTATGGCGCCAGGCGCGCCGAGAGACATCATGGCAGGGGTCATGACAAAGGCGCCGCCAGAGCCGATGAACCCGCTCAATAGTCCCCCAATCAGGCCTATCAGTAAGAGTGACCCAATTTTAATCAGGGTCAGATCCATAAACATAATGGATACGTGGCCAATGACGTTTTCGCCGGCGGCGTGCTTATCAAGAGTGACCAGCACTTTTTTGTTCAGCCTGATGTCGCTGGCAGTCATGTCATGATTTAAATGAAGGGTCATCATCGTTTCGGTACCGTCTTTTCGAAACTGTACCGACCCGTCTGTTTCATTAATTTCGGTGAAATAGCCTTTCAGCAGGTCTTTTGGTGGCGGGCCGCCAGCCATGGCGCTGGCAGCCATGGAGAGTATGAGGAAAAAGGAAAAAAATACAGTAAGTGTTCGTTTCATGGTATGTGCCTCGTATGGTAATATTTTTTAAATTTATTTTTTTGCTTCAATTCCAAAGACGCTCAGGCAGTTGCTGGCGAAGGCCCCGTGGATAAAGGAAAAGATAAAAGCGGCTAATATGGGGTAAGCTGCATACCAACCCCCCTTGGTAAATGTGTCTGTTACCAGTTGCTGGTTGGTCAGCAGATAGAAATATAGAATTCCCGAAAGGCAACCAAATATCAGCATCTTTATAACAGGTTTCTTTGTGGGTTCATTGGTGCTTCCTTTTGCATCGTTTGACATAGTTCTTACTCCTTGTTTTGTATTATAATTAATAAAAAATTCTGTAACTGCTCAGGATGTTTTGGTCGGCGGGGCTGTAAATAGCGTATGATTTCATGCCTTCTCACCAAAGATCCGCACAGTTAAAAAAGTCTGTTGTGTTTTTCTCCGTCACCTGAAAGCCTTTGCTTTATGTAGATTCATTCATCTGTTCCTCCCCCATGATTTTTCCTGATATTAGTCTATATTCTGCAATTTTTTATCGGCTGTGTCTATAACCGACAGTTGTGCGCGTTCGCCATTCTCTTCTTCAATCTCTGCTTCCGGTTCGGTAAGTACGTATCGTATGCCGGAAATTTCTTTGACAACCTGGTCAATGACAGCTGCTCTTTGACCGATTCTTGAAAGTTGAGTGAATTTAACGCCCCCATAATTAGCGGCTTTGTTAGCAAACCACTCTGCATCCAGCTTTGAACGTTCAAAGAAAAGACTTTTCTCGTGCTCATCAAGCTCTCCTTTGTTTTTGTTCTGGTTGTCGAAAACACTTAAGGCCACAATTTCACAATCGAGCCGCTGTCCCATGGTTATGGCGTAATCGGTAAGCTTGGCGGAAAATGATCCGTCACCTACTACCAGTATTTTGGCGGTGGCCTGTTGTTGCTCTAAAATAGGTGTTTGTCTTACGCCACCTTTTGACGGCGAACCAACGGACGCAGTTTTTTTATCTATGGATTGACGGCTCACTTTGCCTACCTGAATTTTATCGGTGTTTTTAGAGATAATTTTCAGCCAGTTGTGATATGACATAACTATTCTCCCACACATTCAGGTACTTTGTTTTACTTCGCTAACCCAAAGGTGCATTATTTAAGTCAACAAGCGGTTGTTATTACGTTTCTAGGTCCATAGAAGTTTTGCCGTCTGCTCGTTATTTCGGCAGGGGTGAAAACTCAAGTTGCCTTGTGGTGTCTCGTCGCTCAAGGCGGGAGGTAGGTCAGGCAGTAACGTTTTGCAACACTGTGAGGCTTGATGCCTTTGCGCTCTCTCACAAGCACATGACGTGCCAGCTAAGGTATAATATATAAAAACGATTTAATATCAAGTAGTTATGTTTGGTTGTCGGTGACAAAACGCCTGAGTTGTTCGCAGGTGGCCACGGAACAGGCGCCTGATATGTTTCATTTTGGAACATTGTCTGACCTGGCCATTCTTTATTCAATAAAAACAATGTATTACCTTTGTAGAACAGAGACCCTGAAGAAGGATTGTTGCAATGAACTGGTGGTTAAAGATTTGGTTTGTTGCGCCCAAAAGGGCGTTGTCTTGTTCATTTAGTGTTGCTAAACGACTGCTTTTTTGCCCAAAAAGCGCATAAGTGTTTCACTTTTAAACAATGTATCAAAATGAAACACTTATGGCCAGTAAATATTTACCAGACTGACCCCTGTTCACGTGTTGCTTTAAACGGAGTACAATAGAATAGTTTCATGAGCGGTCGAAAAATAGAGCGCAGAGAGAACCTCTTCGTCAAAACAAAAACGGTCTTCAATTGACACTTTCGTTGTTGAAACGGCAAATTTGCTTAACAATTCGTTGAATAAAATTGCAACATCGTGTCAAATTGACCTTGCTGAACCAAGAAACCAATAGGTTGTCGGCAAATGACAAGTTTTCAGGTAATGTCCAGATCGACCCAAGGGTATTCAAGAGAAGACAGCGGACTCAGTCTTTCGGTCGCATATGGCATTACAAAGAAACATAATGGATTCAGCTCTGTTGAAAGAGAAATCGATTGAGGTCCTGTCCTTTTCACCTCATTGCCTTGGTCGAAAAATCAGCAAAAAGTGAAGCGAAACAATGATAGACCCCAAGGAAATACGAATACTGGTGGTTGACGATGACCCTATCATCCTGAAAAATATTTGCCATATTCTGAATAAAGACGGCTACCAGACGGTGTCGGCAGATTCGGGAGCCAGCGCCCTCCAAAAATTGGCAGAATCCCCGTTTGATCTTGTTGTTACAGACCTGAAAATGGGGGACATCGACGGTTTCAAGGTCATGGACACCACCAAACGTCTTCAGCCGGACACCGAAGTGATTATTATCACGGGCTATGCCACAGTCAATTCAGCTGTCGAGGCTATGGCCAGAGGAGCTTTCTATTATATCCCCAAGCCGTTTAAGCTGCAGCTGCTAAAGGAAATTGTCCGCAACGCCCTCGAAAAATCACTTTTCAAACAGAATCTGCATACACTTAAAAACACCGGCGCGCCTCAGGCGGGTGCTACCCAGTTTGTCGGGCAGAACAAGGCGATCCTCCAATTAAAGGACACTATCGCGCACGTTGCCCAACTTGATTGCAACGTACTGATTACCGGTGAAACAGGCACAGGTAAAGAGCTGGTTGCCAGGATTATCCACGAGTTGAGCCCCCGGGCCAATAAACGGTTTTTGCCCATAAACTGTGCTGCCTTGACTGAAGAGCTGATGCTTAACGAGTTGTTTGGTCATGAGAAGGATGCCTTTACAGGGGCAAGTGGCACCAGAAAGGGGCTTTTAGAGTCTGCTGAAGGCGGAGTTGTACTTCTTGATGAGGTTGGGGAGACCCCTTTGCAGATGCAGGTTAAGTTTCTACGGGCTCTCCAGGAAAAAAGAATTATTCGTGTGGGTGGCACCCAGGAAATTCCTATTAACATTCGAATTATCGCAGCGACTAATAGAGACTTGAAGGAGGATGTCTCGAACAAAACATTCCGGCAGGATCTTTACTACAGGCTTAATGTCGTTTCGTTGCATATCCCAGCTTTACGCGAGCGACGGGATGATATCCCGGCCCTGATTCGACATTTTCTAGCAAAATATCCAAGCTTGGATCGCCAGACAAAATCCATGAACGATGAGGCTGTCTCACTGCTGATGGAATATGCCTTTCCAGGCAACGTCCGAGAGTTGGAAAATATTATTGAACGTACTTTGGCGACTTGCACGGATGGAGAAATAGGGCTCGAACATCTCCCCAAAGATGTTGTTAAGTATGTTCAACAACCGGCGGAAGTTGAGGTTTCCACGCCTGTTGAGGCGCCGCTGAAAAGTTTAAAAAATACCGAGCGGCAGTATATTCTTTCAGTGCTTCAGCAAGCCAGAGGAAACCAGTCCAAGGCAGCTGAGATCATGGGGATTTCCAGGGTCTCTCTTTGGAGAAAATTAAAAAGGTACCAACAGGAAGGGCTGGATATTGACCAGTATCTGAGCATCGGTTAATAAACGCAAAACATTTGGCGATTGGGACATGCTTCTCAGCTTGGCTAACGGTCTTCGCAGGCGGGAGTGGCTGATTGCCAAGACAACACTTTGATTGCAGATTTCTGGAAGCTTGTTGCAGAGAGTGTACCGGAATTGTTCTTCTGGGAAAAATGCTTTGACCGTTAGCAAAGGTAGAGACTGAAGTGGGCTAGAAATGACAGCAGAAAGCGGAAGAATTTTTGCCATCGGTGATATTCATGGTACCTACAATAAGCTATGTGCTCTTTTGGAACGGTTGCCATACAGGCCCGGAAAAGACCGCCTTGTCTTCCTCGGAGACTATATAAACAGAGGGAATGGAAGCGCCAAGGTGCTGAAACTTCTTTGCGAACTCAAAAAGCAGGATCCTAAGGTTATCACGCTGCTTGGTAATCATGAGCACTTGTTGCTGGAGTATCAAGGCAGCGGTGATCCGGCGCTGCTGCCATTTCTTCGGACAATGGGCCTTGATAGTACCGTCAGCAGTTACGGCGATGGCGCCAGCGGCAATCTTAATCTGCAAACCTCCGGATTTATGCCGAAAGAACACCGGCAGTTCCTTCATGACCTTTTACCATACTGGGAAAACGACCACTATATTTTTGTGCATGCCGGACTTGCGCCAAACCTGCCTCTTGAAAAAAATGATCTGTCTACCCTCTGTGAGGCCCGGGACAGTTTTTGGACCATTGATCATGATTTTGGGAAAAAAGTGATTTTTGGTCACACACCTTTTGAGCTCCCATTCGTGACTCCAACCAAAATCGGCATTGATACCGGAGCAGTGTATGGGAACCTCCTGACGGCCATTGAACTGCCGGGAGAGAATTTTTATCATGCCTGATCTGTACTTGGCAGAAGCAGCCTCTGCTTGACTGATAAGAGATGACTTTAACTGCTCCAAGTATCTGTTATTTCAGTTATTGAGACTTTACTGTTACTTTGTTTGAACTGTCCAAAAACAGTTGATTGCAGCATTCGTATAAAAAAATTATAAAATAATTTATTGACATCCAACAAAAACCCTTGTATCCAACATGAAAAGGTACCACACTGTGTCATCTTTTTTGTTATGCTCTGGAGTTTGCTTTCTTCGATGTAATGATTACTTGAACGAGAGATTAAACCAGGGGAGGCTGATCGACGAGTGTCTTGTGTTTCATTCAAATTAACTGTTTGTGGAGGGAAAATGAAAAAAATTATTTCAACGTATGCACTGCTTGCTCTTGTTGCTGTTGGTACTACTGCGCTTTTTGCCAGCACCACCCCCGTTAACGCTGCTGAACCCCAGGCTATCGCGGTCCAGAAAGCGCCAACCTTTGATGCTGTTGCTTATATTGCCGGACATGGCGGTCATCTGGCAATTATTGATCTTCGCACCATGGAGCCCCCTACTGATGTAGACAACGACCGCATCGTACTGACGGAAGCCGGTTCTGAGATGGAAGGTGTAATTGCCGGTATGACCTTCGAAGAAGTCAAGAAGGCCGGCGGAAGCCATGGACAGGCCCTGATCAAGGAAGGTGGAGACAAGGTACTCGTTGCCGGGACTCTAGGCGGAGATGTATATAAAGTAAATCTGACCACTGGAAAGAAAGACGGCCCATACAATGTTGGACAGAAATTCTGCGGAGCTATTAGCGGACCTGACGGCAACATCTATTTCGAAGATATGGCTGACGGAAATGTGTATGTCTGGGACGCAAAAACCCTGAAGACTGTTGACAAAATGCCGGTCGGAAAGGCTGTTTGCGGTATTCAGTGGACCGAAAACAACAAAAAAGCCTACATCACTGACATGCCGACCGGTATCGTCTATGTCTATGATTGGACGACCAAGAAAGAAATCAAACAAATTGCCAGCCCGGAAATGACCTTTATCCATCAGGCCCGTATGACTCCTGACGGCAAAGAGCTGTGGGTCAGTGCTCCCAACGAGTTTGATCCCGGTCTGAAGCCAGGAACCCATAAGAGTCAGGTTATCATCATTGACACAGCTACAGATGAAATCACCAAGCGGCTTGTCGTACCTGATAACATTAGACCGCATGACTTTGCCTTCTCAGCTGGTGGTCAATATGCGTTCCTCGCCTCACGAACCTATGGCAATGACTCCGTGCTCAACATCATGGATATGAACAATTACACCTTTGTCGGTGAGGTTTCTGCCTGTGCTGCCTGTCATCAGAAGGAGGACGTTGAAGTTGAAATGGATGCCGGTTCACCGTTGCTCTGCGGAATCGAGATTGACTGGAACCCTACCAAAGATCCGATGATTAAAACCAATGTTATCAATTCAGAATGTGCAAAATAATTTTATGAAGTGAAGTTCTATTTATTGTTTCATGTTTCAAAAAGAGGGTCTGGGGTAACCAGACCCTCTTTTTTTACGTATGATATGAAGATATTAATCCAACAAAGATACGGCTCAACTAAGGTGAAATGGCATGACAGTTGGTCTTTGCTGAGAAAAAACGTTAACTTCTTTTCATCTAAAAAAAATTTCCCTTGAATCTTTTTCTCAACCCGTTAATGTCATATTTTAAAAATCTTTTTGAGAGGAAATCTATTGAAACGCATAAACATTTTTCGCCTCTCCATAAAAAATCTGCAGCGGAAATTTATCCGTACCGCTTTGCTGCTGCTTGCTGTGGCAGTTGTAACCGGGACTCTTTTTGGTGCAACGATTTTTATTACAGGGATGCAAAATGCCCTGCATTTGGGGACATACAGGCTTGGAGCGGACATCCTGGTGGTTCCCGAAGCGTATGAGGCCCAGGCGCGTTCCGCCCTTTTGGCTGGTGAGCCGACCAGTTTTTATATGGACCGGGCAGTCTATGAACAAATTCTTAAAGTAGATGATGTCTGGCGGGCCTCGCCGCAGCTTTTTATTAAGCCTTCGTCTTTTACCTGTTGTTACAGTGTCGATGTATTCCTTGTTGCTTTTGATCCGGCATCAGATTTCACGATTACTCCCTGGCTTGAAGAAACAATTAAAAAGAAGCTTTCCGGTAATGAGGTAATTGCCGGGCGATCCATGCCGATCATGGCAGGAAGCACTCTGCCGTTTTTTGGTACGCCTTTTACGGTTGTCGGGACCATGGAGCCGACAGGAATGAAATTTTTTGATCAGTCTATCTTTATGACGTTGGACGCAGCCTACAGGATGGCCGAAAATTCAAAAACAAACTCGCTTCAGCCAATTGAGATTGATCGAGACCGGATTTCTGCTGTGCTTGTTCAGGTTAAAGATAGCGTTACGCCGGACCGTGCAGCAATTCATATCAGCCATGATGTCCCAGGGGTGCGTGCCATTGCCTCAGACGAGGTTATCAGTACGGTCCGGCGGCAATTGACCGGGCTTATGAAAGGAATACTGATTATCAGTGGCATTCTCTGGATCCTGGCTTTGCTGATGATCGGTTTTGCGTTTTATATGATCGTTAATGAGCGCCAGCGCGAAATAGGATTATTGCGTGCCATGGGGGCTAAGAAACGCAACGTCTTTTCTCTGATTGTGAGTGAGGCGGTCATGGTTTCATTTATAGGAGGAATTATCGGGTTGGGTATTGGTACCGGCTTTCTTTACGGCATCAAGGACATTATGGTAGAGACCATGAAACTACCCTATCTGCTTCCATCCACGCGGGTTATGCAGGAACTTGTTGGCGGCGCCCTTCTTTTCTCCATACTGACAGGTTTGATTTCATCCCTCATTCCGGCGGTTATTGCCAGCAGGTTGGAACCCTACGATGCGATCAGGAAGGGTGAATGAGAAATCGAACCTTCCGGGGGCAGGAACCGTGCATGCTTAGAAATTGTGTATTCATGATGAAAATTTTTTCTCTTCTGTTCGTTGCGCTTATTTTTGGGGTAGTCAGTGGCTGTGATCAGGCTAAAAAACCTGAGAGTGTTCCCGCTGAGGCAGTGCCTCAGGAGACAAGCAGCTATATGGTTGAGTCTCTCTCTGATCAAGTCCTGAGAGAGGTACGGGAATCACCTGACAATCCAGCTGCATGGTATCATCTGGCCGACCTTTATTACCGGGGCAGCCAGTACGAGAAGTCCATTGAAGCGTATAAAAAGGTTGTGGAGCTGGATCCTGAAAAAGGGTATGCCTATAGTAAGATGGGCGTTGCTCTGAGCCAGCTGGGCCGACTGGAAGAGGCTATGGCGGCATTGCAAAAGGCTGTCGAGTTACTTCCAAATCCGGCGGTGGAATACAACAATCTGGGCATTGTATTTGGCAAGCTCGGGCGCTATGACGAAGAAGTTGCAGCACTTTTGAAGTCCATTGAACTTCGACCGCGTTCCAGCTCAGCACGAGTTAATCTGGGGGTTACCTATCTGCGGCTGAATAAGATAGATGAGGCAAAGGAGCAATACGAAGCTCTCGATAAAATGGATGGGAGAGCTGCTGAAATACTTAAGAAAGAAATAAACAAGATACATCCTGTACAATCAGGTGGTCAGCAATGATAGAAGTTAAAAATCTTCTCAAATATTATACTATCAGCGGTCAAAAACTTTGTGCCGCACAGGATGTGAATTTTTCCGTGGCAAAGGGAGAGATGGTGTCAATTGTCGGCCACTCAGGCAGTGGTAAGACAACGCTGCTCAGTTTAATCGGCGGCTTGACAAAACCTGACGACGGTGAGGTGTTCATCAACAAGCAAAACATTTGGGCAATGGATGATAATAGCCGATCTGAATTCCGTAATCGGGGAATCAGTTTTATTTATCAGTTTGCCAGCCTTATTCCGACCCTGACAACTCTTGAGAATGTTATTCTGCCAACAGCCTTTGGTTCTGAACGCGGTGATTTTTCCCAAAAGGCCCTGCAATTGTTGGACAAAGTTGGCATGGCGGATAAAACACAATTTTATCCATCACAGTTATCGGGCGGCCAACAGCGGAGAGTTGCAATCGCCCGGGCCTTTATCAATGATCCTCAGATCATTTTGGCCGACGAACCAACCGGTGATCTGGATTTTGAGACGGAACAGGAAATTTTACGGTTATTTGTGGATGCGAAAAATAAATACAAGGTTACTTTTGTTGTAGTGACCCATGATCGTGGGATCGCTGCCGCTGCTGACAGGCAGCTGACGATGACTAACGGCATTTTGTCCGCCGGAGAGGGTTCTTCTGATTAAACGATGGCCGTGTCTCCGAGGTGGGGACTTTGTGAGGACTGGAGCCATACTGTAAATCTTTCAGGCAGTTTGCGGGTCATCCCCGGAGAGTTCATCGGTCAGGCTTTCCAGTTTATAATCACCGTCCATAAAGGCCTGTGCAACCTTGGGTATCAGCTCATCGCTGTGCATGGCGGCGTCCAGTAACCTGGAAAATCCCAAAATTCGACCAACAACTTTAAGCTTCTCTTCTAACCCCCCCCCCCGTCCTCCTTGAATTGAGGCAGTCAGCAGGTCATCCCGCAGATCGCAGAAAAAACCCGAGGCCGTCAGGATTTCAGCCAGACAGCTGACACGTCGGCAACGTTGCACCAGGCTGGTGCCTCCCCCTTTGAAGCGGAATTTTATGTAGTTCAAACGGTCATCGTTGCCGCAGATAGTGTCTACCATGGTAAAGTGAAAATCCATCCTGGCATTAATGTTCAAAAAATCTCTGGTCACCAGCGCATAATTGGGCAGGCCTATGGGCCGGGCTGACCGATGGTCGCCCATGAACCTCGACATGACCGAACCAATTGCGACTCCGGCGGTGGCAGGACCCCAGACCAGGCCAGGGGTCAGTATGCCCTGCCAGAGGGCGCGGAAAGGCCGGCAGGTGACCTGATCTGCCTCAACTCGTTTCCCGCTGCCTTCCAAAAGCCCGCCGCCGAGATCAATGATCGAAAAATGAAATGGCACCTCACTGTCAAGATGTACAATCACCCCGGATGATTTTTCCACCGCCTTGTCACCAGCTTCAAACATGGCCATAACCGCTTTTTCGTGGGCGTAACGGACCAGATCATGAATAGTCTTGCACTCGGCAATGGTAAAAGTTGGACCATAGGCGTCAGTCAGGTTGAGCGGAACGATCCGGTTATACAAGGCAGCAGAGACGGGATTGTCCGGAAGGGCAACATGCTCTTTCCATTCAGCGACCTTCTTTTTATGCTTTTTCCTAAAAATTGAGACCTCTTCATCGGTAGCTTGAAAAACCATGCTGCGATTGCAGTCCACCACCACTGACTCTCCGTTCGTCAGCGAGGTGGTTGCAGAGCCCAACCCGGTCAGCATTGGTATTTCATATTCTCGGGCAACACAGGAAAGATGATCTGCAGGATTGCCCAGATCAACCAACAGCGCCCCAACCTGACGGAGAGCACCAACCGCTTCAACCAGGCTCTGGTGCATCACAAAAACATAGGGTGGATCAGTCAGTCCTTCCAGGTCCTTACTGGTTCTAAGCACCCGTACCTGCCCGACGCCTCGACCAGGTGCCGCAATCAGACCGCCGGTCAGCAGGGCCTTTCGGTTGGCGCGCTCTGCTCCGGCAGTGACAATGGTGGCAGACACTTTCAGAGGACGGGCCTGCAGCAAAACCACTGTGCCATCATTATCCACGGCCCATTCTATATCAAGTGGGCCACCCAGCAGGTTTTCAGCCTCTAGTCCGAATTGTACCAGGTGAAGGATTTCTGCTTCAGAGAGAACTGGAGCGTTGCCTGCTTCGGTGCCGATATTCTCCTCGTGGACGCCTCCGGCATCATCACTCACCAGACGACGACTCTTCTCCGCCACTTGCCGCAGGCCCCCTCCTGAGCCGTCCCGTGGGGTGAGGTAGACGTCTGCTGCTGCGCTGCCGCCAACGGCAAGTTCTCCCAGACCGTGAACCGCAGTGATCAGCATGGAACCGCTGGCACTGTAATTGGGGTCAACGGTAAACAATATGCCAGCAGCACGGACAGCAACCATTTCCAGACAGAGAATTGCCAGTTCAAAATCATAGGGGGATAAACCACCGTGTTTTCGGTACGCAATATTTCGGGCATTAAAAGAACTGGCAATTACGGACTTAAAGGCCTCTTCAAGTTGTGGCAAAGAAACAACGTTAAGCACAGAAACATATTGGCCAGCAAAAGAGTGGGCTGCCGAGTCTTCGCCGACGGCGCTGCTCCTTACCGCAATACCATGTCCCTTGTCGAAGATCGGAGCGGCGGCAGAGGCCAAGGCAGCACTCAAATTTTTCGGCAGCGGGGTATGCATGATCATTTGCCGAACATTTTCTACTGTTTGACGCTCAGGCATCCCGGCGGTGTCCTGCTTCGTATTCCGTAGCGTTGATACGACTCGCAGGTAAAGGTCATCGCCTTCAAGAAAAAGACGGCAGGCAGAAACCGGCACCACAAAACCGTCCGGCACATGAAACATATTTGCGGAGCGGAGCCTGGCCAGGCTTGCTGCTTTCCCTCCCACCGAAGAGAGCAGGGCAGAGGAAACATTGTCGAGCGGCAGACAAAAGGACAGTCGATCCGAGTCGGGAAGTATAGCAAGGTCCTTCCTGATTCTGTCGGCCAGGTTGATTTGTCTGTAAGTGAGGCCGACGGAGGCGCCGTTGGTGAGGTTTTCCAATTTTTCCACCAGGTCAGCGGTCACCTCAAGGAGTTCTTCGGTCTGCCGGACAAGGGCGCGTTGCCAGACCAGAGGTGAGCGAAGGGCAGAACCAAGTTCGGTCAGCAACTCCACTGACCTGTGGTTATTGTCCAGAAGGGCCCGAAAAACCTGATAGCGGGCGCGGAGCTTCTGCAGTTGGTCCGCTTTCTGTTGTTGTTGATACTGCCGCAATGAACTGAGGGGATGAAATATCCAGTCACGGGGGCTCAGCATATTAATAGCCTGGTTGATTTTGTGAACTGATCTGCTGGAGAAATTCATTAAAGAGCTGCTCCATAACAGCGTCATCGCTTATCCGGACATCAAGCTGCCGGGTAAAGGCAACCAACCTGCCAAGATGCGCCAGAATATTCTCCAGATGTGACCGTTCCAGCATCTTGGCCTTACCGATAACCAGATCGCCTTTTTGTTCGACTTTAAAATGCAGACTGGCCAGAATCTGGCTGATGAGCACGGCCCGCCGTATTCGTTTGCCTTCTTCTGCAAAACCACCAACAAAGCGAAAATAAATATAATTGTCATCGGCTGCATCGGAGAGATAACAATCAATGATATTGTAATGGTAGCCCAGTTGTAGACTGAGATTGCAGTAGTTTTTGGCAAGAATGGCCAGGTTCTCACCGGCATAGGAGGGTGGATTGGTCAGCATGGTCAAAGGTTTGGTTAGGCTGGAAAGAAAATCGCGGGCTCCGATTGGGGCTGGCTCCTGATCCCAGACATTCTTTAGCAATACACCTTTGAGGAAAGAAAGAAAAGGCAGGCTGGAAATCTGACTGACAATTACAGGATCAGTATATGGTTGGCTCAGGCCACCGCCAACATCGATAAGACGAATCCTTATGGGCACATCTGCCTTAAGCAAAGGAGCTGAAGCGCCGGAGGCAGTTTGCCCGGAGGAATGAAAACCGATGAGTTCTGCTACCGATCGTTCATGGCAGAAGCGGAGAAAATCATGAATGGTCTGGCAATTGTCCATCCGGAAAGCCGGAGAGTCCGGATCAATCAGATTAAGAGGCGAAATCAAACGCAGCAGGCGCCGCAACAGGCTTGCCTCAGAATTTGTTGTCATTATCTCAACGCCGCCGATGGTTCGCAGGTTAGGCGGCAGATCAATTCGACCGCTGTAGATTGTTCGCTCTTCCACATCGGCAACGACCTCAATGCCATCTAGCAATAGAGTTGTTCCCACTTCGGTGCCGAACAGAGCTGGAGTACGGTATTCTCTGGCAATGGTAGCCAGATGGCCGGTGGGGCTGCCGATATCTGTTATGACTGCTGAGGCCCGTTCAACAATTCCAGCCAGATGAGGACTTGCATAACGGCTTACTGCTACAGCTCCCACCGGAAATGTTTCGGTCGGAGTATTTTCAGTCACATGCACCACCGGGCCGCAGGCTAGACCCAGTTGGCAGATGTGTCCCCGTTTGTCCAGCAGGATCGGGAGTTGTTGCAGAGTTTTCTCTACTTGGTCAGGACGTGACAATTCCTCATCGGTCTGCAAAGGTAGAGGACGGGTCTGCAGTATCCAAATCCGGTTATCGGTATCAATACACCATTCAATATCCTGGGGCCATTGGAAGCGCTTTTCAAGACGATTCCCGAACTCTGCAAGCTGTTTGATGACCGATAGAGTAACGACCCCAGAACCACGTCGAAGCGGGCCTTCCTGCCCGGGAAGTTGTTCAATTGCCTGCTTCTGATTATTGAGTGCAGTTGATTTGATCTCACTGGCTTGGAGGAGAAATGGGGTCTGTCGGTCCACAAGAAAACGATCACCGCTCTCCAGGCCGGAAACAATGGCTTCGCCTAAACCGGCGACTGCTGAAATCACCATGCAGCCCTGATCGGGTTTATTGGGGTCTCGAGTATAAAGAACACCGCTGGCCCGGGAATTAACCATGGCCTGGACAACCACAGCCACAGGGACCTCTTCAGAAGAAGCATCGGCATCAATGTAGCGAAGCAGCCGTTCAGAGAATCGTGATGCCATGACTTCAAGACAGGCCGCTTCCACATCTCCGGTTGCGACATTAAGAAGAGTGTGAAACTGCCCGGCAAAACTTCGTTCACCGTCTTCTCCAACGGCGCTGCTTCGCACCGCAAAGCACTCAATTTCTGGGGCCTGTTTTCGAAGATTGTCAACCTCCGTAGTGATAGTTCTAGCTAGATCAGCAGGTAGCCTGGCAGCACGAAACAGTGTTTGAATCCGGGCGGCACGCGCAACGGGGTCAGGCACTTCTCCACAAATTGTATTAATCTTCCTAAAAAGGTCGTTCTCCTCCATGAAACGCGTGTAACCAGCCACACTCACCACAAAAAAGGGAGGGGTCGCTAATTTCAAACCATTCATGGCTTCCCCGAGATTGGCACTCTTGCCGCCGGCCAGATGGACTAGGTCGCGGTGTAGAAACTTGCCGCTCAGAACAAGTTGCCCGCCAAACGGGCCAGGCCCGCCCGCAAGAATATCGGTCAGCTGGTCACTGGTAGTGGTAAATTTTTCGTAGAGTAATGAGTAACGATCTTCCGCCAGTGCATTTAAGTGATAGATGACTTGGCGTCCTTTCTCAATGATGCCCGCCACAGAGCTTTTCAGGAAGGCCCTGTCAAATATATATTCTTCGCCTAATGCCCGTTCGAGGTTGGCAATCATTTCTAGTACCTGATTGTTCAAGGCCAGAATTCGGCGAAAGTGCCGATAGAGACTTGCAAAGGTACTTCTGGTTCCTGACGGGCCTGTGCTATCTTGCCAGGAGAATAGGCTCATTTGCTTTTCCCTTGTTTTGTCGTTCCACCAACCTCAAGCGGCAGAGAAATTCGAAAAATTGTTCCTTTTCCGAGCGTACTCTCCAAAGTAATAGTTCCCGCGTGCTTTTCAATAATCGAGTAACTCACTGACAGCCCCAGGCCGGTTCCCTCCCCCTTGGTCGTGAAAAATGGATCGAAGATGTGTTTTCTGTCCTCTTCTGTGATCCCAGGACCACTGTCTTCGATTTCAATAATCCCGGTACGGTTTTGCTGAGAGGCCATGACTCTGACAGTCATAAGGCCGCCGGGGGACATTGCCTGGATAGCGTTCAGCATGATATTGACCAGCACCTGTTCAACCTGTCCGGGAAAACCTTTTGATATAAGACTGCTGCCGGCAAACTCTGTTTCAACCTGGATCTGACTCAAACGGATTTGGTTTTTTAACAGACCGACAGCGTCCTCTGTGACCTGCACCAGATCAAAGGGAACCGGATCTGTCGTTTTTGCCATCCGGATGAAAACGAGTAGATTCTGCACTACTTCCCGGGCGCGTTCAGTTTGGGCAAGAATATCGGCCACCATCCCGTGGGTCTCGGCGTCATCCTCTCCAGACAGATCTTCCAGCAGGACTTCGGCGGTGAGTGATATGTTATTTAAGGGGTTATTGACCTCATGGGCCAAGCCCGCAGTTACCTGGCCAATTGTTGCCAGTTTAGTTGACTGGATCAGCGCCTTCTGTTTCTCCACCAGACTATTAAGCATCAAGTTCAGGGAATTGACCAGTTCAATTCCTTCCAGTGAACTCAAAACAGCTGGCGACATAGGGATGGCAGTCAACTCGCCGTTCATGATTCTGGTAGAGGCTTTTTGCAGGTATTCAAGGGGTTGAGTGACCCAGCGGACGAGAAGAACCGCAAAAGAACCGCCCAGAAGCAGACTGACCACCATACTGAGCAGAGAGTAGCGCCGATAGCGGCTGGCATCTTTTTCCGCTTCAAGTCGTGCCTCTGCATCGCGCTCCAGAATATATTCGGTAAAAAGTTGTCCGCGGGTACGAACCAGTTTATTTAGGGAGGGAGATGGTATCTGCGGGGGTGTGTTAAGCTGCTGCAGCACATCGGCGTAGTCTTCAAGCTGAATCCGGTAGGCGTGGATTTCATTGCCGGAGAGGACGTCGGTGTCCCGTAACAGGCTCACCCGTGCCCGAACCTGATCTATATAATCAAGCGCATTGATCAGATCATCTTGGTTCTGGTACAAGAGAAAATTTTTCTCATAACGCCTGGTTTCGAGGACTTTCTGGTTCAGTTCGTAGGAGAGTTCAATAAGTGTGAGTTTGTCGGCAACGCGGGAGAGAGAATAGAGGGCACTGAGTGTGGAGAAACAGCCAAGTCCAAAAACGATAGCCATACTGATTATCATTTTACTGCGCAGGGACCGGGCTCGGCGCCGACCTGGGTTATACCACTCGCAGGTTGGCCCGTTGGAGGGCTGTTCGGTGGATTGAGAAGCCACTTAGTTCTCCTTGGCCAGACTTTCGACTGCATTGAGAATTGCCTCTTTGATAACGTCGAGGCGAAAAGGTTTTGGGATAAAATCGAATACTCCTTCTTTAAACGCCGAATCGGCTGTATCCATCTCCGCATAGCCAGTGATAATGATGACCCGGGTGGACGGGCGCAGCTTTTTGACCCGGCGCAGGACTTCCAGACCGTCCATCTCCTGCATCTTGAGGTCTGTAACCACAATATCAAATGGTTCTTTTTCTGCCGCTGACATGGCCTGGATGGGATCGACATATGCTTCGACCACATACCCCATTTTGGTGAAGATTTGGTGCAGTCTCTTGCCGACGATACTTTCGTCATCGATGATCAAGAGCCGGTATGTCTTTCGATTGCTCGCTGCCATTGTTATCCTCCCTAATCCGGCCGAGCCGGATTTATTATTCGCTGTGGCTGTGTCGTCAGTATAAAACTAGTCAGCTAGGCTGGTGGATCACAGGTCATAGATTTGTATTGACCTGAATCGTTACGATAAAAGGATCTAAACAATCTGTGCTTCTCAACCAGTTGCTACAACTTCGTAACGGCCCATCAAGAATGATTCTGCATAATAATCAACCACTTCGTCACTGTCCAGTTTAACATCAAGCTGGCGGGTAAAACCTACCAGCCGACCGAGGATATCTAAAATTCTAAGCATATCGTCCTTGATCAGGTTGCTGTGCCGCGCAATGACGATATCTCCACGAATTTTAATACGAAAATCAAACTCAATTAGAATTTTTTTAATCAGCATCGCCCTTCTCGTCCTTTTGCTGATATCTGAGGCACCACCCAAGAACCGGAAATAGATGTGATTATCACGTTCTTTGTCGCTGCAGTAAGCATCTATAATATTGAAGTGGTACCCAAGCCGAAAGCAGAGGTTGACATAATTTTCGCCGATAATAGCGATATTATGACCGGTATAGCTCCCTTCAATGGCGGCGATCGGTGCGCTGAGCATACTGCTCATCAGATCATGGACGCCCACCGTCACACTCGACATATGCCAGACATCGGGAAAGAGCATTCCTTGCAGAAGGGCTCGGAAGGGCTTGGAGGCGATTGCCTGGAAATCAACTCGGCCTTCTGCAATATCTGGCCTCAGACCCCCGCCGATATCGACAACAATTACACCAACCGGAACTGGAAGATCAAGATGGCGGGCAAGATGGCGGCGCAGCAGCCCTTTTTCGTCCCGACCAAGGTTAACCAGCTCTTGTACTGCCGTTTCATGCACAAAACGCAAAACGTCGTGATAGGTCAAACAGCCATCCACTGTAAAATTTTTGAGAAAGGGATCAACAAGATTGAGCAGTGATACCGTTTTCAGTACTCTGCGCAACGTCCGAAACTCTTTGCTCATTGCCAGCTGCATGCCACTTGTTGCCCGGTAGGCCAGAAGTTCAACCACCCGACCCCGGTATATCCGGAGATCGTCTGCATCAACAGTGATCTGTTCTCCGGGCGTCAGTTGTCCGGTTATGCCCTCAATCCCGACCAGGCAGGGGACCTGCATTTCCCGGCAGAGAGTTGCCATATGACTGACCGGTGTCCCGGTTTCGGTGAGAATAGCGGCTGCCTTGTTCATAACCGAGACATAACGTGAAGAGTCACGGCGGCTGACTAAAACGCCATTGTCAGGAAAAGCCTCAAGGTCTCTTGTGGAGTTAACCAGGTAGACAGTACCGGAGCCAATTCCTTGCTGAGCCACTTTGCCGCCGGCAGTATCGATTGAGACATAATTTTTCAGTTGTTCTGAAAGGTCCAGTCGGTCGCTCCTGGAGGCTTGTACAAAAAGCGGTCTGGATTGAAGTATGTAGAGCTGTCCCTGATTGTCAAGGGTCCATTCAACATCAAGGGGCCGACGAAAACGGTTTTCCAGGTGAACAAGCAGGTGACTGAGTTGCAGCAGCGCATTATCCGTCATACAGGACTGCAGTTGCAGTTCTCCTGGGATATCTAGGAGTTGGTGTCCACGATCTTTAGTATAATATAGTCCTGTCGGTTTTTTATGTATGTGTCTCTCAAGGATTGTCAATGGTGGAGTTTTGCGGATGGAGAAAGAGTCGGTGGCGATGGCTCCTTCAACCACAGCTGCCCCTTGTCCCCAAGCCCCGACCACAAGCATGTTTTCAGACAGCGGATTGCTAGGGTCAAGTGTATATGCGACCCCGCTCACAGTTGAATCGACCATGCATTGGCAGCATGCTGCAATAACCAAGTCGCCCTCGCCGGGTAATACAGAGCGGTAATACTGGACGGCAGACTTAGAAAAAAGGCTGGCAGCTACAAGGCGGTATGCCGCAAACACCTGTAATGTCTCTGGTTGAACATCTAACTCTGAATGAAATTGACCGGCAAAAGAAAACTCCTGGTCCTCTTCTGGAGCGCTACTGCGGACCGCCAGGGTACACGGAGTCGGATTTTCAGCTTGCAGGGCTGTTAAAGCCTGGGTAATTTCGACGAGAAGGGCAGGCGGGGCTTCTGTCCGAAGGATCCCCGAGGCCAGGGCTCGGCGGTGTTCTTCCAACTCTACTGGAGAACTTTTTTGCCTCGCCACACACGTACGCAAAGAGTTGTACTGGTCCTGCAAGCCGGCATTCTCGATCAGAAGATGAAACGCGCGAGTGGTAATGACGAAACCAGGGGGCACTCGGAGCTGGGGGTCTGAACGCAACCCGGCAAGATGGCCTGCCTTGCCGCCCACCAATCCCCAATCGTCCGGCGTGATTTTATCCAGCCCCTGAATGAGTGGGCCTGTCTGTCCTTCATTGCCGGAAAGAATTTGTTCTAAATTATTTGAAAGGCGAATCAGGACGTCTTCAAGAGAAATGAAACGATTGTCACAAAGGCTGTTCAGTGCTCTGACGGAATCACTGACAGTATTGTGGAGTTGTTGCAGGGTAGTGACGATGTAGACGTGATCAAAAATAAAATCACCGCTGCCTTTCTCGCCAAGGTCAGCGATGATTTCTAAGGCCTTGGTGTTGCTGGCCAAAATTGTCTGGAATCGGGAAAATATTTCCTGGGGCTCTAATTTCTGACGAGCTGGCGAGAGGAGAAGGTTTCTCCAATCGTCAATCCGTTGCCGCAGTTTTTCTAAACACGTATCCAGAAAATGCATAGAAACGAACCCTCCCGCCATGTCACCGTTGCAGGTGCTGGCGGCCATACAATGAACATGCCGGGCAGGCAGGAGGGATGTCGGTGGAGAGAAGGTTAGTGCGATCCGCCTCCTTTGAATATCAATCCCACAGCAAAACCGGCAACAATGGCGATAACCAGGGCCATGATACCATAGAGCGAAGCATTCTCAAATGCCATATTTGACAAAAGCTTCACCATTCCTGCCTGTTCAACAGTAAACTTACTGCTGGCTTTTTCTACAACTTTGCCGTCTCTGATTGCCAGGGCCTCGACCGTATAGGTCCCGGGAGTGGCCTGGCTGGGCCATTTCACATCCAAAGTATATGTGTCACTTGTCTGACCGTGCTGACGAGTGATAGTGCCGGTCCGAACTGCATATAGATTGAGGTTTTGTTTAAAGCGGATAAATTGATCCTTCCAGTTGTCTTCCTGACCCTGCAGTTCAGCACTGTCTGTAACCATGGTTGCCGATTTTTTCAAGGCATCAAAACCGATCTTATTGGCGTGCAGATTCGCAGGATCAAGAAGTTTATCCATTTCCCGAGTGCTGAAGAGAAGATAGACTTCAGGGACATTTTCGAAACTGACATCCCCTTTTTTCATCCAGAAGATCCCGCCAGCTTTTCCTTTATATTTGTAGTGGGCTTCAGCGGCTTCAGTGCTAATCCGGATAATGATGTCATCTCCGGCCACATTCTCGCCACTGACGACAAGATTGGCCCCATGATACTTCAGGGTAATTGGCACATTGTCAGGGG
>Ga0102953_1000241_pt1 | contig 39486 bp, 33 predicted proteins | sample SalPon2A_C_D2_MG_FD_78509 | JGI IMG/M metagenome (GOLD analysis project Ga0102953, IMG submission 78509) | Soil microbial communities from South San Francisco under conditions of wetland restoration - Salt Pond MetaG R2A_C_D2_MG | ecosystem: Environmental > Terrestrial > Soil > Wetlands | place... | reverse complement strand
TTTTATTTATGAAAATAGATTTAAGAAATAGTTGTAAGCAATTAACTGATCTGCACACGCAGGTTCCCGCTTTGCCCCTGTTTGAAGTTCCATAGATCGGGATTACAAATATGTAATTAAGACATTTTTTTCAGTTTTACAAGCCTTTTTTCAAAAAAATATAAATAAGTTGTAAATTCGGGCTATTTTATACATAATATTTTGAGACATTTAGAATAGAAGTTAACTATTTGGATTCGATAATTGCTTCAATGCAAAGGAAATATAAAATATCAGATGGGTAAGTAGAATAGATTTTGGGGTATCTTAAAAAAGCAAAGAATATGGGTGATCAGGTTATTGTTAATTAGAAATTAGTTTGAAAATTAAAACTAACACTTGTAGGTAGAGTTGGCTTATTATCGAGTCCAACCGAGATATTCCAACTCACCCCATCATTTTGCTGATTGTTGTATTTGGTTACAAGTCTCACTGCATTGATTACACTTACAATCCTGTTAAGAATAAGTGCCCCGACAATAAATCTTAAATTATTATATGCACCTTCGCTTGAAACCCACATATCGCGGTAAGTTTTTCTGTCGCTGGTGGTCTGCCATTTCCAGTAATCTGAGTTTTCATCATAAATCTGATTAAAATTTCTCTCCAGAGATTTTTCATTATTATACTGGTAGACATCGCTGTAGTTACCTATAGTGGCGTAGAAGTCAGCATCCTTACCGCTGTTATTTACTCCTCCGTTACTTGCAGCAAAAGCCTGGTAATCGCGTTTACGCATATTACCGTAAGCATTAAAACCAATAAAGGTTCCCCATAGTGCACCATCCGCAATTGTGTAGAATTTTCCACTGGAATATGAACCTGCGTAAAGTTCTCCCATTCCGGGAAGTAATAGAGAATAAATTACTGCAAGTCCCACATTTTTTTTATGGAACTCTTCATTCTCCTGAAGATTAAATCTATTGCCGGAAACTTCACTTTTAATTTTGCTTACATCATTTTTAAGCTTTAAAGATTTAGGAGTTGAAATTTCCTGCGGATAAACAATTATGCTCAGGAAAATTAAGAATAAGAGTATTTTTTTCATATTACCAATTGATGATGAATGAAGTTGGAATATTTATGCAACGAGTTCAACTTTTCTTTTATTCTCAGAAATTATGCCTGTACAAATATCGTTTTCAATTTTTGTGATTTTCACATCAGAAAATTTATTTGCCAGTGAGTCTGAAAATTCATTTGAAACCCTGACGTAATTTGAGGAAAATCCCTTAATAATTCCAGCACAATTTTCATCCTCAAACAAAACCCGTAGCTTTTTACCAATCATTGTTTCGTAAAACTGATGTCGCTTTTTTTCACTCAATATTCTCAGCATACTGTTTCTTTGTTTACGCTCAAATACGTCAACGGTACCTTCCATTTCGATTGCTTTGGTATCAGGACGTTCAGAATATGTAAAAACGTGGAGATATGAAACAGGTAATTCTCTTATAAAATCATAAGTTTTTTGAAATTCTTCTTTTGTTTCACCCGGAAAGCCGACAATTACGTCCACGCCTATTCCAACATCTTTAATTGAATTTGAAACTTTTGAAATTAATTTTGAATAATCCTGAACCTTGTACCTGCGCTGCATTAATTGTAAAATTTTAGGACTACCGCTTTGTAGCGGAATGTGAAAATGGTTACACATTTTTTGGTTATCAGCAGTTAATGATATTATGTTATAATTTAATAGATTTGGCTCTATTGAACTTATTCTAATTCTGAAATCTCCTTCTACTTTTACCATTTTTTGAAGGAGGTTATATAAATCAGTATTGAAGGCATTGCCATAATCTCCAACGTTAACGCCTGTAAGTATAATTTCTTTATATCCTGAGCTGATCAGTTCTTTAAATTCTTTCAAAACTAATTCAGGTTGAAGACTTCTGCTTTTTCCTCTTGCAAGCGGAATTGTACAGAAAGAACATTTATAATCGCAGCCGTCCTGGATTTTAAAATATGCTCTCGTTCTGTCATCTGCATCTGTTGAATGTGCGTTACCGAAATTATCAAGCTCGTCTGTGGGGGATACGTGGATGCACGAAAGTTCCTTTTTTTCAAAATTGTTTAGTATGTCAAATAGTCTGAATTTTTCTTTGCTTCCCAGAACAGCATCTACACCATCAATCTTTGAAATTTCTTTAGGCCTCAACTGGGCATAACAGCCGGTAACAATAACGTACGCATTAGGGTTTTGTCTTAATGCCCTACGCACAAGCTGCCTGCACTCCTTTTCAGCATTTTCTGTAACCGTACAGGTGTTGAAAACGTATATATCCGCATCCTCTTTAAAATCTACAATGTTAAAACCTTTGTTGAGGAATTGATTACCAATAGTAGAAGTTTCAGAGAAATTGAGTTTACAACCAAGAGTATGTAAAGCAACTTTTTGAGGCATATGTGAATTGTTTAAAATTAAAAGAGCGGGAACGAATTCCCGCTCCTTTTTTGAACTAATAAATTAATTTCCTGATTTATCAGAACCTGATTGTTTATCATCGGATACTTCAAAAATCGGAAACTCTGATGCATCAATTGTTCCTGTTTCTGCATTTTTAACTTCATCAACAGAAACTTTTTCAAGCTTATGATTTTCAATATAAGCGTTTATCTCATCATCAGATTTTTCTTTTAATGCTGCAATTGCACTAAGTACAATTTTCTTATTCTCTTTATCGAATTCAATCACTTTAAGTGAAAGCGTTTCATCAATAGGGAAGTGATTGGCAACATTTTTAATTTTATTTGTTGATAGCTGTGTTACAGGCACAAAACCGTCAACTTTTTCAGGTAATTCAGCTATTAACCCTTTTTCAATTATTCTTACAACTTTACCATCTGTAATAGCTCCAACGGCATAAAGTTTTTCAAAATTATCCCAGGGATTATCCTGAACCTGTTTGTGTCCGAGAGAAATCTTTCTCTGTTCAACATCAACTCCAAGAACAATTACATCAAGTTTTTCACCTTTCTTAACAACTTCCCCGGGGTGGCGTATTTTCTTTGTCCAGGATAGATCAGAAATGTGAACCAATCCGTCAACGCCAGGTTCAAGTTCAACAAACACACCAAAATTGGTTAAGTTGCGTGCAATTCCTGTATGCTTTGAGCCGACAGGATATTTCTGCATTAAACTTTCCCATGGATCCGGTTCCAGTTGTTTAATACCAAGTGATATTTTCTTTTCTTCTTTATCAAGACTGAGGATAACTGCTTCAACAATCTGACCCATTGCAACAACCTGTGATGGATGTTTAATGTGCTGAGTCCAGCTCATTTCAGAGTTGTGAATTAATCCTTCAATTCCTTTTTCTATTTCAATAAATGCACCGTAATCAGTTAATGATACAACACGACCGGAAACTTTGTCTCCGATTTTGTATTTCTGATCGATGTCTTCCCATGGATGTGGGAGAAGTTTCTTTAAGCTTAAAGATATTCTCTTCTTTTCTTCGTCGAAGTCAGTAACGACCACTTTAATAACCTGGTCGAGTTTAACAACTTCGTTAGGATGATTAATTCTGCCCCAGCTAAGGTCTGTAATGTGAACCAAACCATCAACACCGCCAAGATCTACGAACACACCAAAGTCTGTAATAGCTTTTACAGTACCTTCGAGTATCTGGCCCTTTTCAAGGCTGTTGAGGATTTGTTCTCTTTGACCGGAGATTTCTTCTTCGACAAGAACTTTGTGAGAAACAACTACGTTTTCAGTGGGGATATTTACTTTTACTACTTTGAAGTCCATAATCTGACCGACAAAAGCATCAAAATCTCTTATTGGTCTGATATCAATTTGTGATCCCGGAAGGAATGCTTCCATGCCCATCAAGTCAACGACCATTCCTCCTTTAATTCTTTTAAGAATTTTACCCTGCAGAATTTCACCTGTTTCGTATGCGTTAACAACTTTATCCCAGATCTTTAAGAAATCGGCTCTTTGTTTGCTAAGTACAAGGTTTCCTTCCTGGTCTTCAACACTTTCAATAACAACTTCTATTTCCTGTCCGAGTTTAATTTCCTCGTTTTCGTAGAATTCATTTTTTGAAATTGAACCTTCAGATTTAAAACCAACATCAAGAATTATCTGGTCACCCTGGATGCGTACGATTTTTGCTTTTACCATTTCGCCTTCTTTCACATCTTTGAAAGATTCAGCGTAAAGGTTAGCTAATGTTAAGAATTCTTCTTGTGAATACTCATCACTATTGAAATTCTTTTTTGCCTTTTCGAAATCATCGGCTGTAACAACACGTTTATCGTGTTCTTTTGTCTGATCGGACATCTGTCCTCCTAAAATAAATTGATCCCTGTTTTAATAACCAAAATCATCAAAAGTTACAAAACAGAAAATTTAGTGTTACATAATTAATTATGATGATTTTTATAAAAATTAAATATTTACTTCAATTCCTTTTTTGTCTCCTGCAATTTTTACCTGTTCTAAAATCATTTCAACCTGCTGCTCTATTGAAACCATTGACGTGTCAATTTCAACAGCATCTTCTGCTTTTAACAGAGGACTTACCTTCCTGGTTGAATCAATTTTATCTCTTTGCTGAAGATTTTTTTTGATTTCATCGATAGCGACATGTTTACCTTTCATTTCGTATTCTTCAGCTCTTCGCATTGCTCTCTGATCAATTGATGCTGTAAGAAAAATTTTCACATCAGCTTCCGGGAAAACAACTGTTGTAATATCTCTTCCTTCCATTACAACGCCCCTGTCCTGTTTTCCCATTTTCTGTTGTTTTGCAACAAGCGCTTTCCTTACATCTTCTATTTTACTGACACCACTTACGTTACGATTTACTTCAAGAGTTCTTATCTCTCCTGTGATATCTTCGCCGTCAACTAAAACTCTCGTTACTCCGTTCACAAAGTCAAGTTGAATATCAGTAGAATTTGCTATTTCAATAAGAGCCTTTTCATTGTCCAGTAAATTATTCCTCATTGCAAGAAATGTTACAGCTCTGTACATCGCGCCGGTATCTATATAAACAAACCCAAGTCGTTGTGCGACCAATTTGGCAGAGGTACTTTTTCCGGACCCTGCCGGACCGTCAATTGCAACGATTAATTTTTTGGACATAGTCTATAAAAATAGACAATTATCTTCAATTTTTCAAAATAATTGAGGTAAAATGGAAGAGTTTGAAAGTTATAAAAATGGCAAAAATGGTGGAATTCTGCAATATTTTGTAAGATTACTTAATTTCCTGTCCGCCAAGGTCATTTATAATAGCTGAGATTACAGAATCTTCTTCTTTTGTAGTATTTGAAGCTGCTTTTTTTTGTCCAGTGAATTCTTTTTTATTCTCGTTTTTGCTTCCAGTTTTTTCAGAAAGAATAAAATTCAAAGTAAGCTTTTTCCCGAAAAATTGTTCTGATTTTTGAACGAAGTATTTTTCGTTCATTCTAAGCAGATCTTTTAAATGATCATCTCCGGAGGTTACGTCGAGTTTAAATCCTTCCAGTTTAAGTGGTTTCATATCTTTAACAAATGGTCCCATCATAAATGCTTTTTCGGCTGCAATAGATTCAATAAAGCCATTCCATTTTTCAACAATGGATTCAAAGTTAAATTCTAAGCATTGTGAAACTTCTGTGGTTGCTTTTTTAATATCTTTTTTCGCTGTGGATGATTTTATGGCTTTTTCAGGTTTTCCCTTTTCTTGGACTACTTCAGGTTCAGGCTTTTTTTTTAGCGGGACAGAAATTTTTTCACGAACTACCTCTGAAGCAGTGTTAACATTTTCAGTTTTCACATCGCCTAACTTAGAGAGCACTTCACTAATTGAAGCGGATTTTTCGAGACCGATTAAATGGCTCAGCGAAATTTCAACTTTTAATCTTTGGTTCTGTGCAAATCTTAATTCCTGCTGGGTTTTATTAAGGAAGTTTAATAATCTAAGAAGATCACTTTCTGAAAATTTATCCATGTAATCAATATATCTTGTTCTGTAAATTTCGGCAGTTTCTACTAGTTCGGTTTTTTCAGTTATAACAACAGTCATTATATTTCTGAAATGTTCTATTAAACCGTTAATAAAATCGATGAAGTCCCAGCCATTCTCGAAAATCGTTTGTGAAACTTTAAATACAGATTTATAGTCTTTTTCCAATATCGCATCTGAAACAGTAAAGTATATTTCATCATCAATTAAATTTAACATTAATGAAACAGTTTCAGAATCAATTTTATTACCGCAGAACGAAACAACCTGGTCAAAATAGCTTTCAGCATCTCTCAGCGCACCGTCTGATTTTTTCGCAATTATTGTTAAAGTTTTATCATCAATTTCTATTTTTTCTGTATCAGCAATTTTTTTCAACAAAGTTTTTATCGTATCAAGCTGTATTCTTCTGAAATCAAATCTCTGGCAGCGGGAAATAATTGTAAGCGGAACTTTATGTGCATCGGTTGTTGCAAAAATAAATATAGTGTGAGAGGGTGGTTCTTCAAGTGTTTTCAGGAATGCGTTAAACGATTCCTTCGTTAGCATATGAACTTCATCAATAATGTAAACTTTGTACTTTCCCTTTGTAGGGGCATACTTTACAGATTCTCTTAAAGTTCTTATTTCATCAATTCCGCGGTTTGATGCACCGTCTATTTCAATTATATCAAGGGATTGCGAATTTTGAATAGAGTGGCACATTTCACATTCATTACAGGGTTCAAAATCTTTTGGGTTGAGGCAGTTAAGAGTTTTTGCAAGAATCCTGGCAGTTGTTGTTTTTCCAACACCTCTCGGACCGGTAAATAAATAGGCGTGAGCAAGCCGGTTATTTTTTAGAGCATTTTTAAGAGTGGCAGTGATATGTTCCTGCCCTACAACTTCAGTAAATTTTTGCGGACGCCATTTTCTTGCTGTAACAATATATGCCATTACTTACCTTAATTTTGAATAGTAGAATTTATAAAATATTTTCCGAAAGGAAAAGAGTCATTTCTTCAAGATATTTTTTATCAGTTTCGTTAAATGAGGAATAAGAATCACTATCGAGGTCTAAAATTCCGTAAAGGTATTTTTCTTTGAATAACGGAATTACTATCTCACTTTTTGAATCAGCGTCGCAAAAGATATGTCCCGGAAATTTTTCAACGTCTTCAACTATAATTGTCTTTTCTTCCTTTGCCGCGGTTCCGCAAACTCCGCTGCCGAATTTAATGTTTGTGCAGGCAACTTTTCCCTGGAAAGGTCCGAGATAGAGGTTATCTTTTTCTGCAATATAAAATCCAACCCAGCTAATTTTTTCAAATGTCTGCTTTAATGCTGCTGTAAAATTTGAAAGATTAGATAAAAGATTGTCCTCCTTGCTCAACAGTGCTTTTACTTGTTTTACAAGAGACTGATACTTTTCTTCAAGTGAAAGATTCTTATCTACAAAAATAGTTTCAGCCAATTTATTTCTTTGTTTTCTTTTTTACCGGTATTTTAGGCTTCTTTTTAGATTTCCCTTTAGCAATATTCTTGTTAGGAAAAATATACGGAAGAGCATCTTCAATTTTACTAATTGAAATTATTTTCATTCCTTCAAGAACTTTATCCTGAATTTCCTTAAGATCAATTTCATTATCCTTTGGAATCAATACCGTTTTTATTCCGTTCCTTTTTGCAGCAAGCAGTTTTTCAGTTAATCCGCCAATTGGCAAAACATTTCCGCGCAGAGTAATTTCACCAGTCATTGCAACATTATTTACAGCAGGAATTCCGGAGATCGCTGACAATAAAGCCATAGACATTGTTATTCCTGCAGAAGGTCCGTCTTTTGGAATTGCTCCTTCCGGAAGATGAATATGAATTTCTTTTCCTTTGAAGAAATCAGGATTAATTCCAAGTTTTTTAGCTGAAGATCGAATATAGCTCAGGGAAGCCTGTGCTGATTCCTTCATTACGTTACCAAGCTGTCCTGTAAGCGTAAGCTTTTCAGAACCCTGCATAATTGTGACATCAACTGTTAAAAGTTCTCCGCCAACGGCAGTCCAGGCAAGTCCGGTAACACTTCCAATTTTTAAATCTTTATTATGTTTTGAATGTCTGAAACGCGGAGTCTTTAAATAATCCTCAACCTTTTTTGGATCAACAATGTATTTGTTTTTGGATTTTGCCTTTCCATTTGAAGATTTTATTAAAACAATATCTCTTGCTTGTTTTCTGCAGACTGAAGCGATTTCTCTTTCGAGATTTCTAACGCCTGCTTCTCTTGTATATTCTGTAATCACTGTTTTGATTGCTTCATCAGTTATTACAACTTCTTTTTGATTTAACCCGTGGGCACTTAGCTGTTTCGGAATAATATGCCGTTTAGCGATTTCAATTTTATCATATTCAAGATAACCGGGAAGTTCAATTATTTCCATCCTGTCCTGCAGGGGGAGAGGAATATTATATCTTACATTTGCCGTAGTAATAAACATAACCTGAGACAGATCATAGTCCACTTCAAGGTAATGATCATTAAATGTATGATTTTGTTCAGGGTCGAGAACTTCCAGCATTGCAGAAGACGGATCGCCACGGAAATCCATACTCATTTTATCAACTTCATCCAGCAGCATTACAGGATTTGCAGTTCCAGCTTTTTTCATAGATTGAACTATTTTACCCGGCATTGAACCAATATAAGTTCTTCTGTGTCCGCGAATTTCTGCTTCGTCTCTAACTCCGCCCAGACTTATTCTTACAAATTTTCTTCCAAGAGCTCGTGCAATTGATCTGCCGAGTGAAGTTTTGCCAACTCCCGGAGGTCCGACAAAACAGAGAATCTGACCGCGCATATTTTTTACAAGATTTAGTACAGCAATATGTTCAATGATTCTGTCCTTTGGTTTCTCAAGACCAAAATGATCCTCATTTAAAATCTTTTGAACGTGGTCAATATTTAAATTGTCTCTTGTTTTTTTATTCCAAGGAACATCAACAAGCCATTCAAGATAATTTCTTATTACGGTTGATTCGGGAGACATGGGTGGAGTTTTTTTCAGTTTGTTTAATTCTTCAAGAGCTTTAGTCTCCACTTCCTTAGGCATTTTTGCCTTTTTAATTTCCTGCCTGATCTTTAAAAATTCAGGCGAGCCATCTTCTTCTTCGCCAAGTTCATCCTGAAGTATTTTAATTTGTTCCTGGATAATAAATTTTCTCTGGGTTTTTGCAATATTTTCCTGAACTTTCGAATCAATTTCTTTTTCAATTTTCAGTATGTCAATTTCAGAATTAAGGATTTTTATTACTTCGTAATACTGTTCCTTGAGATTAAATTTCTGAAGTATTTCCTGCTTAATTTCAATTGACTGATTTATATTTGCAGCAACGTAAAATAATTTCCTGTCTGGTTCATCAATATTTTCAAAAGCGCTGAGTGCTTCCTTAGGAATATTTCTGCTGATTTTAACATATTCTTTAAAGAGCTGTGTAATTTGCCTGGTCATTGCATTCATTTCGTGATCAGTTTCAACTTCCGGAATAATTATTTCTACATTGGCTTCAAAAAATTCTTTTTTGTTGGTGAAGTTTTTTATTCTTCCCTGCAGAAGTCCGTCAACAAGAATTTTCATCAATCCGTTTGGCAACTTGAGGATTTGTACAATTTTTGCAACTGTTCCTTCCTCATAAATATCTTCTTTTTTAGGATCTTCCACATTTGATCTTTTTTGAGCCGCAAGGAAAATGTATTTTGTATTTTCTAGTGCGTAATTAGCTGCTCTAATTGACTGCTCGCGCCCAACCAGCACCGGGAAAATCATATAGGGGAAAATTACTATATCTCTTAAAGGTAGTACCGGTAATTGTTCAGGAATACTGTCAATTACCGTTTCATTCTTTTCAGATCTAATTTCTACGTTTTCGTGTTGATTCAAGTTTTTTGCTCCGTTCCATTTTTTGCTAATTAAAAAGCAAATATACCAAAATAGAGTAGGGCTATCAAGGAAGGAAAGTTGGGTATAATTTGCTCTTTTTATAGTTTAAGCAAAATTTAATAGGTATCAATTTTATTATATTTGAAGGTAAAAACAGAGAATTTGATGATAAACGATATTATTGAAATTGCTAAAGAAGCCGGCGAAATAATCAGGGAAGGATTTGGGAAAACCCGGGAGATTGAATTCAAAACAAATGAAACCAATCTTGTTACAGAAATAGATAAGGCGTCTGAAAAACTTATTACAGATTTTATTAAGATAAAATATCCGTCACACGGGATACTAGCCGAAGAAAGTGGACAAATGAAATCGGGTACAGAATATATGTGGGTGATAGATCCGTTGGACGGCACAACAAATTTTGCACACGGTCTACCGGTTTTTGCAGTTTCAATCGGATTACAGAAAAATGATAAAACTGTTGCTGGAGTTGTGTATGATGTTATGTTCGATGTAGTTTACTCAGCTGAAAAGGGAAGTGGAGCTTTTGCAAATCATAACAAAATGATAGTTAGCAAAAATAATATTCTTGGAAGAAGTGTAATGGCAACTGGTTTCCCTTACAATGTTTTTGAAAATCCGGATAATCTTTTGGAAAGATTCGCAGAATTAACAAAACGTGTTCGGGGTGTAAGAAGACTCGGTTCCGCAGCGCTCGATCTGTGCTATACGGCTAAAGGTGTTTTTGATGGCTACTGGGAAATGAATTTAAGTCCGTGGGATATTTGTGCAGGAATGCTTTTAGTTGAAGAAGCAGGAGGAGTTTTAAGTAATTTCAACAATAAACCTATTGATATGAATACTAAAAAGATTCTTGCTTCAAATGGGTTAGTGCACGAAAAAATGCTGGAGATTTTGTCAAAGTACGAATAAATTGTTTAACGTACTTTTGTATTGCCAAAAAAGCACCAAAAAGTCAAGACCTGAATAAAATTGCTAAAAATCAATATGCTCATTTACATCAAAATAACTCCCCGATAAATCGGGGTCAAACAAATTTTGATGCTATCGATTCGCACATCGATTTTATTAACGCAATTTTATTCAGGTCAATTATATTTAAAAATATTCACTGATTCTGTATCTAAAATCGAAAGAAAAAAATCAAAATGATTTTTCATACATCTCTTCGATTAAGTGTTTGTATCTTTCTTCTACAAATTTTCTTTTGACCTTCATACTTGGAGTTATCTCACCACTTTCAATTGTAAAAGGCTTTTCAAGTAAAACAAATTTTCTAACTCTTTCATAATTAGCCAACTGCTTCTGGAATCTGGTCATATCCTGCTCAATCAACTTATAAATCACTTCATTTTTGGCAAGTTCTTCATTTGTTTTATAACTTATTTTATGCGAATCTGCATATTCACGGACAGCTTCAAAATCGGGAACAATTAAAGCACTTAAAAACATTCGGCTGTCGCCAACAAGTACAAACTGATCGATAAATTTACTTGATACAAAAAGATTTTCTATAGGAGTTGGAGCGATATATTTACCGCCTGTAGTTTTAAATAAATGTTTTTTACGATCAGTAATAATTAAGAAACCATCTGCATCAAACACACCAATATCTCCGGTATGGAGCCAGCCATCTTTTAGAACCGCATCAGTTTCTTTTTTATTTTTATAATAACCCTGCATAATATTTGGTCCGCGCGCTAAAATCTCTCCGTCTGAGGCAATTTTAACTTCAACTCCGGGTGCAGGTTTTCCGACAGAACCAAATTTATAATCGTCAATTCTGTTAGCTGTAATTACAGGCGACGATTCAGTTAATCCGTATCCCTCAATTATCAAAATTCCTAAAGCTTCAAAAAATTCACCAAGTTCCCTGGCAAGGGCTGCGCCACCGGAAACGAAAAATCTCAGATTACCCCCGGTTTTCTGTCTTATTTTATCCAGCACTAATTTATCAGCAAGTTTATATTTTGCTGATAAGGCAAGTGAAATATTTTTATTCTTTTTTGCTTTTGCATAATCTTTACCAACATTTAATGCCCAGTTAAATATTTTTTGCTTTGATGGCTTCTGGTTTTCTACGTTCCTGATTACTTTCGAATATATTCTTTCGAATAATCTTGGAACGGATGTCATTAAAGTTGGTCTAACTTCCATCAGGTTTGTTGAAACAGCTTCGATACTTTCAGCATAACACATTGTTCCACCCGATGCAAACCCAGTATAATATCCGCCCATTCTTTCAAAAATATGGCAAAGTGGAAGGAATGAAAGCCAGACATCTGTTTCATTTATTGGGAGAATTTCCAGTGCCGCTTTTGAATTAGATAAAATATTCCAGTGTGTAAGCATAACACCTTTAGGCTTGCCGGTTGTGCCTGAGGTATAAATAATTGTGCATAAATCATCTGATTTTACATCCTTCATTTTGTTTTTAAAATAAGTCGGATTCTTTTGTTTGAATGATTCTCCCATAAGTTGAATCTTTTTAAATGAAAGAACCTTATCATCTTCAGGTATTGAATCTTTTTCATTTATGACTATTATATATTGAAGTTGGCTACAATTTTTTCTGATTTTTAAAACTTTATTTAACTGAAACTTGTTTGAGACTATTATTATTTTAGATTCAGAATTATTTAATATAAATTCTATCGATTCCGAAGTAAGGGAAGGGTAAAGAGGAACATCTATTGCGCCCAGTCCTAAAATAGCCATATCAGAATAAACCCACTCAGGTCTATTTTCTGATATAATTGCTACTTTGTCATTTCTTTGAATTCCAATCGAAGCTAAACCGTTTGCAAAGTCTTCAGTTTCAATTTTAAATTTCTTGTATGTAATGCCGGTATACTTACCACCTGTTTTGTGCATCATTACAAAACTTTTGGTCTGTTTTGAGTATTCTTCAGTTAAGAATTCAAAAAGTTCTGGTATTGTAGAAACTTCTTTTAAAATTGGCATTTATCTGTCCTGAAAAATAATTAAAAACTTGTAATTGGGAATATCGCCTAACTAAATAACGAATTCCTTGGCATTTGCAGCAGAGATCAGGATAAATATTTTATTACAAATATTCGAAATGTTACAAAAATGTTATTAAGGTAAATCAAGATAAAATATCTATAATTAAATTTAATATAATTTAATACAAAATATTTAATTATTTACGCGCAGGTAAAATTTAATAAAATCAAAAAATAATAATTTGTTCCTGGGACAAGACTTCCAGTCATTTCTATATTGACTTTTTAGAAAATTGCGCAGTCACTTAAATTGATTATCAGGGGCAAAAACCGTAATTTTAAGTTTAATTTTTAAGTATTCTGATAGAAATAGAAAATAATTACAGGACATTAAAATGAAAATTCACGAATACCAGGCAAAACAAATTTTAAATAATTTTAAGGTACCGGTACCGGATGGAAAAGTTGCGTTTTCCAGCGATGAGGCAGTAAATATTGCACAGAATGAAATTGGAGGAAATGTTTGGGTAGTAAAAGCACAAATTCACGCAGGCGGAAGAGGAAAAGGTGGCGGTGTTAAAGTAGCAAAAAGTTTACAGGATGTGGTAGATTATTCAAACCAGATACTAGGAATGAATCTCGTTACTCACCAAACCGGTCCTGAAGGAAAAGTTGTAAAAAGACTTTTGATAGAACAGGGAGTAAATATTGATAGGGAACTTTATGTCGGAATCACTCTTGATAGAGCAATATCAAAAAATGTTGTAATGGTTTCAACTGAAGGGGGAATGGAGATTGAAAAAGTTGCTGCAGAAAATCCTGAAAAAATAATTAAAGAATCTGTAGATCCTGAGGTAGGTTTGCAGCCTTATCAGGCACGCAAGCTTGCTTTTGCGCTTGGACTTGAGGGTGTTCAATTTAAGAATGCTGTAAAATTCCTGACAACTTTGTATAAAGCATATGTCAATACTGATTGCACGCTTGCGGAAATTAATCCTCTTGTAGTTACAAAAGAAGGAGATGTTATTGCTCTTGATGCAAAAATGAATTTTGATGACAATGCACTTTTCAGACATCCTGATATCCTGGACTATAGAGATACAGACGAGGAAGATCCGCTAGAGATTGAAGCTTCAAAATTTAATCTGAATTATATAAAACTTGACGGAAATGTTGGGTGTATGGTTAACGGCGCGGGCCTCGCAATGGCGACTATGGATATAATTAAGCTGGCGGGAGGTGAGCCGGCAAATTTTCTTGATGTTGGTGGTGGTGCAAATAAAACAACGGTTGCAAATGGTTTCAAAATTATTCTTTCCGATCCTAATGTGAAAGCTATTTTGATAAATATTTTTGGCGGTATTGTTAGATGTGACAGGGTAGCACAAGGGGTAATTGATGCGGCTAAAGAAATGGACATTCACGTACCAATTGTTGTAAGATTGGAAGGAACTAATGCAACTGAAGCTGGTTTATTGTTAGAAAATTCTGGGCTAAATTTTGAAGTTGCTACAAGTCTTAAAGATGCTGCAATAAAAGTTACCGCAGTTTTAAACAATTAGTCTTGAAATTTAAGATAAAAAGCCATGTTCCGTTTTTAATAGGGATGTTTTTTTGCTTATAAATTAAATAGATTGAATGGAATCACAAATTCAAAAATTTTAGTGAAATAATCAAGTTGATTTTGTGCGGTTATAATAATAGATTTTTCCTACAAGTAATTTTGAATTAGGAGATTTAATAAATGTCTTACCTTGATTCTGACTTCAGTAGTGAAGATAATTATAGAGAAAAGGAAAGAAATATTGACAGGGAAATTAAAGGTTGTAAAAGGGTAATTGACGAAGGTCATATTTATTCAGCAATTGAAAATATTGAAGATACAATTCAATTATGTATTGAAAACGATAGATATTGTGATGGTCTCGAAATTGTAAGTAAGCTTCTTGATATATCTCCCTATAATTCAGAATATTGGTTAAAAAGAGGAATGCTTTTAATTGGAATAGGGAAAAATTCTGAAGCACTTGTATCCTTTGATAAGGCTCTTTCTTTAAATCCTGGGGATGCAGAAATATATATTGAAAAAGCAAATGCTGAAGATAACAGCGGTGATTTTAAATCTGCCAGCGAATCTATAGAAAGAGCCGTGGAAATTGATCCGCAAAATGCAGATGGGTTTTTTAATTATGGAATTTTGCTTCAGAGACATTCTCAATTTAAAGACGCCATTAGGAATTTCCAAAAAGCAATTGAATTGGATCCTCAATTTGAAGAAGCATATTATGAATTGGCTTATTGTTATGAAAACAATAATCAGTATAATAAAGCTTTGAAAAATTATGACAAATTTTTGGATTTTCAACCTTACAGTGCTAGTGGTTGGTATAATCGGGGGGTTGTTCTGGCAAAACTAAATAAACTTGAAAAAGCTGTTGACAGTTATGATCTGGCTGTTGCAGTTAAGCCTGATTTCGGCAGTGCCTGGTTTAACAGAGGTAATGCACTTGCAGATCTTGGTAGGCTTCAACAGGCATTGGAAAGCTTTAAGGAATCCTTTTTAGTTGATCCTCTAGACGAAGCATCTTGCTACAATATTGCTAATATTTATGAAGAAATGGGCGATTTACCTAAGGCGATAAAACATTATTCCGATGCAATAAAAATTAATGATAGATATTATGAAGCTTATCTTGCCCGCGGTTACTGCTTTGATTCATCCGGAAAATATCAATTTGCTTTAAAAGATTTTAATATGGCTATAACTATGTCTCAGGATAATGCTGATGCGTGGTATGCAAAGGCAGATCTGGAATATTCCCTTGGTCAGCTTCAAGAGGCAGTAAATAGTTATAAAGCAGCACTTAAAATAGTTCCTGAAAACCTGGAGATTTGGCATAATATGGCGCAGACTTTTTTTGAAATGGGTGATTGGTTAAGTGCTCTTGAAGGGTATGATAATTGTATTAGAATAAATCCGCTGGATGCTTCTTCATTTTATGAAAAAGCTAAAATAAATTTTATATTGAAAAGGACTAAAGAAGCCGTGGATTGTTTAAAAACTGCCTTTCTGATAGAACCTTCATTTAAAATTGAATTCGAGAAAGAATATCCTGATATTAAATCTTCAAAACTATTTAAAAAATTACTCGGAGAGCTCTGAAATATTTTTATAAATAGACTTGATTGAAGAACTGTTTTCTATAAGTTTGAGGAAACAGTTTTTATTTTGTTGTAACGACATATAATAATCAAATGAAAAATTTAACACACTCCGATACAAAGTTGCTTGCTTTGATAGGTCATCCTATAAAACATTCCTATTCACCATTTATACAAAATACTGCATTAAAATTTAAAGACTTGGATTACATTTATTTACCGTTCGATGTAACTAAATCTAATTTGAAAAATGCAATTAAGGGAATGACAGTGCTTGGTATTAGAGGATTTAATGTTACAATTCCACATAAAGAAAATATACTTGAGTTGCTTCAGACTGTATCGGAAGAAGCTTCTATAATTGGTGCAGTTAATACAGTTGTAAATGATCATGGCGAATTAAATGGTTATAATACTGACTCTTACGGTGTGACCCAGACATTGCTTCCATATAAAAAGGATATTTCAGGACAAGTCGTTTCTTTAATCGGTGCAGGAGGCGCAGCTCGTGCAGTAATTTTTTCTCTTATTAGAAACTTTAAACCTAAAAAGATTAATCTGATAAACAGAACGGAACAGAAAGCAGAATCTCTGGGAAATTATTTCAAGGATAAAATGAAATTTGATTCTTTTACTACTTTGGAATTATTTCCTCCCGATCTTGTTGAAACATTTCGTGAATCTAAATTAATAATTAACGCTACTTCAATTGGAATGTTTCCCGATAATGAAGATACAGTTACTGATTTAAAAAATTCCTTTAATAAAAATCAAATTGTCTTTGATGTTGTTTATAATCCTGCAAGAACCAATTTATTAAAAATGGCTGAAAAAGAAGGTGCAGTTACTTTAGATGGTTTAACTATGTTAGTTCATCAGGCCAGTAAATCATATGAATTATGGACCGGCGAAGAAATGGCTCTTGAGCAGGTTAAAAACACACTGAAATATTATATTGAGAATTAGACAAACTTTAATTTAGTTTGTTCACAGCTTCTTTAAATCTCTTAGATGCTTCAATTATATTATCCATAGAGTTAGCGTAGGAAATTCTCAGGAAACCCTCTGCTCCGAATGCACTTCCCGGAACAACGGCAATATTTGCCTCACTTAAAAGATACATTGCAAAGTCAAACGAATTTTCAATTTTTAGCTTTTCAGTGCTTTTGCCAAAATAGGCTGAAATATTTGGAAACAGGAAAAATGCGCCTTCGGGTTTATTACAATTTATTTCCTCTATTGAATTTAGTTCATTAAGAAGGAATCCTCTTCTTTTTGCAAACTGGTTCAGCATTTCGGTAATTGCGTCCTGCGGTCCGGATAGAGCTTCTACAGCTGCAAACTGTGAAATTGATGACGGATGTGATGAAGAATGACTCTGTATTTTATTCATACCTGATATTATTTCTTCCGGACCTGCAGTGTATCCTATTCTCCATCCTGTCATTGAATACGCTTTTGATACTCCGTTAACAAGAATTGTCTTCTTTTTTAGTTCAGACTTCAGTGATGCAAAACTTACAAACTTAAAATCATCGTAAACAAGTTTTTCATAAATCTCGTCGGATATTATCATAAAATTATTTTTCAATGCAACTTCTGCAATAACCTCCAGTTCACTTTTTGAATAAGCCGCACCTGTAGGATTTGAAGGATTACAAAGTATAAGTAATTTTGTCTTCGGAGTAACAGCTCCATCTAATTCTTCTTTTGTTAATTTAAAGCCATTTTCCTGTTTCGTATTAACAAAAACTGATTTTCCTTCAGCCATTGTTACCATGTCAGGATAAGAGACCCAGTAGGGTGCAGGAATAATTACCTCGTCTCCTCTGTTAATAGTTGCAAATACTGAATTAAAAACGCTCTGTTTTGCCCCGCTTGAAACAATAATTTCTTTTAAGCCGTAATCCAGCCCGTTGTCATTTTTTAGCTTTTGTGCAATTGCTTTTCTCAAATCAATTGTGCCGGCATTAATTGTGTACTTAGTATGATTAGTTTGAATTCCTTTTATTCCAGCTTCCTTAATATTAGCTGGAGTAGGGAAATCAGGTTCTCCAACACTTAGATCGATTACATTGATTCCTTCAGCTTTCATTCTTTTTGCTTCAGCTGCAACCTGCATGGTTGGCGAAACATTTATACGTTTTATTCTATCTGCTACCAAGAGCATCTCCTAAGAATTTTATTTTACTTTCGTTTATTTTTTCGGATAGTAGGCTATTGTAGAACTACGGTCAATAAATTTTCGTCAAATATACAATTAGATAAACTAAATTAAAAGTTTGAAGTGGATACAAAAAAAATCCCGTAGACATAATCTACGGGATTTAATTAAAATTGAGGATTTAATTATTTCGTTAATCTAACTGGTCCGGCATTAATGACTTCCTGTGATGAACCTTTTTCAAATAATTTGAAGTTTTCAATAAATCTTGCAGCAAGGGCATCATATTTTTTCCAGTATTCATTTTTATCGCCCCAGGAATTTGAAGGTTCCAGAACATCTTCGGGAACTTCCGGGCAGGAGAGAGGAACTTCAAATCCGAATAATTTATCTTTTCTTAGTTTCACTTTTTCAAGTTGACCGTCAAGAGCGGCGTCAAGCAAATTCCTGGTGTGGCGAATACTGATTCTTTTTCCAACACCAAATCTACCGCCGACCCAGCCGGTATTTACGAGCCAAACATTTGCGTTATGTTTTAACATTCTTTGTTTTAACATTTCAGCATATTCAAAAGGATACCTTACCATAAATGGTGCCCCGAAGCAGGCACTGAAAGTAATCTGCGGTTCAATCCCTAAACCAATTTCTGTCCCCGCAATCTTGGAGGTATATCCGCTTATAAAATGATATTGAGCCTGCTCAGGATTAAGTTTAGCAATTGGCGGCATTACCCCGGATGCATCACAGGTTAGGAAAATAATATTTTTTGGATGTGAGTGAACATATCCTTCCGGAACAATATTAGGAATTAATTCGAGCGGATAAGAAGCACGTGTATTTTCCGTAATCATATCATCTTCAAGATCGATGTGGCGGGATACCGGATCGTAAACCACATTTTCCAGGATTGTTCCGAAACTTTTTGTTGTTGCATAAATTTCAGGCTCGTGTTCCGATGAAAGCCTGATAACCTTTGCATAACAACCACCTTCAAAATTAAAAACTCCCTTTGAACTCCAGCCATGTTCATCGTCACCTATCAATCTTCTTTTGGGATCTGCAGATAAAGTAGTTTTGCCAGTTCCGCTTAATCCAAAGAATAAAGCAGCGTCGCCTTTTTTGCCCACATTTGCTGAACAGTGCATAGGGAGAACACCTTTGAACGTGAGAAGAAAATTCAAAACAGTGAATATAGATTTTTTAATTTCGCCACCGTAGAGAGAATTTGCGATAATTGCAATTCTTTCTTCAAAATTAAGAATGATGCCAGTATCAGTTCTGGTTCCGTCAATTTTGGGATCTACTTTGAATCCAGGAACAGCAATAACAGTAAAATCAGGAATAAATTTCTTTAATTCGTCTTTGTCATCAGTGGTGATAAACATATTTCTTGCAAATAAACTGTGCCAGGCTTTTTCAGTTATAATTCTAACAGGCATTTTATATTCGGGATCTGCGCCTGCGTAACAATCCTGGATGAAAAATTCTTCTCCTTGGGCATAAGCCTGGAGTCTTGCCAAAAGTGCATTGAATTTTTCAGAACTAAATGGGCGGTTGTAGACACCCCACCAGATCTTATTTTCTGTTCCTTCTTCTCTTACTACAAATTTATCGGCTGCGGCGCGGGCTGTGTGCTTCCCGGTGTTTACAATTATTGGTCCGCCAGTTGATATTTTACCCTCATTCCTGAAAATTATCTCCTCGTAAAGAGCAGCGTCGGGTAAATTCCAGAAAGCTCTGTCGAGGTGAACAAGACCATGATTATCTAATTTAAAATCAGAAGCGAGTTCTTTCGCTTGTTTTGTAGCTGGTGTATTAAATTCTAAATATTTCATGACCAGTCCCTCACTAGTTTTCTGTCGCCAATATAAAGTTCATTAGGAGAATTTGGATCAAGAGCCCATTTCATTCTTTCAATTCCATCGGTGATATCTTTTATTGATCCGCAATAACTCAATCTCAAATATCCATCCAATCCAAATTCTTTTCCGGGTACTGTAAGAACCTGAACTTTATCAATTAAGAATTCGGAGAGCTTATTAGAATTCTTTTCATAATTGCTGAAATCTGCAAAACAGTAAAATGTACCATCAGGTTTAGGGACTTTCACTCCTTCAAATGAATTTAATAGATCGATCATAATATTTCTGTTGTTTTCCAGTGTTACGCGCAGACTTTCAACACTGGATTGAATTCCATTTAAAGCGCCGACCGCAGCTTTTTGTAAAAGCACAGAAGGGCCGGAAGTCTGATGTCCCTGAATGTTCGTCATGGCTTCAATTAATTTTTTATTCCCAACGGCCCAGCCGATTCTGAAGCCAGTCATTGCATATTGTTTTGAAACTCCGTTTATAACTATAAGCTTTGATCTTTCATCAAGTTTCTTTGCGTATTTATAACAGTTTATCGGTTTCTTTCCGTCAAAAATTAATCGATGATAAATATCATCCATTATTAAATAAAGATCTTTCTTTTCACAAAATTCAACTATGTCAGCGATAAAATCTTCAGGATACATTGCGCCGGTGGGATTATTCGGACTATTAATTATAACAGCTCTTGTATATGATGATACCCTTTGTTCAATATCCTGAATACGTGGATAAAATGTTCCGTCTTCCGGAAGAACCGGCACGCCGATAGCACCACATAATTTTGTCATTTCAGGATAACTTACCCAGTAGGGAGCAGGATAAATTACTTCTTCCTGCGGGTTTAAAATTGCCTGCAGAGCAACCATTATTGCCTGCTTTGCTCCTCCTGATGCAATTACATTTTCAGGAGCGACCTTCCTGTCATAAAATTCTTCAGTGTATCTGATTATTGCTTTTTTTAATGCAGGAATTCCATCCGCGGGCGCATATCTTACTTCGCCGGTATTCAAATGTGAAGAAGTTGAAAGAATTGCATCAAGTGGAACCTGACTTTTAGGTTCACCTCCGCCAAGATGGATTACAGGGTCGCCCTTTTCCCTGAGTATAGCTGCTTTTTCATTTAATTTTAAAGTAGGTGAGGCGCTTATCGATTTTGCGATCTGGCTTAAACTCATATCTTCTCCCCCGGTTTCCCCTGAAATTTTAATAAAATTATATCACTAAATTATTCTACCTGTCATTCATAAGCAAGGAATATTAACAAAACATTTATAAAAATCGGTTATTTTTTCTCAACTAATCCCGTTGTTTTGCTTTTCTTCCAATCTATTATAATCTGCAAATATTCTCGGGCATTCTCCTTGGTGTAGATGAAATTTGAACCACGCATAATTCTTTTTAATTCTTTAGGTTTTTCCTTATCCGCCCAATTCATAAATCTCTTTTTAAAATTATTTATCCTGTCGCTGGTTTTATTTGTTGGCTGAAATGATATTCTCTTAATTTTTCCATCTAATAAAGAAAACGTCGCTGTGAATTTTGCTGTATCAATTCCAATTGTTTCTAAAAGATCACTTGTTTTTCCCATTACAAATAATACATCATTTCCGGATGATGCAAAATCACTTAAATTTATCTTGCTATAAAGTGCACTTTCATACTCAAAATAATTTCTTATTTCTTCCGGAGTTGTGAGGAACTCAGATTCATTAATTTTTATTACAGCATTATTGCTGAGTAGCATCATAGTGCCATCAATATTATTATCGTTGTATGTTTTTTGATATTTGTTGAGTATATCATCCGGACTTTCTCCGCAAGAAGAGAATATAATTGATAATATGAACAAGGTAGGTAAAATTATCCGGGAAGTATTTAACATAAAATAGATACTATCCTTCAAACTTAAAATGTGGATTTTCAATTACTCCCAGTTCATTTCCAAATGGATCAATTACTGATCCAATCAGGATGTTGCTGCCAACATCCTCAATCGGTTGTGAGCCTTTTGCACCCAAATCAATAAGTTTTTGATAAGAATCTTTAGCATTATCAACTCCCCAATAAGCAACTATACCGCCTTTCCCAGGTTTTGATTTATCGCTTGCAGGATGCAGCCCGAGTTCAAATCCGCCTACATTAAATCCTACATAAAATGGTTCATTAAAGTATGGCTCTTTCCCCAATATTTTTGTATACCATTCTTTTGCTTTTTGAATGTCATCAACAAAACAAATAGCTGTCCTTAAACCTTTTAACATATACTATCCATTTTTATAAATGTGTAATTATTATTTCTCATTAAATTTTTCTTTTAATGCCTTAGCCACATTTGGAGGAACAAAATCGCTAACATCGCTGTGGAATCCAGCTAGGTTACGCACAATTGAAGAATTCAGGTAGGTGTATTTTTCGTGTGGCATTAGGAAAACTGTCTTAATATCTCCGGCAAGTTTCCTGTTCATCAAAGCCATCTGGAATTCATATTCAAAATCACTTACAGCTCTTAGTCCGCGAATAATACTAGCAGCTCCAACGTTGCTGGCATGATCAACAACCAACCCGTCAAATGAATCCACTGTCACATTATCGAATTCCTTCAGGCATTCTTTTAGCATATCTACTCTTTCCATAGTTGTAAAGAGAGGGGTTTTACCTGTGTTGATTGCTACAGTGACAACAATTGATTCGAAGATGTCTCGCGATCGTTTAATTATGTCAATGTGTCCGTAAGTAACAGGATCAAAGGTTCCGGGATAAATTGCTTTTGCCATAATTGATAAAATGTTTAATATTAAAAAGTTAAAAGTTCTTTACGGTTATTTCGTACAAACAGGAATCACCAATAATTTTGAACGGTTCAATTTTAAAATTTTCAATATCTTTTTCTTTTGTCTGTATCGAACGCTCAATAATCATAAAACCGTCTTCATCAAAGTATTTATTAATTATCAGATTCTCAACTACTTTGTATATGTCATCTTCAAAAAAGGGAGGATCAGCTAAAATGAGGTCATAATCTAGGTCTTTAAAAGAATTTGAAAATTTTAGTGCTTCCATTTTATAGATTTTACATTTTTCTGTTGAGTTTAAAGAATCTATATTTTCTTGTAAATTTTTGAATATCGGGAAGTTTCTTTCAACAAAATGAACTTCTGAAGCTCCCCGGCTCAGGCATTCCAGCCCGAGCGATCCGGAGCCTGCGTAAATATCAAGTACTTTCCTGTTTTCGAAATCGATTTTGTTGTTTAATAAATTAAAAAGCGTTTCTCTTACTCGGTCGGTTGTAGGCCTGATTAGTTTTGAGTCTGGCACATTTATCCTGCGACCTTTAAATTCGCCTGAAATAATTCGCATTTTCATAATGGAATTATAATCATAATTATGGAAATTTGATAACCGAATTGATTTTGTAATATTTAGGCTACTCTAAAAGCGATTCCTGCGGCGGATGCAAATGAATTGTATTGCTCTGAAAAAAGTTTATTATCTATTAATTGTTGCCGGGGTTTTATTTTTTCAAACGGATTGAATTGAATAAAGTCAATATCCAGAGTATCTCTCAAAGTCTGAACAAGAGAAATAGATAAATTATCTCCTGTAATAAATGAAGCAGATATGGAATTTTTATTTATATTAAATCCATCCCTTTGAGTAATTGCCTTAACAATCAGGCCAGGAATTTCGCTGGCATCCTTTAATTGAGATGAAGTAAAATAAATTGGTTTTCCGTTATATGAAAAAATTATTGAAAAATGTTTGTTATCAAGATAAACACTCATTACAAGTCCGGTTACTGTAAGAGGATCGCTAACAAAGAGTGCTTTTTCGGAAGCAAAATGGACATTGTCTACAAATTTTAATTTCAGGTTATTTTGATTACAAAAATTATTTAATATCTGAAGATATTTTCTTTGAATCGCTACAACCACTGCCGTGTTAAGTGGTACAAATTCATTTTTATCTATTTCAATGTATTGTATAACAAAATCTCTTGTAGAAATGTAAGGATGAAGAATTGATAGTTCCCACCTGAATTCTTCAACCAGGTCCTGATGAAGTAGTGTATTATCAAATGGAAGTTGTGCCGTATAAAATAATTCAAATGGAAGAGTAAATGAAACAGCGCTGCATTTTAAAGGCTTCTTTAGAATCAATTCATTAAAAGCGCCCTGCAGAAGGGCGCTTACTTTTGTTTCCTTATCTTTTTCAAAATTTATTGGTTCATTAAAATATGATTCAGCAATATTCTCTAATAAAAACTGTTTATCCTGACTGCCAACTTCAACTATTTGGAGTTTTGTATCGTAAATAGTAAAGCCTGCATGGTTTTCATAGCCAGTCATCTTTTATTAAATTACTCCCAAGAAGAAGTATTTTTCAAAGCATCATCATCCAGGCTGCCAATAGTCCCGTATCCATCAGGATCTTCAAGGTAATATTTTGTACCGTGAACTCTTGTGCTGTCAATTCTAATCAATCTGCCTCTTCTGTCAACCACTGTATCTGCTTTAATTGTGTTATCAATTTGTAAAATAAATCTGCTGTAGGATTTCGGTGTCCTGTATAAACTATCAGGTGTAAATTCACCATTAGAAAGTTTTGCAAATGGATTAGCAGCTCTCATTGATAATGAATCAAACGCGTTTTCAACACTATCTACCATTGGATCATTTTTTACAAAATTAATCAGGGTATCAAGGCTTCCTGAAAAACGGCCAAATTTTTTCTGATAAAGAATTTCTGCTTCTTTTATATTCTTCATTCTTAAACGTGTTTCAGTTTTGTAATAACGTTCTGATTCCACCACGTCCTTTGGGTCTATTATTGCAACTTTAACTAATATTACAATTAGAATTGCAATTACTACATATAAAGCCGCGTGAATGTACCAGGGTTCCGATTTAGAGACCATTTTTCCTCCGGAGCTTAAAAATTTTTAATTACTTTTCAATATATAAATACTTTTTGATTTTACTAAATTTTGAATTGCCTATTCCATAAACGTCCAAAAGTTCAATTAATTCCTTAAATTTGCCAGTTCTTTGCCGATATTCTATTATTTTATCGGCTGTTTTTGGCCCGATTCCCGGGAGCAGCATTAAAGATTCTTTACCAGCGGTATTTATATTTATACTTTTTTCAGAAAGTTCTTTCTCTGAATCATCCCTGTTAAATTCCGGTTCCCTAAAATCTAAAACTTCTTGCTTATAATCAACATTTTTGTCACTTGCTTTTACTCCATTTTTAACTGGCTCATTTTGAGCTTTTAAATTCAAAAACAAACTATCCTGCTCTGAATAATCATATACTATTTTATTTCTAGCGCTATTTGTATTAATAATTAATGATTTAATTCCCAAGCCTGCAATAAAAATTATTAACAGGAATAATAATACCTTTATTTCAAGCAAGGTAAATCCTGTTTTTTCTGAAATTTTCCTGAGCCCCAATTTTATTTAATTTTTTGTGATTGGATACATGTGAATATAAGAAGCAGGAATTCAAAATTCAAAAAGAAATAAAATAACTGAATATAGTTAAAGGACTAGCAACTACAATTAAAGGAATGCAGATGTAATTACTGCAATTCTAAATATATTCCAGGGGAAACTGTTAAGTATAAGTTTTATTCTAAAAAAAACCTCCGGCCAAATACCAGAGGTTTTTTAATTATTTTATCACTTACAGAATTGAAATCAGTGCAGATCAAACCTGTCGAGATTCATTACCTTGTTCCATGCTGCTACAAAGTCCTTCACGAACTTCTCTTTGGAATCTTTACAAGCATAGACTTCTGCAAGAGCACGGAGTTCTGAATTGGAACCGAAGATAAGATCGACGCGTGTGCCTGACCATTTTACTTCGCCTGTTTTGCGGTCACGGCCTTCAAATGTATCACCAGCTTCAGAAGTTGACTTCCATTCTGTATTTGGTTCAAGCAGGTTTACGAAAAAGTCGTTTGTAAGTGTATCTTTCTTTTTGGTAAATACTCCGTGTTTTGAACCATCATAGTTTGTGTTAAGTACCCGCATACCTCCGAGAAGAACCGTCATCTCTGGTGCAGTAAGTGTTAGAAGTTGTGTCTTGTCAATAAGTATTTCTTCTGCAGATGCACTGTAACCTTTCTTCTTTCTCAAATAGTTACGGAACCCATCGCCAACTGGTTCGAGTACGCCAAATGCTTCTACATCCGTTTGCGCCTGCGTTGCATCTCCGCGCCCCGGGGTAAAAGGAACTTGTACATTGAAGCCCGCCTTTTTGGCAGCCTTTTCAACTGCCGCGCAGCCGCCAAGAACTATCAAATCTGCAAGAGATACTTTCTTACTTTTAGATTTATCGTTGAATTCTTTATGGATTTTCTTAAGAGTCTTCAGCACTTTATCTAGCTGTACCGGGTTATTTACTTCCCAATACTTCTGTGGCTCAAGCTGAATTCGCGCACCGTTCGCACCTCCGCGCTTATCTGAACCGCGGAATGTAGATGCAGAAGCCCACGCGGTTGAGACTAGTTCAGCTACAGACAACCGTGAACTAAGGATTTTATTCTTTAGCGTGGTAACGTCTCTGTTGGTAATTTTATTTTTGACTGCAGGGACAGGATCCTGCCAGATCAGGTCTTCCTTCGGTACTTCTGGTCCTAAATAGCGTGCACGAGGGCCCATATCGCGGTGAGTCAGTTTAAACCATGCACGTGCGAAAGCATCAGCGAATTCATCCGGGTTTTCATAAAAACGTCTCGAAATTTTTTCATAAGCCGGATCAAATCTCAAAGAAAGATCAGTGGTAAGCATAGTTGGCAGGTGTTTCTTAGACTGATCTGCAGCGTCCGGAATTGTATTTTCGGCATTTTTTGCTACCCACTGCTGTGCTCCTGCAGGGCTCTTTGTTAATTCCCATTCGTAACCAAACAGATTTTCAAAGAAGTTGTTACTCCATTTTGTCGGTGTTGTAGTCCAAGTAACTTCCGGTCCGCCGCCGATTGTATCGCTGCCTTTACCAGAACCAAAGCTACTTTTCCAGCCAAGCCCCTGTTCCTCAATACCAGCTGCTGCAGGTTCAGGTCCAACATATTTGTCCGGAACAGCAGCGCCATGAGCTTTTCCGAATGTATGTCCGCCCGCAATAAGTGCTACAGTTTCTTCGTCATTCATTGCCATTCGGCCGAAAGTTTCGCGTATGTCGTGTGCCGCAGCAACAGGATCAGGATTTCCGTTCGGACCTTCAGGATTTACATATATCAGACCCATTTGTACAGCGGCTAATGGATTTTCAAGGTCACGGTCGCCCGTATATCGTTTGTCATCAAGCCATTCGCCTTCCGAACCCCAATAGATGTCTTCAGGTGATTCCCAGATATCTTCACGTCCGCCGCCAAAGCCGAAAGTATTGAATCCCATTGATTCGAGCGCACAGTTACCGGCTAGTATCATCAGGTCAGCCCAGGAAATTTTCTTTCCGTATTTCTGTTTTATCGGCCATAACAGCCTGCGTGATTTGTCTAGGTTCACATTGTCAGGCCAGCTGTTGAGCGGTTCAAAACGCTGAGCACCTGTTCCACCGCCTCCACGGCCATCGGCAATACGATATGTGCCAGCACTGTGCCATGCCATACGAATGAATAATGGTCCGTAATGGCCAAAATCTGCCGGCCACCAATCCTGGGAATCCGTCATTAGTTTGTATAGATCTTTTTTCACGGCTTTCAGGTCAAGTTTTTTAAATTCTTTTGCGTAGTTGAACTTCTCTCCCATTGGGTTGGATTTGAAAGTGTGTTGGCGGAGGATGTTTAAATTCAGTTTGTTTGGCCACCAATCACGGTTTTTTGTGCCGCTACCTGCGCCGTGCTTAAGTGAACCGGTTGTAAACGGACATTTGCTTTCATCATTAACATTGTATGTTGATTTATCATTTTCCATATTTCATTCCTCATAATTATTAAATTAATAGTATAGCTAATTTAGTGATTATCTTTCATTTATGAATCTTTTTTACAGGTTAGCTCAACTTTTGCCCCCAGGTAATCTTTACAAAATTTACAGAATTAATGTTAGTTTAACAAGGCAACTTGAAAGCAGGAAATCTCCGAAGGAGTTATTTTAGTTAAGATTGTTCCCCTGAAAGTACATCGTGAATGCTTAAAGAGTACAAATAATTTCTAGTTGCTGTCTGCTTCAGATCATGTGGATAAAGGCAAATATATTTTAGTAATGTTTCAGACTTTTGGCTGAAGAACCTCTCAAATAAAACTTCCTGCTAATCAATGGAGGTTTATTAAGATAAAGTATCTTTCCGAATAAATTAAATTCCGAATCTCTTAAAGAAATTATTATTATCGGAACGCGCCGATTTTTTTACATTCGGCAACTCTGATAATTCCTTTAGTAATTCTTTTTCTTTTGAATTAAGTTTGTTTGGTACTTCCAGGTTTATTCTGACTATCTGATCGCCAGTACCTCCATGATTAAGATGCTTTATACCTTTATCCCGCATTTTTAACAATTTGCCGGGTTGTGTACCTCCGTCAATTCTTAGCTTTGCTTTCCCTTTTAATGTTGGAACTTCTACCTCAGATCCAAGCGCTGCCTGGGGATATGAAATATACAGATCGTACAGAATATCATCTCCTTCACGATTGAAATACTCGTGAGGAATTTCCTGGAATACTACAATTATATCTCCTGCATGTCCTCCGCGTTTTCCTGCATTTCCATCGCCGTGCATTGTCATATAATTTCCTTCGCTGACACCGCCGGGTACATCTACTTTAATGGCTGCTTCTTCCTGTATTCTTCCTTCGCCTTTACAATTTCTGCATGGTGAATCAACCACTACACCATCACCGTCACAATTATTGCATGGCTGGATATTTACAAACTGGCCAAATACAGATCTGGAAACAGTTTTGATTTCGCCGCTACCGGTACATACCGGGCAGGTTTTTGTAGATTTTCCTCCTTCTGACCCATTACCGTTACAATCCTTACATTTTACAAGTTTTTTTATTTTCAATTTCTTAGTAACACCTGTAGAGATTTCTTCCAGGGTAAGTTTCAAATTAACTCGAAGGTCAGAACCGGGTACACCGCTTCCTCTTTTTCTACCTCTTCCTCTTTGCGAGGTACCGCCGAAGAAATCATCGAAAATAGATCCACCGCCAAAAATATCTGAGAAATGCGAAAAAATATCATTAATATCAGAAAATCCCTGGGAACCAAATCCGCTTCCTTTTACACCATCGTGCCCAAATCTATCGTAACGGGCGCGTTTATCATCATTATTTAAAATTTCGTAGGCTTCAGCAGCCTCTTTGAATTTTTCTTCTGCATCTTTATCATCCGGGTTTCTATCAGGATGATACTGCATTGCGAGTTTTCTGTATGCCTTCTTTAAATCGTCTTTAGTTGCGCTTCTTTCAACACCGAGTATTTCGTAATAGTCTCTTCTCGCCATAAAAATTAATTATCCTCTTTTTTAGTATTATTATCAGAATCATCAGTAGGAGATTGAGTATTTTCTTCCGTTAATTCTTCACTTACAATTACTTTTGAATGCCGAATAACTCTGTCCTTATACATATATCCTTTTTCAAGTTCATCCAGCACTGTGTGAGGAGGAAAATTATCGTCTTTCCTCTGCATTAAAGCTTCGTGATAATCTACATCAAATGGTTTCCCAACTGCCTCTATTTTTTTGATCCCCTGGTCATTAAGCATTTTTATTAGTTTGTCATAAACCAGTTTTATTCCATCCTTAATTGCATTAACGTCTTTAGCATTTTCCATGTGCTGCATAGAACGTTCAAAATCATCAATAACAGGGAGCAGTTTTAAAATTAAATTTTCTCCGCCGTATTTAATAAGATTTATTTGATCATTCTCAGTTCTTCTTTTATAGTTTTCAAATTCGGCAGCCTTTCGTAAAAGTTTGTCCTTTAATTCTTCTATCTCATTCTCGAGAGATTCAATTTTTCCGTCCGATGAATTTTCATTGTCTTTGGCTATTTCTTTTTCAGATTTCTCTGTTTTTATCTTTTCTTCTTTAGATTCTTTATCATGATGCTTCTTGCTCATTTAAAGTCAACTCCTTTATTTAGTATTTACGTTTGTTAAAACTTCAGATAATAATTTTGAAACATAATCTACAATTGCAACAACCTTAGAGTATTCCATTCTTTTAGGTCCAATGACTCCCAGAGTTCCTGAAATGTTCCCGATTTTATATTCCTTACTAATTGAACTATAATCCTGTAATTTCTGATCTTCATTTTCACTTCCGATAGAAATATAAACCTGGTCTGAGCGCGACTCTCCACCTTTTTCAAGAATATGAATTATAACATCCTGGTCTTCAATTAATTCAATTACACTTTGGAATCTTTCAGGTATATCAAATTCCGGCTGGCGAATTACATCTTTTGCACCGGATATTAAAACCTTGTTCGAACTGTGGATATCTTTAAAAATTTTATCCGCGGAATCAATAAATAATCTCATAATAGATTTATGATCCTCGGGTACATCTTTAAACCTGTCTTTAAAAGTTTTCCGAATATCTTTCAGAGATAGTCCCGAAAGCCTTTCATTTAATAATCTTTGAACAGAGTCTATCTGGGAGGGTTTCAATTCCGTCTGTTGTTCAAGAGTAATTGTTTTTACAAGCCCGGAGTCTATGCTAATAACAACTAATATTCTGGTGGAAGATAAACTCACAATCTGGATTTTTTCAAGTGTGCCGGAATCAACCTTTGGATAGGTAACCGCTGCCAACTGTCTTGTTATATTGCTCAATAATTTCGATGTCAACTTTAGGAGTTCATCTGTATCTGTTTCAGATTGCTCAAAACTTTTTTCAATAATACCGATCTCTTTTTTCCGTAGTTTTTGTAATTCCATTAGGGAATCAACATAAATCCGGTATCCTTTGTCAGTTGGAATCCTTCCTGCAGAAGTATGTGGATGATCTATATAACCTGATTCTTCCAGGTCAGACATAATATTCCTTACAGTGGCAGGGGAAATCCCCAGCTTATATTTACGCGTAATATTCCGTGAACCTACAGGTGAAGCCGTAAGTACAAACTGCTGAATAATATATCGCAGAATATTCTTTTCCCTATTATTTAATTCTTCTTTTAGCATAGGTTAAGTTTGAATATTGCATTTTCGATTGCAATCTATAAATATAGTGAATAAATGATTAATTTTTAAGTCACAATTTAATCAAAAATCCTAATTTTTAAGCATTTTGGCAATCATTTTATAAACTTGGTTTAAACCTCATTTAAGCATAATAAAGCATTGAATATTACAGAAATTAATTTAAGCAATTAAAAATTTTTATAGGAACTTCAGTAATTAAATTTGAAACTGTCATTCGTATCCAATTTATTTCTAAATCTTTTGGTATTTATTGGAAGATCGAGTTCTGAATCACAAATTCCGTAATTAGCACGCGGCCTGAATCTTAACAAATATTTGCAGAATCTAAATTAAGTATTTGTAATGCTTATTTTTTGTTTAATATTTCAATAAATGGTAATTTTAATAGATAAATAAAATTTTCTCCCAATTTTGAAGAAATGAAAAAAACAAACAATACATATAAATCGGCCGGGGTCAATCTTAAAGCCGGTGATGAAACAGTAAAAAGAATAAAAAAGTATGCAAAATCTACATTCAATAAAAATGTTATTTCGGATATTGGAATGTTTGGAGGATTTTTTAAACCAGATTTAAAACAGTATAAAAACCCGGTTCTTGTCTCAAGTGTTGATGGAGTTGGTACAAAACTTAAGATTGCAATAGGCATGAAGGTACACGATACAATTGGACAGGATCTAGTAAATCATTGTGTAAATGATATTGCTGTTTGTGGTGCGGAACCATTATTCTTCCTGGATTATATTGCTTTTGGAAAACTAAATCCAAATGTTGCTGAAAAAATTATTAAGGGTTTTTCGATTGCATGCAAACAAAACAGTTGTGCACTGATCGGTGGAGAAACCGCGGAAATGCCGGGGCTTTACAATAAAAATGAATATGATATTTCCGGCACAATTGTCGGGATTGTAGATAAATCAAAAGTGATCAACGGAAGTAAAATTAAAGAGGGAGATAAATTAATTGGATTTACATCCAGCGGTCTTCACACGAATGGTTATTCTCTTGCGAGAAAAATATTGTTATCAAAATACAGGCTCGGAGATAAACCAAAAGGTTTAAGAAATTCTATAGGTTCTGAATTATTAAAAATTCATAAACCATATTTAAAGTTGATCAGGCTTATTAAATCAAATGTTGATGTAAAGGGTCTTTCTCATATTACCGGTGGTGGAATAATAGGAAACACGAAAAGAATTCTGCCTAAGGGAAGAGGTATGATAATCAACTGGTATGCCTGGAAACAGCCAAAATTATATGAGCTAATTCAGGAGACAGGCAACGTGTCTGATAAAGAGATGCAATCAGTTTTTAATCTTGGTATTGGTTTGGTTGCTGTTGTTTCAAAAAAAGACGTAAAAAAAGTAATAGAGATTTCTTCAACCTTAAAAGAAAAAGCCATTGTAATTGGACAAGTGATTTAAGGCAAATGTATGTTTATTGATTCACATGCACATTTATTCTTTCCAAATTTTGAAAATGACCTGGATGATGTTATTGCCAGGGCAAAATCAGTAGGAGTAAAATATATATTGGTTCCGGCAACTGATATTCCGACAGCCGAAAAAACAATTGAATTGTCAAAAAAATATGAAAGTGTTTACGGTGCAGTTGGTGTTCATCCTCATGATACAAAAGAATGGGATTCCTCTTTCATTCCAAAGATAGAAGAACTGGCAAAGCATGAAAAAATAGTCGCTATAGGGGAGATTGGCCTGGATTATTTTTATGACTATTCACCAAAGCAAAAGCAGATCGAAGCCTTCAAAGCCCAGATTGACCTGGCAATAAAATTAAATCTCCCTATAATTGTTCACAACAGGGAATCAGATGAAGATATTATGAATATTATCCGTTCCTACAAAGGGAGTGGTTTGCGAGGACAGTTTCATTGCTTTAACGGTAGTAAGGAAGATGCTAAAGAATTAATTGAACTTGGGCATTTCATATCGTTTACAGGGAATATAACTTTTAAAAAAGCTGAAACTCTGAGAGATACATTAAAATATATTCCCGCTAAATATCTGCTTACTGAAACTGATTCGCCGTTTATGACACCTGTTCCTTTTAGAGGCAAACGGAATGAACCAGAACGTGTAAAACTTGTTGCAGAAAAAATGGCACAGGTTCACAATTTGAGAGTCGAAGACATTTCACGTATTGCCGCTTATAATTTATATAAATTATTTGGTATCGGTGAAAAACCCGATGTAAGTTATTCTTATATGATGCGTGATTCACTTTACCTGAATATAACAAACAGGTGTAATGCAGAATGCATTTTTTGTGACAGGGAGGGAGAAGCGGTTATAAATGGCTATAATCTTAAAATGAATAAAGGTGAAGAGCCTTCTGCAGATGTTTTCATCAATGAAATAGGCGATCCGAAAAAATTTAAAGAAGTTGTATTCTGTGGTTACGGAGAACCAACAATCCGCTGGGATATAGTTAAAGAAATTTCGAAGTACGTTAAAGATAACGGTGGAAAAACCAGGTTAAATACAAATGGGCATGGAAATTTTATAAATAAAAAAGATATTACCAGAGAAATGAAAGGCCTTCTTGATTCAGTCTCCATAAGTTTGAATGCACTTGATGAAGATTCTTATGCGCGTCTTGTTGGTGTTGAGAAGAAATTGTTTTATGAAATGCTCGACTTCTCAAAAAAAGCAAAAGAATTTGTAGATGAAGTTGTTTTGACAATAGTAGCGGAACAAAATATTGATGCTGAAAAAGCCAGGAAATTTGTCGAGGAAAATGTAGGTGTTAAGTTCAGGGAAAGGGAATATTTTTAATTAAAACAGCTAAATGAAACTATTTTCAACCATTATTTTTATGTTTTTCTTTTCTGTCAATGTCTTTCCGCAGAAAAACATTAAGAATCTACAATCAAAAATTGATCAGGTCTTGTCTGATGAATTTTTTAATTCCACAATAGCATCGGTTAGTGTGTACGATCTTACTTCGGGTGAATATCTTTACCAGAAAAACACAGATTTACTTTTGCGGCCGGCTTCCAATTTAAAAATTCTAACAACCACTGCTGGGCTTTTGTTTCTTGGTCCTGATTATAATTTTACCACTTCTCTTTATTACACCGGCCAGATTAGCGGGGGGATTCTTTTAGGAGATCTTTATATAGTAGGCGGATTTGATCCGCTTCTAACAACAAATGATTTGGATACATTAATAATCGGACTTAAACAGGCTGGTATAAAAAATATTGTCGGGAATATTTACGGAGATGTTTCTTCAAAAGATTCTTTATTTTGGGGTGCGGGCTGGATGTGGGATGATGATCCTTCTACGGATGCACCTTATCTTTCACCGCTGACTATAAATGAAAATTCAGTTAAAATAATTTGCCGGCCGGGGGAGGTTGATTCACTAGTGAGAGTGGAGCTTATTCCAAATTCAAATTATTACAGTTTCAAGAATAAAGCCATTACTATTGCAGCTGATTCTTCGAAAATAAAAGTTACCCGCGGCTGGATTAGCAGAAAAAATAATATATCAGTTTCTGGTTATCTTTCTCAAAATGCTGAACCCGATACAAATGCAATTAATCTCTATGATCCGGCGAAGTATTTTTTAAGTCTTTTTACAGAAACTTTGTTCCGGAATCACATCCTCTTTAACGGGTCGATTGATACAGCAAAATTAAAAGGGAATTCTTATCTGATTGGATTATGTAAACACCGTCTTTCTGAAGCAATAGACCCATTGTTAAAAGACAGCGATAATCTTTACAGCGAATTACTTTTATATACTTTGGCAAAGGAATTTTACGGCGAGCCTGCCAATGCTGAAAACGGTGTAAAAATGGTAGACAGCCTTATTACACTTATAGGGAAAAATCCGAAAAATTACAGAATAGTAGATGGCTCAGGAGTATCTCATTATAATCTGATTACTTCTGATTTGATTATTGAGGTATTAAAATATCTATATTACAATAAACCGGATTTTTATAATTTGATTTATAAATCTTTTCCTGTTGCCGGAGTTGACGGAACACTTGATGAAAGAATGATAGGAACAAGCGCTGAAAATAATGTTCATGCAAAAACGGGAACTCTTAGCGGTGTAAGTTGTTTATCAGGTTATGTTACTGCAAAAAATGATCATACCCTTGCATTTTCGATCATGATTCAGAATTATATAACAAAATCAAAAATAGCCAAAAGCTTTGAAGATGAAATCTGCAATGTGCTGGCTAATTATAAATAAAAGTTACTTTTCTAAATATTCTTTTAACAAACAGACGATAAAATGAAATTATTCAATGAGTGTGGAAAATATATTTTCTTGCTGTTCGCGATTTTTTTCATCTATTCCTGTGGAGAAAAACCTCAGCAGGAGATTAGCAAACCTTTGTATGAACTTGCAAAGAATTACAATATACCTAAGTTTGATTCGGAAAATGCATATAACCAGGTAAAAGCTCAGGTAAATTTTGGACCTAGAAACCCAAACTCAAAAGGGCACGAAGCTGCACTAAATTATCTGCAGAATGAATTAAAAAAATATTGTGATGATGTTCAACTCCAGTCTTTTACCTATTCCGGGTATAATGATGAAAAGCTTAATCTCACAAATATAATCGGAAGATTTAATCCTGCTGAGAAAAACCGGATTATTCTTTGTGCACACTGGGATACAAGACCGAGGGCGGAAAAAGCTGAAGATCCCAAAAGAAGAAACGAACCTATACTCGGTGCGAACGACGGCGGCAGTGGTGTAGGTGTTATCCTTGAAATGGCTAAAATTTTAAAAACGAATAAAATCAACTACGGAGTTGACCTGGTCCTTTTCGACGGAGAAGATTACGGGAAGGAAAGCGATCTGGATAATTTTTGTCTTGGATCAAAATATTTTGCAGTTAATTATAAGGAACCGAATTATCCCGCGTTTAGTATTTTGCTTGATCTTGTAGGGGACAAGGAGGCTGAATTTAAAGTTGAGGGGAACTCGAAAAATTATGCGCCTGAAGTTATTAAAACTGTCTGGGGAATTGCTTCTCAAATAAATGCAAATATGTTTTCTCAGCAGGACGGTTCAGCGATTTATGATGATCATATTCCTTTGAATCGAGCAGGATTAAAAACTATTGATATAATTGATATGGAGCTTGTTGGAGCAGATACACCTGTAAAAAGAAGAAACTACTGGCATACTCACAAAGATACTATGAACAACATCGGCAAAAATGCTCTTCAACAGGTAGGGGATGTTTTAACACATCTTATTTATTCATTGCAGTTTAATTATTAATTAAGTTGAGATAGTTTCTTCCGGTTAGATTGTAGCTGATATTATAAAGGAATAGCCAAATTGTCATTTCGACCGAAGGGAGAAATCTTTATTTATCCTTTATATAGAAGATTTCTCATCTCCCTTTACGGGATTCGAAAAGACAGGTCAGGATATTATAGACAAATATTATAATGTGAAGGCTTCAGATTCAGCAGAATTTATAAACTAAATTAAATGAAAACCTACAAAGAATTCACGATTACGGCGGAACCATTTAACCCGGAAATACTCTCGAGTATTTTGTGGGAACTTGATATCACAGGGATTAATGAAGAAGTAAACTGCCTTAAAGTATTCGCTGAAATTGACAGTAAAATAAATCCAGAAAAAATATCAGGCCTTCTTGAAAAACTAAAAATTGAGAAACTACTTTTTAATTTTAATGTGGAAGAAAATATACTCGAAGAAAAAAACTGGAACAAGGAATGGGAAGAATCAATTAATATAATTGAAGTTTCTGATAATTTGATAATAAGACCTTCATTTAGAGAATACAACCCCAAACCGGGGCAGCTTGTAATTACAATAGATCCGAAAATGTCTTTCGGTACAGGAGAACATCCTACCACAAAATTAATGCTGAATTTTATTGAAAAATATGTTAAGCCCGGTATGAAAGTCCTTGATGTCGGTTCGGGCACCGGTGTGCTGGCAATTGCCGCTGTAAAACTTGGAGCTGGTTTTGCGATAGCGATTGATAATGACGAGTGGTGTCTCGACAACGGTAAAGAGAACAGTAAATTAAATAGCGTCTCTGACAAAGTAGAAACGAGGCTTGGAATAGTACATGATATTCCTGAAAAAAAATTCGATCTAATTCTCGCCAATATTCAAAAAAATGTGCTGCTGAAGATTTCAGGGGAACTTACAAAAAGAATTTCTAAAAATGGAATTCTAATATTATCCGGGTTGCTCGAATCTGACGAGGAAGATATTAAAAGACAGTATCAGAATTCATATCTAAAAATGATTGATAAAAATCAATTGAGTGAATGGATTTCTGTTGTTTTCAGGAATTAACAATTTCAGATAGTTGTTGAGAATATTAAAACTTCTTAATATCAAATCCACTACAGGAAATTCTATTAATACTTAATTCACAATTCATATTTTTAAATTTTAGATGGCTCTCTGTCAAATTACATTTCGCCTCTTTTTATACACGGTTCCCAATCTTCGGGAAGAGGGCCGACTCGCTCTAGCGGCGATTTCATAAACTCCAGGTTGTGAATCATTTTAATTGCTTTACCGTTTTCGTCTGTTACAAATTCCATTTTAACATTATTAAATGAATCTTTACAGGTAAATACTTTATCTCCTTCCGACTTCATCCACCATGGGGCCGCATCACCCCACATTGCGCCTGATACAAGGTAGCCGTCGCAGGAAACTGTAACCCAGATTTTGCGGTATTTATCCTTCTCTGCCGGGTCGCCGTAAAGTCCGGTAAATCTTTGAATATCCTTCCTGGCTTCGCCCCGGCTGGCTATCAGTTTTTCTTTTTCCCGGGACTTTTTTTCTTCGATTTCCTTTTTTCGTTTTTCATCCCGTTCTTTGCCCGCCTTGATACGCTCCTTTTTGTCTTTATCCATATAGGATGTCAATTTGATCCGCATAAAAGGAGAGGCAATTTCCATAACCGCTCCTGCAGCGGCGTAATTTTTGGCTTTGGTATATTCGGCAGCAACCTTTGAAATTCCCTTCATATCAATATTGTAACCATCTTTATTGGATTTAAATTCTTCGTCAAAAAATTTCTTTGCCTCATTTATTCCCTGTGTATTAATTGCTTTTTTTATCGATTTCGACAACAGTGGCTTTTCCTGCGCATTTGCCAAAGTTGGAATGAGAAAAACGATAATTATTAATAAAAATAAAGTCTTTTTCATTTTTTGTCCCTTTTTAATTTTTTTGAATTTGAGAGGAATGGAGCAACACTTCAACAAGATGTAAAAATTAAATCAGAAACGCAAAAATGGATTGTAGGCATTTTTAACATTTACTTGTTAAAAACAGGAATTATAAATTCAACAATTATTTTTACTGACTTTAGTATCAACAGTTTGATATTCAGTCAAAATTACTCAAAGAACTTATTTAGGATTTTAATCTTAATAAAATTTCTATATCCTATTGACTTTTTACTTCTTTTAGCGGTCAAACAGCAGCTCTAAATTTTCTTTAACAAAATATGTGAGTATGAAGTTAAACACGAAATTTTCATTTTAATGAGATATCTCGCTTTGCTATTTTCTAACTTATTTAACATTGGTATTTTCTTGTAATAATTATGACCATAATATCCGCAATACGCTAAAACATTGTAACCAATTCCTTCATATTTTTTAATCATATTTTTCGAAGGTCCACGACACCAAGAATAATAAGCCTTAAATTTTCCGTGTTTGTTTTTGTCTCTTGGTGCAAATATTTTTAACAAAGTATCACTTAAGGTTTCAGGGAAAATACGATTTATCAAAAAGGGGGTTGCAAATAAAGTAGAGAAACAGTGGAATGCAATTCCTCCGGAATTTAAAAGTGTAAAAATGTTTTTATGGTAATAATAACCATTGGAGATATGTTCGCCAACCATTCTACTGAAGATAAAATCATATTTTTTAGGATGTGAAATTTCTTTAGCATTTAAATTAAGTACTGCTTTATTATAAACATCACTGACTTTTGCAAGTTCATTCAAGTCAATATCGCTGATAGTATAATTCAATTTATTAGCCTCAATAAACTCAGGTCGAATTGTGGGATTCGCCCCCGCCCCTAATTCCAAAATGGATTTAATATTATTTTTTAATATTATTTGTTGAATAAATTCTTCCGCTTTATCCCATCCAATAAAGTCTTCTACGATTTTGTAATCTGTTTTCATATCCCTATAATATTATTTTGC
>Ga0102953_1000240_pt1 | contig 39606 bp, 43 predicted proteins | sample SalPon2A_C_D2_MG_FD_78509 | JGI IMG/M metagenome (GOLD analysis project Ga0102953, IMG submission 78509) | Soil microbial communities from South San Francisco under conditions of wetland restoration - Salt Pond MetaG R2A_C_D2_MG | ecosystem: Environmental > Terrestrial > Soil > Wetlands | place... | reverse complement strand
GATGGAAACTAAATATTTACCTCTATGCCATTTAAGGGTACATCTAACAAAACCTTAAGCATTCTGAGACTCTTTATCAAATATTCTTAATCCTGCTCAATGTCAACCAAAAGTGATCGTTTGTCAACACAACCGTTCCAATCCAAATGGCGCATTTTCAGCGTTGTTGCTGCCGGTGTTTTTATGTCAACCCTTGATAGCAGCATGATCAACATTGCCCTGCCCACCATTATGGAAGATTTCGACAGCCCTCTCAGAGGCACTGAGTGGATTGTGCTGATTTATCTCCTGACCATTACCTCGACCCTGTTAATCTGGGGCACTCTTTCCGACCGCCTGGGACGCCATAGAATTTATCCACTGGGAATGTTCATTTTTGCCTTTGGCTCTCTGACCTGCGCTTTTGCCCCCCACTTATCCTGCCTTATTGGCGCCCGTTTTTGTCAGGCCCTTGGCGCAGGCATGATGATGTCAACCGGCCCGGCAATCATTAAGGAGTCTTTCCCGGAAAACCAACTTGGCCGCGGTCTGGGGATGATCAGCATTTTTGTCTCTCTCGGGCTGATGACAGGCCCCGCTCTGGGCGGTTTGCTTTTAGAGTATTTTTCCTGGCGGGCTCTTTTTTTTATCACCGTTCCCATTGGTTTGTTCTTCACCATAGTGGGTACAGCGGTCATCCCTCGAATATCTCCAGTTTCAAAGCCAGAGACATTTAACTGGTTGGGAACAAGTTCCTGGGTGGTGCTGCTGGTCTCCTTTTCACTTGCTGTTTCCTATATGTCCGCTCCCGTCTGGTCTCCTGCCATGCTGGTCATTCTCGTCCTGATTTTCATCCTCGGATTTTCCCTCTTTATTTTCTTTGAGCAAAAAGCCGCCTCTCCGCTTCTGCCGGTTGATCTTATCAACAAACGTTTTTTTATGGCGGCATTAACCTGCGCCATGCTCTCATTTATTATCTTATTTACAGTGCTAATTCTTACACCATTTTATCTGGATCGTGTTCTGAACATGTCAAAGGCTGTCATCGGCGCCGTAATGATGACAATCCCGCTGACCGTCCTGTTGGTCGGACCCACGGCCGGCTGGCTTTCCGAGAAGATTTCCGCCAAAAAGCTTTCCACCTTCGGACTCGCTCTCTCTACCATCGGCATCACCCTTATGGCAGGTCTCTCTGAGTTGAGCTCCCCCGCAGGCATCATAATCAGGCTTGCCATTCTTGGGGGCGGCCAAGCTCTTTTTCTGGCGCCAAACAGTGCTTCAGTATTAAAAAAAGTGACCGCAAAACACACAGGCAAGTCTGCCTCCCTCCTGGCAACCGCCCGCAACCTCGGCATGCTGTTAGGCATTAGCATGGCCAGCCTTGTGTTTTCACATAAATTCAGCCAATTAACAGGTGGGCTTGACTTGAAAGATTTTTCAGCAGAACACACATCTTTTTTCATCTCTGCCATGCAGAGTTCGTTTATAACGGCGGCAATGATCGGGGTCCTTGGAATTTATATCTCCTGGAACAGAGACCGATAGAAGAGGTAGGCCCGGATATTTCACAAATGGTGAGACGTTTTGCTTTGCAGCTATTTTCCTGGAGTTGTCACAAAGTTGTAACCTGAGAAATTTGGTTCAGGCGAATGAAAAACTATTTTAGTTCAATATGTTGCCATGTCTAAAAGCAAAAATGTCATGAAATAGCCGTCTAGGCAGAGACATCAATCAATGCAAATTGGGCCATTCCGGCCTTTTTCTGCAAATCACTTTTGAGCCTCTCAATTAATTTCTCCGAGGCGGTACGACAGGAGAAAACGACAGTGCCAAAAAGCGGGGCAAGGGTCTCCTGTAGTTGAGGTAAAAATTGTTGCACATGTTGCATGGCCGCCTCACTTTCCAAGCTAAAAACCCCATTCACAACAGATTTCCGGAAGCTTAGCTGCAGATGCACATCACCAAGTTTTGACATGGTAAGATAAAAAGCAACGGAGCAGTCTTTTTCTTGTTCATCGACTCCTGTTTGCTCAAAAGAAAACAGCCACTCGCCTGCCCCGGTTCCATTAGCAAAAAAACAGGGAAAAAGCCACAGATCAGACAGTTGTTGCGTTGGCCCTTGAGGCGCCACATGAGTATCTTTATCATTGAAAGCCGCATGCTCACCCAAAAGGTGGAGAATTTTCTTGAGCTCAGAATGAGAAACTTCGGTTTCAAGGTTCTTGACATCGAAATTTGCCTCAATACTTTGCAAGACTTTTGTGTTGGAATGCCGCCCATCTTTCAAACTGGAAACCAGAGAGGCCATTTTCAGCTGTTTGACTGGATCCGACACATCACCAACCGTATTGTCGGTGAGAAATTGCAACAGCTGGCCTTCACTCTGGTTTTCCTGAAGCCCAGACTGAAACGTCCCAAAAATCTCCTGGAGGTTGACGACATTCCCCGGCTTAAGCCATGGCATTAGTACACGAAGAATATCAAACACCTGGCCCTTACCCTGGGCCAAACCATCTCGGGCATGATCCACAAGCAGACTTGCCTTGATAACTTCAAAAAGGATTTGATCACCAACAGACAAAGAGGCGATGGCAGATTTTGCGGAGACCCGCCCTGTTACTGTTTCTATGGTTACCACTCCTTTGGTATCGACTGCAACCACCTCACCTTTAACCACATCTCCAGCTTGAATTTCGGCTTGACTGTAACCAACAATAGACTCTGAGTCCTGTTGCGGGTTTAACTGCCCAGGTTTGTCCGGAACTACATTCACAAGCGGTGCAGCACCTGCCTTGCTTACCTCAAGGACAACTTTATCGCCTACGGTCAAAATCATGGTCGGTTCTGTCAAAAAGCGGCCAACTGCGGAATCAATAGTCACTTGGCCCTTGGAATCAACAAAGATAACATTGCCTTTAAACGTGTCTCCTATCTGCACTTCCGTCTGTTTGGTGCCAACTATTACATCTGAGGCCGGTTTTGTCTCCAGTTGCAGTGACTTACCAAGGCCACTGTTTTCAGGCAGATTTTTGTCTGCGCGGCCAACCCTCAAAATAATTTGATCACCAACAGATACAGCGGTGGGCAGTTCTGCAGACGGACGGCTATTTACTGGCTCAATGGTCAACACTCTCAGAGGATCGACAGATACCACTTTAGCTTTAACTAAATCTCCGCTCTGAATACCAACCCGATCAATGCCAACAGCGCCAGGTGACTGCTTCTGGCTCGTTGGCTGAGATTTTTCCGGAGCGATATTCACAAGCAAATCATCACCTGCCTTAAGCACCTCAAAGAAGATCTGATCACCGACAGCTAAAGACACCATAAGTGATTTTGCGGAAAACCGACCGGCAGCTGTTTCTATGGTCAGCACGCCCTGGGCATCTACGGCAACAACCTGACCTTTAACTGTCTCCCCAGCTTGAAATATACGCTGAATCAAACCCGTATTGGCTGACGGTTCTTTAGAAATGGATTGTTGAGATTTTCCCGTAGATTGTGAAAACTCTTTGGGGGAGGAGGGGGCAATTTTCATAAGCGTCTGAGGTGACTTTTCAACTATGCCACCAACTCTCTACGACAGGGGAAGTTTGACCAGAACCTCTGTCCCGGTATCACTTTGGGCAATGGTAAAGTTACCCATATGGGCCTTAACAATTCGGTCCACCATTGTCAGCCCCATGCCTGTGCCGAAAGATTTGGTGGTGTAAAAAGGCTCCTTGGCCTTTCGGATCTGGTCCTCTTCGATCTTATTGCCGGTATTTCGTACTATAATTGTTAACCACTCACCCTCCCTGTTGACAGCGACCGACAATGTGCCGCCGTGAGGCATGGCTTCGATGGCGTTTTTGTAAAGGTGCACCAACATTTTCCGAATAAGCTTCTGGTCAATCTCCAGAGTGATCTCCGGTTCCGGAAAGTCAAGAGCAACCTCAATTTCCTGTTTCGTTGTGTCCGGTTGTATAAGAAGGAAGACTTTTTGCAAAAGCGGATAGAGGCGTACTTTTTCCTTATGCACCTCTGCCTGGGAGACGAAGTCAAAAAGATCCTCAAGCGTTGACTCAAGCCTGCTGATTTCTTTATCCATGACCTCGGTATATTTCTGCAACTCCGCCCCACCCTTCTTTCCCAGAATTCTGGCAATGCCTCCTATGGCCGTAACAGGGTTCCGAATATTATGGACAAGCTGAGCAGACATGTGGCCCAGAGCTGAATAGCGCTCTGCCTCAATGAGCATATCTTTATTTTTATCCAGCTCATAATTAAGTCCTTCAAGCTCCCCGATCGTTTTTTTCATATCCATATACAGCATACTGTGCTCGATCGCCAAGCTGGCCTGACTGGAAAACAACTCCAAGGCACTCAGGTAACCATCTGAAATCGGACGTTTCGTCACATAATTATCCGCAATAATTACCCCCAGCGACCTTCGTGGAGAATACATGGGCACAACAACAAACTCATCTGTTCCCAAAAATTTAATCATTTCAGTTGGATCAAGGCCATTGCAATGGCCATTAGTCACTTTTATGCTTTGCCGATCGTAAGCGACCCGAATCAGAATATTCCCCGTTTCAGATGTCGGAACTCTAAGGTCCTTAATCAGCCGGTTAAGCCCAAAATCTTCATTGTCAATATTACAGGTTCGGACATGCTGGACAATTCCAAAAAAATCCAGTCTCTTTTCCTGCATCTCACCCCAAATTTTATCAGCCTCTTCCCGACAACCAGGACCAATTGCCAGCCTGCCTTTCAACACCTGGTCCTTCTCGTCAATAAGCGCCAGGAAAGCCCGATTAAAGCGCAGCCCCTCATTTGCCGTAATGCCAACTAAAATTGCCTGTAATATCTCCTCAAGCTGCACAGTATTAAGATAAACAGAGTTCATCTTAAGCGACAGCTGATGCATCAGCTGGATCCGATAATTGGCTTTTTCCAGGTCTTCTTGGTATTGCCTGTTTTGAATGAGGAGACGACGCTTTTCAAGGTTTCTCTTCACAACCCGCATGATCTCTGTCAGAGCGGCCGGCTTTGCCAGGAAGTCATCAGCACCGTTTCGCAGGCACTCCAGTGCCGTTTGCAGGTCGGATGAACCTGTCAGCATTACAATCACAGCGTCGGCATGATGTTCTTTAATATGGGGGAGAATTTCCTGACCGTCTATGTCTGGCAGTCCAATATCAAGGAGAGCGAGAGCCACATTTTCCGCATCAAGCAGTTCATGAAACCTGGCACCGCTGTCAGCTTCCAGGACCCGCATCCCGAAGTCTTCAAAGAAAAGCCGTATCGGGGTCCGGATGAGGGCATCATCATCCACAATAACGATCGCTTCACCATTAACAAGTAATGATTCCTGGCCAACAGCAGTCTTGTGATGAAATCCGGTTGCGAGCGTATCCATTTTGTTCTTTGATTTACGTTGGTAGTAGTACCTAATTAAAGCAAGTCTTACAGCTATCTGTCAAGATATATAACGCAATAAAGCCATGCCCGCGACATGCGAAAGACATGGCTTTATGCAACGTTATTAACTAACAACCACAGTTATATTTGCAACTTCTGTGCAGCCCTTTACATTTGATGGTCTCGTAGATGGCTGAGACTTCGAAAACCCTCTCGATATCCCTGTATCCCCCTGTAACTACTTAATTTTACAAGGTGGCGCTGGATCTGTTGAGACTTAAGGTTATCACATTTCAACAACGAATTTATCGCTTTCCTCGTTCCACTCAACGATTAAATACCAGGCCGCCATAGCCGCCAGAATGACAAACAATGTACCGCCATAACCTAAAAAGGTGTCGGGCATATAGACGTAGGAACCGAAAGTTCCATTCGCTTCCAGGTTACCAGCTTTAACCCATTTCGACATCAAAGAGTTTGTTACTCCAAAGATTGGCGCAACAATCCACAATTTAATCTGCCCTTCACCCACACGCCAAAGGGTCCCTGTTCCACAACCACCAGCCAGCATGGCGCCAAAACCAAAAAGGATCCCGCCAACGACACCACCCCAGCCAAAGGTGGTCCGCACATAATTCGCGGTAGCCAGAACCGGGATACCTTCCTGCAACGTTTCAATGCCGTCAACATCCTCCAGAAGTGCTTCCATATCAATGCCCGTATCCTCATCTTCAACCGCCTCGACCACACTTGCAAAAGTCCACTGAACACCTATGAGACGCTGGGGTACAGGATACTTCAAAACTACTGCGCCAATGGCCACGATACAAATGCTCAAAGCAACTGATTTGGCCATGGTACAGTCACCTGTCATGTGCGGCTCACGGAAACCCTGAATCATGCACCAGCGACCGCGCTGCATTGAATAACCCAGAACAGCTGAGATAAGAATCAATCCTCCAAGCGAGGCAACATAAGCTTCTTCACTGCCACTGTAACAGTATGCGGACCAAATCAAGGCTGCTATACCACCAACCCCAAGAAGAATCTGCAATGCCCTGGGGAAATCAAAGGTCTTGGCCCCACCGCTTCCCCAGGAAATATTTTCCATTTCCCAGTAAATATATTTCAGACCACAAATGGCCCCTATGATTAGGCCCAGCCACATAGCAAAGCCACTGGCTGAAAGGTTGCCTATCGAGTTGTAAAAGCCCCCCACATTACAGCCCCCGGCCAAAGTCGCTCCAATACCCATAAAGATGCCGGCAAAAACGGCCTTGCACATTTCAAGAACAGGCGGTATGCGAAGAGCAAAATTTTTACCAAGGTTTGCGGAAACAAATGCGCCTCCTACAAAACCGATGCCGATGACTGATCCAGAGCTGATCAGAGCGCTTCGAGGCACATCCTTATACACACCAACACCATACAGGATCCAGTCGCCCCAGTTGCGAACGGCGCCAACAGCACCCCAAGGTCGCCACCAGGCCATAATTAAGACAGAAAAAAGCCCAATCATGATTCCAACCGTATTGGCACTCCACTCATCCAGACATAATTTTTTGAATAAATCTGCTGCTTTTTTGCCAAACACATTTTCACTCATTTGTTTGTCCCCCCTCATAGAACAAATTTTTGATAGTCTCGCAAATAACCGCTCGACAGCCCCAGGACACTATGTAAGCAGCTGGTTTTACATGGTGGCGCTGGAGCTATTGAGGCTTTTTGCGATTTTGTCAATTTTTCATTCACAAAATCTTGCTGCGAGCAGTAAGAAAACTGCCGACAAGCGCCCTACATTGTAGCACCCCACAATCTCTTGATTACCAACCTTCTAATAGGCAGCAAAAAATTTGTCAAGCAAGATAAATAGTCAACAATTTCTGTTAGGCAAAACTACCCTGTTCCACGCTTTGTTTTTTGATTCAATAATTTACAGATACCATCTGTCTCTGTTCGTACAGCAAGTGAGGAGCCATTCATTTACACTTGACATCGATTTTAATCACTGGTAGAGAGAATCTCTGATAAGAGAAACAGTGGAGTTGTGTATTCGGTTTATACGACACAAGGGATATCCCAAATAAATTGTAAGGAGGAAAACTTATGAGTGACATTACCCCTGATTCAACTTTGGACGCAAAAGGACTTAGCTGCCCAATGCCACTTCTTAAAACCAAAAAAGAAATAGGCAAACTGAGCTCTGGCCAGATTCTTGAAGTTCTTGGAACCGATCCTGGTTCAAGAAACGATCTGCCGGGCTGGTGTGAAAAAAGTGGCCATGAATTCCTTGGCGAAAAAGAAGACGATGGTTTTATCCGCTTTTACATCAAAAAAGGTTAATCTATCCTCATATTCACATAACAATGGCGTATTCACCAGAGTGAGTACGCCACAGTTTTTTATTAAGGAGAAGAAACATGGCTAAAAGTCTTGGTATTTTTGTAACCAATCCTAATTACATGCAGCACGTTATGGGTATTACCAAAGCTGCTGTAGCAAAAGGGTCAAAGGTTAAAGTATTTTTCAGCTGGTATGGCACTAAATTGAGCAAAACCCCTGAGTTTCCGGAACTTTGCGCGATGGACAATGTTGACGTATCAATTTGCGCAGATAGCTACAAAAAAAGTGGCTTTGATGTTGAAGATGTTCCCACGGGCCTGTCTCCGGAAAAAATGGCAACACAAGCCCAGCATGGCGCAATTATCGAAGACTATGACTACTACCTGACTTTATAGAAGGAGAAAAAGATGTCTAAAAAAGTATGCTTTATTTCTCGGCACCCTGATTACGCGCTTGACTGTATGCGCTCTGCTCTCGGACTGGCTGTTGAAAATATGTACGCCTATTGCTCTGTTAATGTCGCAGTTCCAGAGCTCGATGACTACAATAAAGAAAATCTTGAGTGGATTCGCGACATGGAAGGCGAGGTCTACTCAACTGAAGCCGCCAATGTAGAAAAAAACGACATGGCCCCGATTACCATTGAAGAACTCGGCCAAAAACTTAGAGACATGGACATAGTCGTTCCCTACGGTATTGTCTGATAACCTAGATTTAAAGGATAAGGAGCAATCAAGATGAAAATCTTAAACGTATACCGCTCAGCCCCGGATGAAGTGACCAAAAAACTCGTTGATATCGTCTCCGAAGGCAACGAAGCAGCAAGTTTTGATCTCAATGTAGACGCACCAGACTACAACGCACTTGTGGACATGGTTTTTGATGTGGATAAAACCTATTGCTGGTGGTAGTTAGAAGCTACGCGATGTTCTTTTGTTTTCCCAACCCCTGCTGAAAAACAGCAGGGGTTTTTTTGTGCACACAATCTCTTTACTAGGAGCAGGGTCATAAAGATCATGCCTTAATTTCAAGATCTGCTATCATCGTGTCAAACTTAGACAACAGGAAAGCCCGTTGCTCCTGGGTCGGATAGGCGGTACAAGAACAGTGAAGGTTCTTCTGACTGCGCACCAATAACTCAAAATTCACAAAATCTTCTCCTGCTTCAATCCCAAACAAAAAAGGGCCGCATTGCTCATGACCCATCTGGGCATCACCAAGCAGCTCTTCCGGCAACTCAAGCCAGAAAGCCCCCTCAAGACTGGCCCCTTTGGCTGTTTTCTTCAAATACCCATGTATTTTTTCTGCTTCATCAGCACTTAATTCGTTAATTACGATCTGTCTCATAGTTGTCACCAATAGTGTTTAATATACCTCTAACCAACCGATCCGGACGCAAGTCATAACCAAGGGACGAGCTGACGTCAATCTGTTTTTGGCTTTGGCCATATCGGCAAAGAAAACAATGCCTCCCACAGATATGTGTTTCTAACATATTTAGTCAAAACCTCCGAAGTATCACCGAGTATCTAAACTATTTCTTTGCGCTCAAGATAGCTTTGCTGTAAATTCATGGTTTTCATCCAAGAGTGATAGTCAACCGTATCATAAGGAGGTTTTCCATGAGTAACAACTGTCTTTTTTGCCGGATAGCCGCCGGAGAAATTCCAGCCGACACCTTATATGAGGATAATGACGTCATGGCTTTTTGGGACATTAGCCCCCAGGCCCCCAAACATTTTCTCGTGATTCCCAAACAACACATCACAGGGCCGTCTGCTCTCACTCAAGCCGATGAAAACCTTATTGGCAAAGTGCTGCGAGTTGGGGCTGAACTGGCAAAAAGCAACGGCGCTGAGCAATTTCGCTTTGTCATAAATAATGGTGAAGATGCTGGACAGACTGTTTTTCATTTCCACCTCCATGTCCTTGGCGGGCGGAAAATGACCTGGCCCCCAGGTTGACTCGCCGCTGAACACTTAAGACAAAAGCCGAAACTCGAATCAAACAGACCAAAGACTTCAAATGCCACAGGTAATCTCACTCATCGGCACATCAAACAGCGGAAAAACAACACTGCTTGAGAAACTAATCCCGCAAATAATCAGCCACGGATTTCGAGTGGGCGTATTGAAGCACCACACGCATGAATTTACCTTTGATATACCGGGGAAAGATACCTGGCGTCACAAACAGGCCGGGGCAGAAGTTGTCGTTTTGGCAACACCTTATGGCATAGGCCTTGTAAAAGACATAAAAAAAGAGTTGTCAATTGATAACCTTATCAGGCAATATTACCAGGATGTCGATATCGTTATTACGGAAGGCTATAAAAATGGGCCATACCCCAAGATCGAAGTGTACCGCGCCAATAATCACAAACCGCCTCTGAGTGGTCGGGATGAGAGCTGGATAGCCTTTGCTGCTGATAAACCGATTGATACGCAACTGCCTGTCTTGGACATCAACGACGTCTCAAGCTTGGCGACTTTTATAATTTCAAATTTTTTCACACCACAACTATAATGTACAGCCGCAGTGAGCCGCTTGCTACACTGTTCATTGTGCAAGAGGCTCACTGCGGCAGCAAAAGGACAACAAATGCTTGAACTACGATTCATTCGAGAAAATTCCGAACTTGTAAAGCAAAAGATGGAACATCGCGGGCTGGATTGTTCGCGTATTGATCATTTTATCACCATCGATGCCGACAGGCGTCAGCTTCTCTGCGAAGTTGAAGGGCTGAGAAATAAACGAAAAATCGTTTCCCAGGAAATCGCCAAACTCAAATCCCAAAAATTGGATGCTGAAGCGCTGATGCAAGACATGCGTGAGGTGGGGGCAACAATTAAAGCACTTGAAAAGAAACTGTCAGCGGCAGAAAGCAGCCTTGATCAAATTGTCATGGAAATTCCGAATCTCTGCCAGGACTCTGTCCCTTTTGGCAAAGATGACAGTGAAAATGTTGAGCTCCGAAGGGTTGGGGAAGTTCCAGATTTTTCCTTCACACCGAAACCCCACTGGGAAATCGGTGAAATTATGGATATTATCGACTTTGACCGCGCCGCGAAACTTTCCGGAGCCAGATTTTCGGTCCTTAAAGGGCTTGGTTCACGGCTCGAACGAGCATTGATCAATTTCATGCTGGATCTCCACACCCAGAAGCACGGCTACCAGGAAGTCCTGCCGCCGTTTCTAGTCAACACCGCAACCATGACTGCCACAGGCCAACTTCCCAAATTCAAGGAAGATCTTTTTAAAGCCGAAGACTGGGATTTGTATCTTATCCCAACCGCTGAAGTTCCGGTAACAAACCTCCATCGCGAAGAAACATTATCTGTAAAAGATCTGCCCATTAAATACACCGCCTATACCCCATGTTTTCGATCAGAAGCAGGGTCCTACGGCAAAGATACTCGAGGCATGATCCGCCAGCATCAATTTGACAAAGTGGAACTTGTTAAATTCACGACCCCGGAAACCTCTGAGCCGGAGCTTGACTCGCTTCTTGCAGATGCCGAAGAGGTCCTGCAGCTTCTCAAACTTCCATACCGCATAGTGACCTTGTGCAGCGGCGACCTCGGCTTTTCAGCCTCAAAAACCTATGATATCGAAGTTTGGATGCCAGCCCAGAATACCTACCGGGAAATATCTTCCTGCAGCAACTTTGGTAATTTTCAAGCCAGGCGCGGCGGCATCCGCTACCGTCCGGAAGGAAGCCAGAAAAGCGCCTTGGTCCACACCCTAAACGGCAGCGGTCTCGCTGTTGGTCGAACCCTGGCTGCCATTCTCGAAAACTATCAGCAGGAAGACGGTACTTTCACCGTTCCGGAAGCACTTGCCCCTTATTTTGAGAACCGCTTTTAACCTGAATATCCAGGTTAAAAGGGAGGGTATCTTTGGAAAAACTTTCAAGTGACGAGTACAAAATTGTCCTCGCTTTTTTCGAAAAGGCACTTGAAGATGAACCCGAACAATACTCGTACTGGTACGATATTGGTTTCTGCAAAGGACGCTTGGGTCAGTGGGACGATGCGGCAAAGGCGCTTGAAAAAGCCGCCGAAAGCCAGCCGTCGGACCCTACCATCCTAGCGCTGCTTGGCCATGCCTATATCAAGATCAAGCGCTATGATGACGCCGTTAATGTCCTGCAGCAGGCGCTGAAAATTAGACCCAAGAGCCGTACCCTGTTCTATAAGCTTGCCTCCGCTCACTTTGGAAAAAGTGAGCGGAGGCATGGCAAAATCCATACTCCAGGAACATCTCACAATTCTTAACAGCCTCTCCCCTGAACTTTCGAAAAAGCTCTCCAGCCTCAAGAAAACTGATCCGGAGAGATCAATCAGCGGCAGCGTGAGCGACACGGCTGCCAAAGGAGAAGATTGATGGTCTCGTAGTTAACCTGCTTTGACAGGAAACGAAAACCGGCTCGACATCCCCGTACCACTCCATAACTAGTGCCGAGTCAAGGTTCAGCGTGAGCGCAAGCGACCCGCCACAGCAACACATAAATAGACGGCACCTGCAAAAATAATGATTACAGGCCCGGCCGGGAGATTGAAGGAGTAACTTGCGGCAAGCCCACCTGACACAAAAACCATACACAACAGTGAAGCCAGCACCATCATCTGCCAGAGGTCTCTGGCAAAGCGCCCGGCTGTTGCCGCTGGCAAGGTCAGAAGGGCAACAACCATAACAATGCCCACCACCCTGACAAGCAACACAATCGTCAGGGCTGTCAGGCAGAGCAGGGTGAGGTAATAGGCGCTGGTATTTAAACCGCGAATTCTGGCATACTCCTCATCAAAGCAAACTGCTAAAAAATTATTGTATAAAATCCAGCTAACCCCTACCACGACAACATCCAGCCCCACGATAAACCACAAATCTCTCTGGGTAACCAGCAGAATATTACCAAAAAGATAGCTCATCGGATCAACATAGCCCGGAGTTGAAGCAATAAACAAAAGACCAACAGCCATGCCGATTGCCCATAGAGCACCAATGACAGTATCTTCACGCTCACGGGCATGAATACTGACAAGACCAATAACAATTGCCGCCAAAAGTGCCGCAATCAAGGCCCCGAGTATCGGGTCCAGCCAGCCAATCCCTTTACTCTGGGCGTAAAGGCTGGCTCCGATACCACCAAGCACACAATGGGAAATAGCGCCGGCAATATAGGTTATACGCCTTGCCACCACGTAAGATCCAACAACCCCAAAAGCAATACTGGCAATCAGTCCAGCCAGGAAAGCATACCGCAGGAAAGGGATTTGCGGGTTGTTGAGCGCTGTAAAAAACTCAAGCATGCACATGCCCCTCTTCCGCACAACGGTGATCATGGCGGACCATATGGATATCACCACCATACAGTTGCTGGATGACCTCACCAGTAATTTCACTGGTAGGATGAACATAGACATCTCGATTAACACAGACTACAGACTTGAAAAATTTCGAGGTAAAACCAAGATCATGGGTCACTAGAATAATTGCCATTTCTTTATTAAGCTTCTGAAGTAGTTCGAGCAGACTGAACTCAACGTGGGCATCAATGTTTGAGGTTGGTTCGTCCAAAATCAGCAAACTGGCGGCAGAGGCAAGCGCCCTGGCAATCAGGACTCGCTGCTGCTGCCCGCCAGAGAGCTCGGCAAATTTGGATCTGGCGTAATCAGCCATCTCCATTTCAGCCAGTGATTCCATGGCGCGCAGCTTATCAGTTTTCGAATAAGAGCCTCCCCACATCCCTAACCGCCCCATAAGCGCAACCTCCAGAACTGTAATCGGGAACATGGGGTCAAAATTTGTGTATTGGGGCACATATCCCACGCTGGATCGACTTTCCTGCGGCGGCCTGCCCAAAAGTCGAATGCTGCCGTTGTCCGGCTGCAAAAGCCCCAATATCAATTTAACCAAGGTTGATTTTCCGCCGCCGTTCGGTCCGACAACACAGGTGGAGTCCAGCTGGTTAATGGTCAGGTCCACATTTCGCAGAATGTTTTTCCCGTTAAGGGAAAAATTAAGCTTGTTTATTTCTATGACTGGCTCTGAAGTGGGCATTTGATTTTTAAGTAGTAGGCCTTGAGTCACTTAAACGATTCAACAAAACTTGTTGCAATTGTGCGATAATTTTTTAACACATCTTTGGCCAGTGGATCTAACGTTCTGATTTCCCCACCAATAGCATTTGCAACCACAGCGGCACTGCGCTGATCAAATTGAGGCTGAGAAAAAATCACCCTGACCCTGTCTGCTTTGGCGTGCTTGATGATTGTCTGCAGCTGTTTTGCTGTGGGCAACTTACTGTCTGCCTCCACAGCCTCCTGCTGTAGGCCATAGGCCTCTGCAAAATGCCCAAAGGCAGGATGAAATACATAAAAAACACGGCCACGATATGGCCCAAGGAGTGTTCTTACTTGTTGTTGTGTCTTACTCAGTTCTTCTTGCAACCGGCTATATCGGCGGGTCATTGCCTTCTTCTGGGCTGGCAGGCGTTCGAGAAGCGTTTTGAAAACAACGTCGATCTGGTGCGCATATTGGGCTGGGGATAGCCAGCTATGTTGATCGATATGTTCATGGTCGTGTTCATGATCGTATTCATGCTTTCGAATATCCGGACCAGCCAGGGCAACCAATGAAAGTCCGCCATTCACAGCACTGATTTTCGCCACAAGACGCCGCTCAAATTCAAGCCCGCTGGTAAAAAAAATCGACGCTTGGCTTATTGCCAGCATCTGTTTTGGCGCGGGCTCATAAGTGTGGGGGTCACTTCCCTGGTCAATCAGAGAAACAACCGTTACCTGTTCGCCGGCAAGCTGTTCAACAATAAAGGCATGGGGCGGCACAGACGTTATGACAATGAGCTTCTTGGACTCAGCACAGACGTTTCCTGCAGAAAAACCCATGCCAACAAGACCAATAACCAAAACCCAAACCCATTTCTGCCACTGCCAGAGACCACTCATGTCTGCCCCCACATCTTTTTTAGCTCTCTGTGAACGAGGTTGGTTTGTTTACCAACTCACACCTCATCACGATACACCATCAATCTGGTATTCCTTGATTTTATACAGTAAAGCGGGAATGCTGAGTTCAAGAGCAGCAGAAGCTTTAGTTTTGTTGCCCCCGAAATCTGCCAAAGCTTGGGTTATTAACATTTTCTCAAGCTTTGCACGGTTTTTTTTGATTGAAAGGCCGACATCGCCGAAATCAAAGCCCTGAACAGCTGCACCTTGGTGGATTTCCATTGGCAAATGCTTACAGGTGATGACATTAACATCTCCCAGAGCCATACAACGCTCAATTACATTTTCTAGCTCCCTGACGTTTCCCGGCCAACCATAATCCATAAAACGCTGCATGCAGCTTTTATCGACACCCTCAATTTCAGTTCCGAGCTTCTTATTATACTTATTCACAAAATAATCAATAAGCAGAGGAATATCTTCCCGACGGTTTCTCAAAGGAGGAACTTCTATAGACAATACATTAATTCTGTAAAATAAGTCATCCCTGAAGTTTTTCTGGTCCACCGCTTCCCGAAGATTTTTGGCAGTGGCAGCTATAATTCGTACGTCGACCTTAACAGATTGACTGTGCCCCAAAGGCCGAATCTCCTCCTCCTGAAGAGCCCGCAGAAGTTTAACCTGTAAAAGCAGGGGCATATCACCAATTTCATCAAGAAACAACGTCCCGCCGTCAGCTTCTTCAAACAGACCTTTTTTACTTCGCTGTGCATCCGTAAAAGCCCCTTTTACATAACCGAACAATTCGCTTTCCAGCAAAGTTTCCGGGATTCCTCCACAATTCACATCAACCATGGTTTTGTTTTTTCTGATACTGTTATAATGAATGGCTTTAGCGATCAACTCTTTACCGGTTCCAGATTCGCCGGTAATTAATACAGTTGTTTTATAATCAGCAATTTTGGTTATTGTTTCGAAGATCGAAAGCATGGACCGGCTTCTAGCAACGATGTTGTGAAAAAAATATTTTCCTTCGAGCTCCTGATGAAGTCGATAATTTTCTTTTTGCAGCTCGTGTTTTTCTTCTGCCTGACGCAAGGTGAGCAACACCTCCTCATCGGACTGAAACGGTTTTGCCAGAAAATCCGTTGCCCCAAGCTTGAAGGCCTTGCTTACATTGTCAAGTTCAGAGTGACCTGAAATCACTGTAACAATTGCATCTACCTCCCGAAGCTTAAGCTCTTGTAAAAAACTCAAACCGTCCATAACAGGCATATCAATATCAGTAACAATGTGATCATAAAATGCCGAAGAAAGCCTCTCTAAGCCTTCTTTGCCATTACCAGCTGTTTCAACCAGATAGCCATTTTTCGTTAAAACTGCGGACAACACCTCTCTGATGACCTCATCATCATCAACAAGGAGAACCCGTTTTACATTTTCAGTCACTGTCATATGCTCCTTTTTCTATAATGAAATCGTAACGGAAATTTAAGCAGCAAGGCGCGGAGTACCTGTTCTGCACAGTGTACTCAGATAACTCCAAACATATACCGTTCATAATAATGCAATATCTCTTGTCCCCAAAAGATGTACAGATAACTTGCCAGAGCCAGAAAAGGCCCATAGGGCACAACTGTTTTGCCGCCTTTTTGTTGTTGGATCATCGCACCAATGCCAACAATTGACCCCAAAAAAGCACTGCAAAAAATGACAATCGGCAACGCCTGCCAGCCAAGAAAAGCACCGATCATTGCCAGCAGCTTTATATCTCCGCCACCCATTCCGGCCCGCCGGGTAAAAAAATAATAACCAGCCGCAACGGCATAAAACAGACCCCCGCCAATACAAAGGCCCAAGGCAGACTCCTGCCAGGTCACTTCCGGCCGAACAAAGGAAAGGGCAAAACCAAAAACAATACCCGACAGACTGATAACATCAGGTATAATCTGATGGCGCCAGTCAATAAAAATTATGGCCAGCAAGGCCGCACAAAAAATAAAATAAACAAAAAATTCGATACCAAACCCACGGCTAACAAAAAGCAAACCGGACAATAGCCCCATGAGCAATTCAACCAAAGGATACTGCCATGATATTGACTGGCGGCAAAAACGGCACTTCCCCCTGAGCAGAAGAAAACTGATAACCGGCACATTGTCATACCAGGGAATAGTTCCCTTGCATTTCGGACAGTGAGATGCCGGGAAGACGATAGATTCCCCTTCATTCGGCAACCTCAGGATGACCACGTTGAGAAAAGAGCCAACCAGAGCACCAAATATTACCGCAAACATTAATTCCACATCCCATCCTTGTCCGACTAGCCGGAAGGTACAAATTACAGGTAAAGGCGCCGCCGCAATATAACATTATACGACAAAAGCAACCGACACTTTCCTGAGCCAAACTGGTTTACTGCTGCAGTTTGGCCTATTGTTTTATTTTCAAGTTGTTTTAAATCAAATTCCATTTATTATACAGCCTCACGCACAGAGATAAAAGTAAAGTATTGATCGTCTCGCAGATAGTACCCGAGAAGACCGAGCATAAATTGCGATTTGTAAAACCTGCTCGACATCCCCGTGTCACCCTGTAAGTGATTGATTTTACAAGGTGGCGCTGGACTTATTAAGACTTTTCGCGAGTCTGTCAAGTATTGTCTACCAAAGAACTTATTAGCCGCATGGAAGAAACAGAAACAACAACTCTCTCAATCGAAGAATCCATCCAGCGCCTTAAGGCTGAAATCATCGCTCAGGACTGGCGTCTCAGCCCGAACAGAGCAAATCGACTTGATGCTGCCTTCGCCTGCCTACGCCAACGCTTTAAATCCAGAAAAGCCACCCACGCCATGCTGGTTATGTCCGGAAGCGTACTCGATTATATCAGAAAGAAAGGGGGCTCCCCCCCCGAAACAATTGATTTTCTGAAAGAAGCCATGGCCCATGTTGTCAGTCTCTACGAAGAGCTGGCCTATGACCCTGAAAAAGAAGAACAGATCTTCCAGAAATTATTTAGCCGCTTCACCCAGTTAAAAGAAAAAATCAAACAAAAAAAGAGTGGTCCATTAACCACGCCATTGCCAATTGACGAAGTCCAGAGCCTACCCGAGACAGCAGAAAACCCATTTACTACTGGACTAACGCCAACCTCTTCCTCATTCTCTACATTCAACAATACGGACATTGAACATCTGATTGATGATTTAAAAACTGCCTTGGAGAAGGCGGGCAAAATCGGCTCTGCAATCGAGCAGGTATTAGAAGAGTTTCTTGAAAAACACCAGAGCCGCAAAACTGCTCCAGAAAATATGCAAGATGAATGGGCCCACACAGTTGCGGCAAAACCGATTGTCATACCAGGGCCCAATGAAACGGCAAAGGTCAAATCGGCTCTCGCCCTCAAAATTCAATCCTGCCCCCCAACGGAACTCAAAGAGCTTATTGTAAACGGCAAAACCATTGCGATACAGGCAGACGCCGTCAGCCTGGTCCGCACCGTAAAACCATCTAAACATGCGCTGTATTTAAAACAATCCAATGTGCCTTTGAAAGATTTTTCATCATTTTTCGGTGGCCTTTCCAAGCAGTTTCGCGGCAATCTTTCGCAAATTCACAACAGCAAACTCAAACAGCTCAAACTTCCTATCATGAGTCCAGAATCCAGTGATTGGCCTGACACTCCAGACAACAAGGCCTGTAACCTTGTTGTTGTTTCCAACGGTAACTGGCACGGAATAATTCCCTGCACATCTATCAAAAGTCTCAAAGAAAATATGATAAAATTTGAAAAACAAAAAAACGGCGACATTTCTGGTCGTGCACAACTGGACAACGGTCGGCTGATTGACTTACTCGATTTGCAAAGAATTTTGCACCGTGAAGGATTTCTGGTTATGATATAAAGTATTGTGCAATACTCTGGCTCAACAACCGGTTATAGTAACAAATATCAGCGGTAGACAGTCAACCAAGTGAAGAAACATATCAGACTATTTTTACATGAGGGCAGCAGCCATGGGTCAAGAGAGGCGAAAAAATACACGGGTAACATTCCGAACGACGGCTGACGTACAGTTTGCCGATAAAAACTATACACAATGTGAAACTGAAAATTTAAGCCTCAGGGGTGTCTCCGTGCTGGGCATTTCCGGTCATCAGGCCGCTGAGAAATGCGGTATCTCCCTGGCTTTGAGCGGCAGCACAAGTGAACTGAAACTCAATATGCGGGGTGAAATTGTACGGGTTGAACACGACAGCATCGCCCTAAAATTTACCGAGATTGATCTTGATAGTTTTTACCACCTGAAAAATATTATTTATTATAATTCTGAGGACCCGGATAAAATTGAGACAGAACTCGCTGAAAGTCTCACCGAACTTAAATAGTGCATTTAAGTCCAGAAACGAGGAGTGATTATGGCCCTAATGCAAATTTCCGTCATACCGTTGGGAACAATTCCTTCATACGCAGCCTTTGTAGCTGATTTTCAAAAGGTGCTGGCCGCAAGCAACCTTTCATTTACCCTTACCGATATGGCAACTATCGTTGAAGGCGATACAGCTGAACTCCTTGCCATTGCCGCGAAAATTCATGAAATTCCCTACAGCAAAGGCGTTCAGCGCGTACTAACTTCCATTAGTATCGATGACCGCCGAGATAAAGCTGTTCATCTAGGCGACAAGATTCAAGCTGTTAAAAACAAACTACAGTAAAGAGCTATGGTAAACAAAGGAAAAGTAAAAATTCGCAAAATCCCCTTAGTTGTGATTACTTTTTTTCTGGTTCTCAACCTTGCCGGCATTGCCGTTGAGGAGCCAGCCAGGGTACTGGAACAGGCTCTTCAGGTATGCTTAAGCTGTATCGGGATCGGCTAATGACTTTTCTTCGCAAATCAGTCCAGGCCATTTTTTTCTTCATTACTAACGGGTACTGGGGTTTTCCGATCAGCAGAACAATTTACCAGGGTCCCCTAAAGGTCATTTGTTCGCCGGGACTCAACTGCTACTCATGCCCGGCATCAACCACCTACTGCCCTCTTGGCGCCCTGCAACAAATTTTGGCAGGCGTTCGGCTGGCCCTGGAAAATGGCCAGCTGTTTTTCGGGCTCTATGTTATTGGCGCCATCGGCGTCATCGGCGGCTTTGTCGGCCGTATGGTCTGTGGCTGGGCTTGTCCCTTTGGCCTATTCCAGGAGCTTCTCCATAAAATCCCTTCTCCAAAGTTTGACGTACCCCGAGTATTGCGCTTTATTAAATATGCCGCCCTTGCCCTCATGATTGTCATACTTCCCCTATTTGCTGTTGATGAATTTGGCCTGGGCAGTCCCTGGTTCTGTAAATATCTCTGTCCTGCCGGCACACTGGAGGCAGGGCTGCCGCTGCTGGCACTACAGCCAAGTCTGCGACAAACTATCGGTCCTCTCTTTTACAATAAACTGTTTTTCATGTTCGTGTTTATACTCTGGAGCATTCCAGTCAGCAGACCATTTTGCAGAACAACTTGCCCCCTCGGAGCCTTTTATGCCCTTTTTCAAAAAGTCAAACTAGTCAAGTTGCGCTACAATGAAGAGTTATGTACACAATGCAAGGCATGCCACGCCGTCTGCCCCATGGGAGTTAAGTTCAATGAGTCGCCTGAGGACATGGAATGCATTTCATGCCTTTCATGCACCAAGGCGTGCCAATATGGCGCCATCGAACTTGAAATCGGTGGCATACCGGTCAGTTCCTTACCTAAAACCCGTAAAACAACTACAGTACCTCATTCTTAAACTATGTTTTATCCTCGTGTAAAAAAACATCTCGTTATTCTTTGTTTTCTCCTGATCTGCTGTACCCCCGCCCAGGCGGCAAAATTTAAAATGATCAGTGTAGCCAACGAAAAGATCAACCTCAGAGCCAAGCCCGATACCAACAGCAATGTCTTATGGGAGTATGGAAAAGGCTTTCCCTTACGAATAATTAAAACTAAGGGAAACTGGTACAAAGTCGTCGACTTTGAAAACGATAGAGGTTGGGTCTATAAGAAACTTGTGGGCAAACAACCCCACATGGTTGTCAAAAAGAAACTTGTCAATATCCGAAGTGGACCAGGAGCAAAATATAAGCTTGTTGGCAAAGCCAATTATGGCGTGGTCTTTAAAACGCTGGAACAACGGCCCGGCTGGGCAAAGGTAAAGCACGAAAACGGGCTGATCGGCTGGATTCGACGGGACCTTGTCTGGGGCTGGTAAATCAGCCTATATTGTTCATGAAATATTCGGGCTAACCTCTTGGATGAAACCGCCGATGCACCGCCTTTAATCGCCGGCTGTCAACATGGGTATAAATCTGAGTCGTGGCAATATCAGAGTGTCCCAGCATCAATTGTACAGTCCGTAAATCTGCCCCATTCTCCACGAGATGCGTCGCAAATGAGTGCCGCAAAGAGTGCGGACTGATTTTTTTATTAATCCCCCTGGCAAGACAAACCTCCTGTATGATCTGCCAGAAACGCAATCTGGTCATTGCTGTTGCCCGGTTGGTGACAAACAAAAAATTACTGACTTTTTTTTTCAGCAAAAGCGGCCGGCCAAGAGTCATATACAACTCAATTTTTTCCTTCGCCTCCTCTCCAAACGGCACAAGACGTTCCTTGCTTCCCTTTCCCAGAACACGGACATAGCCGGACGTAAGATTTACTCCGGCGACCGGGATTCTAATCAGTTCTGAAACCCGCAGGCCGGTACCATAAAGAAGATGTAGCATTGCAGTATTACGCAAAGATAACGGCTGGTTACAATCGCCTGATTCAAGAAGCATCGTGACTTCCTGCAGATTTAAGCTTTTCGGCAGACTTTTTTTAATTTTAGGGAGGTCAACGCCACTGGTAGGATCGATAGAGGCAATATTTTCTGCCACTAAAAAGTGGAAAAACTGACGAATGGCAGAAAGCTTTCGGGCACTGCTCTTGGCCGAAATATTCTGATCATAAAGCCGTGAAAGATAGGTGCGAATATGTTTCTGTTTGATCTGCTCCGGTACAATTTTCCCGGCAGCAGGCACTAATTTGAAAAAAGAGAGAAGATCAGCTTGGTAGGCGCAGATAGTGTTTTGGGCCAACCGCCGTTCAGCGGTAAGGTAGTGCAGAAAAAGGTCCAGACACTCCTTAGAGGCAGGTACACTCATATCCGTCTCCGGCGCTATTGAAGGCCAACTAAAAATTCAGGCGCAAGTTCCTGTTTGCTGTCAAAAAAAAAGGCCTAAACCAGGCAAACCGGTCAGACCTAAAACAGCAATGAACCTCAGGGAACTCTCTCCCTGGCAGAAAAATCTAATCGTTCTTCATCCGCCATGCGAGTTTTCGCATTTTGCGTTTGGCTTCAGCTGATTTTCGACGACGCTTGGCACTCGGTTTTTCGTAGTATTCACGTCGCTTTAATTCTTTTTTAACTCCGTCCAGCTGCAACTTTTTTTTCAACTGACGAATTGCTATTTCAATATCGCCTCTTACATCGACTTCAATCATAATTATTCCCTAAATTTAAACAATTAAATGACCCCTTAGATGGTCAAAATTTAACGCACAAACTGACTATATAAAATATCGGCAGTAGTTATGTCAACAGTTTTGTGGAAATATTTTGCCGGGATTCAGAATGTTTTGCGGATCAAGCGCCTTCTTGATAGAGCGCATTGCAGCAATTGTTTCCGCCGAAAGCTCTAAAGGGACAAAAGCCGATTTGGTTATGCCAACCCCATGTTCTCCGGATAATGTTCCTGACAGTTCAACGACCTTATCAAACAATTTCTGTTTGGCGCGAGCCCCTTTGGCTGCTTCCTGCTCATTGGCCTTATCGAGCATAATATTGACATGGATGTTGCCATCCCCGGCATGTCCAAAACAAAAAATGAGCAGATTAAACTCGTGGGCCAACTGTTCCACTTCATCAACCAGAGCACCGATAGTATCGCGAGGCACAACAATATCTTCACTTATTTTATGAGGCTTGAGTTTAAAAGCACTTGGCGAAACTGCCCGCCGGGCAACCCACAACATATCCGCCTCAGACTGATTGGCGGCTTGGCGAACTTCCAAAACCCCGGAAAATTTTTCAACAAAACTCCGCAATAAATTTCCTTCCCAACCGACCGCCCCGGCATTTCCATCAAGCTCGATCAGCAGCAAGGCCTGTGTCCCCTCTGGCAAGGCAAAAGCTATTTTATCCTTTACTATGGAGATAGCTGTCCTGTCCATAAACTCCAAGGTACACGGTGTAAATCGCGACAAGAGTTTTGAGACAAGACCTGCCGCTGTAAAAAGAGAATCCATAAGAACTAAAAAGGTTAGTTTGGTCTCAGGCAGAGGCAGCAGGCGCACAATAATTTTGGTGATAATGCCGAGAGTCCCTTCCGAGCCGACGAATAAGCGGGTCAAATCATAGCCGACCACGCCTTTATCCGTTTTCACCCCTGTGGTTATAATATTTCCATTGGCCAGCACAACCTCAAGCCCCTTGACATAATCGCGGGTCACACCATACTTGACCCCACTGGGTCCACCGGCACATTCAGCAACATTACCGCCAAGTGTACAAAATTCCAGACTTGCCGGATCCGGCGGATAATACAACCCTTTTTCCCGGACAGCAGCCTGCAGTTCGCCCGTTATAACACCCGGTTCCACAACAGCCAGCTGATTATTCACATCAAGCTCCAATATCCGGCTAAAACGACTCATTGCCATGACCAGTCCCCCAGCCACAGGAAGGGCCCCGCCGGTCATACCGGTCCCTGCTCCACGCGGGGTGACGCAAAAACCGTACTGAGATGCCAGTTTCATAATGCTGCTAACCTCTGCCGTCGTTGCCGGGAAAACAACAGCATCAGGCACAAACTCCCGGCCTGTACCATCATATGAATAGCACAAGCGGTCTTCACTGCTTATGGAGAAATATTCCCTACCGACAATATCGATGAGCAGCTTGTTTATTTTCGGATCCATGAGCAAAATCGTAAATTTTAAGTTGTTTGCAGAAAACTGTTCTGTTAGTGATACTATAATTAATTATTCTGGGCGGCAAGGAGAAACACAGCGACATGACAGTACAAAATAAATTACGGGTTGCGCTTTTGGCTGGTGGCAAATCCGGGGAGCGGGAAGTTTCTTTAAAAGGCGCCGCAGAAGTGATCAATGCACTTGATATAACTAAATACGATATAATACGTTATGATCCGGCAACTGACATCGCCAAACTTGCCACTGATGCCCCTACAATTGATGTGGTGTTTATATTGCTGCACGGCCTTTTTGGTGAAGACGGAACAGTTCAGGGCTTACTTGACCTCCTCGGCCTGCCCTATCAAGGGTCCGGTGTCCTGGGCAGCGCCCTGGCCATGGACAAAGACACCGCAAAAACTTTATACAAAAACCGGGGCCTTCCCGTTCCCAACTGGGCAATGGTATCACCTGCAGATGCAAATAACCCTTCATCCATTATTCATAAACTCGGCCTGCCACTGGTTATAAAACCTGTTCGCCAAGGCTCCAGTCTGGGAATGTCCATTGCCCATTCTGAAAACGAACTTGCCGCTGGCATCCGTCTGGCTTTTGAGTATGATCATGAAGTTATGGCAGAGTGTTTTGTGGAAGGAAGAGAAATAACCGTAGGTGTTATTGGCAATAATTCGCTGACCCCTCTTCCGTTGGTAGAAATTATTCCCGGAAGTGAGCACCCCTTCTTTGACTATCAGGCAAAATACCAGCCGGGTGCCACCAGAGAAATTTGCCCCGCTGTCTTTCCGGAGGAAATTACCCAAAAAGCTCAAAGTTATGGGGTTGCAGCCCACCGTGCCTTAAAACTTCGAGGGTACAGCCGGACAGATATGATTGTCGACAAGGACAACAACATCTGGGTTCTGGAGACAAACACCATTCCAGGGATGACACCGACCAGCCTGCTTCCTCAAGCAGCCGCAGCAGCAGGCCTGGCCTTTGATCAATTACTCGACCGCCTTATCGCACTGGCCATGGAAGACGCAGGAGAACAGCGATCCTGAGCCTGTTTTCCGGAGTTTGCGGCCAAAAGCTGCACTACAATTTCTCCAGCAAGACCTGCCCCCCAAACCCGGTTTCAAATACAGACGCGCTATCCTCGGTGTACCAAAACATAACCTACTGATATGTTAAACAATTTCTAAGTTCAGGCCCCTTCTACTCAAGTCAAATATTGACAACCGCTTGTACCACTGTTAAGTACTGCTCTAAATAAACAACTAGGAGTTATAAATATGTCAATTCGTGAAGATGCTATCGCCGGGAACCTTACAGAGGTCTTTAAAAATTGTGCCGCCTGTGAGGGTGTGACCCCGGAATTCCTTATGAAAGGCGTTGCCAAAGGGACAGTCGCCATCCCCAAAAATAACAACCATGCCTTTGATAAAATTATGGCTGTTGGTAAAGGTCTTTCCACCAAAGTTAACGCAAATATCGGTTCATCAAAAGACCACCAGGGGGTTGAACAGGAGTTACAAAAACTCTGCGTTGCCGTCAAAGCCGGCACCGATGCGGTAATGGACCTGAGCATGGGCGGTGATCTCAATGAAGTCCGCAAAGAGATCTTAAAAAACTGTCCCATTCCACTGGGAACAGTACCGGTGTACCAGGCAGTAGCTGAGGTTGTTGAAAACCAGAATAAGGCCATTGGCGAGGTCACTGTCACTCAGCTTTTTGATACAATTCGGCAACAGGCTGAGGCCGGGGTTGATTTCATGACTATCCACTGTGGAGTTACCCGAAACACGGTTGAGCGCTTGCAGGGCCAGCCCAGATTGATGGGGGTTGTCAGCCGCGGAGGATCATTTCTCATTGAATGGATGACCAACAATAAAAAGGAAAACCCGTTCTTTGAGCATTACGACGAGTTGTTGGCACTTTTGAAAGAGCATGAAGTTACCTTAAGTCTTGGTGACAGTGTCAGGCCAGGCTGTTTAGCCGATGCAACAGATGCCGGCCAGATTCAAGAACTCATACATTTGGGCGAACTGACTCAGCGGGCCTGGGATGCCGGTGTGCAGGTCATTATTGAAGGACCCGGTCATATGCCAATGGACCAGATTGAAGCCAACATACTGCTTCAAAAACGAATTTGCCGCGGGGCTCCATTTTATGTACTAGGACCTCTGGTAACAGACATCGCACCTGGCTATGATCATATCACCGGTGCCATTGGCGGAGCAATTGCCGCGAAGGCCGGTGCTGACTTTTTATGCTACGTCACACCAGCCGAACACCTGAAGCTGCCAAATGCTGATGATGTCCGTGATGGCGTTATTGCCTCAAAAATTGCCGCCCACGCCGCAGATATCTGTTTAGGAATTCCAGGTGCCATGGAGCGCGATATTGCCATGGCTAAGTGTAGAAACAAACTTGATTGGAAAGGCCAGATAGCACTCTCACTTGATCCCGAAAAAGCCCAGAGGTTCCGTGATGAAGGGGGCACCTACAAAGGTGACGCCTGCAGCATGTGCGGCTCATACTGCGCTATAAAAGTCTACCAGAAGGCAACCCTGCCCCAGAGAATGGCTGCCCAGCAGTAATCCACATACCCAATACCGGTATAGGAGGATCATCACATGCCCGACTTTTTAACATCTATCATTGACTGGATTATCAGCACTCAGGTTCTTGATCAGATTAAAGATGTTGATGCTGCAGGATTGTTCAAAAACACCTACTTTCTTGTGCCGTTCATCGGCACAATTATCTACTATCTCTATAAACAGGCGTTTACCAACCTGGCCATAATCGCCTTAGTCATTGGACTATGGTATTTTAGTGGAACTGACTATGTAACGGGAGCAGTTATTAACGGAGAGTTGCAACTCAGCAAAGTTATCCCCACAATTTTAGTTGGTGTTGGCGGTATTGCTACATTAATCTACCTTTTATTTATCCGCCAAGACTGATGGTGTCGCAAAAAGTCCGATCTACTGCGTCGTAGCGCTTACCTGTGCTTTAGCCATCCAATACTTTTTGCGAGAACATCAAGACTGACCAGAGGTCATGCCAGACAACCCTATTCAAGAGATTTACACCCTGCTTTTCAACTTTTTCGGCCCACAGAACTGGTGGCCGGGAGAGACCCCTTTTGAGGTAATGGTTGGTGCTGTCTTAACGCAAAATACTTCCTGGACCAATGTAGAAAAAGCACTGGCCCCAATAAAAAAAGAGGGGCTGCTTACCTTTGAAGCTCTCGAATCAATGCCCCATGCTCTGCTGGCCGAAAAAATCCGGCCCTGCGGCTATTTCAACCTCAAAGCAGACCGTTTAAAAAATCTCTTTTCCCTCATACGCACAAACTACCATGCTGACCTGGATTTGTTTCTCAGCGATGAAACCCAAGCACTTCGTCAAGCGCTTCTCTCCGTCAAAGGCATTGGCCCGGAAACCGCCGACAGCATCCTGCTCTACGCGGCCCAAAAACCAGTCTTCGTTGTGGACGCATACACCCACCGTGTGCTTGCCCGCCACCGAATAATTGCTGAAGACGAGGAAGACTATCACCAAATTCAAGAGATCTTCCTTGGCTCACTGCCCTGTGATACGCAGCTATTTAACGAATACCACGCCCTACTCGTCCAGGCAGGTAAAAATTTCTGCAAAAAATCAAATCCCAGATGCCCTGATTGCCCGCTGGCGCCTTTGCTCGCGTAAACACCCCCGCCGGCAATCGTTCTCTCCCTTGGATTATCACTTCAGTGTGCCGCAATTTCCATTCTCCGGCACTGGGAACCCTGCCAAGCTGAAGCTCGCTCCACAGCCGCATGTCCTGCCGCTGTTTGAGTTGGTCAGCTTCAGGCCTCCGGCAATCAGATCATCTGAATAGTCAATCTTAAGCCCTTCAAGATATTGTCTGCTTTCCTCATCTGAAACGATGCGAATATCACCACTTTGAAACACAACCTGCTCCGTTTCTTTAATGATCTGATCAATTTCTGCTCCGTAGGTCAAGCCTGCACAGCCGCCCTTAGTAACCACAACGCGCAAAAATTTTTCGCCGCCAATATTTTTTAACAACATCTCTTGTGCTTTTTCTGTAATAAGAATTTCCATATGTCCTCCCTCCTTTGGTTAATACAATTGGAAGGTTGTCGGGAAATGTCAAGAACCGCGTTTCCGCACCGAGTCAATATTCTGTTTCGCCTCAAGCATCCCATTCGGGCCATCTTTCGGCAGAAAATAAAATCCCTTAGCTTTGATGGTTCGCAGATAGCGAAGACTTCGGATAGTACCCGAAAAAGCTGGGCATAAACTGCGACTTCGGATAGCAGCCGAAAAAGCCGGACACTATTTTCAGTACTCGCTTGACAGGTATAAACTCCGACTTCGAGATAAGCGCAGACTTCGAAACCAGCTCAACATCCCAGTATCACTTTGAAAGTTGTTGATTTTGCGTGGTTGCACTGGATCTGTTGAAACTATTTGCCATCTCGTCAGCTCTGGCCAATCCATTTTTTGAGAACATCCTCTGGCAAAAACTGTGTCCCATAGCTTTTTAGGCTCTCTTCAGCCGGGCTTGCAGCAGTTTTTGTTACAGCAGCACTATCTTTTGCGGCCGCTTCAGTGTCGACCTGCTCAGCCGCATCCTCTGACGGCAGCTCTTCAACATAGGTGGGTGCCGGTTCCGCCTCAACCGGCAGCGCATCAGAAGAAACAGAGCTGGAAGATTCAAGGCGCTGTGCCCTTTCCTGTGCAAGCGTGTTTTGAAGTGCCTCGAGCTCACTCTGCAGGTTGGCTATCCGCTCAGAGCTAGACTGTTCTCTGAGCTTGAACGATTCCAGCTCATTGGTGAGACTGGTCACTTCAACCTGGCGGGCCAACACAAAATCTTCCAACTCGTCTAATTTCCCTAACCTGCTCTCCAGAGTGGAGTTTTTCTTCTGCTCTTCATTCAGTGCATCTGTCTGCTCAGAAAGCTGCTTCCGCAAGGCGTCCAACGCCTGTTGCTCTTTATTTCGATCACTGGCCTCGCGGAGGGAATCGTTCTCCTCCGTGAGCCTTGCAACATCCATTTTACTCGCTGCAAGTTTTTCCTCGATCTGGCTGGCAACTTCTGTTTGATGCGCCTGCGCGGCAGACAGATCTTCCTGGGCCTTTTGGGCAATGTGCAACTGAGCAGACAGCTCTCTATTTTCTTCACTTTGAGAGGCCATCTCTGCCTCAAAAGAAGCCAAACGCTGTCGAAGAATCGATACATCTTCCTCAGGATCTTTGGCGGCCAACTCCTCCTTAAGCCTGCTGTTTTCATTCTCAATCTGTTCAAAAGCTGTTATCCTGGCCAACAATTCCTGCTCCGACTCCTGTACGGCTTTAAGTTGATCAGAAAGGCTTTCCTGTTTTTCCTGCTCAGAAGAAAGTTCTGCCATATAGACCGATACCCTGCCGCGCAGTCTTGCCATTTCCTGTTCATACTCGGCCTCTGAATTTGCCTCTCGAAGTTCCTGCAATTCTTCCCGCAAGCAGCCAATTTCATGCCGGGCATCCGAAAGTTCTTTATCTGCGTCTGCAGAGCTCAACATTTTCGACTCGTTAAGTTTTCTTCGTTCAACTTCCTCCTGCAATTCTGTTTCGAGAGACACTATCCTGTTTTGAAGAGCCTGCAGTTCACTTTTGCGACTGGCATCCGCTTCAACCCCGTTCATTTTTAAGGAAGCGTTTTCAACGGCAAGACGATTTGTCTCCTCCTTCTGGGCTTTTATCATACTTTCCAGAATAGGTACCCGGGCGCCATCTTTGCGGGCCTCTTCAAGCTGCTCTTTTGCCTGCGAAAGCTCTCCCTTGAGAGAGCCAAGCTCTTTAACCTGGCCGGACAAATGCGACATACCCTTAAGTTTCATAGCCGCTTGTTCCGTTGTCAGTTGGTCAATCTCCGACTGCTTCTCTTTCAACCCACGTTCCAACTCTTCAATTCTGGCCTGTGTGTCATTCTCCATCAAGCGTTTCTCCTCTAGCATATGCTCTTCTGCGGTCCTCAGCGATTCCTTCGCCTGATCAAGTTCTTTCTGTATCGATGCTATCTTCTGTTCATGCTCCAGTGCCTCTGCCAGCCTGCGCTGCTGAATTAATCTATCATCCGCACGTGTTCCTGACCCGCCTCGGCGAGGGTAAGCCCGTTTCAAAATCAACACCGACCCGAGACTGATACAAGCGACAAGAACAATGAGCCCATAGGTCGAGGTAGATTCAGAGTTTAGCCCCTTTTCAGCTAGACTACTCGTCCCCGCATCAGAAGGCAGAGGGCCTGCCGTCATCTCTGTCTTTGAGAGCGAGTCCCGATACCAATTAAGATAGGTGTCCTCGTTTGTTGGTTCCCACAGTGTTGACCAGGCCTGCTGTTCTAAAAAAGAAACTTTTCCGGCATCGGCAACCATCTTCTCTACAGTCGGAACAGCTTCTTCCGGTCCTGTTTTAAAAGTGTCGCTTCCAGGACCGCGCGCCGCAACAAACCAGCCTTTTTCTTGAGAAATATCTAAATATGCCGCGCTATAATGACTCTGGCTGGCAACTTTACCGGTTTTGTATTCTCCGGCAACAACTGTCTGGCCTTCAGCTCGAATGAGAAACAGATTAACAAACTCAAAATCATCCCGCTTGTTCTCCGAAATAAGCAGCTCCCTGGCCAGAGAAAAATTATTATCAGTCAGGTTAGGATACAGACCCTTGCTCCCTGGGTCATCATAGAGACTTGAAACAACAATGACCGGCGTGCTGCCGACACTAAGATACTGGGCCAGATCGCCAAGATCGTTATTGTTCAAGGTAATGCAGCCGTTGGTGCTATTTGACCGGAGTTCTTTGTTTGTTCCGTGGATGTAAATTCCATTCCCACTCCGCCCCTCTGAGCGGTCATAGATATTGGGGTAGTTAAGATGAAATGCTCGATTGCCAAAAACCGTTATTTTTTTATCAACATAACTTTTGGTGATAAAATAGACTCCTTCAGGGGTTTTTGAATCGCCCTCAGTTTTTTTCCGACCAAAATTCTCCCCGGTCGCCACAAAATACTCTGCCACTACATTCAATCGACCATCGTGCTCTAAGACGCGGAGTCTCTGGAAATCCTTTTCAACGAGGATGAAATAAATTGGTTTCCTGGCAACAAGCACCTTCAGATCAAGATTCAGCAAATTGCCGGAGGCTCTATTGACCGGAATAGCTGCACCAGCAGAGCTTGATAGCAATTGAACCGCTAAGCAAACAGCAACAAGCAAAAGAGCGCTATATTTGTTTATCGTGGTGACGAAATACTTCATTATTCCAATCTACCATGTCCGGTGCCATGATTTAAGTGAAAAATTAGTACGGGGGGGGACTTTTCTCATTTTGAAGGATTTCGCTGAGAGAATGACACGCATCTTTGAGTAATTTAACCTCTTTTGCTGTTACAATGGCCCGGCCAAGCAACTGATGCAAATATTTTAACCGCACTTCTGCTTTTCGCTGTCCACAAAAGATATCCAATGACTCAAGCAATCTTTCGGCCTGAATATACATCGAGGCAAGCTCCTGTTCATTTGCCGGCAGCGACAAATGAGGACCGTAAACTCCATCTTTGGCAGCCAGCAAACCCTTTCTTAATTCATAGCAGAGAACGCAGACAGCCTGGGCCAGATTCATTGATGAAAATTCCGCTGTCGGAATCGTAACCAGAGTACCGCAGTGTTTTAGTTCGTCATTTGTCAGGCCCGTGTTCTCCGGCCCAAAAACAAGGCCTACCTTGCTCGAACGTAGATGGGGAAGGACAGCAGAGGCAAGTTTATCCGGCAGAACAGTCACTCGCCTGGCCCGACCAAGACGAGCTGTCGTGCCGACCAGCAGGGAGAACTCTGTCAAGAGCTCTGCCAAGTGCCCGACAAAACAGGCATTATCGAGAAGATGAGCAGCCTTGTGAGTAGCGGTTTTTCGGGCAACATCCAAATCGATATTGCCGGAACCGACAACACAAAGGTGACCAATGCCCATATTGACCGCCACCCGGGCAGCACTGCCAACATTTTCGGCATATTTGGGCCTGACCAGAATAACAGCTATAGTATCAAGTTCATTCACTGATGACGCCATCTATTTCTGACAGGTTTCACAAAAATAGGTTGCCCTGCCGGCCATAACCGTCTTGGTAACGCTCCTGCCACAACCAGGGCACGGCAAACCCTTTCGCCCATACACATTAAGCTGCAGCTGAAAATAACCTTTTTCGCCACTGCTGCCGACAAAATCAGCAATAGTTGATCCCCCCGCAGCAATCGCTCTTTTCAGAACGGAACGAGTCTTGGCAATGATTCTTTTCCACTGGGCATCACTTAGCTTACAGGCCGGCGTGTCCGGCCTCACCGCAGACTCAAATAAAATTTCACTGGCATAAATATTACCAATACCAGCCACCACCCGAGAATCCATGAGAAAATTTTTCACCGGCTGGCCTCTTCTTTTTGCCTTTTTTACAATATAGACGACAGAGAAACCCCTTCCCAGAGGTTCCGGTCCAATGTCCATAAAAACAGTTTCGACATTGTCTTCCGGGGCAATAACCTGCAATGAACCAAAACGACGGACATCATTAAAGCGCAGCTCCATGCCGTTGTCCAGACTAAACCAGGCATGATCATGGATCTTTCTTGCCGACTGCTGAGGAAAAAGCCCGAGTTTCCCGGTCATGCCCAGATGAACAATGAGTTTTGCCCGGTTTTCCAGACCAATGATGATATATTTAGCCCGACGCCTGAGCTCAACAACCGTAGCACCACGAACCCACACTTTAAAAAGAGACCGCTGCAGCGGCAGGCGCAGTGCCTTTCCTGAAAAGCTGTGCTTTTGTAGTGTGCGTCCTGTGAGCAAAGGCTCAAGACCTCGTTTTACAACTTCTACTTCAGGGAGTTCCGGCATTCTTCCTTTTTAAATCCAGATAATACTTGTTTCAAATGTTCTGAGCAATTCTCCAAAACGACTCAAGCCAGCAGCCTGGAGGACACCGCACCAGACAGCACTTTTACTGATTGTTATGCAAAAGTCCTCGTTCAATGGTACAATAGCACGCCTCAACAGCTGAATCTAGTTTTTGATCGCCGTCCTTCGCCTCAAACCTTAGGTTCATGTTGCACGTTTGCTATGACAAACGACGATACTATGCCAAAAGACTTCACAGCATTATGAGTTCACAGAACATAAACCATCATCAAGCACAACGCCAAAAACTGCGGGAACAAGTGCTTTCCAGTCGGGAATCTTTGTCTGCCCAGGATCGACAACTAAAAAGTGCGCAAATAATAAAAACCCTTGTGGAACATAACATCTTTAAACAGGCACAAACCATTTTTTCCTATGTCAATTTCCGTAGTGAAGTCATAACCGACACTCTTATAGAAACTTGTCTGAGACTTGGCAAGCGTCTCTGTGTTCCTTTAACGATACCGCATAGATACCAGCTGGTACCTTATGAATTGACAAACAGAAGCCATTTGCGTCCTGGTTATTATGGAATCCCGGAGCCGAATCCAGACACCAGCGCACAGATTGCCTCCCATGAAATTGATCTGACAATTCTGCCCGGCAGTGTTTTTGACCGCTTTGGAGGAAGATTAGGCTATGGCGGCGGATTTTATGATCGTTTTATTGAAAATAAGGCCCCTGATGCTGTCCGTGTTGGCCTGGCTTTTGAGTTGCAGATAGCAGAAAGACTGCCTCTCATGCCTCACGACCAGATGCTCCACCACCTTATCACCGAAAAGCAGATGCTCACTTTCAATTAAGGATACGTCATGAAAAAAACAGCTATTTATAGAGATAATCTCTTTCTGGAGCACATGAAAGGCTTTCACCATGTTGAGTCTGCAAACCGTCTAGAAATTCTTTATGACTATTTTGACGGTCCGGGAGGCAAAAAGTTTTTGTTTCCCCAATTTCCACCGGCCTCTTTTGCTCAACTGGAACGAAACCACGCCTCCAGCTATATCAAAAAAGTTGCTGCAACTGCCGGCAAGCCGCATGTGAGTTTAGATCCTGACACCCAAACCTCACCCCAGTCCTACGAGGCAGCCTGCCTTGCTGCCGGGGCTGCAATCAGCGCCGTTAAGCAAACCGTCTCCGGAGAGATTGCCAACGCCTTTTGCCTGGTCCGCCCGCCCGGCCACCATGCAGAGCATGACCGGGCCATGGGCTTTTGCCTGTTTAATAATGTTGCCGTTGCCGCTCACTTCGCCCTTCATGAACTTGGCCTCAAACATGTATTAATCGTGGATTGGGACCTACACCATGGCAACGGCACCCAGAATTCATTTTACGACACAGATAAAGTCCTTTATTTCTCGACCCACCAATCCCCTTACTATCCGGGCACAGGCTCAGCCTATGAACTCGGCAGAGGCAAGGGCGAGGGCTACACAATTAATGTGCCTCTGCCGGCCGGCCTTGAAGATTACTCCTACTGTACAATTTTCAGGGAGTTGCTCTCCCCTATTGCCCGCCAGTACAAGCCGGAGCTCATCATTCTTTCGGCCGGCTTTGACACCCACATGCACGACCCGCTTGGCGGTATGATGGTCAGCAAGGCCGGTTTTGCTTATATGACCAAGGTCCTCCTGGACCTGGCGACAGAGCTTTGCAATGGCCGCTTTGTCGCCTGTCTTGAAGGTGGATATGATTTAGAGGGGCTCAAAGAAGGCATTATCGCCACCGTTTCAGAAATGCGAGGCCAGTCCGTACTGGACGACAAAACCATTATGAATTTTACCTCAAATTCGTATCCTGTCATGGCCATGGAAGAGACAAGAGAGCTTGCAAAAAAATATTGGAATTTATAGACTGTGAAGATGGTCAAATCCAAAATTCTTATAGCAGATGACGACCCACTAGTCCGGGAAGCCATTCAAAAAATATTGGAAATTTTCGGCTACGAGGTTGTTTCCTGCGCCAATGGCCGTGAAATAGTTAACGCTGTTGATGAGTCGTACAATACCATTATTTTAGACATCAACATGCCGGAACTCGATGGCTTTGCCACCCTTAAAACGTTAAACAAGCTTAAACTGGAAATCCCCGTTCTATTTTTAACCGGAGCAGGATCGATAGATTACGCAATGAAGGCCATCAATCTCGGCGCCTATGACTTCTTGACTAAACCCATTGACGATTTAGATCTTTTTGAAGTTAAAATCAAACGTGCCATTGAAAAGAGGATGTATGTCCTCATGCACCGAGCCTATAAAGAGAACCTGGAGGATGAAGTCAAAGAAAAAACAAAAGAGCTGCTGGCCAAAAATATTCTCCTGGACAACTATTCTCAACAGCTTGAAGAACAGACCCTTAACACCATTACAACTCTTCAGCTTGCTTTAGAAGAAAAGGATAAATATACTGCGGGGCATACCCGGCGAGTGACCCAGTACGGAAAAATGATTGGCGAGGCGCTGAAGCTGACCAGCGCCGACCTTCATACGCTTGTCTGGGCCTGCCAAATCCATGATATCGGCAAACTGGTCATAGACGTAAGCTGTATTCAAAAGCCAGGCCCCTTGACCGCTGAGGAATGGGACAAGGTCACCAAACATCCGGAAATCGGCTATAATATTGTCCAGCCCCTACAGTTCCTCTCCAGAGAGGCGACAATCATCAGACATCACCACGAACGCCTGGATGGAAGTGGTTATCCTGACAATTTACAGGGCCTGGCGCTTGACCCGTTGACACGAATCCTTACTGTGGCCGACAGCTACGATGCCATGACCTCCCAGAGAAGCTATAAATTCAACAAACCTATGGAAGAAGCCATCGAAGAGTTGTATAACTGTGCCGGTTCACAGTTTGACCCTGATGTCGTTAAAGCCCTGGCGGGCATACTACTTGAATAAGAGCTGCCAATGAAAATAACCGAACAAGACATTATAAAAGTGGCCAATTTAGCCAGGCTTGAACTGAGCGCTGACGATGTCAGCAACATGGTTGAAAAGGTCGGAGAAATCCTTAATTATATCGACAAGTTAAATGAACTTGACACTGGCGGTGTTGAGCCGACGACCCATGCCATTTCTGTCAGCAACGCCTTTCGGGATGATGTCGTACAAGAGTCACTGGCCCAGGAAAAAGCCCTGCAAAACGGTCCTCTTCAGAACGGCGAGGCCTTTGTGGTGCCGAAGATCATTTAACATGTGCTTATCATATAGTCAGTGCCTGTCCATAAAATAACTCTTCCACCAAGTTCGAGGAAAAAATGGAATTATATAACAAACCGATACACGAACTGCACTCACTGCTGAGCAAAAGAGAGATCTCTGCTGTTGAGCTGACTCAGAGTGTTTTTCAACGCATAGACCAGGTTGAGCCACAAATAGAGTCCTTCATCACCCAAAACCGAGAGCAGGCGCTTATTCAGGCTGACCAAGCAGATAAGATGCTTGCCACAGGTAAGGCTGGCCCCTTATGTGGAATTCCACTGGCCATAAAAGATGTCCTTTGCACAGAAGGAGTACGAACTACCGCCGGTTCCAAAATTCTCGAGACCTTCGTACCACCTTATGACGCAACAGTTATCAGTAAGATCAAGCAACAAGGTGCCGTACTGGTCGGTAAAGTCAGCATGGATGAATTTGCCATGGGCTCAACCAATGAGAATTGTGCCTACAGTGTCCCCAAAAACCCGTGGGATACCAGTCGTATCTGCGGCGGTTCCAGCGGCGGCTCAGCAGCTTCTGTTGCCGCCGGTGAATGCGTTGCCTCACTCGGTTCCGATACCGGCGGTTCCGTGCGTCAGCCCGCCTCGCATTGCGGTGTTGTCGGTTTAAAGCCAACCTATGGCAGGGTTTCCAGGTTCGGCCTTCTTGCCTTTGCATCTTCACTTGATCAAGTTGGTCCGCTGACCAAAGATGTCACCGACTGTGCCCTTATGCTCAACAGCATTGGTGGTTACGACCCAAAAGACTCCACCTCTGTCCGGCAGGAGATGCCCGATTTCACTCAGGCCCTGACTCCTGGGCTGAAGGGTGTAAAAATCGGTATACCTGAAGAGTATTTCACCGAAGGGCTCGACCCGGAAGTCAAGCTCGCCGTTGAGCATAGTATAGAGCAGCTCTGCAGGGCTGGCGCCGAAACGGTTGCAGTCTCTCTGCCCCACACTGAATATGGGATTGCCGCCTATTACATTGTTGCGCCGGCAGAGGCAAGCTCTAACCTGGCACGCTATGACGGTGTAAAATACGGCTATCGTGCAGAAAAGGCGGAATCTTTGCTTGAAATGTACAAAACCACACGCTCCCAGGGGTTTGGCAGCGAGGTGAAACGTCGTATTATTATTGGCACCTACGCCCTTTCATCGGGCTACTATGACGCCTATTACAAAAAGGCGTCCCAAGTTCGTACCCTTATCATAGAGGATTATAAAAAGGCCTTTGAGCAGTGTGATGTTCTTGTCTCACCGGTCACCCCGCACCCTGCCTGGCGGCTTGGCGAAAAATCCGATGACCCGTTGAGTATGTATTTAACCGACGCTCTGACTGTTTGCACGAACCTCGCCGGTCTTCCCGGAATTTCTGTGCCCTGCGGCTTCAGCAGTGCGGGCCTGCCGATCGGCTTCCAGGTCCAAGGCCCGCACTTTCAGGAAGAACGCCTGCTCAGGATCGCCTACAACCTTGAACAGCGTCTGAACATACAACCGAAATATCCACCCTTACAATAATACCTCTCATGAAACTTCATATTCCAGACCATATAAAAACCCTGGTTCCCTATCCCCCAGGCAAACCCATTGAAGAACTCGAACGCGAGCTTGGGATTAGCGGCTCCATCAAAATGGCTTCCAATGAGAATTCTCTTGGGCCGTCACCCAAGGCCGTGGAAGCAATAAAACAGGCCCTGTCCAAACTTCATCGCTATCCTGACGGCAGTTGTTATTACCTTGGCGAGGCCCTGAGCAAAAAATTAGGTGTGCCCGCCCAACAACTGGTTTTCGGCAACGGCTCTGATGAGATTATCGTCCTTTTGGCTGCCGCTTTTGTCCAACCTGGTGATGAGGTCATTACTTCACACCCCTCTTTTCTGGTCTATCCAAAGGTAACCCAGGCCCAGAACGGCATCAACCGGGTTGTCCCTTTGAAGGATATGCACCATGACCTTGAGGCGATTGCCGCTTTGGTCAATGAAAGAACGAGACTGATCTTCCTTGATAACCCGAACAACCCAACCGGTACCATTTTCACCCAGAAAGAGTTTGATGCCTTTCTTGACAAAGTCCCGGAAAGCGTGATTGTCATCTTAGACGAGGCCTATGTTGACTTTGTCCGTCAGGACAAGGCGGTCAATGCTTTTGATTATTTGAACTCAAAAACCCCTGTGGTATCACTACGCACCTTTTCAAAGGCATACGGCCTGGCTGGCTTACGGGTCGGTTATGGCGTGATGCCTGCTGAAATTGCCGACTGTCTTCACCGTGTCCGAGGACCATTTAACGTCAACAGTCTGGCACAGATTGCAGCCATTGCCGCCATAGATGATGATGAGCATTACCAGAAGACCCTAGAAATGACCTGGGACGGTATCGACTTTCTCAGCCGGGAATTCTCTCGAATGGGCCTTGATCCAAAACCTACTCAGACCAATTTTTTTCTGGTGGACGTAAAACGAAACAGCAAGGAATTTTACCAGGCCCTGCTCCATAAAGGGGTTATTGTCCGGGCAATGACCGCCTATGGCTATCCGGAGTATATTCGAGTGACCGCCGGTTCAAGGGCGGAAAATGAGCGCCTCATTGGAGCTGTTAAAGAACTGCTGGATCAATGAACAAAATTATCACCATAGATGGGCCATCCGGCTCCGGCAAAAGCACAGTCAGCCGCCTTTTGGCCCAGCGATTGCGTTATACCTATCTGGACACCGGCGCCATGTACAGGGCTGTGGGTTTAGCGGCCCTCCGGGGAAATATTGAACTGGTTGAATCTGAAGCTATCAAAGCTTTGCTCGATACAATCAAGATTACTTTGCTGCCCGGAGAAGGCGATACAAAAGTCCTTTTGAATGACGAAGATGTTTCTCTGGCCATCCGTTCTGCAGACATGGCCATGGTGGCTTCCAAAATTTCGGCCCTCCCTTCTGTCCGCAAAAAGCTGACCAACCTCCAGCAGGAGATTGGTAAAGCCGGTGCTGTTGTTGCTGAAGGCAGAGACATGGGCACCGTTGTCTTTCCTGGCTCAAAAAATAAATTTTTTCTGAGCGCTACTCCCCAGGAAAGGGCCAGACGCCGGACGGAACAGTTGAAAGAAAAAGGACAAACGTCCCAATATGATGATATACTGAAACAAATCCTGAAGCGGGACCAGGATGACAGTTCCCGTGCCCTAGCTCCATTGAAGCCGGCCGATGATGCCGTCATCGTTGATTCATCAACAATGACAATTGACGAAGTTGTCCAATTTATGCTTAACTCTATAAAGCCTCTTAGAAAATGAACATTGTAGCGAGGAGCTCTATATAAAAGGTAAGGAGAGAGACATGGCTGACCCCAAGAACATAACCGAGCTAAGACAACTTAAGCGAAGACATCTTATTTATTATCTTGAGGTTTTTGACAACCACTCAAATAAGCTTCTGGGCCATTTAGTCGACTTGAACGTCAAAGGAATGAAGCTGGTCAGTAAAGATTATATAGAGCCTCAAAAAGACTATTCCTTAAAAATGATCCTCCCGGAAGGCTGCAGTACTGAAAGAGAGGTTCATTTCAAGGCCACCAGCATGTGGTGCCGTGAAGATATCAACCCGGACTTTTATGCTGTTGGCTTCAGCGCCCCCAACCTGGACACCGCTACCCGAAATATTTTCATGATTCTCATTAAACAAATCGGCTTTAATGATTAAATACTAATAATAACAAATGGTAGCAGAGGAG
>Ga0102953_1000239_pt1 | contig 39708 bp, 23 predicted proteins | sample SalPon2A_C_D2_MG_FD_78509 | JGI IMG/M metagenome (GOLD analysis project Ga0102953, IMG submission 78509) | Soil microbial communities from South San Francisco under conditions of wetland restoration - Salt Pond MetaG R2A_C_D2_MG | ecosystem: Environmental > Terrestrial > Soil > Wetlands | place... | reverse complement strand
TCGACACCCATATCCTCCAGGCGCGTGATTGCGCCGACCGCCGAATTGGTGTGCAGGGTGGACAGCACGAGGTGTCCGGTCAGGCTCGCCTGCACCGCGATCTGCGCGGTTTCGCTGTCGCGAATCTCGCCGACCATGACCACGTCCGGGTCCTGGCGCAGGATTGCGCGCAGGCCGCGCGCGAAGGTCATGTTGACCTTGGTGTTGACCGGCGTCTGACCGATGCCGTCGAGGTCGTACTCGATCGGGTCCTCGACGGTCAGGATATTGCGCCTGGCGTCGTTCAGCACCGACAGCATCGCGTACAGCGTCGTGGTCTTGCCCGAACCGGTAGGCCCGGTGACGAGGATGATACCGTGCGGCTTCTGGATCATGCTCTCGAGACCCTTCTCGAGCACGTCGCCCATGCCGAGCTGCATCAGGTCGAGGCGCCCGGCCTGCTTGTCGAGCAGGCGCATGACCACGCGCTCGCCGTGCCCCGAGGGCAGCGTCGAAACACGGATGTCGACCGGGCGGTTGGCGACCTTGAGCGAAATGCGGCCGTCCTGCGGCAGGCGCTTCTCCGCGATGTCGAGTTGCGCCATGACCTTGATGCGCGAGACCAGCAGGCTCGCGATCTGGCGCGGCGGCTCGAGCACCTCGCGCAGCACGCCGTCGACGCGGAAACGAATCGACAGGCGGGTTTCGAAAGGCTCGACGTGTATGTCCGACGCGTTTTCCTTGATCGCCTCGGTGATCAATGCATTGATCAGGCGGATGATCGGCGCGTCGTCGTCACTTTCGAGCAAATCCTCGGGTTCCTGCAGTTCCCTGGCGACGTCGTCGAGATTGAGTTCGCCACCGATCTTTTCGGCCTCGGTGAAAGAGGTTTCGCGGTTGTTCTCGAAATGCTGGCCCAGCAGGCGGTTGAACTCGAGATCGGACTCGACCTCGATTTCATCGACCATGCCGAGCAGGCGCTGCGCCTCGGAAACCGCGTCTACGGGCGCGCCATCCTTGAGCGTGAGCTTGATTTTACCCGACAACGGCGACAGCGCCGCGATTACGCCGTAGCGCTTGCAGAATGAATAGGGTAGATCGCCTGTTGAAGCCACTTGGGAACTTTTCCGTCTATGTTACTGAATTATAGTAGGGATTGAATATTCATTTGACCACAATAAACCCGGAAATATCTGCTTAAACCCAAAAATTTACATTGCCTCGCCTGGGTCGGGAACAGCCGCTAAGCGGTCGGCGATTGCCGTCCGGGTAGAGAGTGGCTAATAGCCTGAGCCTTTTTCGCCGGCTACCAAGGGCCAGCTCCTCGATTCACGGCGTCCGTTGGTCGAAAACTATCGGTATTCAATAGTGACGATCAATCCGGGAAAAGGTATTTTGAAATCAATTAAAATCATTAAATTCAACGATTTAAATGATTAAGTTAATGCGTAAATTTAACAGTTCAGAGGGTAAATATACTAGATTAACAGTGATTTCGCGCAACTAAATTCGTTACCGGGCCAGGCTCGACGGTCGTCAATACGCCAACCGTCCCCGGCAACCCCGTGGCAGCAATTCAGGCGTTCGTCCAGTGACATAGTAAGCAAGCAGCCCGACCCATTCATGCATTGCCATTTTTAATCCCATGGCGTGCTCGAGAAGGTCGAATTCGAAGTGCGCCTGGTTTGTCGGCTCGGTGTAGTGATCTACCGGGAAGGGAATGGGTTTCCAGCCCGCCCGGCAAAATGCGCCGACCGATCTCGGCATATGGTAAGCGGACGTTACCAGTATCCAGCGTGAACCGGGTTCCGGATTCACCATCAGAAAGGTGTAAGCCGCGTTCTCCGCGGTATTCCTGGCCCGTGCCTCGAATTCTACCGATTCGGGATCGATTCCCAGTTCGCCGATATAGCGTTTCAATATTTCTGCCTCGGAAACCCCGTGTTCGTTCAGGCTGGCGTTTCCACCGGTAAAAACCAGCCGGGCCTGCGGAAAACGCCGGTGCAGTTCAATGAGTGCATTTATTCGTTCGGCGTTTTGATTGACCTCCAGCTGTCCCCACTCGATGCTGATGTCGGGCTCGACCGCGCCGCCGAGAACCACCACGCCGTCAATTTTCTCCGGCAATTCGGGATTGGTTTCGAATCGTGTCTCCAGCGGGTTTAGCAGCCAGTTATCCAGGGGTAAAACGCTCAACAGGAATACCACCAATATCAGAACCGTAAAAATCGATCGCGCGGCCCGTCGCTTCCCCCACAGATAGAGAACAACTGCGACCAGCAGAAAAGACACAAACAAACCGTCCGGTGCGATCAGAATCCGGGCTAGCTTAGATCCGTAGAAGAACCAGTTTTCCATCACCAGGCGGGCTATCTGGCGCCCTTGCCAAAAATCACCACCTCGACGGTTTGCGGCAAAATGATGCAATCGAGAAAAAGAGAGTGATTCCTGACACAGTACATGTCAAAAATCTGTTTTTGATAAACATCTTCCATCTAGGATCCATATGGATAATTGAGCTGCGCCTACCCGGTTAATCCTGGTTTCAGCACATGGCGCTCGTTGTAGTACGGAATTTGTTGCAAAAGTTCGCACACGAATTCAGGGCGTTCCGGCCGGGAGTCGACAAAACTCATTTCACCCCTGGCGATATTGAATGCCTGCGGCAGTTCGTCCCGGCGGTACTTGCGTAACAGGGCCCCCACACGGGTTACCCGGCTATCGCCTTGCTAGCCCAGACTGCCTTGCCGGCTTTTCCGCGGCGGAAACCATGCTGGGGTACTTGCTATACGTCGAATCGTCTCCCATGTGCTCCAGTTCGCTGTTGCCGGTAGATAATTGCTGATCCGATTCCATCCTCTATCCAGATGGCAATCACGATGAAAATCTGTAGGGGAATCGTCACCGGAACCGATGAACCCCGCCCCGCCGGTCACGATGATCGTTTGCAAATTTTCAGTCTATCCGGCCCGACGACGCATAAACCTACCACAGGTTGGCAAGTCTTCCCACCGTCGACCGTCACATTTCGACAAGCCGTTCTGCGTGCGGCCGATCGTAACCGTAAAATCGCCAGCATGGAGTTCCGGCAGACGAATGAACCCGGGATCGGGGTCGACCTCGTTTCGTCGATCGTGCCGGGCAGGCGCCGCGCTCCGGAAACCGCGTCCATGGGCGCGCCGGCCTCGAGCGTGGGACTGATTTTGTCCGACAACGGCGACGGCGCCGCGATGACGCCATGGCGCTTGCGGAACGATTTCCGGTTGAAGCCATCCGTGACCCAGATCATCCATGTTACTGAATTATTGGCAGGGTTCAGAACAAGAATTGACCACCGGAATCCTGGTAATTCGCTGAATTGTGCAAAATAACTACGGCTTTCGCCATTCCCCGGAGCCGCCCGGTTCTCCGTCACCCATCCGGTCGCGACACATGCCCGGGATGAGAACCGATCAAGGCGTCATTGCTTCAACCCGAGCGCAGGCAGCCGCGCGCTCAGGCCAATCGCTCTCCCCGGCCGATTGCAAAATAACGCAGGCCGAATGACCTGAGAACCCCGGGGTCGTAGAGGTTTCGGCCATCGAATATGGCCCGGTCTTTGAGCGAATGGGCGATGGTCTCGAAATCGGGGCTCCAGAAGTTTTTCCACTCGGTCACGACGGCAAGCGCATCCGCGCCCTGTATCGCGTCCTCCGGGGATTCGCAGAGCTCGAGTCCGTTTTCATCCTCGTAGATTCTTCGCGCCACCTCGTTTGCCACCGGATCATAGGCCCGCACTCGGGCACCGCCCGAAATTAGGCGCTCGATCAGAACCCGGCTCGGCGCGTCGCGCATATCGTCGGTGCGCGGTTTGAACGAAAGCCCCCAGACCGCCAGGGTCTTTCCCTCGATATTACCCTCGTAAAATCGGTTTATCTTGTCAAAGAGCTTTTCCTTCTGGAGGGCATTCGTTGCCTCGACGGCCTCGAGGATCCGGGCCTCGTAGCCTACGGATTTCGCCGTCCTGCCCAGGGCCTGCACATCCTTCGGAAAACAGGAACCGCCGTAGCCGCAACCCGGGTATATAAACTGGAAGCCAATCCGGTGATCGGAACCGATTCCCAGCCGCACCGACTCGATATCGGCGCCGACTCGCTCGGCGATATTCGCCATTTCATTCATGAAGCTGATCTTGGTGGCGAGCATTGCGTTCGCGGCGTATTTGGTGAGTTCCGCAGACGGGATATCCATCGCAACGATTCGATCGTGACTCCGGTTGAACGGGGTATAAAGCATCCGCAACAGCTCTGTGGTACGCGGATTGTCCGTTCCGATGATGATTCGATCCGGTTTCATGAAATCATCGATCGCGGCACCTTCCTTGAGGAACTCCGGGTTCGACACCACGTCGAATTCCAGCGGCTGGTTGCGCTCGTTCAGGATAGATGTTATCTGCTCTCGCACCAACGCCGCGGTACCGACCGGTACCGTCGACTTGTCGATAACGATCTTGTATTCCTTTATGTGGCTACCGATTGATTTCGCGACCGCGAGCACGTACTGCAGATCTGCGGACCCGTCCTCATCCGGCGGCGTACCCACGGCAATCATCTGATAAAGCCCGTGACCGACCGCATGTTCGACGTCGGTGGTAAACTCGATCCGACCCATTTCCAGGTTGCTTGCCAGCAGATCGTCTAGACCGGGCTCGAAAATTGGCACCTCGCCCCGATTCAGGCGGTCGATTCGCTCCTGGTCGATATCGACGCAAACGACATGATTGCCGACCTCCGCCAGGCAGGCACCGGTGACGAGTCCCACGTAGCCCGAGCCAAAGACAGTTACGTTCATTCTGATTTTCCTGCTAGGAATCGATAGTTTACGATCGAGGATATTACACCAGTGTGAAGCGTTTTTCGCAAAATTTATTAAAATTGATCCGAGTACCTGCAAGGTCGATCGAAATTACGCCAGCTAGCCGATTTGGAGAGACTGGCGCCACCGACTCCGTCGCTCGAGAATGGTAATTCTTTATTCAATCGAGAGGGCACAACATAGCCCTGACGACTCGTTTTCGATCAGGTCTTGCCCGGAGCCGATTCTTCTGGGGGCCGATTTTTTAACCCCGGGGGGTCGCTGGTAGAATTACTGTTTTCAGACCTGTTACTGGAGGTATAGCCACGCTTTTTGGCTGTTCCATCAACTGTTTGAGACCTGTTTCACATATTATCTGTGCAAATTATTGATGATGCTCAAACAACTAAATATATTGCGTTGATAGGCTATCTTTGTTCAAGCCGGACGCGAGCTATTATTTAGCTTGATCTAGGTCATTCGGTAAATTACATAGGAAATAAGGCTGCGCGGCAAAACTTAAGATAAACCATTCAGTTTATTTTATTACCGACCTTCTGTCGTAATAGATTACTGGATGCATCCGGTGTGCCATAACAACACAAATCCATGAAATATTCTCTGTCCATCGTCGCGTCATTCACCGCCGAACCGGTAGGCGACCCTTTGCAATTCCTGTTTGCCCGGCTGGGATTCGAGGTCGATGTTTCTTTTGCGCCTTATGGGCAGCTCTTTCAGGCTATGCTGCGACCCGACAGCGAATTTCACCAACGTCAATCCGGATGGAATGTCGCGTTACTGAGGGTAGACGACCTGTTGTCCGGGGCGGATGCAAACACCCGATCTGATAAAGCAAAACAGCCCACTACGGCTTCTACCCTTTGTCAAGACTTCGGCCATGCCCTGGATATTTACGCCAACAGCTCAAACGTGCCCCTCTTGCTGATCGTAACCCCTTCCGCCAACACCGAGGAAACGCCGGGTGCCGAGTTTGAACGTCTTCTTAGCCTGAAGGTGTCAGAGCTGCCTTCGGTTTTTCTAATTGGGTCCGAACATCTGCAAGACCTGTACCCGGTGAAAAATATTTTTGATGCCGAAGCCGACAGATTCGGCCATGTTCCCTATACCGATTCTTTTTTCGCGGCAATTGCAAGCTGTCTTACCCGGACCGTGATAACCCTGTCACGGCCGGAGAAAAAAGTGGTCGTCGTCGACTGCGACAACACTTTATGGAAAGGCGTTTGCGGTGAAGACGGTTCTCGAGGCGTATCCGTTTCGGGGAGCTACAGGTTCCTGCAGTCGACTTTACTGAAACAGTTCGATAGCGGCCGTTTGATTTGCCTGGTCAGTAAGAACATAGAATCGGATGTAAAGGCAGTTTTTGACGATAATCCCCAGATGCTGCTCAGCTGGGATAAGCTGACCACCTGGAAGATTAACTGGTCGCCGAAGTCGGAGAACCTGAAATCGCTTGCCCGGGAACTTGACCTTGGGCTGGACAGCATGATTTTCATCGACGACAATCCGGTTGAAATCGCCGAAGTGAAAGCGAACTGCCCCGAAGTACTTGCAATTCAACTCCCAGCGGACGAGGCGGAGTTTTCTTCGTTGCTCAATCACATATGGGCACTCGACAAGCTGCAGGTAACTGCCGAAGACAAGCTCAGGACGAAAAGCTATCGAGACAATGCAAAACGCAACCAGTTGCAATCTGCGTCGGCTTCATTCGAATCATTCCTGAAGAGTCTCGATCTCCGGGTCGATATCGGAGAATTGCCGCTCGAATCGATACCTCGAACGGCCCAATTGTCACAACGCACGAACCAGTTCAATACGACAGGTCGAAAATTTCAGGAATCAGACCTGGCGAAAATATGCTCACATGATTCGAGAGCATGCTATACGCTGGCCGTTAGCGACAGATTTGGCGACTATGGGCTGGTCGGAGCCATGATTACCGAGATCGCCGGAGATAAATTCGTTGTTACCGACCTCATGTTAAGTTGTCGCGCACTCGGCAAGGGAGTGGAACATAAAATGCTCGCGCATGCCGGCAAGGTGGCGCGAGAGAATCAATTGAATCGTGTCGAAATCAATTTCGTTCCGACGGATCGAAACGATCCCGCCCAGAGATTTCTCGAGTCGCTCGATTGCGAACGTACCGTGAATTCCGGGATGACGCGCTTCCTTATCGATGCCGATCTTCTGTCAGATCTACAGATGAAACTGCCGCTAGTAGCGAATAAGAATGAACCCGCTGGCAAACCCGATGCGGAATCGGATCATCCAGCTATTACCCCCGCCCCGGCTGCGCGACACAGCATGATTGAGCAACCGGATTATCGCATTTTCGAAACCGGGCTTTTTTGTCGCGACGCGGAAAACATTGTCAATGCACTCGGGGAAAAGCTGGAACACAGACCAGACATACAACAGTCTTTCAGCGAGCCAAAAGAAGGGTTCGAAACGATGCTGGCAAGCATCTGGCAACGGGTGCTAAGAATAGAACGGATCGGGCGCAATGACCGCTTTGTCGATCTCGGTGGAAATTCGGTAATGCTGGTCAGGATTCATTCGCTAATTCTGGAACGGCTACACGTGGATGTCCCGATAACCGCGCTTTTCAAATACGCGACGATTTCGGCTTTGGCCGGATACCTTGAATCCGACCGCAAGACAGATAGCCGCATGCTTGCCGCCCGAGAGCGGGCCTTGCGGGGTAGATCGGTTAACCGGGCCACTTTTAAAAGGAATACACGCAGAGCCAATGGGTGAATCAATAGATCACAATGGTGAAGATATCGAGGCCATAGCAATCGTAGGGATGGCCGGCAGATTTCCAATGGCCGACAACGTCGCCAGGTTATGGGAGAACATCAAGGACGGCCGTGACTGTATAAGCCGGTTTACCCATGAAGAACTCGAAATCAAGCCCGACTTCTCGGCCGTCGATGAAAAGGCAATCTTCGTCGCCGCCAAGGGCGTGCTCGACAATGTCGAGCTTTTCGACTCCAAGTTTTGGGGTTACACGCCCAAGGAAGCCTCGTTGATGGACCCTCAACAGCGAATATTCCTGGAATGCGCGTGGGAAGCGCTGGAGGATGCGGGATACGATGCGGAACGTTACCCCGGTGCAATCGGTGTTTTCGGCGGATGTTATATTGATACCTATTTGCTGAACAATCTTTGCAGTAACCCTGAATTTCTGAAAGATTTGGTGGCATCTATCCAGGTCGGCTCACTGCAGACCGAACTCGGAAACGACAAGGATTACATCGCTACGCGCGCCGCGTTCAAAATGAATCTGAAGGGCCCGGCGATCAACGTTCAGTCAGCGTGTTCTACCTCGCTTGTGGCAATCGGACTGGCCTGCCAGAACCTGCTGAACTACCAGAGTGACATGTGTCTGGCGGGTGGAGTCACCTTGACCCTGCCGCAAAGAAAAGGCTATTTCTACACCGAAGGAGGTATGCTGTCTCGTTCCGGCAATTGCTGCGCTTTCGACGAGAACGCCGAGGGAACGGTCTTCAGCAATGCGGGCGCCGTGGTATTACTTAAGCGTGTTTCCGACGCGATTGCCGACAAAGATCACATCTATGCGGTTATCAAGGGTACGGCGCTGAATAATGACGGCGGCGACAAGCAAAGCTATACAGCCCCCAGTGTCCAGGGCCAGGCCGAGGTTATCGCAATGGCACAGGCGATGGCTGGTATCGAGGCGCGAACCATCGGCTTGATCGAAGCCCATGGCACGGCAACTCCTCTCGGGGATCCGATCGAGGTAGCCGCCCTGACCCAGGCGTTCCGGGAGACAACGGACGAGAATAATTTCTGCGCGCTAGGCTCGCTTAAAACCAACATCGGGCACTGCGACGTTGCTTCCGGAGTTGCAGGCGTCATAAAGACGGCCCTGGCCCTGAAGCACAAAATCATTCCTCCGATTGTTCATTTCAATAGCCCGAATACTAAAATTGCATTCGAGGAAACCCCGTTTTACGTGAATACGGAATTGAAACAGTGGGAAGAAAACGCCTGGCCCAGGCGCGCGGGCGTCAGTAGTTTCGGCGTCGGTGGCACAAACGCTCACGTAGTAATGGAGGAGCCGCCCGAGGATATACGTCCCGCAGAAAACGAAACAGATCGACTTTTGTTGTTATCGGCTCGATCGGAACAGGCGCTGGAACAGTATGCCGCCGATTTTGCGAAACTCCTCCACGATGCAGATCATCGACTCGAAGACGTCTGTTTTACCAGCCAGGTCGGACGCAAGGAATTTGACCACAGGGGTATTTTAGTCGGCAAAAATCGGGACGAGATCATCGAAAAACTCGAAAGTTTTGGCTGTTCGGGACCACGATACAAACATAATAAAAACCAGGAGCCGGCCATAGTGTTCATGTTTCCCGGCCAGGGTGCGCAACACCCCGGAATGGCACGGGATCTTTATCGCACTCACGATGTTTTCCGGGATAGCTTCGATCTATGTTGTCAGATACTGAACGAGAAAGTGGACCTCGATTTAAAATACCACCTGTTCAGTTGCGATGACGCGGAAGTGCTCAAGCAAACCACGATCGCGCAACCCGCCATCTTTTCCGTCGAATACGCACTATCGCAACTTTTATTCAGCTGGGGGATCGAACCGGCAGCTTTGGTCGGCCACAGTGTGGGAGAGTATTGTGCGGCCTGCGTGAGCGGAATCTTAAGCCTTGAGGATGCTTTATTCATCGTCGCGAAGCGGGGTGAATTCATGCAGAAAATGAGCTCTGGACTAATGCTCTCGGTGCGGGGTAAACCCGAGGACATTGCTCCCTTGCTGAGCAAGAACGTCGATTTTGCCGCCGTAAATGCGCCAGCCCTGTGCGTGCTGAGCGGCCCGGACGAGGCTATCAGGGATACCATGGAGAATCTCGAAAATTCGCCCTATCCCTGCTCGCTGCTGCATACTTCACATGCCTTCCATTCGGCAATGATGGATGCCGCAATTCCGCCCACAGTGGAGGTGATTTCAGGTATCCAGCTGAATCCGATGAATATTCCAATCATGTCAACGGTTACCGGAAGCTGGTTACAGACAGCCGATTCTACAAACCCCGACTTTTGGGCAAAAAATCTGCGCGATACCGTTAAATTCGCGGATGCGATTCAATCGCTGATCAACGAGGGATTCGATCTGTTCCTGGAGGTTGGCCCCGGGCAAACTCTTGGCACGCTGGCCGGCCAGACAGCCCAGGCCTCGACCGATAGAGATATTACCTGTTTCCCATCCATGTCTCACGCGCAAAGCGACCAATCGGATACCGTTGCCCTGGCTGAAGCCATTGGACGCTTGTGGCTCGAGGGCGTATCCCCTGACTGGCAGGCCTTTAACGACGCCGATGTTCGGAGGACCTCGTTGCCTACCTATCCGTTTCAACGCAAACGCCACTGGATTGAATCAGGCTTTGATTCGCAGAGCGCAGTTGGCGGTGAGCGCGTTACAAGCAGGCAAATAACCGGGCCCGACAATTCGGGTAGCAACAATCTCGAGCAATTGATCGAAGCTCAGCTGGCGGTCGTTGCGGAACAATTAAAAGTACTTGGAAAATAGCCAGGAATTACCAATGAATGATACTGCAGTTATTCGCCGCGACAATATCAGGTCTAAAATCATAGAAATTATTTGCGATCTATCGGGTCTCGACGGGGACGATATAAACGACAATGAGACTTTTCTCGAGCTCGGCTTCGATTCGCTTTTCATGACGCAAATCGCGGGCGAGTTTCAAAACTGCTTTTCGATCGAGGTGACCTTTCGACAATTAATGCGAGAGCTCAATACCATAGAAAATTTAGCCGCATTTCTGGTGGAACATCTTCCGGCCGATCGATTCGCGGAACAACCCTCAGCAACTCCGGACGACGGTCTTCCTGGCGCCGACGAATCCGGCGACGAAACGAACCTGCAAACCAGGATTGCGGATCCCGGCCTGGCCCCTGCCCTGGAATTCCCCAAATTGTCCGGCGCTAACCTCGGAGATTCCGACAGGCTGCGATCGCTGATGCTCGAGCAACTCAGATTGATGTCGCATCAGTTGTCGCTATTGCAGGGCGGAGCCGGGATCGGGAGCGAGGCACAACCGGTTGCGGTTGCCGCGAAAAGCCCACCCGAACCAACCAGGGAGAAGCCAGGCTCAGAAAACAAAGAAACCAGAGAAATCATTAAGCTGCCGCCTGGTTTCGGACCCCAGATCGACAGCGATCTTGCCGGCAAATCCCTGGGAGATAGACAGGTTCATGTTGATAACCTGATCCAGGAATACGTCAAACGCACCGGGAAATCGAAAGAACTGACCCAGGATTATCGCCAGGTGCATGCCGATCCGAGAACCGCCGCAGGTTTCAATCCAATGTGGAAGGAGATGGTTTATCCGATCGTGATCGAGCGGTCCAAGGGAGCCCATCTCTGGGATGTCGATGGCAACGAATACATCGACTTGCTTAATGGTTTCGGGCCCAACTTCCTCGGTCACGCGCCAGACTATATACAAGAGGCATTGCATGAGCAGATCGACCGCGGCTTCGAGCTGGGTCCCCAGACGCCGTACGCCGGAGAGGTGGCAAAGCTGGTATGCGAACTGACCGGAACCGACCGGGCCACGTTCGTCAATACGGGTTCGGAAGCGGTACAGGCTGCTATCCGGGTCTCTCGGACCGTAACCGGAAAGGACAAGATCGTCGTATTTAAAAACGACTATCACGGGAATTTCGATGAAGTATTGGTGCGCGGAGCTAATTCTGGCGACAAATTGCGTACACTTCCGCTGGCTCCCGGCATTCCCCGGAGCGCGGTGCAAAACATTCTGGTTCTCGAATACGGCGCAGATCGTAGCCTGGACATTATCCGCGAAAACCAGGATGAAATCGCCGCGGTTTTGATTGAACCTGTGCAAAGCCGCTATCCCGACTTTCGCCCTGTGGAGTTCGTGCAAAAACTTCGCGAGTTGACAGAGGCGAACAATATCGTCTTCGTTTTCGACGAAGTGATAACCGGATTTAGGACCGGGCTCGGCGGCGCCCAGGAATACTACGGCGTTAAAGCCGATCTTGTCACCTACGGCAAGGTACTCGGTGGTGGTATGCCCATCGGCGTCGTTGCGGGCAAGGAGAGGTACATGAATACCTTCGACGGCGGTATGTGGCAGTATGGCGATGATTCTTTTCCAGAGGCCGGGGTGACCTTTTTTGCCGGCACGTTCCTGCGCCACCCGCTAGCGATTGTCGCCGCACGCGCGGCCTTGAATTTTCTCAAGACGAACGGGCCCGATTTATACAAGGGCGTATACGAAAAAACCGCCCGACTGGCCTTATCCCTGAACACATTGTTTCAAAACAACGACGTCGGAATCTGTGTTGCCTATTTCAGTTCGCAAATGTACTTCCGCATCACGGACGACAACGAACTTATCGAACTGCTCTTTTACCATGCGCGTCTTCGGGGGCTGTACATGCTGGAAGGTTTTCCCAGCTACCTGACTTTATGTCACACGGATGAAGACATCGACGCAGTCATACAGATATTCTCGGACTCGATAGCAGCCATGCAGGCAGGGGGAATAATCCCCCTGCCTGCGGGCCGTAGTACCGAGCCTTTCCCCCTGACAGCGGCGCAATTCGATATCTGGGTTGCCGCACAGCTAAGCGAAACCGCGTCCTGCGCCTATAACGAGTCGGACACGGTCAAACTTAAAGGCCCGCTTGACGTACCGGCACTAGAAAGCGCAATCAAACTGGTGCTGTCGAGACACCAGGGGCCCAATATAACAATCGAAAGCGATGGAACAATGCAATCGGTAGACTGGAGCATGCCGCACCAGATCGACATCCTCGATTTGAGCAAGCTTGCCGATGCCAAGGCCGGCGATAAGCTGGAATTATTCTATGAGAACTGCGCAACGACACGGTTCGACCTGGAAAACGGACCCCTGGTCAAGCTACACCTCGTTAAACTAGCGGATGAACTTCACCTGCTCGTCATTTACGGCCACCACATTGTTTTCGATGGCTGGTCATCCAGTATTTTACTGCATGAAATTGGTGAAACTTATTCGGCTTTCATCCGTCGAGACGACTTGAGCCTGCCCCCGTCGATGTCCTTTAGCCGCTACACCGAGGAAGTGAAAACTGCCACGGATAGCACTCAGTACAATGATGATATCGATTACTGGAAATCATGTTACTCGGACAGGGTGCCACAGCACAATTTGCCACTCGATTTCAAGCGCGGCAAGCAGCGCTCTTTCGAAGGCGCCACCCTCCACTACGAATTCGATCGCAGTGTGCTCGAGGCCGTTCGCAGATCCGCCAAGGAGGCAGGTGTAACGGTACATAGTTTCCTGTTAGCCGGCTTCTCGATTCTTTTGCAAAGGAAATCGGGAGATTCTGAATTTGTTATCGGCATACCGACGGCAGGACAAATGAATGCCAGCAATGATTGTCTTGTCGGATACTGTGTAAATTTACTGCCCATGAGGCAGCCTGTCGACGGTCAGCAGGAAGTTAACAGTCTGCTTACCGATGTTCGCGATAATGTGCTGGAGGCTTTTTGTCATTCGCTCTGCAGCTACTCGGATTTATTAAAAATGTTACCGGTTTGCCGCGATGCAGGCAGACTGCCCCTGGTGGAAATCGTGTTCAATTACAGCAGTTATTTCGACGAGCTTGGCTACGAGGGATTACAAACCGCAGTTTATGAAAATCCGCGCAAAGCAGTGGTATTTGACATGTTCCTGAATATAGTGGAGATGGAAGGTAAGCTGCAGGTAGACTGGGATTATAGTAGTGAGCTCTTTGCGATAAACACGATTGAACACTGGGTTGAGGAACTGGGTTCTATTTACAAGCTTATGGCAGAGGGTGATGATTTATTTGTGCACCAGCTGGTATCCGGCATCGTTGAGGACCAGCGTGCAGCAAACTAGACAAACGCGATTGTATTCAGCTATAAAGTAAAAAAAAATCACATGCCTACATTAATCGATCAGATATCAGCCCAGGTCATTGCAGCGGATCAAAAACCAGCCGCAAGATTCGAGCAACAATCAATAACCTATCGGGAACTTGGCCAAAAGGCTGACATTTTCGCTTCGCATCTGATCAACAGGAAATTACCCGACAATTCACTGATCGCGGTTTACATGGAGCGTTCGCTGGAAATGCTTGTCGCCCTGCTCGGCATTATGAAGGCCGGGCACGGTTACCTGCCGATCGATCCCGCGTTTCCCGCTAATCGAATCAACTATATGGTGGAACACAGTGAGGTAAAAACGATTGTCTGCAACCAGGAACGCGACGCTGACCTACGCCGTAATCTACCGCTATCGGCGGAAGTTGAAATCGAAATCATCGAGGAAATTCTTGCCCAACCGCCCACAAATTTAGTCGAGGCCGCAAATCACTCGCGGGAAACCGATCTGGCCTACGTAATCTATACCTCGGGATCGACCGGCGTTCCGAAGGGCGTGATGATAACCCATAAATCTGTTCTTAACCTCCTGTCCAGCATGGCTGTTCGCCCGGGATTTAATAGTGAAGATACACTGGCGGCAGTCACAACGCTGTCCTTCGATATCTCTGTTCTCGAACTATTTCTGCCCCTGGTCACCGGCGGCTGCCTCGAAATTGTGAGCAAGGAGATCGCGAGCGATGGCGAACAGCTGGCGCGACTCATTGCCGACAGGGAAATAACCGTAATGCAGGCCACCCCCTCGACCTGGCAAATGTTGCAGGATGCCGGCTGGGATGGCGATCGCTCCTTGAGAGTATTGATCGGCGGCGAAGCTCCGCCAAAGCCCGTAATCGAAAGGTTACTGGCCGGCTGCGCTGAAGTCTGGAACATGTACGGACCGACCGAAACCACCGTCTGGTCCAGTTGTTCGAAAGTCGAGAATGCCGCCGAGATTACAATTGGCGACACGATCGACAACACTCGATTCTATGTGCTGGACGATAACCGGAAACCGGTAAGCAAGCGGTGCGAAGGCCTGCTTTACATTGGCGGCGATGGTTTGTCTCGTGGCTACCTGCGGCAAGACGATATGACCCGAGAAAGGTTAATCCAGTATCCCGAAGAGCCTTCGGGAAAGATCTACAATACCGGAGATATCGTTTACCTGCGCTCCGACAACAATATCGAGTATCGCCGTCGAGCCGACAATCAGGTCAAGTTTCATGGCTTCCGGATCGAAACCGGCGAAATCGAAAGCCAGCTCAACGATATCGAAGGGATACTTCAATCGGCAGTAATAGTTGACAACAGCAAACCGGAAAGCGAACTGGTGGCCTATGTTACTTTCGACGGCACCATCCGGCCGACCTCGGCGCAACTAAGAAACAATCTGAAAAACCACTTGCCGGTTTACATGATACCTAACCTGTTCCTGCAGCTGAACAAAATGCCTTTGACGCCAAACGGCAAGATAGATCGATCGAATCTTCCCGAAACGGCGGCTCCGATTGATTCGCAGGGTGAATACCTTGCGCCCCGAAACGAGACCGAGTCGACCATACAGGCCACCTGGCAGGAGGTCCTCGGCCTCGAAAGTGTCAGTGTCAACGCCGATTTTTACGAAATGGGAGGTCATTCGCTACTGGCTACGCGGATCTGGGCAAGGCTGAAAAAGCGGTTTGGCGTCGATCTCCATCTAAGCCAGATCTTTAATGCGCCCACGATCGAGGCCCAGGCAACCGCGGTTCTCGGCGCCGATATCGGCAGCGATGAGCAAATTTCCATTCCTGTGGTTTCCAGAATGAAAGCACCGGAAATGTCCCTGACACAGCAGCGCTTCTGGTATATCGATCAGGTAGCCCCGCACGAATCCCTGTACAACCTATGTTCGGCATTTAATTTGAAGGGGCCGCTATCGGTAAGCAGGCTGGAACGATGTATTAATAACATTATCGAGCGTCACGAAATAATGCGCACCTCTCTGGACTGGACCGGGGAAACGCCCAAACAGATCATCTCACGGCAAATAGCCTATGAACTCCCGATCGAGGATTTGAGTAGCTTACCCGAAGACAGCAAACGCTCCGCTCTCATGGAACGGTTAAACGAAATCGTCCATGAAAAAATTGAACTGGATCGTGCCCCGTTATTCAAGGCGAGAATTTTCAAGCTTGACGACGATGAACACGCGTTCTTTTTCATGCCTCATCACTTAATCTGGGATGGATGGTCGTTTGATATATTTCTCAGAGAGATCGGTTTATTTTACGAGGCGGACTGTAAAGGTAGCGTGCCCGATCTCGATGACTTGCCAATTCAGTACGCGGACTATTCCGTATGGCACAACCGCCAGCTCTCGGATGACAGATTAAAATCGCATATCGATTACTGGAAATTCACCCTGCCCGAAGAACTGCCGGTGCTAAACCTGCCTACCGACTACCCGCGACCGGAACTTTTTTCTTTTAACGGTGCACCGGAGGTTGTGGTTTTCGATACGGAATTGGTTAACCAGATCTACGAATATGCCAGGATTAAAGGCACTACCGCAAACATCGTATTGCTTGCGCTCTACTTTGCGCTGTTGTACCGGTACACCGATCAGCAAGATATTATCATCGGCAGCCCCATACAGGGCCGACAGAACACGGAAACCGAAAACATGCTCGGCCTGTTCGTCAATACCTTGCCAATCTGCGTTCACCTCGAGGATTCGATGAGCTTCGCTCACCTGGTAAATACTATTAAACATACCGCTACCGAAGCTTACCAACATCAGGAACTACCATTCGAGCGGCTTTTGGAGGAAGTCGGTGCGGTCCGGGATATAAGCAGGACTCCGATATACCAGGCATTGTTTACCTTCCAGGAAGTTAGCTGGCGCGAGAATACAATTGCAGACCTGGAAAAAACCCAGATACATCTGCATAACGGTACCTGCCCTACCGACATCAGTTACTGGGTCCACGCCTCTCCCAAGGCAATCACGGGCGCGGTAGAATATAACTCGGATCTGTTCAGGCCCGATCGTATCCGTCGTTTTATCCGAGACTTGATGCAGCTTAGTTCGAGCGCCCTGCTGAATCCCGACTCCCCCTTAAACGATCTTGAAATTCTGGCTCCCGAAACCAGGAACCACCTCGTAAACGAGCTCAACAATACCGAAAGGGATTTCCAGTCCTGCGATTCGGTCACGCAGCTCGTCGAGCAACAGGCCAGGCAATATCCCGACAATACCGCGATTATCGCCGGCTCCAAAAAACTCAGCTATCGCGAACTGGACGCCCTGTCCAACCAGATCTCTCGCGCATTGCAGGAATCAGGGCTAGAAAAAGGTCAGACAGTTGCCGTTTGTATGGGCCGTGATGAATATTTAGCGGCGACTTTACTGGCCATCTGGAAATGTGGCGCTGCCTATATTCCGGTAGACCCGATGCTGCCCGGCGAACGAATGGAGTTTATCGTCACTCATTCGAAATCTTCGATGATACTCACGCACAGTGATTTGGCTGACCGGCTCCCGGATAGCTCGGAGAAAATTCTTCTCGACAGGCTCGACTACCAGGAGCAACCCGATACCCAGCCGGACGTGGTTCTGAGCTCCGACCTCCCTGCCTACGTAATCTACACCTCCGGATCCACCGGTGTGCCCAAAGGAGTTATCGTTCAACATTCTGCGGTCATAAATCTCCTGCAGAGTATGGCCGAGACTCCCGGCCTGTGCGCGGAGGATCGGATGCTCGCGATCACCACTCTCTCTTTCGACATTCACGTACTCGAAATCTGGCTACCGTTATCAGTGGGCGCCAGCGTAGTCATAGTGGATAATGACCAGGTCGCCAATGGCATCCAGATCTCCGAAATCCTGGAAAACGAGCAGGTTAACGTCATGCAGGCAACCCCGTCGACCTGGAGACTGCTTCAGGCTTGCGAGTGGGATGGCAAGCAGGACCTCAAGGGCCTGATTGGTGGAGAGGCTGCAAGCATGGACTTGATCAGGTTTCTGCTTCCCCGGCTTGGCTCGTTATGGAATCTTTACGGGCCAACCGAGACAACCGTCTGGTCAACATGTCACAGAATACTCGAGGGTGATACGCGCCCATTGATTGGGCGTCCGATTGCCAACACCCAATGCCTGGTGCTGGACAAGAACCTGAACCTGGTCCCCGAGGGCATCGAAGGCGAGTTGTACATCGGGGGTGCCGGCTTGACTCTGGGCTACCTGTACGATCAGGAAAAGACGGACGGCGCGTTTCTGGACGTCGAGCTGGGGGAGAACGATTCCAGACGCCTGTATAAAACCGGGGATGTGGTAATAATGCACGAATCCGGCGACCTCGAGTATGTTCGGCGTAATGATACGCAGGTAAAGGTACGGGGTTATCGGATTGAGCTTGACGAGATCGAAGCCGCGCTAAGGTCGCTCGAACAGATAGAAGATGCAATAGTCATTGTCAGAGAGGATGTAGTCGGGGACAAGAGAATCGTTGCCTATTTTATTCCTGCAAGCGGCGCATCACTCACGATTACAGAACTTAGAAAACTGTTACGGGCCAGGTTGCCGGCATACATGTATCCGCAGTACCTGATTACCATGGATGCCTTTCCAACGACCCCGAACGGAAAATATGACAGAAAAGCCCTGCCCCCTCCCTATGATTTACACGATGCGAGCCAGGCGGGAAGCATACCGCCGCAAACCGAAACCGAGCAAGTGATAGCGTCTTCCTGGATTGATCTGATCGGCTCAAAACAGGTAGGCAGGCACGACAATTTCTTTGAACTCGGCGGGCACTCGTTATTGTCGATGAATTTTATCAACGCGATCAGAAAGTCGTTGGGAGCGACACTCACACCGCGTGACATCGTGTTAAATGACCTTGCAAACCTGGCCTCGATAATCGATAAACAACTACCTGACCTATCCGCATCCAAGGCAAACTCAGCTAAAACAAAAGCTAAGTCGCCGCTTAGTCGATTAATAGACAGATTTGGGTAGTATACACTTCATTAAATGTAATTCTGTCACCATCTGATGTCGCCATTTTATTTTGGATCATCCGACCTGCCGATATTCGGCATCTATAGCGCTGCCAATCCAGCACGCGACAAAAGAAAGGCCTTGTTGATCTGCCAGGCGACGTTCCAGGAATACATGCGTTCTCACCGGCTCGTAAAACAACTTGCGGTACAGTTGTCAGCAGAGGGAATACACGTTTTGCGTTTCGATTATCCCGGATGTGGAGATTCCTCCGGCGAATGGCACGATACCGATGTGGACAACTGGACATCGAGCGTCTTGCAGGCGGAGGAAGAGTTAAAGGCCGTGTCTTTGGTCGACGATATCAGCTATCTCGGTATTCGTTTCGGCGCTTCACTGCTAGTCAAGGCGGCATGTCCGACAGTCAACAGCAATAGCAGTATTATTTTTTGGGACCCCGTATTTGACGGCGAACAGTATTTTCAAACGCTAACGAGGATGCAGGGTGAATTGATCGCCGACAAAAGCCGCTTTATGGACAACAGAAAAAATTACCAAAGTATGGCTGACCTGGAGTTTGCAGGATTTCCCGTATCGCGTACCACCGCCGAGCAAATGAAGAAAATCAAACTTGGCCCGAATGATTGCAGCGCGGGTCGAATCCTTCTGCTTCATTCCGGAACCAGGCCAGACGGGGAAAACTCGGCCCTACGCAGTGACAGAATGGAAAGTCAGGCGCTTGCCCTCGGCTGCGACTGGGAAAGCCTCGCTCATATGGAAACACAGGTTCAGGAACCTGATCTGACTGCCAAGATTCTCAAATTTCTATCGTGATACCTGATCTTGAATAGCGCAGTAACATTCGGCGAAAAAAATTCGCTGGTAGGCATTTTGACCATGCCGCAGGAATCGGCCGCGCCTTCCAAGGTCGGCGTCATCTGCCTGAACGCCGGTTTATTGCACAGGGTCGGGCCTTTTCGCATGAACGTCGAGTTGGCGAACTATCTGCGAGAAAGAGGAATCCCGACACTTAGATTCGATCTATCCTCCATCGGCGATAGCGGTGCCAGTAAAGGCGACAGAGATTACACCGCGCAGGTAGTAAAAGACGTATCTTCGGCTGCAGACCTCATGCGATCCCGCACAGACATCGAAAAGTTCGTCTTGATCGGACTATGCACGGGAGCCGATAACGCCCATCGGGCCATGGTCGCCGATGATCGATTCATCGCCGGCATTTTTCTCGACGGATACGCTTACCCGACCTTCAGGTATTGCTTGCGGCGATACCTGCCTGTCGTTATCAACCCGATTCGATTTACCAAGGTTATCCTGACCTTCATCAAGCCTTTTATCCACCACCTGCGTCGAATCGAAAAACCGCCGGACTCTGCAGATAGCATGTTTACCTGGGAGTTGCCCGAAAAAAATCAAACCGCGCGGGAGATCAGGGCGTTAATCGATCGAGGGGCTACTTTGCTATACATCTTTTCTGGAGGTTCGTGGCAGAGCTACAACTACCCCCGGCAATTCATCGATAGCATGCCTTTTCTGAGAAATCATGAAGCGCAGTTCAGCGTTATCCTGAATAAATCCATCGACCATACCTATAGCCTGTATGGCGACAGGTTGTGGCTGTACGATCAGGTATCTCACTTTTTAAAAAGCTTTACGACCACCCCCTGAATCCATGGATCATCCAGTCGACATTGGCGAGAAAAACAACCATTTTGTTCGAGAACCCGATAGTGCCTGAAGGTCTGAAATCCGCGCTTTGTAAATATAAATCGAGACGAAAGAGACTCCTTACCCGTTCGGGGTCGTATCATATTACGATCGCGGTTCCAGGCAGGCTGTTCCGATTACAATAGCTCCAACCGGAGTCCATCGGAGCGCAAGCGTACGATAACAGTCTCGAGCAATTCGGCCGCCAGGGGGGTATCGTCATGCATCAATATTATTTCACCGTCAGCGATATTCGCCGGATCGAGGTTAGCGACGACTTGATCATGCGAATCGAACGAGTCCCTCGAATCCCGGGACCACATTACTATCTTCCAGCCATGAATAAGCAACGTAATAACCGCCGCTACAGTAAGATCGCCAAAAGGCGGTCGATAAAGCTTCAGGGAATAGCCGAACCGGTCTGATAGTTTTCTCGCCTGCTCCATGTCTTCACGTAATTCTATTAATCCGGTTTTTTTCAGACTTTTATGGCGAAAAGAGTGGTATCCGATGGCATGACCGGCCTTTATAACCGCATCGACAATCCGGGGATATTTCTCCATGTACTCCCCCACCATGAAAAAAGTCGCCCGGACATTATTCGAGGCCAGCACTTTCAGGATTCTATCTGTATTTTCTGGATCAGGACCATCGTCGTAAGTGATATACGCAGCGCCCGATTTACCCCTGCAGATCATACGCCCTGCACTCAGACCATAAACCAGAGATTTGAATACTTCTTTCATAGAATGTCTTTGCTAAACTCCAATGCAAGTGAAAAACGTCGATCTATGCCTGGAACCATCAAGCGTTTTATTCGAATTGCATTCCGAAACGACCGGGCCAAGTCGCTTCGATTTTATCAAATCTGGTCCAATCAATCGCGCCGGCCTGCTGGCCAAACTTAATTTTTGTGACGGGCTTCTAGATCTATGATGCATTCGCTCCTCCCGAAGGATCTGTTTGCTTATAATGTTGCCTAATCCAAACGGATAGCCGCCATATATACTCAAGCACTCGGGATCGCTATCACAGGAGACCGAGCGAGCAGGCCAACAACCAGTTGACAAGCCGGGTCAGGTCGAAGCGGGATTGACTGACTGGACGGCATGCTCTGCTTTCAGCATGTCCTGACCAACCTGCAGACTTATTGACCGACAACGAGTAAATCGAGGGAGATAAAAGCGTCTGAACAAATTTTCGAATTTAACTGATTACTGCATGTTTGTTCGGACCCGGTTCGATGGAGTTCCGCGCGTTACCTTCAGTTTAAACCCGGCTTCCAGATAGCGATTATGCGGCTCGAAGCGATAACTGGTCTCGACGAAATCGCCCGGCACGGTGATGAAATAGATCGTTTTATCAACGCCGAAGATGTCGACAGCAGCGTTTACCATCAAAGCGCTTACCTGATAACTTTTCTTGAGAATATGGCAAGCCCGAAGGGCTGGAGATTATTACTGTTTTACGATGCTGGAAAACTGACAGGACTCGTCGCCTTGTTCGTAAACAATGCCCATCTTGAACTCAGGCTGGGACTCTACGCACTGGTGAAAGTAACAGTAAAAAAGCTGCAGTTTGTCGGCCACGCTGTTGCTCACCGCAAGAATGCGGACCTGAAATTGATTTATCGGCAATTGAACAACTACCTGGTCAACGAGGGGCCTTCCTTCGACCTCGGTGTGATCGAGGAAATCGAAATCGATAATTACATGTTCGAGGCCTTTTCCTCCCGAAGAGGAAACAATCTGGTGCTGGACACGATTGCGAAAAGAAACGAGGTGATTCGATATCTCGATTTTCCGCCCAGCTGGGACGTTTATCTCGCCTCGATGTCGAAAAAGACCCGTTACAACCTGAAACGGGCGGTGAGAATATTCTCTGAAACCTTCGATTCCGGGGTCAGATTGGAGAAATTTGTAACACCGGAAGAAGTTGAATACTTTCTCCGCGCAAAGGATGAAATTTACGCGGATACCTGGCAGGCAAGGACCTTGCCGGACTTTCCGGGCCGAAAAACCTGGGGAATCAGAGAAAACTCTGCGCTGGCTCAGACCGGCTGTTTCAAGAGTTACGTACTTTATGGCGACGGCGAACCCATTGCCTATATACGGGGATACCAGCATAAGCGCTTTTATTACTTCGAGGAAATCGGCTACAAGCAGCGATGGGCCGGGATCAGTCCGGGTACGGTTTTAAACTATATGTTCCTGAATGAATTGATGGCAGAGACCGAAGCACCCCATAGACTGAGTTTTGGCTACGGAGAAAACAAATATAAGCAGATCTTCGGTAACGGCAAGGCCGAGGCAAACCAGGCTTACCTGTACCGCCATGACTCGCGTATTCGCTACCTGCTGGCAATTCAACGACAGCTCGATGCGCTATATCGACTTCTCAAGGACGTGTTTACAGGGCTCAAGATGGATGCTTATTTGCGACGCATGCTGAAAGGTAAGAAGTCACAAAGCCAATGAATGCGCCGACAACCGAATATAACTCGAACCTGTTATTCTGGCAGCGCCTGGGCGCCAGGCAGGCACGCGAGCCGGTGCTGATTTCCGAAAACAGGGCATTGATCGAGGAAACCGAACGCAGGTTTAAGAAGTGCCTTATCGTATACAATGGGCCAGAGCTGAATGTCGATGAACTCGGTCGAAGCGCAGTTAGCCTGCCCGGGCTCGATCACGTGCAGGACAACCGGTTCGATACCATCGTCATTGACGATCTCGTTGCCGATCAATGGAAACAAATTTCGAACTTCATCAAACGCCTCAAACTGGCTAACCCGCAGCTTGCCATATTTATTACGGGTAGAAATCGTCTCTATGACCTGATTCGCCTGCGCCGGGATCGACGCTCGACCAACGTCGAACGGATCGCGTCCGATCTGGCGCGAATCTCGCCCGAGCCACTCTCGATCTACTATTCGAGATGGCACATCGAACTAGACGAATACCTCGAAGTCGACATCACGCCCGCAACAAAGCCGCACCGAAACGTCTATATTCCGGGAAGCCGGCTCAGGACTCTGAAGTCTTTCCTGCTATCCAGACTATTTATCAACCGTTTCTTACCCGGCTGGGTATTAACCAACTGCGCTACCGGCGAATCGCTGATTGAAAAGGATTTCAATTCTCTGCTACGCGGCCTGAATTTCGGTTCGGATAATTTCGAACTAAGCCGCTTTGTCACCGGTAATGCCTCGACCGCCATTGCAATCATGCAACAACCCGGTTCCAGACCCGGGTTTGTCGCGAGAATGCCCGCGACCGAGTTCGGGAAACAACTATGTCGGCGTAACGCAGAAACGCTTAAAAAAATTGCCGGCTACAAATTTTCCTTTGCTACACCGCAGTTTGTCATCCATGACGAGACCGATCGCGCGATGTACGTCGAAACCCTGGTTGCCGGCAAGGAACTTTCGATTGGCTCCCACCAATCGTCCGATCTTACGAAAAAGGCCTATACCATTGCCGATGAAATTTCCCGCGCCAGTCGGCGCAGGGTCGATTGGAACGAACTGATAGGACAGCGGGTATTACGCTACAAGCAGAATCTCGATTCCGAGTACCACCTGAACCTGGATCGACTTCACGAACTCCTTGAAACCAACGTCAGGGACTGTGAGATTACCATGCATCTCTCCAGTCACGGGGACTTCAAACTCGGTAACATTCTGTTTCGATCCGATATGTCGGTGGAGGGAGTCATCGATTGGGATTGTTTCGACGAAGCCGGACTCCCTCTGTTCGACGAGCTGACCTATTTGATATACCTGTACCGGTCAATCTACGGCCAGCAACATTTCGAAAGCTACCTGCAGAGAATTCTGACGCTGCAGCAAAAGGACAGTCATCTGGAGCTGGTAACCGAACGGGCCAAAGCCCTGAACCTGGACGAAAACGAATACCTGAACTTCCGCGTGCTGTTTTGGCTCGACCACGTCATCAGCCGTTACAGCAAAAGACTTCTGGAAATACCTCTGTATAAGAAAACCCTGGTGAACAGTCCCCTGCAGAAGTGTATTGAGGTTCTTGAAGCCGGCCTCACTGCCGGAGGCGCAAGTGACTAAGCTGATCAAGAATACCTTTTACTACCTTATCGGCAACATTCTAAGCCGACTTGGCGCTTTTCTCCTGTTACCTCTGTACACGAGTCATTTGAGCACCGAGAAATTTGGCGTACTCGAATTAATTTATACGACTTCGGCATTCCTCGCGATTCTGTTCGGAGAAGGAATCGCACATACGACAATCCGCTTCTACTTCGATCCCGAAGAACAGGTTCAACGCAACAAGGTTGTCATTACGAGCCTGATCATGAGTCTGGCGGTTTCTACCCTCGGAGGTATCGTTGTCGGGCTCAATGCGGCAGGTCTTTCCGATATACTGTTTTCGACAGCCGAATATGCCGGTTTATTACGCCTGGCTCTCGTAATCCTGGTATTCGAACTCAGCATTGAGGTGCTGTTCGCCTATATCAGAGTCCGGCAGCGCGCTATCGTTTACGTATTCGCCTCGACCGCGAAATTGTTTACCCAACTGGCGTTCAGCATTTATCTGGTGGCCTACAGGGGAATGGGCATCGAAGGCGTGCTGATTTCCAACCTGATTTGTGTACTGGTGATCTGGTTGATTCTGTTGATTTACGTGATCCGGGAATGCGGGATCCAGGTTGACTTCGTTAACGTCAGGCCGATGATGAGATACCTGATTCCTTTTGCTTCGTCGTCCCTGCTAGGTGTGTTTCTAAGCTTGACCGACCGTTATCTAATTAACTACTACCTGGGGCTCGATGCGCTTGGAATTTACTCTCTTGCTATGAAGTTTGCGCTAATACTTACCGTTGTCTTGATGCTACCGATACAAAAAAGTTTCGGACCATACCGTTTCGAAATCATGAAGTCGGAGCATGCCGGTTTCGTCTACTCAACACTAAATATTTTTATTGTTGCGGTTGCTTCCGTAATGATTCTGGGGATCTCTTACTATATCGAACCAGTTATCGTCCTGATGTCCAACGAATCCTATCACTCCGCCGCGGCATACGTCCCCATTCTACTGCTGGGTGTACTCTTTCAAGCCATGAGCTACACTTTTCAGACCGGTATATTAATCAGCAAAAAAACCACGGTGCTGACGAAAATCAATTTTTTCGTCCTGGCGACAAGCGTCGGTTTCAATTTTCTGCTGATTCCGCTCTACGGACTATATGGCGCGGCAACGACGTTTTTAGTTACTGGCCTGTTGATCTCAAGCTTGACCCTGTTTTACAGCCAACAACTGTTTCCGATAGTTTACCAGCACCGTCCGGTGATACTGATAATCACGATGCTGACAGGCTTGATCGTTGCCGGGGAGTTGCTAACGCAAAACCTGGACCTGGTTATCTCACTGATACTGAAACTGTTGATCGTAGCCGCCTTTTCACTGCTTTTAATGTACATGAACCGGAACGACCTGCTCAGGCTTTACCGGGTAATTTCAAATCCGACTTGAACGTGATGGAGCGAGTAATTTTTATCGCGGTCACTGCAGCGTCAGAACAAGTGACTGCTAGCGTATAACAAAGTAACACTAACGTGCTATTCGTATACCTCTATATTATCGCGATGTACATACGCCCCCAGGACTGGGTGCCCGGGCTCGTTGGTTTTCCGACAGCTTTCGTGATTATCCCGCTAGGGTTTATCGCGGGGCTATTACAATACCAGAAAAATCCCCAGTTATACAAAACGCCACATAACTATCTGTTACCCGTTTATCTTTTGATTATTTTCATATCAACCCTGATCAACGTGGATATGTCTGTCGCGGTTTACTGGACGATCGAGTTTCTCAAGCGAATCCTGTTGTTTTTTATGATCGTCCTGAATGTCAATACGACACAAAAAATCAAAAACGTGCTGGCGTTCGTGTTGCTGGTCACGGTGTTCCTGGGATATCAGGCCTTCCTGCAGGCAACCCAGGGGCAAAGCTGGGGAGGCTTGAGCACCTTTCCCGGATACGACGTTATCCGGATACGCTGGTACGGCGACTGGGATGGCCCGAACGTGCTGGCAATTTTATTTTTGATCAGCTCCGCGATTTCCCTCGAATATATTCTGGGCAAGCACTCGTTGATCACGCGACTGATCAATCTCGGCCTGATTGCAGTCAATTTCATGGCAATTTACTACACAAACTCCAGGGGGGCGGTGCTCGCCTTCGTCTGCGGACTTATATTTTTTTACCACAAGCGGCTAATGTCGCGTTACACGCCGATAATGCTCGGCTTGCTGGGCCTGGTTTTCGTGCTCGCGCCGTCGCGCATGACCGAAGTTTCCTCGGAAGAACAATCGGCTGGAGAAAGGACCTGGCTGTGGGAACAAGGCCTGGGAATGCTGCACGAAAACCCGATATTCGGCGTTGGTCGAGGCATGTTTGCTTCAAATACCGACCTGAAATTGATCGCGCACAATAACTACGTGCAAAACTTCGCGGAACTCGGCTATGCCGGATTTTTCGTGTTCATATCGCTTTTATGGTTCACATTCAAGGGCACTTACATGGTTGCCGAGACATTGCCCACAAGCCATAGCCTCAAGTCATATGCACGTATGTGCAGCGTCATCCTTGTTATGTACGGCGCGGCAACCTTTTTCGTGGTTATGGAACTCGACCTGTTTTATTTCGTTCTTGGACTCGCAACCTGCGTATACCTGATTGCGCGGCGCGAGTCCGATGCTATTCCACCGTTTCGATATACCTTTCTGGACTTAAAGTTCGTGGTTGCCGGAATGATAGTTATACAAGTGGCAGTATGGCTGGCCGCTATTAAACATATACTGTAGATTTTATGAAAATTTTATTTCCATACATGGCGAGATGGTTTGCCCAGAACTGGACCCGATATCATTCTCTGCTCGAGGAATTAGGCCGCCAGGGGCATGAAGTCCACGTGTTGCAACCGCCCCCTCTGCCCGGCTCGAACGAGACCAATTTCAGGGAAATTGAAGCCCGCCAGATGAAAAACATCGTAATCCACGAGGTCGAGCTCAATGACCTGATATGGAAGCGATCCTTCCCTTTCGACAAGCTGGTCAAAAAGGCCTACTTTTCGCTGGCATCACGCAACCAGGCAAAACGCCTGATTGAACAAAATGGAATCGACTGCCTGCTAGTCTACAATATTCCCCAGTTTTTTTATGTCTCGCTGAACAACGTCAGCATTGTTTTCGATTTCGCGGATGACTACATCGATATGCTCGGGCACGAGCTCGGCCGCCTGAACATCGCGCCGATACGAAAACTTGCGGCCTGGATGCTGCGAAAAATGATGCTCGGATGCGATCTTGTGCTGTCGGTTTCGCATACTCTTGCACGAGATGCCTGCGGCAACGTCCACGTATTGGCCAACGGCGTCGACGCCTCGCATTTATCGGGCTCCCGGACCGGACACGAAGAACCGACAGAAACCCGATTTACCGTCGGCTTTATCGGTTCCTTCGAGTATTTCATCGATTTCGACCTGATTCTCGATACGGCGCTCAGGATGCCTGATGTCGATTTTATGCTGGTTGGTTTCGGGCGTGACTTCAGCCAGGTCGAACAACGGGTCGAGGCAGATAAAATTAACAACGTTACGCTAACCGGCGGGGTTCCGCATAGCGAGATTTTCGACTACATCGACAGGATGGATGTCTGTCTCAACGTATTCAGGCCAATCCCGGTATCCCACCGAGCTTGCCCTATCAAGCTATTCGAGTACCTGTCGCGCCGCAAACCCGTGGTCTCCACCCGACTGCAGGAACTCGAGCACATCGACGACAACGAATTTCTTTATTATGCCGACACGGCGGAAGAACTCGAAACCAGCCTCAGGTATATACGCGACAATCGGGAAGAAGCGGCGGAAAAAGCTGACCGCGGTAATTCGGCCGTGGCATCGAGGTATACCTGGCAAAAACTCGCGCTGCGTTTTATCGAACTGGCCGGTTAAGCAAATGAAACAAGAGATAACATATTCGATCTCAGTCGGCGCGGTTCCTCACGTGGACGCGTCAATGGCCATTTGACACACAGGAACGGGATATGATCTGGATAGCACTGGGATTGATTATCTGCCTGTTGGCGGGATTCTGGATTGCACTGAAGGCAAGAAACATCGACATCTGGTTTTACGGCTATTTGCGCCAGTCCCTGCGGCCCCCCCTCTCTTCGAATAACAAAAAACGACATGTCTACTTCTGTCTTGCCGACCATTTCGAGCCCTATTATGGCGGTGCCGATCGCGACCGCGCACGCTCCCTGGTCGAGCGTTGGGTAACAGAATATCGGCGGATGGCCCCGAAGCACTTCGACAGTAACGGCAGGCAGCCGCAACATTCGTATTTTTATCCGGTCGAGGAGTACGACGAATGGGTGCTCGATCAACTCGCGCAAATTTGCCACGAAGGCCTTGGTGACGTCGACATTCATTTACACCACGACAATGACAATGCCGAAAACCTCGCACACACTCTGGACGAATTCAAAACCCTGTTGCACGAGCGGCATGGGCTTTTGCGTAAAAACGAGCAGGGTGTCATCGTCTACGGCTTCATCCACGGCAACTGGGCACTGGATAATTCGAGGCCGGACGGCAGGTGGTGTGGAGTCGACAACGAAATCGACGTCTTGCTGGATACGGGTTGCGTCTATGACATGACGATGCCATCGGCACCCAGCGATACCCAGACCAGGATAATTAACAGCATTTATTTCGCCCGCGAGGATGGCAGGGCGAAATCACACGACACGGGACGTCCTGCCCGGGTCGGCGAATGGGCCGATGAGCGTGAATTGTTGATGATTCAGGGGCCGCTGTCATTAAACTGGAAAAACCGTAAATTCGGTTTGCTGCCCCGAGTCGAAAACGGGGAACTCTCCGCGGATTTACCGCCCGATCGCTCCCGTATTCGCCGCTGGATTCGCTGCGGCATCACGATCCGAGGCGCAGAAGACCATGTATTCATCAAGCTTTACACGCATGGCCTGCAAAGGGAAAACCTGGAAATGTTTTTCGACCAACGGGGTTTCGACCGTTTGTATTCGGGTCTCGAACGCGAATTTCGGGATTCGGACGACTACGATCTACACTACCTAAGCGCCTGGGAAATGTACCAACGGATCAGGTCTCTCTGTCATAAGGACGTGGAGTTGCGACCATAGAGGCCAGGCCGATGAATTTCGGCCACGCTGCTACTTTCGGGAGGCCGGTAAATGTGGCTCCCGGAGCGTAACTCAAGCCTGTGACGCATACAGCATTTATTTGGCGGGCAAACACATAAAATCAGATTCGTCTTGCAAGAACTTATCCCTGCTTTGAAACAATACCAGGCCTATGTGCGGAATTTGCGGAATCCTGCAGCGTAACCTCGATACCCCGGTATCGCGCGAACTGATCGAATCCATGAATGGGCTGATCGCGCATCGGGGTCCCGATGCCGAGGGATTTTTCTTCGATCCCGGTATCGGCCTGGGACACCGCCGACTCAAGATTATCGATCTCGAGGGTGGCGTGCAGCCAATGTACAGTGATGACGATAACCTGGTGGTGATTTTCAATGGGGAAATTTACAACTTCGGTGAAATCAGGAAAAAACTGCAACAGGCAGGTCATCGATTCAAAACCCACTCCGATACCGAAGTAATCATCGAGGCTTATCTCGCCTACGGTGAATCATGCGTGGAACATTTTCGCGGCATGTTCGCGATCGCATTGTATGACCGCAAACGACGCAAACTGATACTAATCAGAGACCGGCTCGGAATAAAACCACTTTACTACAGCCTGGACCCGGAAAGGCTGGTGTTTGCCTCCGAAGTCAAACCCATCATCGAGGCATTGGGTAGAAAACCGGAGGTCAATCGCAAAGCACTCGATTTCTACATTTCCGTCGGCTACGTCCCGGGCGAATCGACGCTCTTCGACGGCATCAGGAAACTGGCGCCCGGGCATATGCTCATCGCCGAGGACGGTCGCTGCGACATTCACCGCTACTGGGATCTCGAAGACACCGAACAGCAGCAACTCCCGGGCACCGAGGCCGCCGACCGGTTCTCGGAGCTGTTGGCCGAAAGCGTCAAGCTTAGAATGATTAGCGATGTGCCGATCGGTGCGTTCCTAAGCGGTGGTGTAGACTCCAGCGTCATCGTTGGCATGATGAGCCAGCTGTCGAGTGAAAAGGTCAAGACGTTTTCAGTCGGTTACGAGGACGACGAGGAATCCAGTGAACTGGGCTACGCCAGTATCGTGGCTAAACACTTCGATACCGATCATCACGAGTATATTCTCAAACCGCTCGATTTTTTCGAGTCTATCGATCTCCTGCTCGAGCACGCCGAAGAACCGATCGTCGAAAGCGCGGCCGTTGCGCTGCTGCAGTTATCGCACCTGGCGAAAGAAGAAGTGACCGTCATTTTGTCCGGCGAGGGTGGCGATGAAATATTGGCCGGCTATCCACTGCATCAGACAATGCCCAAAATCGACTCGATGCATTCGATAGTTCGTCATGTGCCGGCCTTTTTCAGGCGTATGGCGGGTTACTGCCTGGGCGGGAACGAAAAACTGAGCAAATACTGGGACTGGGCGGAAATGCCGATAGAAGCGAGATACCAGAGCATCTCGAATGACGTAACCCTGTCGATCAAACGGAAAATGTATCGCGACGAATCCTTGCTGGAGGCCCACCAATCCACATCGGCTTACTTCAGACACCTCTACGATCATCTGCAAAAAGGGACGAGTTTGCGAAAAATGACTTACTCGGATATAAAGAGCTGGCTGCCAGACGACCTGCTTGTCAAGGCCGATAAAATGACCATGGCCGCGTCGCTCGAGCTTCGGGTCCCCTTTCTGGACCACAAGCTGGTTGAGTTTTCGACCGCGTTACCCGACAGCTACCGGCTCAACGGTAACCAGGGTAAATATCTGTTGAAGAAATACGCCGAATCCCTGCTCCCCGAGAGAATCATTTATCGAAAGAAAAGAGGTTTTCCGGTACCGATTTCAACCTGGTTTCGCAATGAACTGTATGAAAAAACGGCCGAAATCATGCTGGATTCAAGCAGCGTGAACAGAGGTTATTTCAAGCGGGGTTATGTCGAAAACCTTCTGTTTCGTCATCGTCAGGGCAAGGAAGATTTAAGCCGCCGCATTTTTGCCCTGCTCAATCTCGAACTGTGGCATCGCAGGTACGTGGACTAGACCGTATGAGAGTGCTGCTCATCACCAACCTGTTCCCGACTCCGAGGGATCCGGAAAGAGGCGTTTTCATTCAGCAGATGGTCAAACGACTCGAGGCGTATTGCCGAATTACCGTGGTTTGCCCATTACCCTGGTTTCCGGACAGCGGGCCTCTGGCCCGGGTCAAAGCCTACCGCGAATATACAGGCATTCCCCGACAGTATGAAATTGACGGCATCAAAGTCTATGCACCGCGCTATCCTTTCATCCCGAAAATTTCCTCGAGTTTTCACGCACGCCTGATGTTCACCGCGCTACGGAAAACAGTTCAAAGCCTCGTTCGCTGTACCGATTTCGACCTGATAAATTCACACTGGCTGTATCCCGACGGCGTTGCCGCTGCATGGATCGCGCGCTCTCTCGGTATTCCCCATATACCAACCGGGCGCGGTTGTGACGTCAACCGGGACATTTACGACCCTCGAAAACGAGATCAAATTATAGAGACTCTGGAAAACTCCTCCGCCCTTATCCTGGTGTCCAGAGGTCTCAAGCAGGAACTGGAGAAAAACGATATCCGCCTGCCCAGTACGCATGTCATACCCAATGGGGTAGATCTCGAGAAATTCCACATCCTGCCCAAGGCTGGCTGCAGGGACCGGCTCGGTATAAACGAATCCTTTCCGCTTTTATTATATGTCGGTCGCCTGAGCCAGGAGAAAGGCATTCACAGCCTGATCGGGGCTGTTGCCCAGCTTGCCGCATCGGGAAAAGACTTCAAGCTATACCTGGTAGGAGACGGTCCTCTACGCGCTGAACTTCAAGACCTCGCCGTCCGGCACGGCATCGGCGAACGGGTCCACTTCGTAGGCAAGGTCGATCACAACGAAGTAGCCTACTGGATGGGGGCCGCAGATTTCCTTTGCCTGCCGAGTTTACGCGAGGGCTGTCCTAACGTCATTCTGGAAGCGCTTGGCAGTGGCAGACCGGTGCTGGCAAGCGAGGTCGGCGCAATTCCCGATTTCGTTAACGCGGATACGGGCATTCTTTTCACGCCCGAAAATGTCGAATCCATAAGCCATGCGCTGACGCTCGCAGGTGAACGGGATTGGGACGCTGATGTCATTAACCGCTCGATCGCCGGTTTTTCCTGGGAAGAAACCGCGCGCAGATATTTCGACGTTTTCCAGAGCTGCTGTGAAACGCTGCCGCGAACTGGCGCTCAGGAAAAATAAAATTGCAGGTACCGATCCAGCATGGATTGCATGCTGAACTCCCGTGTTATCTTTTCCCGATTACGCTTTCCCATATCGTGTCGAAGTCGATTATCTCGACGCAGTTCGAGCATTGCCTGAAATAGCTGCATGGGATCGGCCGGCGATACTAGCAGACCGTTGACACGATGATCGAGAATTTCGGAGTTACCACCGACCGCGGTCGCAACCAGGGCTAGCCCGCAGCTCATGGCCTCGAGTATGCTAATACTGAAACCCTCCGAAAGTGAAGAGACCGCATACAGATCGAGCGCTGATAAAAGGGCCGGCACGTCCCGCCGATCTCCGGCCAGGATAACTTTTCCTACGAGATCGGCTTGCTCTATTTCGCGGGTCAAGGCCTTCAATTCAAGGCCATCACCGACAATCAGTAGCCTGGTCTGGTTATCGATTTCATATAGCCGGGTAAATGCCTGGATCATGGTTGCGTGATCCTTGACCTTTACCAGGCGGCCAACGGTGCCAATCAAAAACTCGTTTCCATCCAGTCCAAGGCCTGCCCTGGCAGTCGCGCGCAAATCGGGCGAGGATTTGAATTTTCCGGTATCGATTCCATTGGTTACGACAAAAATCCGTGCAGACGGAATTCCGCACAGGTCAACCATCTTTCCTTTTACATCCTCCGAAACCGCAACGATGTGCCGGGTATAGCGCGCACAAAATTTTTCCGCAAGAAAACGTCGTCGCTTGTTGCCTTTGACGAGCGAGTGCTCGGTATGCACGATTTTTACCCCGGGCATGGCGAACGTGGCTAACACGGCGTAAAGCCATGCACTGAAGTTATGGGTATGCACGATATTGATACGCTCGCGTTTTAACAACTGGCGCAGACGAAACACCAGTCCAGGATCGAAACCTTCCCTTTTCTGGAGATCGTGCAGCTGAAAACCACCTTCATATACCGCAGCCTCGAGGGCTCCGCCACCCTCGAAAACCGCAACACTGGCATCGAATTGCTTGCGCGGAAGGCCATTCAACATCTCGACAATAAGCGTCTCGATACCGCCGGTATTCAGGTTGTAATTCAAAAACAACAGTTTAATGCGCTTTCGAGACAACTGGACGTTATCGGCTACCACCTGGATACCATCCAAAAAGGCTCCGTTACCCGAATTTCCGGATTCATGCTCATTTCTCGCCAATCCATTTGCAACCTGGGCCCTGGCGTAAAAATTCCAGCCACCCTTCGAGCGAATCGCGGTATATCGTGTTCGTATAAATATCTGCCTGCAGTGTTCGCGCCAGTTTCTTCAACAGAAATTCACGCAGTAGATGCTTGAACGTCTCCTGGCGTCGACGTTTAAAGCGTTCCCTGACGGGCCTGCTGTGGTAAAGCGAGAAGGAGTGAAAGTTCAGCACGATATTGTCGAGTTTATTAACCTCGTCGGCAATCGACGTATACTCGAAGAAGTCCGGCGAAAGATTAATCTGTTCGTAGCCGCCCTTGACGGATTTGAGATAAACGGAAGTCACCGGAAATTCCGTGACACCGTCATGTTCGGTGATAAAGCTGTTACTGGTTCTCCCGTTGACAAGATCTATGCTTGCTTCGCGTTCGGGTTGCAGCGTACTGCTATAGCGGAAGCCGGCTTGCTTCAACACGGCGTAATAATGCTTATTCTGACGAAACCCGCCCGGACGGAAGGAGCGCACGTCCAGGCCCTTGTCCTCGAGATAGCGCTTGCCAAATTTTAAGATCTCGCATTGCTCTTCCCTGTTGTAGTCACTGAAATAATCGCTTTTATCGGTAAAAGACAATGGCAGGTTGAGGCAGTGCATGTGCGGCTGAATATCGATGTATTCGGCGAAGTTGGCCCGGTTGATTCGGCAAACGAGATCGAGGCAGCGATCATATTCGCGCCAGTCCAGGGTCCTCGACTTAGGTGCAATGCTTAGAAAGAATGTACTCTTGATACCTTGCTGGCTGAAGGTTTCCGCTAACTTGATGTACGGCAGCAAAATATTCGATTCGAGATTCTCGGAATAGCTTAGCCGATGATCAGTGATCTCGATATCGACGGTATTGTACTTATTCATGCCAGCATGCTCCGTGTCTTAAAACAAGGCCGAAACCGGTATGGCATTCGTGTAACGACCCAGAAAGCGACTGACGCGATATTGGCCAGATTTCGACGAGACGCCGCTATTCGCCAAGATTGGCAATGCTAAGTCGCGCATTGTTTTCCCAATTTCTTTCCGTTTCAATTTTTGTTCTGGCCTGTCGCGAAAGTTTTCCTCTGAGCTTCTCCGAAGCCAGTATTCGCCGCAGGCAATTCACGAGGTCATCGAGATCCTGCCGCCGGAAGACAAGACCCTGTTGCCCATTCTGGACGACATCGAGTATCGGTGCGTAATCGGGGGCGACAACCGGCACTCCCATCGACATGTACTCGAAGATCTTCATCGGCGAACCATAGACGTTCGAATCCGGCATTACGCCGATATAAAATTTGGCCATCTGCTCGGCGAGATTTTCATGCGTAACCTGACCGGTGAAATCAACCAGGTGGGCGACCCCGAGCGTTTCTACCTGTTGTTCGATAGCGGTTCTCTCCGGTCCATCGCCAACGAGGCAGAGTCTGGCATCGGGAAATTCGGGCACCAGATCGGCAAATCCTTTAACCAGCAAGGCCACGCCGTGCCAGGGGTAAAAGCCACCCACGAATCCGATCGTCTTTTCAGTGTTTGCAGGATCAATCTCGACCAGGCTGAATTTTTCCGGGTCGGCAGCATTCGGCAGCATCAGGATCTTGTCCTCGTCAATCGCATGCGTCACGACAAGATGTTTCTTGACGTAACTCGATACGGCGACGATACGCGTAGCGCCGGTGAAAATATAGCGGTCCAGTCGTCGTGCCAATGGCATGAGCAACGCGCTTCGTTTCCTGACCAGGGGTAAATCGGCGGTGTAGTTCGCCTCGACGACGATGGGAATATGCCTGCGCCTGGCAAAAAAAACTCCGAATACCGAAAAAATTGCATACCTTTCGTAAACGAGATCAACAGGATTGCGCCTCGATAACCGGCTTAGTTTGCGATAACCGAGCCAGTTATATGCGATTTCGAAGAGTTCGAACAAGAGCTCGGGGACATTCCTGCTAAATCCAAAACTACTAACCCGGGGCTTTTCTCGCGCGTCTTCATCAACGGTGTCTACCGGTGCAACCATCTCCACCCGGTGGCCCATGGCGGTGAGTTGACGGGTGATTTCATTGATGTGAACCCCCTCGACACCCTTGCCCTTGGTCCGGTGAATGTAGACGATATTCATAAGGTATTTCGGCCGGGGAATACCCTGCTTTTGTCAGATGCCACCAGCGCTTATGATTCCACGTAACGCCGACACGATTCTCTCCACCGCGCGACCGTCGCCGTAAGGATTAATGGAGTTCGACATGCGATTGTACAAGTCCGCGTCTTCAAATAATGCCTCGACCCTGGCGACGATACGCCCCCGGTCGGCACCGACCAGTTCTACGGTACCGGCGTCAACCGCTTCGGGCCTTTCGGTGACGTCGCGCATTACCAGCACGGGTTTACCCAGCGCTGGTCCCTCTTCCTGTATGCCACCAGAATCGGTAAGAATAATATCGCACCTGTTCATTAACCAGATAAAAGGCTCGTACTCCAGGGGATCGATCAAATGGACATTGTCCTGCTCCGACAGGATATCCCTGACGGGCTTCTGAACGTTGGGATTCAGATGAACGGGATAAATAATATCCCAGTCGAGATGGCCGATGGACAAATCCCGTATGGCCTGACACAAACTGCGAAAGTTGTCACCGAAGTTTTCCCGGCGATGCCCGGTAACGAGAATCAGTTTGCGCGACGGATCCTTCACCCGTGCGACAAGGTCGTTGCCGAAGACGGATTCCCAGTGCTGCCTGTCGTAGCGATCGACAAGATCGCGAACATGGTACAACGCATCGATAACAGTATTGCCTGTCACCCAGATATTGCGATCATCAACCCTCTCCTGCAGCAGGTTTTCGCGGGCGGTCTCGGTCGGCGCAAAATGGAAATCACATATTTTATCGACCACGCTGCGATTGAATTCTTCGGGGAAAGGCGCCTTCAAGTCGTAAGTTCGCAAACCGGCCTCTACGTGACCTATTTTGATGCCCTCGTAAAACGCGGCAAGCGCGACCGCGAAACAGGTTGTCGTATCGCCGTGCACGAGTAAAAGATCAGGCGCGGCCGAGCGGATCAGACTGCGGGTTTCTCGAAGCGTCCTCGAAGTAATATCGACGAGATCCTGCCCTGGTCGCATCAAATCGAAATCGAAATCCGGTTTTATTGAAAACAGATCGAGCACCTGATCCAGCATGTACCGGTGCTGCGCAGTCACGCAAACACTGGATTCGAAATCCTCGGCACTGGCCAGGGCTTGCACCAGTGGCGCCATCTTGATCGCTTCCGGTCGCGTGCCAAATACGCTAATAATCCTTTTGTTCATGAAAGCCAGTGCCCTGTACCGGACCGAGCCGGTATTTATCGACGATGGGAGCCTTAATATTAGGTAATAAAGAAGGGGCGGAACACCATATATTGGCCAAAATGAAACGGGGTTCTCAAAATTAACGGCCCTGTGGCGTCGTCGGCATCTCCGGCGTCACCCGCACAAGAAGGTTCAAGCGGTTCAGCGATGCTCGGCGGCACCGACGTCCGGCATGCCTCCCCGCTCGACACCATAAATATCCAGTAATGGAGCCTCCAGGCTCTTCAGCCGAAGCGCCCCTTTGTTGCGTACCCGGTCGGCATAAGATGATTTCAGACGATAGTCGAGCGCAAGGGCTCTCTCGAAAGAAATACGCTTCTCGGCCGGATTGATAAAAGCTGCATGCTTCATTTCAACACTGGAACTTTCCAGGTAATCGCCCTCAACAACAACTGTATCCTCGGCTTGATCGACGAAAAGATTATTCAGCAACAGGAAACCTCCCCTGTCTGCGGGTTCGGTTATCTTGATCGCCGATCGATTGCCGATAAACGTATTATTGGCAAAACCCAGATCCGCGGGCCCCGCTGCACCGTCGATGGCGTAACCGCGTATACCGTGGCGCCGGCTGCCATGAATTACATTGTTTATAAATATGCTTTCCTGAACCCCATCCAGGTTAATACCGCTCTGCCCGCTGAATACGATCAGATTTGCATCGAAAATCATCCCAGTCACGAGGCCATCGGTTCCCTGCACGCCGCCCCGGGACCCGTCTTCGAGATAATCGACGCTTCGGTCCCCGTTACAATGTATGCCATTGTTTTCCGCGCCGACGATGACATTAGCGTAAACGACATTGTTGCCGGTGCCACCGTTGGAAAAATAAATACCATGCACCTTGGCGCCCCGCCCCGAATCGGCTATGTAGTTGTGCGCAACGTAACTATTCGAGACCTGGGACAGGTAAAAACCGTGCTCCCCTGCATTGAAACATTTGTTTCCGCTGATGACATGGCCGCGGGTCGGGCGGGTCGAAATTGCATCCGTAAAATCGAGACACCTGCCCGGCGGCGAGTCGAAGGTGAAGCCGATTATGTGGATGTAATCGGTATAGAACGAACGCGTAAAATCCGAGCGGATCTCGATTGCGTTCTCGGTCTCGCGATACCGATCGATAACTGCACCGGGAAGGGCAATAAACCGAATTGGATTTTCGGCGGTACCTGTTTTTTCGATCACGAAAGACGAGTGCCTTCCTGCCTGTGCGAGTACCACGTCACCGGCCTGCGCTATATCGGAAGCTGCCTGCAAATTTCGAAATTCTTCAGGTACACAATGTACGCTGGACGACGCACAATCGAAACCGTCATCTGGTCTGCCGATATCCGGAATACTCAAGATTTCCCCATCAGGCATGACCAGTGATTTTCCCGCATACTTGTCCGCTGCGATGGCGAATACGGACCCTTCGCCTGCGATAGCCTGGGCATTCGCAGGCGCAGATACCCAAACAAGTACGATCAGCAGCATTAATTTGACAGATTTCATCGACAATTTCATAGTTATTCGATAGCCAGAGCCTTTTAACAACATTTGGATTTTCACCCAAATGGGGTATGAAAATAATATTCGTTTCCACGATACTTCGAAATGGAAACATAAACGTTACTCAGAAAGGCAATTTTGGCATAGACTGGGAAGTCAAGCCTAGACACAGTCGAAAAAAATGCAGCGCAACCAACCCATTCGACAGGAATTTGCGACAACGAAGATAATACACACAACCCTGTCAGACCCGGTGGCGCAACCGGAAACCCGGTTGGCTGCATAATTGATGCGTATCGCGACCAATTACCGCACATACTTCCCGGTTCGCGCACCGCAAATACCAGCCGCCTCGCCAAACAGGAAACGTTCGATTCCAGGCGTGATGACCTGCAGATTTCCTTTGCGGCGCTGGAGCGGAGTTTTTCGGCCAACGGAAAAGATCCAGCTCATCATTACAGCTATCCGGCAATTCGTGCAAACCGGGAATTGCAACGAACCACACCGGGGTTACGACGGCAGGTAGGAGATTACGATGCAACCAAAATTATTGGCGATATCCGGATTGTGCCTGATTATATATCTGATGTCCGCGGCTCCGGTTTTTGCCGCCACCTATTACGTCGCGAACAACGGCAGCAATGCCAACGACGGATCGGCCGGCAACGAGTGGAAAACCATATCCTATGGAATATCCAGGCTGCAATCCGGTGACACGCTGATCGTCAGG
>Ga0102953_1000238_pt1 | contig 39715 bp, 35 predicted proteins | sample SalPon2A_C_D2_MG_FD_78509 | JGI IMG/M metagenome (GOLD analysis project Ga0102953, IMG submission 78509) | Soil microbial communities from South San Francisco under conditions of wetland restoration - Salt Pond MetaG R2A_C_D2_MG | ecosystem: Environmental > Terrestrial > Soil > Wetlands | place... | reverse complement strand
TGCCGAGAAGCACGGCATCCCGGTGGACATGAAGCACAAACAGGGCGGCTCGCCCTACTCGATGGATGCGAACCTTCTGCACATCTCCTATGAGGGCCGCCATCTGGAAGACCCCGCCGCCGAAGCCGAAGAATCTATGTGGCGCTGGACGGTGTCGCCGGAAAACGCGCCGGACGAAGCGGAGTACCTCGACCTTGAATTCAGCCACGGCGACGTGATCGCGCTGGATGGCACCACCATGAGCCCGGCCCAGGTGCTGACCACGCTGAATGAGCTCGGCGGCAAACACGGCATCGGCCGCCTCGATCTGGTCGAGAATCGCTATGTCGGCATGAAATCGCGCGGCTGCTACGAAACCCCGGGCGGGACCATCCTGCTCAAGGCCCACCGCGCGATCGAATCGATCACGCTGGACCGCGAAGTGGCGCACCTGAAGGACGACCTGATGCCGCGCTACGCCACCATGATCTACAACGGCTACTGGTGGGCTCCGGAACGCCTTGCGCTACAGGCGCTGATCGACCAGACCCAGCAGACCGTGAACGGCTGGGTGCGCGTCAAGCTGTACAAGGGCAACGTGATCGTGGTCGGCCGCGATTCGAAAACCGATTCGCTGTTCGACCCGACCATCGCCACCTTCGAGGACGACCAGGGCGCCTACGACCAGAAGGATGCGGCCGGCTTCATTAAACTGAATGCGCTGCGCATGCGCATCGCAGCCAATCTGCACAAGCGTAAATAACACGGGGAGAAAACCATGCCCTCTTTCGACATCGTTTCCGAGGTGGAAAAAACCGAAGTCAAGAACGCGGTCGAGCAGACCAATAAGGAAGTCGGCACGCGCTTCGACTTCAAGGGTTCGGATGCCCGCGTCGAGCAGGCGGAACTGGCGCTGACCGTGTTCGCCGACAACGATTTCCAGCTCGGCCAGGTGCAGGACATCCTCAATGGCAAGCTGGCCAAGCGCGGCGTGGACATCCGCAGCCTGGACGTCAGCGAGAAAATCGAAAAGATCAGCGGCAACAAGGTCAAGCGCGTCTGCACGGTGAAGGTTGGCGTGGAAATCGAGCTGGCCAAGAAAATCGTCAAACTGATCAAGGAAAGCAAGCTCAAGGTACAGGCCAGCATCCAGGGCGACAGCGTGCGCGTGAACGGCAAGAAGCGCGACGACCTGCAGGAAGCCATCGCCTTCGTCAAAAAATCGATCACCGACTTTCCGCTGCAGTATCAGAACTTCCGCGACTGAGAAAGCCTTCCAAAATCCGTTTTTCAGGCGCATCGCGGCGTTGCGCGGCGCTTGCAATCCGGGGCTGCGGAGCGGCAAACTATCTGTACATTCCGGTTTGGCTTCGACTAACCTAAAGGAAAGTCTGCGCCGCAACAACGGTTGTCTGCGCGCCGTGCGCCTTGCGCTGCATCCTGAAAAACGGATTTTGGAAGGCTTTCATTCACATGCAAAAATTCAGAATTTATTGTGTCACTGCTTTATTGCTTGGCTTTGCTCAAACGGCCAACGCGGCCAATACTCCTTCCTACCCCGACCTGTTCGTCGACGACGTCAAGCATGAACTGACTGCCCCCGCCCACTGGCAACAGCAGCAATGGCAGGACTTCGGCTGGGCAACGCTGGCCGTGGTCGGCACTGCGGTGATCGTGGATCGTCCGCTACGCGACGAGATGCGCCGTCACAGCGGCAACAGTCGTTTCATGCACGACATCGAGCGATTTGGCGCGCAATACTCGCTGGGTGTGCTGGGTGGTTTCTTTGTTGCCGGCACACTCGGCGGCAACGACAAGGCGCTGAGCGTAGCGCAGGATGGGCTGACCGCCAGCATCATCGCCAGCGGCATCGTCACCCCGGCCATCAAGTTCGTCGCCGGACGCAGCCGCCCGATCCAGAACGCCGGCATCTATCACTTCCGCCCGTTCAGCGGCAACGCTTCTTTTCCTTCGGGCCACACCACTCAGGCATTTGCCGTAGCTTCGGTAATTTCCGCGCATTACGAGCAGACATGGGTCAAGTGCACCAGCTATTCTGTGGCCGGACTGGTCGGCCTGGCACGAAGCTACCACCAGGCACATTTCGCCTCCGACGTGGTGGCGGGTGCGCTGATTGGCACGCTGGTCGGACAGAGCGTCGTTGAATACAACCAGCAGCGCCGGGCCGGCAAGATCGCATTGCTGCCGGACACTTCTTCCGGCGGCGTCGGGCTGCGCCTGGCCGGCAATTTCTAAACGAGCGGATGCGAGTACAATACTTGCATCCATTAATCTGTTCCGATCGTCATGAAAACTGTCCTGGTTCCGTTGGCCAATGGCTGCGAAGAAATCGAAGCCGTCACCGTCATCGACATCCTGCGCCGAGCCGGCCTCGAGGTGACCAGCGCCGGCCTGGACACCGAGCCGGTGCACGCCAGTCGCGGTACGGTACTGATACCGGACACCATCCTGGACGTGGCGTTGCAGCGCAATTACGACATGCTGGTGCTACCCGGCGGCCAGCCCGGCACCAACAACCTGAAAGCCGATCCACGCATCCTGTCCCTGGTGAAAAGCATGGTCCAGCACGAACGCTACGTCGCCGCGATCTGCGCCGCACCATCGGTACTGGCCACGGCAGGCGTGCTCAACGGCAGGCGCGCCACCAGCTTTCCGGGCGCGCTCGATGAATTTCCCCGCGTACAGCAACAGCCAGAAGCCGTGGTGGAAGACGGCAAGGTCATCACCTCGCGCGGTCCCGGCACTGCGATGGATTTTGCGCTGATGCTGGTCGAACGGCTGGCGGGCTTGCCCAGGCGCCAGGAAGTGGAGGCCGGGCTGCAACGTTAACAATACGTACTGCCACGCCCCCCAGCCGGAATGCCATACATTGCCAAACATTCATACGATAAATCATGGATATAAACGAGTGCTTCACAGCCGGCTTTTTTTTCGTTAGGATGCGTCCTTGGAAATCCATACGACCAGCCGCATTCAATCTCGCGCTGCAAAATCTTCCCGGAAACCCACAACTGACTTAAAAGAAAGACCCAACATGAGCGAACACATCCGTTATGTCACCGACCAGACTTTTCCCGCCGAAGTACAGCAGGCACCTCTGCCCGTACTGGTGGACTACTGGGCCGAATGGTGCGGTCCTTGCCGCATGATCGCGCCCATCCTTGACGAAGTCGCCAGGGAATACGAAGGTCGCCTGACCGTAGCCAAGCTGAATGTCGATGAGAACCAGCAGACGCCGCAGAAATACGGCGTGCGCGGCATTCCCACGCTGATGCTGTTCAAGAACGGCAACATCGAAGCCACCAAGGTCGGTGCCCTGTCCAAATCGCAATTGACTGCTTTTATTGACAGCCACATCTGAACCGTTTAATCTCGCGCCTGCTGCTGTCCTGTTTCGTCCCAAAAATACAAGCAAAACCTGTTAACGACGCTCCAGACAGCCGGGCGCGCTTCCCGCGCATAACCGCAACAACAACTCCCTGAACAAGCCAATCTTTAAGATTAATCGCAGTCACTCTGTCAGCCTACCTATATGCATTTATCAGACATAAAAACCAAACACGTTACCGAACTCGTTGAAATGGCGGTATCCAATCAGATCGATAATGCCAACCGCATGCGCAAGCAGGACCTGATTTTCGCCCTGCTGAAAAACCAGGCCAAGAAAGGCGAAAGCATCTTCGGCGAAGGCACGCTGGAAGTGCTGCCGGACGGCTTCGGCTTCCTGCGTTCGCCCGACACCTCCTACCTCGCCGGGCCGGACGATATTTACGTCAGCCCCAGCCAGATACGCCGTTTCAACCTGCACACCGGCGATTCGATCGAGGGCGAAATTCGCACCCCCAAGGACGGCGAACGCTATGTTGCACTGGTCAAGGTGGACAAGGTCAACGGCGAACCGCCGGAGAATGCGAAGAACAAGATTCTGTTCGAGAACCTGACGCCGCTGTTCCCCACCGAACAAATGCTGCTGGAACGCGACATCAAGGCCGAGGAAAACATCACCGGCCGCATCATCGACATCATCGCCCCCATCGGCAAGGGCCAGCGCGGACTGCTGGTGGCTTCGCCCAAGTCCGGCAAGACCGTGATGCTGCAGCACATCGCCCACTCCATCGCCTCGAACAGCCCTGATGCGCACCTGATCGTGCTGCTGATCGACGAACGCCCCGAGGAAGTGACCGAAATGAGCCGCTCCGTGCGCGGCGAAGTGGTGGCCTCCACTTTCGACGAGCCTGCCACCCGCCACGTGCAGGTTGCCGAAATGGTGATGGAAAAAGCCAAGCGCCTGGTCGAGCACAAAAAGGATGTGGTCATCCTGCTCGACTCGATCACCCGCTTGGCGCGCGCCTACAACACCGTGGTGCCGGCTTCCGGCAAAGTGTTGACCGGTGGCGTCGATGCCAACGCACTGCAGCGCCCCAAGCGCTTCTTCGGTGCCGCGCGCAACGTCGAGGAAGGCGGTTCGCTGACCATCATCGCCACCGCGCTGGTCGACACCGGCAGCCGCATGGACGACGTGATCTACGAGGAATTCAAGGGCACCGGCAACATGGAAATCCATCTCGACCGCCGCATGGCCGAGAAGCGCATCTACCCGGCGATCAACGTCAACCGCTCCGGCACCCGCAAGGAAGAACTGTTGATCAAGTCCGACCTGCTGCAGAAAATCTGGATCCTGCGCAAACTGCTTTACCCGATGGACGAGCTGGAAGCGATGGAATTCCTGCTGGACAAGGTCAAGGCGACCAAGAATAACGCCGAGTTCTTCGACTCGATGCGACGCTAAACGCGCTTGCGTTAAATCCAGCAATAAAAAGCCTGGCTTCGGCCAGGCTTTCTTATTCCGGATGTCCAAAATTCAAGGCGTAATGGTCTTGCCATCAGCAAACCTCGCAGTAGTTAGGTTTAGAAAGTTCATCACTATGCGGCGTGTAAAATGTAAGGCCTGATAAACATATAGCCCTAATGGCCGGCCTCCCCGAAAGAGTTGTATCGTTTGGATTGCGATTCAAACAACAACCCATAACGAGGAGACCGAAATGGAACTATACGCGGGGATAGACTTGCATTCCAACAACAACGTGCTTGTGGTGCTCGACGAGAGCGACCGGGTGATCTACCAGAAACGTCTGCCCAACGTGCTGTCTGACATCATGCCCGCACTTGCATCATGCCAAGGTACGATCAAAGGTATAGCGGTGGAATCAACCTACAACTGGTATTGGCTGGTAGATGGCTTGCAGGAAGCCGGATACACCGTGAAAGTAGAAAAAGGGGACAAAAGTAGAAAAAGGGGACAGATTTATTTTTCCAGTCAACATTAATAAATGGAGTCGGAGTCATTTATCGCCTCCCACACAAAAGATAATTGAGCATCAGCTTGTCACCTTTTACTTAACCACTATCAAGACATGGACTTTACCAACTATCCCTCCCCCAGCCTATAGACCAAATTATCTATGCAATTGCCTGCCACACAGGCCCCTGCCTGAGTCCGACACCCCGCCCAAAACGACGTAAAAAACCATTTTGATTCAGCGGGCCGTTTGTGTATAATTCGCGGCTCTGTAAAACCAAAACCGCATTTAAGCGAGGTAGTTATGTACGCAGTAATCAAGACTGGGGGCAAGCAATATCGCGTGACCCAAGGTGAGACCCTGAAAATTGAAACCGTTGCCGGTGATGTCGGCAGCGAAATCGTGCTCGACAAGGTGCTGATGGTTGCCGACGGCGACAAGCTGAATGTCGGCAAGCCGCTGGTGAACGGTGCTACCGTGCAGGCCACCATCGTTTCCCATGGCCGTGGCGACAAGATCAAGATCTTCAAGATGCGCCGCCGTAAGCACTACCAGAAACACCAGGGACATCGTCAAAACTATACCGAAATCCGCATTGACGGCATTTCGGCCTAACCGCTAAAGGAGTACAGGCATGGCATCGAAAAAAGGCGGCGGCAGTACTAATAACGGCCGCGACTCACAGTCGAAACGACTCGGCGTAAAGCGCTTCGGCGGCCAAGTCATCAACGCCGGCAGCATCATCGTGCGCCAGCGCGGCACCAAGATTCACGCCGGCGACAATGTCGGCATGGGCAAGGACCACACCCTGTTCGCCAAGATCACCGGCAAGGTGGAATTCACCACCAAAGGCCCGAGCAACCGCAAGACAGTCAGCATCGTTGCAGCGTAAGCTTAGCCTTCCCGGTAGAATAAAAGCCCTATCTGCAGGATAGGGCTTTTTTATTTGTGGCCAAACCATTATAGAAACACTCGCATGAAATTCATCGACGAATCCAGGATCGAAGTCACCGCCGGCAACGGAGGCAACGGCTCGGCCAGCCTGCGCCGCGAGAAATACATTGCCAAGGGCGGACCTGACGGCGGCGACGGCGGACGCGGCGGCAGCATCTATGGGATTGCCGACCGCAATATCAACACGCTGGTCGATTACCGCTATGCGCGCAAACACAAGGCCAGGAACGGCGAGCCCGGCCGCGGCTCGGACCGCTATGGCAAGGGAGCGGACGACGTCGTGCTGCGCATGCCGGTCGGTACGGTAATCACCGACCTCAACACCGGCGAACTGATTGCCGACCTCGCCCACGACGGCCAGAAGGCGCTACTGGCCAAGGGGGGTGCCGGGGGGCTGGGCAACCTGCACTTCAAGTCGAGCACCAACCGTACGCCACGCCAGTTCACCCCGGGTGAACCCGGCGAACAACGCGAACTCAAGCTGGAACTGAAAGTGCTGGCCGACGTCGGCCTGCTCGGCATGCCCAATGCCGGCAAGTCCACCTTCATCCGTTCGGTTTCGGCCGCTCGCCCCAAGGTAGCCGATTATCCGTTCACCACGCTGCACCCCAACCTCGGCGTGGTGCGCGTATCGGAAGAGAAAAGCTTCGTCATCGCCGACATTCCGGGCCTGATCGAAGGCGCAGCGGAAGGTGCCGGGCTCGGCCATCAGTTTCTGCGCCACTTGGCGCGCACCCGTTTGCTGCTGCATCTGGTGGACATCGCCCCGCTGCACGAGGGAGTCGATCCGGTACATGAGGCGCATGCCATCCTCGACGAACTGAAGAAATACGATGAGGCGCTGTACAACAAGCCGCGCTGGCTGGTGCTGAACAAGCTCGACCTGCTGGAAGACCGCGAAGAAAAGGTCGCCGCCTTCCTGCGCGAATTCGGCGAACATACGCGCCACTTCACCATTTCGGCGATCAACGGCGAAGGCTGCAAGGAACTGACTTACGCTATCATGGCGCATCTGGAAGAGACCGCCGCAACGGAACGCGAGGCCATTGCAAAAACCGCGCAGGAAAGCGAAATCGATACGCTCGATTAACTGACACACATCAAGATATGAAAACAGTTTTAACCCAGAGCAAACGCATCGTCGTCAAAGTCGGCAGCGCCCTGGTCACCAACCAGGGGGCGGGGCTCGACGCGCAAGCCATCGGCGGCTGGGCGCAACAGATTGCCGCGCTGCGCGAGAACGGTCGCGAAGTGGTACTGGTTTCTTCCGGTGCGATTGCCGAGGGCATGCAGCGACTGGGCTGGAAACAGCGCCCCAACGCCATGCACGAATTGCAGGCCGCCGCCGCGGTGGGCCAGATGGGACTGGTGCAGATGTACGAAAGCCGCTTCCGCCAGCACAAACTGCATGCAGCACAGGTGCTGCTGACCCATGCCGACCTCGCCGACCGCGAACGTTACCTCAATGCACGCTCCACATTGCGCACCCTGCTCCATCTCGGCGTCATTCCGGTCATCAACGAAAACGACACGGTGGTCACCGACGAAATCAAGTTCGGCGACAACGATACGCTGGGTGCGCTGGTCGCCAACCTGATCGAGGCCGATGCGCTGATCATCCTCACCGACCAGAATGGCCTGTACAGTGCCGACCCGCGCAAGAACACCGAAGCGAAACTGATCGATGCGGCCCAGGCCGGCGATCCTCAATTGGAAGCCATGGCCGGCGGCGTCGGCAGTCACCTTGGGCGCGGCGGCATGCTGACCAAAGTGCTCGCGGCCAAACGTGCTGCGCGTAGCGGCGCGCATACCGTCATCGCTTCCGGTCACGAAGCCGAGGTGCTGCCACGCCTGCTGCGCGGCGAAAACATCGGCACCCTGCTGATTGCCCCGCAGATTCCGCTGGCCGCGCGCAAACAATGGCTGGCCGACCACCTGCAGGTCAGCGGCAGCGTCACGCTGGACAACGGCGCAATACGTGCCCTGCGCAGCGAAGGCAAAAGCCTGCTGCCGATCGGCGTCACCCGGGTCAACGGCGAATTCGAGCGCGGCGCGGTGATTGCCATCCTCGACGAAAACAGCCGCGATATCGCCCACGGCCTGATTAATTACAGCGCAGCGGAAGCCCGCCGCATCGCCGGCAAGCCCAGCTCACAGATCGAGACTATCCTCGGCTACGTAGACGAACTGGAGTTGATACACAGGGATAATCTTGTGTTGCTGTAAAACAGCAGGCCAAGGAAGCATACGAACCAACCTAAAAAAACAGGTGCCAACATGACGATCAGCAAGGTAATCAATACCAGCTACCCCACCCTCAAGGACAGCGACCTGATCTCCGATGCGACCCGCTTGCTGCTCGAACACAAGCATTCCGCCCTGCCGGTGGTTGACGAACACGGCCGCTATCTCGGTATCTTCAGCACGCACCGCATGTTCTCGCTGCTGCTGCCCCGGGCGGTTTTGATCGAAGGGGGTGTCAGCGACCTCGCCTTTGTTTCCGGACCGATGAAAATGCTCGTCGACAAGATGCTCGAACACGGCGGCCGGCGCATCGACGAAGTGCTGGTCACGGATACACCCGTAGTCCATCCGGACACGCCGCTGCTCGAGGCGGTGCTGCTGCTATACCGCAACGGTAACGACATCCCCGTAGTGGATCGCGAGGACGGCCGCTATCTCGGCATGATTGCAGGCACCGAACTGCTTGCACACGTCTACGAGGAAAGCCGCACGCATGGCTGAAGTGCACGGCATGCACACCCTGTTCGGCATGAATCCGCTGTGGCTGGCCACCGGAATCTTCGTTGCCACCTATGCCATCATCATCAGCGAGCGCGTCAATCGCGCCATCGTGGCGTTGCTCGGTGGCGGCATGATGATTCTGTGCGGCATCCTGACGCAGGAAGCCGCAATCTCCGGCATTGACTTCAACACGCTGGGCCTGCTGATCGGCATGATGGTGATTGTTGCCGTCACCAAGAAGAGCGGCGTATTCCAGTTCGTGGCCATCTGGATCGCCAAGAAGGTCAAGGCGCGCCCGATCGGAATCCTGCTGATGATGTCGCTGGTTACCGCGGTATTCTCCGCCCTGCTCGACAACGTCACCACGGTGCTGCTGCTGACACCGGTAATGCTGCTGATCGCGGAAGAACTCAGGATCAAGTCCTACCCCTACCTGTTTGCGATCATCATCATGTCCAACGTCGGCGGAACCGCCACGCTGATCGGCGACCCCCCCAACATCATGATCGGCTCCGCGGCCGGTCTCAGTTTCAACGATTTTCTGCTCAATCTGGCGCCGATCACGCCGCTGATCGGCGTTGTCATGCTGTTGCCGATATGGTGGATATGGCGCAAGGACATGGTTGCCTCGGCGACCGACCGCGCGCGGGTGATGAACTTCAACGAACTCGAGGCCATCACCGACTGGAAGCTGCTGAAGCAGGCGCTGCTGGTGTTTTCACTGGTCATCACCGGCTTCATGCTGCACAGCATCATGCACCTGCAGCCGGCCACTGTCGCCATGTTCGGTGCAGCCATGCTATTGCTGCTGGAAAACTTTGGCAGCAATCCGGACCTGCAAGGCAAGCGTGTCCACCATGCGCTAAGCGAGGTGGAATGGGTCACGCTGTTTTTCTTCATTGGTCTGTTCATCGCGGTCCACGGCATCGAACAGGCGGGACTGATCGATGCCATGGCGCATGGCCTGCTGGAACTGACCCAGGGCGACCTGACCACTACAGCGCTGTCCATCCTGTGGGGTTCGGCCGTTGCCTCCGCCGTGGTCGACAACATTCCCTTCGTTGCCACCATGATTCCGTTGATCAAATCGATGGCACCGGCCCTGGGTGGGGCACATGCAATCGAGCCACTGTGGTGGGCATTGGCGCTGGGCGCCTGTCTTGGCGGCAACGGCACACTGGTGGGTGCCTCCGCCAACCTGGTCGTCGCCGGTATTGCAGAAAATGCCGGGGCTCCCATCCGGTTTGCCAGGTTTCTGAAAATTGCCTTCCCGCTGATGCTGTTGTCGATTGCAATCGCGCACGTTTACCTCTATCTGCGCTACCTTGCCTGAACGGCGCCCTCACCTCCGCCCGTTGAACAATTCCGGCCCAGGCATGTCATATCTGCCGAGTTGTGATTTCCCTGTATCAAGCCATGGACACCCCCACGAAAAATCTTTCCGGCCATATCCTGCCCAATGCAGCAACCATGGCCGGCGTATGTGTGACGGTCATCAGCATCATCAAGGGCATGCATATCGGCTACCCCGGTTTGATCATCGACAAGATACTGGCCCTGGACAGCATCATATTCCTGGCCAGCGCGGCCTGTTCCTACTTTGCCATGCGCCTGGCTACGGCAAATCGCGCTGACCTGTCCCTGCGGCTGGAAAGCCTGGCCGACAGCTCTTTCATGTTCGGCCTGTTGCTGATGGTTATCGGGACAGTGGGATTTTCCTTCGAAATCCTGTAGAAATACCCCTTCCGGGCACGACACCCGGCGGGATGAGTGCTAGAATGCGCGCCGGCCTAACTGGACAGCGAACAAAAAACAACTCGCCACCATGTCTGCCCTGCAGAAATTCCGAAACTGGCTGCTCGGAGCTCCGCTCGACCCGCTAAGTACGGAAACCCGCCACAATATCGTACTTGTCTCATTCCTCGCCTGGATCGGCCTGGGCGCGGACGGCCTGTCATCGTCCTGCTACGGCCCGGAAGAGGCGTTCCTTGCGCTCGGCAGCCACACCCATCTGGGTCTGTATCTGGCGCTGGCAACCGCGTTTACCGTATTTGTCATCGCCCTGGGCTACAACCAGGTCATCGAACTATTCCCTTCCGGCGGCGGTGGCTACAAGGTGGCTTCGAAGCTGCTCGGGGCACATGCCGGCCTGGTGTCCGGTGCGGCACTGATCGTGGATTATGTATTGACCATCACGATCTCAATTGCCAGCGGCAGCGACGCCTTGTTCAGCATGCTTCCGATCGAATGGCAGGGTTTCAAACTGATCGCAGAAATCTGTCTGATCGGCCTGCTGATCCTGCTCAACCTGCGCGGCATCAAGGAATCGGTCAAGATACTGCTGCCGATTTTCCTGGCGTTTTTCCTGTCCCACGCCCTGCTCATCGGCTATGGCATCTTCGAGCATGCCTCCGGACTGCCCGCGCTGGTACCGGACACGCTGCGCGATACCACCTCGCTGGCACAACAGACAAGCTGGATGTTCGTCGCCTCGCTATTCCTGCGCGCCTATTCGCTCGGCGGCGGCACCTACACCGGGATCGAGGCCGTGTCCAACAACGTCAACCGACTGGCCGAACCACGCACCCACACCGGCAAGCTGACCATGTTCTATATGGCCATGTCGCTGGCCTTCACCGCCGGTGGCATCATCGTTCTGTACCTGCTGTGGCATGCCCAGCACGTGGAAGGACAGACCCTGAACGCGGTCACCTTCAAGGCCATCATCGGCACGCTCGGCATGCCGGGCTGGCTCGACAGCAGCATGCTGGGACTGGTGCTGGCGGCGGAGGCCGGCCTGTTGCTGGTCGCCGCCAACACCGGTTTCCTCGGTGGCCCGGCGGTGATGGCCAACATGGCGGCGGATTCCTGGGTGCCGCGCCAATTCCGCCAGCTTTCTTCGCGCCTGGTCACCCAGAACGGCATCCTGGTGATGGGCATCTCGGCGCTCGCCATACTGATCTGGAGCAAGGGTGATGTATCGCTGCTGGTGGTGCTGTACAGCATCAACGTATTCCTGACCTTCAGCCTGTCGCTGCTGGGATTGTGCGTGCACTGGTGGCGTGAACGCTACAGCGTGCGCATGTGGAAACGCAAGCTGGCATTGTCGCTGGTCGGATTCCTGGTGACCAGCAGCATCCTGTTGATCACGCTGCTGGAAAAATTTGCCGCAGGCGGCTGGGTGACCGTGCTGATCACCAGTCTGGTGGTCGCGCTCTGCCTGTACATCCGGCGCCACTATGAAGAAACCCGCGAGCAATTGCAGCAGGCGGAAAAACTTTTTGCCCAGTCGCTGAAAATCGACGATCCCGGCCTGCCGCAGAAGCTTGATCCGGAACTGCCCACTGCCATTTTCCTGGTGGACGAACATCGCGGCGTCGGCATCCACACCATCATGTGGGTGCTGCGCCTGTTCCCGGGACACTTCGAGAATTTCGTTTTCATCAGCGCGGGCGAGGTCGACACACAAAGCTTTGACAGCGCCGCCACCATCCGCACCATGCAGTACAAGACCGAAAATGCGCTGTGCTATTACACCGGCTTCTGCCGCAGCAACGGCCTGAATGCCACCTGGCAGATGTCCTACGGCACCGACCCGGTGGTGGTGCTGGACCAGCTGACACTGCAGGTGATGGAGGAATATCCCAACAGCGTATGCTTTTCGGCGCAACTGGTATTCCTGCACGACAATATGTTCGTGCGCTGGCTGCACAACCAGACCGCACTCGCCATGCAGCGCCGGTTGCACATGCGCGGCAAGCAGATGATCATCCTGCCGATGAAAGTGAACTAAATCATTATTTTCGGTTCAACCTAATTGGCCCTAGCTGCGTTACTGGATTCTGGGGATGACGCCAAACGACTAAAACTTAATGCTTGGCATCATATCCGGGGTGATGGTAATGTCCGGCGGCTACAGTTGTCGCTTCGACATCTGCCTGAAGTTCATGCCTGCAATTCTGGCCTCCCTGCCGGTATCGCTTGGCATATGGTATTTGCAACTCGAATTAATAATTAGGAGGACATGCATGCTAGAAACCCTCACCATCATCACGCTTTGCGTGCTGGGACTGATTTTCTTCCGCCCGGGCAAGACCGAGCCGCTGAACAGCCCTCTGGTGATCAACCGCATCGGGCAGTTCAATGCGGTGCTGGCGCCCATGCTCAACCTGGCCCAGCCGCTGCTGGAAAACGTTTCGCGCCAGCTCGGCGAACAGGAACGGCAGAGCGGCAACACGGCATCGCTCTATTACAAGGTGAGCGACAAGGAGGTCAAGTCGCACGGCAAGAATTACTACCTGCTGGCCGCCACCCTGCGCGACGGCGTACTATATTTCCAAGCCACTGCCCCCGATGAAAAGAACGGCGACTTCGACACCATCCGCGGCTTTTCCGATACTGAAATGTCGCGCCACCCCGAGGCAACGGCGGAGCATTCAAAAGCCGCGGAAAACGCACTGAACGGCGCCATCCAGACCGCCGCCAAGGAGCGCAGCAGCACACTCACCCCGCTGGTACAATAAGCCCATTCCGGGACTTCGTCCCGGCAAAGCCGTACTGCTAGGGAGCCTAGCGCAACATGTCGATTGATGTCCTGCTGGTCTGGTTTGAATTCTCAGTCTGCGCCACGCTCATCGGCATGGCCGGCGCCACCTTGTCGCGCTATGCCGACATCATCTCCGACAAGACAGGATTTTCGCGCGGCTGGATCGGCTTGGTCCTGCTCGCCACCGTCACCTCGCTACCGGAACTGATCACCGGCATCAGTTCGGTAATGCTCGCCGACGTACCCAACATCGCCGTCGGCGACATATTCGGCAGTTGCGTGTTCAACCTGACCATCCTGGTGGTGCTCGACTTCCTGCTGCGCGAAGAATCGGTCTACCGCCGCGCCAGCCAGGGGCATTTGCTGTCTGCCGGATTCGGTGTGGTACTGATCGGTTTTGCCGGCCTGAACGTGCTGCTGGCCGATCGCACTTCAGCCTGGGCCATCGGCCACGTCGGCCCCTACACCCCGGTGATCCTGCTGGTCTACCTGATCGCGATGCGCGCGATATTCAATTACGAGCGCACCCAGATCGAGGAATTCTCCGAACAGATGGCGGACCGCCATCCAGAGATCACACTACGCACAGCCGTCATTCGTTATAGCTTCGCCGCGGCCGTGGTAGTCGGCGCCGGTTCGTTCCTGCCGTTCATCGCGGCACACCTGGCGACAGTCATGGGCTGGCAGACCACTTTTGTCGGCACGCTGTTCGTTGCCGGCGTCACCTCGCTGCCGGAACTGGTGGTCACCCTCTCCGCGCTACGTATCGGCGCACTCGACATGGCCATTTCCAACCTGCTCGGCAGCAATTTGTTCAACATCGCCATCCTTGCCATCGACGACCTGCTGTACGCCAAGGGCCCCCTGCTCGCCCATGTTTCGCTGGTCCATGCGATGTCCGCAATGTCCGCCGTGGTGATGACCGGCGTCGTCATCATCGGCCTGGTCTACCGCCCAAAAACGCGGCTGTTCATGGGCGTCGGCTGGATCAGCCTCAGCCTGCTCACCTTCTACCTGTTGAATTCCTACGTCATCTATCTCCATGGCCAATGACGCACAAAGCGATTCCGCCTGGCATGGCCTTGACGTTCCCCAGGTAGCAAAACAGTTCGACTGCGACCCGCAGCACGGGCTGAGCGAAGCGGAAGCCGCGCAGCGCCTTGCCCGCCACGGCCCCAACGCACTGCAGGAAAAACCGCCGCGCTCGCCGTGGCGCATGTTCGCCGCACAGTTCGCCGATTTCATGATCATGGTGCTGATCGCCGCCGCCGTGGTGTCCGGCCTGGTCGGCGACGTCAAGGACACGCTGACCATTGCCGTCATCGTGCTACTCAATGCGCTGATCGGTTTCGTGCAGGAATTCCGCGCCGAACGCGCGATGGCTGCGCTGAAACACATGACCGAGAGCAATGCGCGGGTGGTGCGCGACGGCGCGCACCTGACTATCCCGGCCAGCGAGGTGGTGCCCGGCGACCTGGTGCTGCTGGAAGCCGGCAGCCTGGTGCCGGCCGACCTGCGGCTGGTTGAAACGGTGCAACTCAAGGTGGACGAATCGCTGCTCACCGGCGAATCCGCCACCGTCGAAAAACACGTGCACGCGCTGGACACGGAACTGTCGCTGGCCGAGCGCGGCAACATGGCCTACAAGGGCACCAGCGCCAGCTACGGCCGCGGCCGCGGCATCGCAATAGCCACCGGCATGGCCACCGAGCTCGGCAAGATCGCCGCGCTGCTGGAACAGGACGGCGAAAGCCGGACGCCATTGCAGAAACGACTGGCCACCTTCGGCCGCCACCTCGGCATCGCGATACTGGTCATCTGCGTGATCGTGTTCGCGGCCGGCCTGCTGCGCGGCGAACCGGTGGTGCTGATGTTCCTCACCGCGGTCAGCCTCGCCGTCGCCGCCATTCCGGAAGCGCTGCCCGCCGTGGTCACCATTTCACTGGCGCTGGGCGCACGCAAGATGGTGCGGCGGCATGCGCTGATCCGCCGCCTGCCGGCAGTGGAAACGCTGGGATCGGTCACTTACATCTGCACCGACAAGACCGGCACCCTCACCCAGAACAAAATGCACGTGGAAGAAATCTTCTGCGACAACCGCACCTCGCATGCCTGGCGCGACATGGTCGGCGACGAACCCTGGCCCGCGCTGCTGACGGCGCTGGCGCTGTCCAACGATGCGCAGCGCAGCCACCACGACAAATTGATTGGTGACCCCACCGAAACCGCGCTGTACCAGGCTGCGCTGGATGCGGATTTCGACAAGACAAAGCTGGAAGAAACCGCACCGCGCAGCATGGAGTTGCCGTTCGATTCGGAACGCAAGCGCATGACCACCTTGCACCGGCAGGCGGATGGCTTCATCGCCTACACCAAGGGCGCGCCGGAAAGCGTGCTGCCGCAGTGCCACACCATGCTCTCCGCTTCCGGCGAGGTGTCGCTGCCACGCAAGGAAATACTCGCCACCGCCGAACACATGGCAGCGGAAGGACTGCGCGTGTTGGCCGTGGCACAGCGCCACTGGCCCGAGCTGCCGCAGGATGCGGAAGCCCATACGGTGGAATCGAAACTGGTATTTCTCGGCCTGGCCGGGCTGATGGACCCGCCGCGGCGCGAGGCGCATCACGCAGTCGAGCTGTGCCAGAGCGCCGGCATCACACCGGTCATGATCACCGGCGATCATCCCGCCACCGCGCGCGCCATTGCCGCACGCATCGGCATCGCCGATGACGAAGCGGTGCTGACCGGCGCCGAACTGGCGCAACTGGATGAAGAAACCTTCCGCGAGCGTGTCGCCGATACCCGCATCTATGCGCGCGTCGATCCGGCCCAGAAAATCCGCATCGTCGAAGCGCTGCAGGCACGCGGCGAATTCGTCGCAATGACCGGCGACGGCGTCAACGACGCACCCGCCATCAAGCGCGCCGACATCGGCATCGCCATGGGCAAGGAAGGCACCGACGTGGCGCGCGAGGCATCCAGCCTGGTGCTGCTCGACGACAACTTCGCCACCATCGTCAGCGCCGTGCGCGAAGGCCGGCGCATCTACGACAACATCCGCAAGTTCATCAAGTACACAATGACGAGCAACTCGGGAGAAGTATTGACCATTTTCCTCGCGCCCTTCCTCGGCCTGCCGATCCCGCTGTTACCAATTCACATCCTGTGGATCAACCTGGTCACCGACGGCTTGCCCGGGCTCGCACTCACAGCAGAACCGGCAGAAAAAGGCGTGATGGCACGACCGCCTCGTGCGCCGACCGAAAGCGTCTTTGCCCACGGCATGTGGCAGCACATCATCTGGGTCGGTTTCACCATGGCGGCAGTCTCCCTGCTCACCCAGGCCTGGGCCATCCACACCGGCACCTCGCACTGGCAGACCATGGTGTTCACCGTACTCACGCTGTCGCAGATGGGCCACGTGCTGGCGATCCGCTCCGAGCGCGATTCGCTGTTCCAGCAGGGGCTGCTGTCCAACCTGCCGCTGCTCGGCGCGGTGGCGCTTACCTTTGCATTGCAACTGGCCACTATCTATGTCCCGGCACTGCACGCCATCTTCCGCACCGAAGCACTCAGCCTCAGCGAACTGGTCCTCTGCCTGGCGCTCTCTGGCGTGGTGTTTTTCTGCGTGGAGATTGAAAAGGCCTTGGTGCGGCGCAGACTGCTCTACCGCTGATTGGCTTCTCGGGCTTTAACTGCCTGATTGCCAAACCTCATCCGGGATAACCTGTATTTAAGCTCCATGTTTCCCGCAGCAATTACCCGCCACAAGCTGGCTACAGGTAGAATATGACTGATACATCAGGACAAGTGTCGAATTCCAGCTGCGCGCAAAAGAGATGCACATGAAAAAACAGCACGAATCAGTAAACGATACCGATGAGGGCAACAAGCAGGCCGATTCGCTGCAAGAGAGCGAAGAAATTTTTCGTACCATCGCCGAAAACGTTGATGATCTCATCGCACTGCTCGACACCGACGGCCGCAGGATTTACAACAGCCCCTCATACCGGAAAATCTTCGGGGATGACCAGCCTGAAGTTGGCTCATCCTCGTTCAACGAGATCCACCCGGAAGACCGGGACCGCATCCAGGCCGTTTTCCGCAGGACGCTCGAAACCGGGGTGGGCGAACGATCGGAATTCCGTTTCCTGCTGAAAGACGGCAGCATCCGCCACATCGAATCACAGGGCAATGTCGTGCACGACGCATCGGGCAAGGTATCCAAGGTGGTCGTCGTTTCGCGCGACGTGACCGAACGCAAGAAGATAGAGGAAAAACTTCGCCACCTGTCCTATCACGACATGCTGACCGGCCTGCCCAACCGGATATTGTTCAGTGACCGCCTGACGCAGGCCATTGCCGTAGCCAGGCGCGACAAGAAACACGCCCTGGCCCTGATGTTCATGGACCTCGATAATTTCAAGGAGATCAACGATACCTTTGGCCATGCCGCGGGGGATCGCGTGCTCAAGGAGGTTGCAGGTCGCATACAGGACTGTTTGCGCGAAACGGATACCGCTGCGCGCATGGGGGGCGACGAGTTCGTGGTACTGCTACCGGCCATCGAGACGGAAAACGATGCCGTACTGGTGGCAGAAAAAATCCGTCATGCCGTGTGCCAGCTGATCGAGCTGAACGACGACCATAGCCTGCATATCTCGACCAGTATCGGTATCGCCGTCTATCCCGAACACGGCAGCGAAGAGGATTCCCTGTTCAAGAATGCCGATGCCGCGATGTACCATGCCAAAGATAGCGGCCGCAACATGGTGTGCCTGTTTTCAAGCGTACAGCAAAAAAACAGGCAATAATTGACCGGGCTGCCGCTCAATCGCAGCGGCGCAGCAGGTCGACCCGGACCGGCATGTAGAAATCCGCCCCGGCGGCCGTCATGTGCCGCTCGAATCCTGAACGTACTTCCGCATACAATGCCGGCGACAACCTGTGATCGGTATGGCTTGCCTGCAGTATGCGTTCTTCGAACTGGGCAAAGTCGTCGAAGTGCACCGGACTCAGGAAAAATTTCTGTTGCTGCAACTCGAACTGCCCCGACTGCGTAGCCTGCCTGATTGCAGAAAACGCCGCCTCGCGCACTTCCCCTTCGTCGTGAAACAGCCTGAGTATTTCGTTGAATTCCCCGTCATAGACCGGTTCCGAAATGTAGGCCAGCCCTCCCGGCTTGAGGGCGCGGCGAATTTCCGGGAACACCCTGTCCATCATGGCTGTCGGCACATGATGCAACGACTTGAACATCAGCACGATATCGAACGCTGCACTCGGCACCGGAATCTGCTCGGCTCCACCATGTCCGAACTCGACGTTGGACAGGTCGGTGATTTCCAGGTTTTTCGCCAACTGCACCTTGTCGACTTCCAGCGCGAGGATGGATTTGGCCTGCGCGGCGACAAGCCGTGTCATTTCCGCCCTGCCACAACCCAGTTCGAGGATTCTGGCTCCGGACAACGGCAGCAAGGCATCGAGGATGTCTATTTCCCTGGCAACCAACGTGGCCTCAGGATCTGCAATGCGCATATTGCTTCCATTCATGGCACCAGCCTCAAAGATGCTTGTTCAGGAAATCCAGGGTGCGCTGCCAGGCCAGTGCCGCATTTTCCGCACTGTATACCTCGGGCCGCATCTGGTTAAAGAATGCATGGTCGGCTTCATAACGATAAACCTCGGGCGGATTTCCCGCGGCCGTCATCGCCGCTTCGAGCGCATCCACTGCGGCCGAATTGCACCAGCCGTCGCGACTGGCAAAATGATATTGCATGGAAATGCGTATGTCCGCCGGATCGGCGACCTCCTTGGGCGGAATACCGTAATAGCAAACGCCGGCGGTCATTTCGGGGATATGCACGGCGCTGGTTATGGTGAGTGCACCACCCATGCAGAACCCCATCACGGCGACCTTGCCGCCCATGGCCCGCAAATACTGCACAGCTCCGCGTATGTCCTCGCGGGTGGCACCGGCGAAATCGAGTCCGTTCATCATGTGGCTCGCCTCATCGGTATCCTGCGCGACGCGGCCATGATAGAGGTCCGGAACCAGGGCGTTGTAACCCGCTTCGCGCACGCGGTCGGCCACGCTGCAGATTTGCGGATTGAGCCCCCACCATTCCTGAATCACCACCACGCCCGGCTTGCCCTGCCCGGCCTCGGCCAGGTAGCCGGCACAGTTGCCGCCGTCCGGGCGCTTGAATTCGATCATGCTCATGCGGCCTCCTCGATGACACTTTAATGCTGTCGGCGCAGCGACTGCAAATCGGCCATGCAGAAATGGATGAACGCCAGTCCGATATACACCGGCGTGAAGAAGTTCAGGATCGGGATGAATTGCAGCAGCCCCACCATACCCCCCAGCAGATAAAGCTTCCCGGTCGAGCGCTCGATTACCTGTGCGTACTCTGCGTCGCTGGCATGTTCCGCCAGCGCGTCATAGCGGAACAGGCGCTGGTTGAGGTAGGCGGAAAGAATAACGGGCAGCACGATGGCGATCGGGGAGAGCAGCCACAACGGCATGGTGATCAGCCACATCACGCAATAGACGACGATGGCAACCACGCTGTTCACGACGCTGCCGGCCGTCGTGCCGCCTTGCTTGCGTTCGAGCTGCGGATAATATTTTGCGGCGACATGATTGACCATCGCCGGCATGGCGAAAACCGCCGTAATGACCAGTGCCGTAACGTATACGACCGGAACCAGCAGCATGACCAGGATCATCGTAACCAGGTAGCCCGAAATGGCCGCAAGGAACCCTTGCGCCATCCATTGCTCCGCCGGTGTCGATGCAACCCATCCGGACAGACCGGCAGACCAGTTGTTCCAGAACATCCAGGACAGGCCCAGCCAGAACAGTACGGCAACCAGCATCGGCCACACTATCAGCGCCAGCATTCTCGGATGGAACAGGGATTTGAATGCGTTAACCTGGGCTGCAATGACATTATTCATGCGTCACCGTAATAAATAATAAACATGGCCCGGCAGAACCTCTGCCAAGCCATGTAAGACATCAACGAATGGTTTGCGTTCAGGCAAATTACAGCAATCCGGCTTTCTTAAGACAGGCGACCTGCTCCGGCGTCAGCATGGCAATGACGCAGCCTTCTGTTTTCTTGCGCGCCCGGTAGGCCGCACTGGCAAGCCGCTGTTGCTCCCTGCGCGGCACGCCCGAGGGCGGGCGCCCCCTGCCGCGATCGGATGCTTTGCGGCCATTCCCGGACTTGCGCGTCTGCTTCGTCACTCATGCAGCTACCATAACAAACTCAAACCATTTGTCGACATATTTCTGCCCCGCCTGATTTTCGCGTACAGCAAACTGGTCGACAAACTCCACCAGCTTCGCGATATGTTCCTGGGCGAGTGCCTTGTGGCTGTTCAATGCATCGATGACACCGCGCGCATAGGGCTCGCTGAATTTTCCACGCACGATGCGATCCTCGAAATCCTTCAATACCAGTTCAAAAACAATGGTTGGCGCCATGTTGTACATTTTTTCCTCCCCTGTCAGTCGGAATAACAGGGCCCATCATACATATTTATGTTGACGCGTCAACTTTTTTAACAAGAAAAAGCCTGCCCTCTTATTCCTTAATATTATTTAAATGTAACAAATAAGTATTTTACTGGAATATAGGGGATGGCTAGACTGCATCCTCATGTCGGAAAGAACCATATCAACCCTATCCATAAAGGAAGCAGGCTTATGTCAAAGTTAATCAGAAATGGGCAGGTCGTAAATGACGCATGGAAAATTCTTCGCCTTGCAGAAGGCGACACTCCGCATGGCGTAAAACTGCCGGTCGGCGAAGTGCTGGTTTCGCCTGCGGTCTGGAAAACACGCCGTGCCGAACTGATACATCGCGAATATGAACACGGCTGGGCGCTTGGCATATGGCTTGCTGCGGACGAAAGCCCTGCCTCCATCGAACGCGACATCGACGACTTCAGTGTAATCGCAGTGGAATTCGACAAGTTCAGCGACGGCAACAGCTATCTTGCCGCCCGCCTGCTGCGTGAACGCTATGGCTACAGCGGCGAGTTGCGCGCAATCGGCGATGTGCCGCAGGACAAGTTATCCTGGCTACATCAACTGGGTTTCGACACAATTGCCGCACCGACCTCGCGGCAATTTGCCGGCGTGCTTGCGCGCCCGCACAAATCCGGCTGGGGTGGCAACCCGGTGCTGGTGGCTGCAGCCGCCTGACGCAAAAAACGAAAGGGGGTAGATACTAACCCCCTTTCTTTCTCCCACTCGCCAGGAAACAAATCCCTGCACCCGGACTCGTGCATCAGCCGTACGATGAAGGACGCCCCTTATCCGAGTCTGACTGCTGTTGTTCCTGTTTCTGCTCATGCCCATGTTTTTTTGGTTTTTTTGCATGATCTTCCGAAGGAAACCACGGATCCACCAGCACGACGTTTTCCGCCAACTCTTCGACGGACATGTGTTTTTCTTCTTTTTCAAAGAATTCGAATTTGGGAGAAAACAACACGAAATACAGCAGAATGCCACCCACCATTACGATAGCTGCCAGTTCCCAGCCGAAGCCGACCTGCCGTTGCGCAACAAGGACAATAATGCCGTAAACCAGCACTCCAGCCACTACGGACCTGAGCACGATGCTGTACAGAAAAGTCTGTGTCCAGCGCCATGGCCATATGTGATCCGACTCCAGGGATTTCAGGCCCAGCACCAGCGCGGCGCCATAATAGACCCACTCTATCCCCCTGCTGAATATCATGTGCAGGGTGAGCTGCGACAGCGGAAGATTCCAGATGTCGCCCTCCGAAACGGAAGCGCCCAACACCAGCGCAACAATGGCAAGAATCAAGTACATAACCAAACGTCCGCCTGACTAGTGATCAACATGCCTGAGTTCGGAACATGTCGAAAGTACACACTTATCTTTATACAGGAATCTCAGGCCACCACAATACCCACAAATACTTACAATACCTTGAGCGGGCTTTGAAACAGAAAAAGCTACTGATAACGCAGTGCATCGATAGGCTTGAGCCGCGAAGCCTTGCGTGCCGGATACCAGCCGAAAAATATCCCCACCGCCGCAGCCACACCGAAGGCCAGCACAATGGACAGCACGGTGACCACCACACCCAGCCCGGTAATTTTCTGTACCACCAGCGCACCGCCCACACCGAGCAGCACCCCGATGAAACAGCCCATGATGGAAATCATCACCGCCTCCAGCAGGAATTGCAGCAGCACGTCCTGGCCGCGCGCGCCGATGGCCATGCGGATGCCGATCTCGCGCGTGCGCTCGGTCACCGATACCAGCATGATGTTCATGATGCCGATGCCGCCGACCAGCAGCGAGATCGAGGCAATCGCACCCAGCATCAGCGACAGCACCTGGGTGGTTTCAGCGGCGGTGTTGGCCATCGCGGTCAGGTTGCGGATGGAAAAATCGTCATCCTGCCCTTCGCGGATATGATGGCGCTGGTGCAATAACTCGGTCATCGCCGTTTCCGCCGCCGGCATCGCGTTGGCCGATACCGCCTGCGCCATGATGAAACGCACCGTGCCCGCGAACTGGCTGCCGAACAACTTGCGCTGCGCAGTGGTCACTGGCACCAGCACGGTATCGTCCTGGTCGCGTCCGTCCAGGCTTTGTCCCTTGGCCGCCAGCACGCCGAGCACGACGTAGGGGCTGTTCGCAATGCGGAGGGTCTTGCCTACCGGGTCCTCACCACCGAACAAATTCTGCACCACGGTCTGCCCCAGCAGTGCCACGCGCGTGGCGGAACGCACATCTGAACTGGTGAAGCTGGCACCGCTGGCAATCTGCCAGTCGCGTACCGTCAGGTAGTCCGGCGTGGTGCCATAGATGCGCGTGCTCCAGTTATTGGGGCCGTAGATCAGTTGCGCGGTGCCGGGTACGGCAGGTGCAACTGCGGCAAGCTCCGGCAGTTCCCGCAGCGCCGTGGCATCGTCCACGGTCAGCGTCGGTGCCGCCCCGCCACCCATGCGCGCACCGCCGGAAGTGGTGGAACCGGACAGGATGATGAACAGGTTGCTGCCCATCGATGCAATCGAATCCTCCACCTTGCGTTGCACACCCTGGCCGATGGCCAGCATCATGATCACCGCACCGACGCCGATCACCATGCCCAGCATGGTGAGGAAGGTGCGCATGCGGTTCGCCGCCATCGCCACCCAGGCTTCGCTGAGCATGGGCCCGATCAAGTGGTCGACTCCAGGTGGTGGGCGGCGTGTTCGACCGGTCCGTCGTACACGATGTTGCCGTCGGTCAGCCGTACCAGGCGCTGCGCATAGCCGGCAATATCCGCCTCGTGGGTGACCAGCACGATGGTGATGCCGTCGCGCTGGTTGAGTTCGGTGAACAGCGCCATAATCTCGCCGCTGGTATGGGTGTCGAGATTGCCGGTTGGTTCGTCGGCCAGGATCAGCCGCGGATGATTGACCAGCGCACGGGCAATTGCCACGCGCTGCTGCTGGCCGCCGGAAATCTGGTTCGGGCGCGACTGTGCATACTGGCCGAGGCCGACCTTGTCCAGCATCTCCCGTGCACGCATGCTGCGCTCGGCGCGCTGTATACCGCGGTAGACGAGCGGCAGTGCAACGTTGTCTTCGAGGTTGGCGCGCGGCAGCAGGTTGAAACCCTGGAATACGAAGCCGATTACCTGGTTGCGCAGATGCGCCAGTTCGTCGCTGCTCTGGCTGTTCACGTCGCGGCCGTTGAGCAGGTAATTGCCGCTGGTCGCCACGTCGAGGCAACCGAGAATATTCATGAAGGTGGACTTGCCGGAGCCGGACGGTCCCATCACGGCGACGAACTCGCCCGGCATCACACTGACGTCGAGGCCGTGTAATACCGGCACCGCGCCAGCTTCGGTGTGGTATTCCTTGTACAGCCGTTCGATGCGGACAATCGGCGTAGCCGTGCTGGACTCGGCATCGGACATCAGAACAACCTCATGCCCCGGCGTTCGCTTGCTGCCTGCGCCGCCTGACGGTCGCTGACGATGACTTTGTCACCCGGCTTCAGGTTGTTGCCCAATACCTCGGACATGCGGCTGTCGGTGATGCCGATCATCACGCGCACCGGCCTGGGCTGACCGTTTTTCAGCACATATACGGTACCGGCAGTGCCGCTGCCCTGCCCTTCATCTTTCACCGCCTCGTGTTTGCGCACGTCCTTCTGCGGAGAGGCGTCGGACGGATGAAAACGCAGCGCGGCATTCGGCACCAGCAAAGCATCCTTGCGTTGCGCGACAGCAATGTTGACGTAGGCTGTCATACCCGGCAGTAATACCTTGTCCGGATTATCGACCGAGACCACCACATCATAGGTCACCACGTTCTGCAGCGTGGTCGGATTCAGCCGCACCTGGTGCACCACGCCATGAAAAACACGGTTGGGAAAGGCATCGACGCGGAAGTCGGCGGGCTGGCCGATGCGGATACTTCCGACGTCCGCCTCCGCATAGCTCGAGTCAATCTGCATCTTGCTCAGGTCCTGGGCGATCTTGAACAGGGTCGGCGTCTGGAAGCTGGCCGCCACGGTCTGGCCGACATCGACATCGCGCGACACCACTACACCGGATACCGGGGAGCGAATCACGGTATAACTCAGGTTGGTGCGGTCGCGCGCCACTTGTGCCCTGGTCAGCGCTACCTGGGCTTCGGCTGCCTTCAGTGCCTGAATGCTGGCATCCAGATCCTGGCGGGTGACGTATTCCTTGGCATACAAATCCCGGTTGCGCGTCTCGTTGGCTTTGGCCAGTTCCAGCGAAGATTTCGCGCTGGCCAGGTTGGCTTCGCTCTGTTCAAGCTGCGCGCGGTTCAATGCCGGATTGAGTTTCAGCAGGACTTGCCCGGCCTTCACCTTGTCGTTGAAATCGGCATAGATGTTCTCCACGATGCCGGAAACCTGGCTGCCTACGCTCACCAGCACCACCGGATTGAGCGTGCCGTTGGCGGAAACGGTCTGGGTGATGGCACCGCGTTCCACCGCCGTGGTTGCGTAGCGTTCTGTAGCAGACATCTTTTTCGGCGCAACCGCCCACCAGATGCCTGCGCCGCCCACTGCCGCCAGCAGCAGGCCGATTGCGATTTTTTTGGTCAAGCCTGTATTCATGTTCCGCTCATTCCTTTGCACTGATTTGTGTCAGGTCGAGCACGCCTATGGCCTGTGCCAGGGCCAGGCGGCTCGACTGGAAATTGTACAGCGCGGTTACCCGCTGCTGGCGTGCGCTGGCCAGCGCGCTCTGTGCGTTCAGCACGTCGACAATGGACAGGTTGGCAACGCCGGCCTTGTAGCGCCCCAGCGTCATCTTCCCGGATTGCTCGGCTGAAGCCACCAGATCGTTGGCAGTGCGCAATGCCTGACTGTCCGTCAACATATTCTGGTAAGCCTTCCAGACGTCCAGTGCAACCTGGTTCGCCAGCAAATCGCGCGCTGCGACCTTGCCTTCGAGCACGGATTCCGAAGAGCGTATCTGATAAGTGTTACGGAAGCCGGTGAACAGCGGAACGCTAAGCGAAACGGAAATGCTGCCGCTGTTGGTAGTGGGCGCGCCGGTTGTATTCTGCGAACTGGTAGATGCGCTCACACTGACGCTGGGCATGTTCGCCGCACGACTCGCCTCAAGTTGTGCTTCGGCCGCCTTGATCTGCGCATCCGCCGCCGTCAGGTCGGGCCGTTTTTCGCGCGCCTGCTCGATCAGCTTGCCGATATCCTGTTCCACCACCGGGTCTGGATCGGATATTTTTACCGACGCCAGTGTGTACGGCTGGCTGGCATCGAATCCCATGATATTGGCCAACGCGCCCTGCGCACTACGTTCGGTACCCTGCGCAGTGATCAGGTTGAGCGTAGCCTGCGACAGCGCGGTCTGCGCCTGCAGTTTGTCCGTCGGGGTGGCGACGCCGGCCTGGTAACGCGCCTTGGCTGCCGCCAGGCTTTCGCGCGCCGCATCTTCCGCGGTTTGCGACGCCGCTACGCTGGCCCGCGCCGACAGCAAAGCGTAATAGGATTGCACCGCGGTCAGAAAGTTGGCCTGCAGCGTGGCATCACGCGTGGCATTGGCCGCGACCAGCAGTTGCTTGGCATTTTCCACGCTGGCCGCGCGCGCACCGAAGTCGTACAGTAAATAACTGGCAGTAAGGCTGATGCTGCGACTGTTGGAAGTGGAAGTCTGGCCCGTGGTGCGCGCCAAGTTGTGCGAGCCGCTGCCCGATACCGACAGCGTAGGCAGGTAGGACGACATGCTCACACCCAGAGTCGCCGCCTGGGTCCGCGCGCTGGCCCACAACGAACGGGTCTGCGGATTGTTGCACAGTGCCAGCTGCACCACGTCGGCCAGCATCAGCGGCTTGTTGATCCGGCTCCGGTCGCACTGGCTGGAATCCGCGGTTTGCGGGAATTCTCCCGGCTCGACATATTTTTCAGTCGACAGCATGTCGCTTGCGGCCCGTGCAGGACGGGGCAATACCGCCAGCTGGCAGACTGCCAGCGCAATCAGGAGCACAAGAGAAAACCGGAACTTTTTATTCACAATAAACCGGGAGCAATAGTTGGTCGATACGGACAAATAATAGGCGAATCGCAACACAGGGTTTGTATTTATTTGTATCCGTTAGCCGGTGCGGAGTTCCCGCCGACAGGCTAAATACTCATCCGACAGGCTGCTGTTTCCCCGCCAGATACAGCCATGTTTCCACCACCGTATCCGGGTTGAGCGAGATTGCCCCTATGCCCTGCTCCATCAGCCATTTTGCGAAGTCCGGATGGTCGGACGGTCCCTGTCCGCAGATGCCGATGTATTTGTCCAGCTTGCGGCAGGACTGGATTGCCATGCTGATCAGTGCCAGCACCGCCGGGTTGCGCTCGTCGAACGACCCCGCCACGATGCCGGAGTCGCGGTCGATGCCCAGCGTCAGCTGCGTCAGGTCGTTGGAACCGATCGAAAAGCCGTCGAACAACTCGAGGAACTGCTCGGCCAGCAGCGGGTTGGAAGGTATCTCGCACATCATGATCACGCGCAGGCCGTTCTCGCCGCGCTTCAGGCCGTTCTTCTCCAGCTCGGCGAGCACGCCGCGCGCCTCGTCCAGCGTGCGCACGAAGGGAATCATCACTTCCAGGTTGGTCAGTCCCATGTCCTCGCGCACCTTGCGCACCGCACGACATTCCAGTGCAAAGCATTCGCGGAAGCTGTCGGCGATGTAGCGCGACGCCCCACGGAAACCGATCATCGGGTTTTCCTCGGTTGGTTCGTACTCTGTACCGCCGAGCAGGCTGGAATATTCGTTCGACTTGAAATCGGAAAAACGCAGGATCACCGGCTTGGGCGCAAACGCCGCAGCCAGCATGGCAATGCCTTCGGCCATTTTCTCCACGTAGAAATCCACCGGCGAGGCATAGCCCGCGCAGCGTGCCTCGATCTGCGCCTTCAGTTCGGCTGACAGGTTCGGGTAGTCGAGTGCAGCCTTGGGATGGATACCGATCATGCGCGCAATCACGAACTCCAGCCGCGCCAGCCCCACGCCGTGATTCGGCAGGCGGCAGAATTCGAACGCCAGTTCGGGGTTGGCCACGTTCATCGAAATTTTCAGCGGCGGCTCCGGCATCTTGTCCAGCGCCAGATCGATCACCTCGGTTTCCAGCTTGCCCTGATACACCTTGCCGATATCGCCCTCGGCGCAGCAGACGGTAACCGTTTCGTCGTGCTTGAGTGTGGAGGTCGCTTCGCCGCAACCGACCACGGCCGGAATGCCCAGCTCGCGTGCCACAATCGCCGCATGGCAGGTGCGCCCGCCGCGGTTGGTAACGATGGCCGAGGCACGCTTCATCACCGGCTCCCAATCGGGGTCGGTCATGTCGGTGACCAGCACATCGCCCGGCTGCACCATGGACATCTGGCTGGCATCCGGCACCAGGCAGACGCGGCCGCCGCCGATCTTCTGGCCGATGGCGCGCCCGCTGATCAGCACATCGGATTTCTCTTTCAATCGATAGCGGCGCAGCACATCCACATTGCCGCGCGCCTGCACCGTCTCGGGTCGTGCCTGCAGGATATACAGCTTGCCGTCGGCGCCGTCCTTGCCCCACTCGATATCCATCGGACGACCGTAATGTTCCTCGATCGCGACCGCATAACGTCCAAGCTCCTGCGCATCCGCATCCGTGATGCAGAAGCGCTGCCGCTCCTCTGCGGAAGTTTCCAGGGTACGCACCGAGCGTCCGGTTTCGTTCGCCTCGCCGAATTCCATCCTGATTGCCTTGGCGCCCAGGTTGCGGCGGATCACCGCAAGTTTGCCCTGCTTCAATGCCGGTTTGTAAACGTAGAACTCGTCGGGATTCACCGAGCCCTGCACCACAGTTTCGCCCAGGCCATAGGCCGCCGTGATGAGTACCACCTGGTCGAAACCGGATTCGGTATCCAGTGTGAAAATCACACCGGAAGCGCCGATGTCGCTGCGCACCATGCGCTGGATGCCGGCCGACAGTGCCACGTCCTTGTGAGCAAAGCCCTGGTGGACGCGATAGGAGATGGCGCGGTCGTTGTAGAGCGAGGCGAATACCTGCTTCACCGCCGACAGCAGGTTGTCGGCACCCGAGATATTGAGGAAGGTCTCCTGCTGTCCGGCAAACGAGGCGTCCGGCAAATCCTCCGCCGTAGCCGAAGAACGCACCGCTACCGAAATGTCCTCGCCTTCGCGTTTCAACATTTCAGCATAGGCCTCGCGCAGTTCGATTTCCAGTTGCGGCGTCAGCGGGGCATCCAGTATCCATTGCCGCACCTTGCTGCCGGCTTCGGCCAGCGCCTTGACGTCGGCCACGTCGAGCTGGTCGATCAACTCGTGGATGCGCTGATCCAGGCCATCCTGCGCGAGGAAATCGCGGTAGGCCTCGGCTGTGGTGGCAAAGCCGCCGGGCACGCGCACGCCGAGGCTGGCCAGTTGCGAAATCATTTCGCCCAGTGAAGCGTTCTTGCCGCCCACGCTGCCCACGTCGCTCATGCGCAACGTCTCGAACCACGCGATATACTGTGCCATGTTCATCTCCGTTCAGCAGTTGCCATCAATAACGCAATGGAGATGATAGACCAGTTGAGGAGCAACAGGAACAATGAGCGAGACGCGTACCGCATTTTTCGTTTCCGACCACACCGGGCTGACCGTGGAAACCCTGGGACGCAGCCTGCTCAGCCAGTTCGACGGAATCGAATTCCAGCGCGTGACGTTGCCCTTTATCGACACCGAGGAAAAAGCCCGCGCCGCAGTGGCGCGCATCGATGCTGCCGCGCAGAACGACGGGCAACGCCCACTGGTGTTCAGCACGCTGACCCCGCCACAGATCCGTGAAATCCTGGCACAGTGCAACGGTCTGCTTCTCGATCTGTTCGACATGTTTATTGCCCCGCTTGAAGACGAGCTCGGCATGGTTTCAGCACACGCCGTCGGCCGCTCGCATGCCGCGGGCGCAGGCTACACCTCGCGCATCGATGCGGTAAATTACGCACTGGATCACGACGACGGCGGCATCCCGCGAGACCTGCAGCGTGCCGATATCGTGCTGGTGGGCGTATCGCGCTGCGGCAAGACACCGACCTCGCTCTATCTCGCGCTGCAGTTCGGTATCTACGCGGCGAACTACCCGCTGGTGGAAGAAGACTTCGCCTCGCTGGATCTGCCCGCCGTGCTCAAGCCGCTGCGCGGCAAACTGCACGGCCTGACCATCGCGCCGGAACGGCTACACCGGATACGCGACGAACGCGCACCGAACAGCCGCTATGCCTCACTGGAAAACTGTCAACGCGAGATACAGCAGGCGCAAAACATGATGGCCCGCTTCGACATACCCAGCCTGGACGTGACCACCATGTCGGTCGAGGAAATCGCCACCACCATCGTGCATGAGTGCGGCCTCAAGCGGTGAAACCGGCACCGCAGTCCTTGCGCCGCACGTTATAATTAACAACTTTTAAAAATTAAATTGCGGAGCTATCTCATGTCGTCCAGTAGCGTATCAAACAATCCGTTCAATTCCCGCCAGACCTTCAACTGCGCCAATGGCAAACAGGGCACGCTATATTCGCTGTCCGCGCTCGAGGCTGCCGGCGTCGGCAATGTCTCGCGCCTGCCGGTATCGATCCGTATCGTGCTCGAATCGGTATTGCGCAACTGCGACGGCAAGAAGGTGACCGAACAGCATGTGCGCGAACTGGCCAACTGGCAGCCGAATGTCGTGCGTACTGCGGAAATCCCGTTCATCGTCGCGCGCATCGTGCTGCAGGACTTCACCGGCGTACCGTTGCTGGTCGACCTCGCCGCGATGCGCGACGCCGCCGCAAAAATGGGCAAGGACCCGAAAGTGGTCGAACCACTGGTACCGGTCAACCTGGTGGTCGACCATTCGGTACAGGTCGACTACTACAACAGCCCGGATGCGCTGAAGCAGAACATGGCGCTGGAATTCGAGCGCAACGGCGAGCGCTATCGTTTCATGAAATGGGGCATGCAGGCATTCGACACGTTCAAGGTGGTGCCGCCCGGTATTGGTATCGTGCATCAGGTCAACCTCGAATACCTCGCGCGCGGCGTACAGCAGAAGGATGGTGTCTACTACCCCGACACCTTGGTCGGCACCGATTCCCATACCACGATGATCAACGGCATCGGCGTGGTCGGCTGGGGCGTCGGCGGTATCGAAGCCGAAGCCGGCATGCTCGGCCAGCCGGTCTACTTCCTGACGCCGGATGTGGTCGGCGTGCACCTCAAGGGCAAATTCAGGGAAGGCGTAACCGCGACTGACCTCGTGCTGACCGTGACCGAACTGCTACGCAAGCAGAAAGTGGTCGGCAAGTTCGTCGAATTCTTCGGTGAAGGCACCGCCGCACTCACCCTGCCCGACCGCGCCACCATCGCCAATATGGCGCCCGAATACGGTGCGACCATGGGCTTTTTCCCGGTCGATGACGTTACCGTGGATTACATGCGCAATACCGGACGCAGCGACGAGGAAGTCGATGCGTTCCAGTCCTACTTCAAGGCGCAGGGCCTGTACGGCATCCCGCAGGCCGGGCAGATCGACTACAGCAGCGTGGTCGAACTCGACCTTGGCAGTATCGAGCCCTCGCTGGCCGGCCCCAAACGTCCGCAGGACCGCATTGCACTGTCTGCGATGAAAGAAACTTTCAACACGCTGTTCAGCAAACCCGTGGCCGAAAACGGCTTCAACAAGCCGGCCGATGAACTCGGCAAGCGCTACGTTACCGAATTGCATGACCATCATGGCGACACCATTCAGGTTTCCGGCGGCGGGTTGCAGGAAACCGGCGATGCTCGTGGCGATGAACTCGAGATGCTGGATGACCACCCGACACCTGCGTCGCATGAGGAAAACGTCGCAGAAACTCAAACCGACATCGGGCACGGCGATGTGCTGATCGCAGCGATAACCTCGTGCACCAACACCTCCAATCCCGGCGTGCTGCTGGCCGCCGGCCTGCTGGCGAAAAAGGCCGTGGCCAAGGGGCTGCGCGTAAAGCCGCACATCAAGACTTCGCTCGCGCCCGGGTCGCGCGTGGTGACCGAGTACCTGAGCAATGCCGGCCTGTTGACACACCTTGAGCAGCTTGGCTTCCGCCTGGTCGGCTACGGCTGCACCACCTGCATCGGCAACTCCGGCCCGCTCGACTCGCGTATCGAGGAAGCCATCGTCGAACACGACCTGGTCGCCGCTGCGGTATTGTCCGGAAATCGTAACTTCGAGGCACGCGTGCACGCCAACATCAAGGCCAACTTCCTGGCCAGCCCTCCGCTGGTTGTGGCTTTCGCGATCGCCGGCCGCATCAACATCAACCTCGACAGCGAACCGCTGGGCACGGGCAGCGACGGCCAGCCGGTGTACCTCAAAGACATCTGGCCGAACAGCGCCGAAGTGCAGACCATGATGAAATACGCTACCGATCCGACGGCCTACCGCACGCTGTACAGCGACCTTACGAAAGACCTGCCACTGTGGAATGCGATCACCGCGCCAACCGGTGAGCGCTACCAGTGGGACGACTCGACCTACATCGCCTGCCCGCCTTTCTTCGAGAACTTTGGCCCGGAAACCGACGCGATTGCCGGCATCTCCGGCGCGAAAGCGCTGGCCATCCTCGGCGACTCGGTCACCACCGACCATATCAGCCCGGCCGGCAGCTTCAAGCCGACCACTCCTGCGGGTCAGTACCTGCAAGGACGCAACGTAGCAGTGAAGGATTTCAACAGCTATGGCGCACGGCGCGGCAACCACGAAGTGATGATGCGCGGCACCTTTGCCAACGTGCGCATCAGGAACCTGATGCTGCCGCCCCAGGAAGACGGCAGCCGTATCGAGGGCGGCTACACGCTGTACGATGGCGAGCAAATGCCGATCTACGATGCTGCGATGAAGTACATCGCGGACGGCACGCCGACGGTGATTTTCGCCGGCGAGGAATACGGCACGGGTTCTTCTCGCGACTGGGCTGCCAAGGGCACGCAACTGCTTGGCGTGAAAGCCGTGATCGCGAAAAGCTACGAGCGTATTCACCGCAGCAACCTGGTCGGCATGGGCGTGCTGCCACTGCAGTTCAAGGACGGCGACAACGCCTCCGCGTTGAATCTGACCGGTGACGAAACCTTCGATCTCTCCGGAATCGACGACAACCTGAAGCCGCAGCAGGATGTCACGCTGACCATTCACCGTGCCGACGGCAGCAAGCAGGATGTCGGCTTGCTGCTGCGCATCGACACGCCAATCGAAGTCGACTATTACCGCCACGGCGGCATCCTGCCCTACGTGTTGCGCGGACTGACTGCAAACTGATGACCGGGATACGCCGAAGGAGGATGCAATGAGCACCAGAAAGGAAAAAGACAGTTTCGGCTACATCGAAGTGCCGGCCGAACGTCTATGGGGCGCACAGACCCAGCGTTCGCTGGAGCATTTCCACATTTCCACCGAAAAGGTTTCTCCGGAACTGGTGATGGCGCTGGCCGAGGTCAAACGCGCCTGCGCCCTCGTCAACCGCGATCTCGGCCTGCTCGCGGCAGACAAGGCGCAGGCCATCGTGCAGGCGGCCGACGAGATACTGGCGAACAAGCATGCGCAGGAGTTCCCGCTCTCGGTCTGGCAGACCGGCTCCGGCACGCAGAGCAACATGAACATGAACGAGGTGCTCGCCAATCGCGGTTCGGAACTGCTCGGCGGCGAGCGCGGCGAAAGCCGCAAGGTCCATCCCAACGACGAGGTCAACCGCGGCCAGTCATCCAACGACATCTTTCCGACCGCGATGCATGTCGCTGCAGTTACTGCCATCGTGCAGGAGCTACTACCGGCACTGTCGGTGCTGCGCGCCACGCTCGACATGAAGGTGGGGCAATTTGCAGACATCGTCAAGATCGGGCGTACCCATCTTCAGGACGCCACACCGCTGACATTGGGGCAGGAATTCTCGGGTTACGTCGCACAACTCGATCATGCCGAATCATTGCTCATCGCCGCGCTGGCCCCACTGCATGAACTTGCCGTTGGCGGCACTGCGGTCGGTACGGGGCTCAATACGCATCCCGAATTCGGCGAGCGTGTTGCGGCCGAACTGGAAATCCGCACCGGATCACCGTTCAAGAGCGCTGCCAACAAGTTTGCCGCGTTGGCCGCCAACGATGCGCTGGTCGCCGCACACGGCGCACTCAAGACGCTGGCCACCATACTGATGAAAATCGCCAACGACGTGCGCTGGCTGGCCTCGGGTCCACGTTCGGGCCTCGGCGAAATCAGTATTCCGGAAAACGAACCCGGCAGCTCAATCATGCCGGGCAAGGTCAACCCGACACAAAGCGAAGCGCTGACCATGTTGTGCTGCCAAGTGCTCGGCAACGACGTCGCGATCAATGTTGGCGGCGCCTCCGGCAACTTCGAACTCAACGTATTCCGTCCAATGATCATTCACAACTTCCTGCAGAGCGTGCGCCTGCTGGCCGATGGCATGAACAGTTTCGAGGAACATTGCGCGCGTGGCATTGAGGCCAATTGCGGGCGCATCGCGGAACTGATGGAGCGCTCGCTGATGCTGGTTACCGCACTGACGCCGCACATCGGCTACGACAAGGCCGCCGAAATCGCCAAACATGCACACCGCGAAGGCAGCACCCTCAAGCAGGCCGCGTTGTCACTGGGCCATGTCACTGCCGAACAATTCGACCAGTGGGTACGCCCGGAGAACATGACCGGCAACAGTTAGGCACTCGCTGGCCACACCATCCTGTTGACTGGTAGCCATATGGCTTACCGGTCAGGCCGGCATCTGGTATCCCTTTTCATGCACCAGCCTGAGCAGTGCATCGACTACATCGGCATCGAACTTGGTACCACGGTTCCCACCGATTTCATCAAGTGCCTTCTCGACGCCAAGCGCGGGACGGTAGGGACGATGTGACGCCATGGATTCCATGACATCAGCCACGGCCAGGATACGGGCCTCGGCAAGAATATCCTCCCCCTTCAGCCCTTGGGGATAGCCGCTGCCGTCCATGCGTTCATGGTGCTGGCGGATGATGTCGGCAATCGGCAAAGGAAATTTCACATCCTTCAGAATTTCATGACCTCTCTCGACATGGGTCTTGACCAGCTCGTACTCCATGGCGCTCAACCTGCTTGGCTTGGTCAGTATCTCGGCGGGAATGCCGATCTTGCCGATGTCATGCACCAGCCCGATCAGTTGCAGGTCCCGGCACTTCTCTTCGGCCCAGCCCATTTCCCGCGCGATATCCGCGGCGATGATGCCGACGCGCCGTTCGTGACCAGCGGTATAAGGGTCGCGCTGCTCCACCATGTTGGACACTGCCTGCAGCGTTCCCTGCATCATCTCTTCCATCATGCTTACATATTTGGCAAGCTGGCGTTCGCTGCGTTTGCGCTCTTCGATATCCCGTGCCACCACCATCACGGCCTGACTTCCATCAAATTCGATCGGGATTGCCGTTACCTCGGCTAGGAATGATTCGCCACTCGGGCGCAGCAATTTTTCTTCCACACGATATGAGTGCTCTCCCTTACCAATGATGCGATGGATGCGCTTGTCAGCCCCCTCGCGGTCTTCCGAATGCACGAACGTCAGAATATCCCGGCCGGCAATTGCCTCGAAGTTGCTCGCTCCCAACAACTTCAGCGCAGCCGCATTGGCATAAACCGGCCTGCCCTGCTGATGAATGCCGATCGCCTCGGGAGACTCGTCCATCAAGCGCTTGAATTGCTCCTGCCCACGCTGGGCCACGATGCCGGTCCTTCTGTCATTCAGGGATTGGGCAATAAATCCGAAACCGACGAACAGGGAGAACGTAAAGGTACGCATCCAGATTTCATGGGACTCACCCGGGAAAATATTTTGTCCAAAACTGCCATGATGGAATACCGTGCTGTGCAGGGCGGCCTCTGCAACCCAGTAAGCGACTGCAAGAAACAGGCTGAATATGGCGATGTTTTTTGACTTCATAGTGCTCTCCAAAGATGGAGCAAACCAGAAAGGTATCGTCAGGACAGATACCCGTGAAAATTCCGGGGTAGATGGAATATTACTCCCGGGCTCCGCCAAGTCAATACAAAGATTGCAAGATACCACCTTGATTCAATGGTAATTAGTCTTGCCTGTGCACATGGTTTTTCGCACACTTTCCAGCGCAAACAAGCGAACGGATGTTAATGACAATCATTCCGAACGAGGGTTTCCGGCAGAAAGAATAAAGGCAGGTGCAAGGACGGCAGCACTTGTCAGAAATAGCTGGGGTGAGCCGGAGAAACGTGAAGTAGATCCGGCCCGGATCAACCGTGCGTCAGTGGCATCAGCGCGCGCTCCATCCAGCGTTTGACGCGGTTGGCATCACCGATACGCGAGAGCCGGCCCCACGAGTCGAGCAGCACGATCACCACCGGGCGATCCTTGATCGTGGCTTCCATCACCAGGCAGCGACCGGCCTCGCTGATGTAACCGGTCTTGGAAAGGCCGATATCCCAGTAATTGCTGCGCACCAGCGGATTGGTGTTGATGAAGTGCAACGGCCGGCGGCGCCCCTCTACCTCCACTTGGTGCGTGGTGGTGGTGGTGAACTGGCGGATCAGACCATAGTGCTTGGCGGCCAGCACCAGCTTCACCAGATCCTGTGCGGTGGAAACGTTGCCGCTGTTAAGCCCGGTCGGGTCGAGGAAGTGCGTATCGTCCATGCCCAGTTGGTAGGCCTTGAAGTTCATCATCGCCACGGCAGCCTTGGTGCCGCCCGGATAGGTGCGCGCCAGCGCCGCGGCAGCACGGTTTTCCGAAGCCATCAATGCCAGCTTCAGCAGTTCGCGGCGGGTCAGCGTGGTGCCGATACGAATGCGCGAGCGTGAATACTTGAGGCGGTCCTTGTCGGCGCGGGTGACGGTGATTTCCTGATCCAGCGGCAGGCGCGCATCGAGCATCACCATTGCGGTCATCAGCTTGGAAATCGATGCGATCGGCACCACGGCATCCTCATGCTTGGCGTACAGCGGACGCTTGCTCTTGACGTCGTAAACCAGGGCGAAGGAAGAGCGTAGCCTGGGTTTATAGTGCTTCTTGAGGGTGTAGCCGGGAGGCGAATTTTCCTGCACGCCGGAATTTTGCGGACCGGCTTGCACTGCCAAGGCACAGCAGCACAACAGCAGAAATACGAACGTCTTCCTCATCCCTTATCCCTATGTGACGAACTCGGGAATAAAGGATACATTAAAAATACAAAAAATCAAGGTGTAGCAGATTACATATAAGAAATTGCATTACTAGCGGTCAATTCTGGACGATAATTCGGTATTCAGGCCAGCTCGCGCTCTTCCTGCTGCTGCAAGGCCCACATCTGCGCATAAGCCCCTTGTTTTTCCAGCAATTCCCGGTGAGTGCCACGCTCGACGATGTGGCCGTGATCCATCACCAGTATCTGCTGGGCATCGACAACAGTCGACAGCCGGTGCGCGATTACAAGCGTGGTGCGGTTTTTCGCCACATGGCGCAATTCGTCCTGGATTGCCTTTTCGGATTTCGAATCCAGCGCCGAGGTCGCCTCGTCGAAAATCAGGATGGCCGGGTCCTTCAGCACCGCGCGCGCGATCGCTACGCGCTGCTTCTCGCCGCCCGACAGCTTCAGCCCGCGCTCGCCCACCATCGAATCGTAGCCCTGTGGCAGCGATTCGATGAAACTATGGATGTGCGCCGAACGCGCGGCCTGAAGTATTTCCTCACGCGTGGCATCAGGCCGGCCGTAGGCAATGTTGTAGTAGATGGTGTCGTTGAACAGCACGGTGTCCTGCGGCACGATGCCGATGGCCGCGCGCAGGCTGGCCTGGGTCACCTTGCGGATGTCCTGGCCATCGATCAGGATGCTGCCGGAATTGACGTCATAGAAACGAAACAACAACCGCGACAGCGTCGACTTGCCCGCCCCGCTCGCCCCCACCACCGCCACCGTATGCCCGGCGGGAATATCGAAGCTGACCTCGTGCAATATCGTGCGCTGCGGGTCGTAGCTGAAACCGACATTATCGAAGCGCACCCCCGCCACGTTACTGGCGTAGCCAGCCGTTTGCGGGAGGGGGTGCGATGCGGCCACTCCCGCACCCATCGGCTCCGCCGCACCGTGTCGTGGCCGCACAGAGCCATTGCCCAGTAGCAGCGGGATCGCATCCGGCGCATCGGCCACTTCGCGATTCTCATCCAGCAGGCGGAACATCTTTTCCATGTCGGCCAGCGAGTGCTTGATCTCGCGGTAGACGAAACCGAGGAAATTGAGCGGCATGTACAACTGCAGCATGTACATGTTGACCAGCACCAGATCACCCACCGTCATCGTGCCCTTGGCGACGCCGTTCGAAGCCATCAGCAGCAGCCCGGTGATGCCGATGGCGATGATGAAGCTCTGCCCGGCATTGAGCGACGCCAGCGAGGTCTGGTTGCGCACCGCCGCATTTTCCCACTGCACCAGTTGCTCGTCGTAGCGCTCGGCCTCGTAGTGCTCGTTGCCGAAATACTTCACCGTCTCGTAATTGATCAGACTGTCGATGGCGCGCGTATTGGCCTTGGAATCCATGTCGTTCATGGTGCGTCGGAACACCATGCGCCACTCGGTGACGAACAGCGTGAAACCGACATACAGCACCAGCGTAACGAAAGTGATCACGGCAAACCACGCGCTGTACTTGCTCAGCAGGATCACCGCCACCAGGCCGATCTCGAACAGCGTCGGCAGGATATTGAACAGCATGAAGTTGAGCAAAAAGCTGATGCCGCGTGTGCCGCGCTCGATGTCGCGCGACACGCCGCCGGTCTGGCGCTCCAGATGGAAGCGCATGCTCAGGTTATGCAGATGGGTGAACACTTTCAGCGCCACGCGCCGGATCGCACGCTGGGTGACTTTGGCGAACACCGCGTCGCGCAGTTCGCCGAACAGCGTGCTGAACATGCGCAGCACGCCGTAGCCGACCACCAGCATTATCGGTACCGCCAGCAGCGCATGCTTCTGGTCGAACGCATCGACGATGTGCTTGAACACCAGCGGCACCGCCACGTTGGCCAGCTTGGCGAGTATCAGCATGGTCATCGCCAGCGCCACCCTGCCCTTGAACTCCCACAGGTAGGGCAGCAAGGTGCGGATGGTTTTCAGGTCGCCGCGGACGTTGTGTTCTGAATTGGAACGATAGGGACGCATGAATGAATGACCGACTGAACGAATACCCGCATTATAGCCGCGTCCGGCCATGCATCGGCCCGCGACAAAGCCGTATCGGCGATGCGGTTACACCTGATCACGCTCGCGCGCCCTGCCGGATATCGCCGTCATCAACCGCACCAGCACGTAGCTCAAGCGCGGCTGCAGCTTGCTCCAGAAACTCTTGCGCACCCACTCCGAGTGCTGCACCGGCGTGGCACCGTGTTCCATCTCCTGCAGCAAACTGGCACGCAGGTGCGCGGCAAAACCACTGTCGCGGATCACCAGATTGGCCTCGCGCGCCAGCCACAGACTGAACGGGTCGATATTGGAAGAGCCCACGGTGGACCAGTAACTGTCGATCACCGCCACCTTGGCATGCATGAAGCTGGCCCGGTATTCGTATATCTCCAGTCCTGCATCGAGCAG
>Ga0102953_1000236_pt1 | contig 39814 bp, 28 predicted proteins | sample SalPon2A_C_D2_MG_FD_78509 | JGI IMG/M metagenome (GOLD analysis project Ga0102953, IMG submission 78509) | Soil microbial communities from South San Francisco under conditions of wetland restoration - Salt Pond MetaG R2A_C_D2_MG | ecosystem: Environmental > Terrestrial > Soil > Wetlands | place... | reverse complement strand
GCGCTTTTTTGTGATGCTCACATATCTCACTCAACCAGTAGTCAACGAGGCTGTAGATATTCATCAGCATGTCAGGTTTAATTAAATGAGAGAAGCCATGATAAGTTGCCTGTGATTCATCAGCGTCAAGGTCCAGAGCTTCTATAGGAGCAGCCTCGTCTTCTGCTTGCGCCTCCTCCAGCAGTACGAATAGTTTCTGGAAATAACTTTCCATGCACCGGCAATCAGAGTCAATCCGAGCAGTGAGTTTCATTTCTAGTAAGGCCCAACGCCCCGCTTCAGCCGCGGCCCTGCCGTAGCGGCGAAGCCGCGGAGGCCGGGACGTCGGCTGGAAGCGATGGTTGGGCATCTGCCCGCCTACTCTCGGAGCAGATCTGCGAAATCGTCGGTGCGATCAACCAGGACGACCTCAATGCCAGTTTCTGCGTGGTCTGCTTGCCACGTGGAAATGGCGCCGAGCATCTCCCTTGCACTTTTTAAGTCATCCTCAGCCGTTGGAATCGCATTGTTCTCCACAGCAGGGATGTGAATGAACGCCACGCTCTTGACCCCGATCATCGACATGCGATCCAGGCAGCGAGTTACTGCCGCATTGACAGCGTGCAAGCCACGATACGCATGCGCGTCATCAGGGTTGGAGAAAACGTATAGATAGCGAAGACGGCGGATCGATGGGCGTAACTCCCAAAGGGAGTCGCTTCCTGAGAGCCACGGTCTTTCAGGCTCTGTTCGCCGGTCCAGTGCGACAAGTTCACGGTTCGCATCCATGAACTTAAAACGCCAGGTACTAAATCGCATGTTGAAGCCACTGCGTAGCCAGAGTGCAGCGCATTCAGCATGATCCGGCGCCACGTCAGCGATATCGCCGCCAATGCTACGAATATTCATGCAGACGTCTCCCTTCAGTTACAGATGCCCAACGCTTGAAGTAACCGGCGGCTAAACCGCGTAGCGGTTTTGGCGTCCGGTTGACTGAATTGTTATAAGTCAGGCCCACCGGCCTCGTTCTCCATTGAGTCCCAGAACTCACTGTCGAGCTTTTTGATTTGGACAGTGTGCTCCACTTGCACGCCAACCCCATACTCATACAGGTATTCGGCGAGCTTTTGACCGTCGATGAGGATGAGAGTTGTGTTGCCATTCAAGCCCGCAGCGTACTGTACTGCGCCCTTTGAAAAGGAAGATGTGGTGATGAACACACCCTTGTTTGACTGCGCCACGGCGAGCGCACCGACGAAGCTCTGAATCTCTTGCCGGCCGACGCTGTTGGCTTGGGCGTAGCGCTTCGCTTGGATGTGGATACGGCCAAACCCCAGAACGTCCTCTTTGATGATTCCATCAATACCGCCATCGTTGGTGTAGGAGGTGACCAGACCGGACTGCGTGATCTCGCCGCCGTACCCCATTTGTTGCAGCAGAAGGACAACCAAGCCTTCAAACTCGCGCGGTGTCTTGGAAAGAATGGTGTCTATCAGCTCTTGGTAACGAGCCTGGCGAATTTTCTTTGCGGATTCGTACAGCTCTTCTTGTGGAGTAAGATTTTCCGCATTGAGTGCGATCTTGTCGGACTTGGCCGGCTTGTTCTCTTGTTGTTTGGCAAACTCCGCGGCAATGAATTGGTTGAGCGCTTCTGGGGTCTTGAGCTTTTCCTTGCCAAGTTCGCTGATCTCGTACACGCCTCGCTTGGGTTTGTTCAGCAGCCCAGCCATGTTCATGTAGCTCAGCGCCCAACTGATACGATCGTAGAAGATTTTCCCATTGCCCGAGTCATACTCTTCTTGGATCTCGGCATCGGACAGACCAAAGTGCTTGGCAAGCGGCTGCTCGAACTCGCGCAATTTCAACTGGCCACGCTCCGCAAGCAGCGATAACGCTGGCACACGGATTTGGTCGTGCTTGGGAATGCTCACAAACTCTCCCCTGACTTATAACGCTAACTAGACGTCGAATCGACGTCTAATCTGACTATGTGACGTATAATCATTCTCGAATCCTAGCATAGGGCTTCCATGGATGGAATCTCAGACAAGGAATACGTCAGCAACTACGTCAAGCGCCTCAAATAACAGCAAAAACGCGCCCAAATTACTAGATCAGGTCCGCACGGAAATCCGCAAGCGCCACTACAGCCTGCGGACCGAGCAGTCCTACGTTCACTGGATCAAGCGGTTCATACTATTCCACGGCAAGCGCCACCCACGCGACATGGGTGCCGCCGAGATCGAGGCGTTCCTGAGCGACCTGGCAGTACGCCAGAATGTGGCCGCCAGCACGCAGAACCTGGCGCTCTCTGCGATCCTGTTCCTGTACCGCGATGTCCTCGGGGTCGGGTTGCCTTGGTTGGAGGGCATTACCCGCGCGAAAAAGCCGCAGCGGCGTCCGGTCGTGCTCTCCCGCACCGAAGTGCAACGATTACTCGATGAATTGCCGGCCGACGTACCCGGCCTGATCGCCCGGCTGCTCTACGGAACCGGCATGCGCCTGATGGAAGGCGTGCGGTTGCGGGTCAAGGATCTCGACCTGTCCCGGGGTGAGATCCTCGTGCGCGACGGCAAGGGCGGGAAGGATCGCGTCACCGTGTTGCCGCAAACCCTGGTGGAGCCGTTGCATGCGCATCTGACGGTGCGCCGCGCTACGTATGAACGTGACAGGAAGCAGGACCGGGCCGAGGTGTGGCTGCCGCATGCGCTGGCACGCAAATACCCCAGGGCGGCCGGCGAATGGGCCTGGCAATACGTATTCGCTGCCGCCCGCCATTCGTCCGACCCGAGAACCGGCGCCGTGCGCCGGCATCACCTGAACGAACAGCAGGTGCAGCGTATGGTGAAGGCGGCAGCGAGGCGCGCCGGATTGACGAAGCCCGTATCCCCGCATGTGTTGCGGCATTCCTTCGCGACCCACGTGCTGGAAGCGGGCTACGACATCCGCACGGTGCAGGAACTGCTGGGTCACAAGCACGTCGAGACCACCATGATCTACACGCACGTGCTGAACCGCGGCGGCCGCGGCGTGAGAAGTCCGCTGGATCTGTGACCCCCCCTGCCGCTGGCGTTGTTGGGCTTCCTTTGTCAGCCCAACCTACGGCGCTTCGGCGGTGCGCCGGAGCCGGGTGCCACGGCACCTCCTGCAATCCCCCATGGCAATAACTTACAATGTAGTTATAATGTATTTATGGACGAATTGAGATTTGTCTGGGACCTGTCGAAGGCGGCGTCGAATCTGAAGAAGCACGGCGTCTCGTTCGAGGAGGCCCGGGCCGTCTTCAGCGACGAATTCGCCAGGTTGATTCCCGACCCCGACCATTCCGACGTGGAGGACCGTTTTCTGCTGCTGGGTCTAGGCTCGAAGTTGCATCTTCTTATTGTTTGTCACTGTTACCGCGACGGTGACGTCATCCGCATCATTTCGGCTCGCAAAGCAGGCAAGCCGGAACAGCAGCAATACGAGAGGTACCGTCATGCGTGAAAGTTACGATTTTTCGAAATCCAAACCCAATCCTTATGCCAAGCGGCTGAAGAAACAGCTCACTATTCGTATCGACCAGGAAACGATCACTTATTTCAAGTCGATGGCGGAGAACAAGGGCATCCCTTATCAGAGTTTGATCAATCTGTATCTACGCGATTGTGCGCAATCGCACCGTGATTTGAAACTCCAATGGACTCGTAACGGCTAGTGTAGTACGCCTTCAGCGCGCGACGCGTAGTCCGCCGGGGACGCCCGTGGGCGAGAGCAGGACCTGGAAGAGCTGGTCGCTGCGGGTACGGAAGGTGGCGGCGGAGCCCATGAGGTAGTAGCGCCACATGCGCCGGAAACGCTCGCCGTATTTGTCCTTCAGTTCCGGCCAGGCGCGTTCGACGTTTGCGTACCAGGCCATCAGCGTCGTGTCGTAGTCGGCGCCGAAGTTGTGCCAGTCCTCGATCACGAACAGGCGTTCCGCCGCGCGGCTGATCTGGCGCGGCGAGGGGATCATGCCGTTGGGGAAGATGTATTTCTCGATCCACGGATCGGTGCGCGTGAGCGAGACGTTGCCGCCGATGGTGTGCAGCAGGAACAGCCCGTCCGGCGCGGCGAGCAGGCGGCGGGCGGTACGCATGTAGGTGCGGTAGTTGCGATGGCCGACGTGCTCGAACATGCCGATCGAGACGATGCGGTCGTATTCGCCCCGGTGAACACGATAATCCTCGACGCGGATCTCTACCGGCAATCCCTCGCATAGCTTGCGGGCGTACTCGGCCTGCTCGCTGGAGACGGTGAGGCCGACTACCGACACCCCGTAGCGTTCGGCGGCATACTTCGCCATGCCGCCCCAGCCGCAGCCGATGTCGAGCAGGCGCATGCCGGGTTCGAGTCCGAGCTTGCGGCAGGCGAGGTCGAGCTTGGCCTCCTGGGCCTCGTCGAGGGTTGCCGCGTCCTTCCAGTAGCCGCAGCTGTAAATCATGCGCGCGTCGAGCATGTGCTCGAACAGGTCGTTGCCGAGGTCGTAGTGCGCCTCGCCGACACGGAAGGCGCGGCGCCCGCTTTGCAGGTTGAGGAGATGCCCGAATGCCCAGCGCAGCACCTTCTGCGGGACGGCCAGCGTGCGGTCGAGGTCGGCGCCGATGATGCGGGCCATGAGTTCGTCGAGCCGGTCGGCGTCCCACCAGCCATCCATGTAGGCTTCACCGAAACCCAGCGAACCGTGCGCGAACACGCGTGCGAACACGCGCGGATCGTGCACCCGGATGTCCCACGGCCGGTCGCCGTTAATGCGGATGTCGGCCGCGGCGAGCAGGCGCCCGGCCTTGCGCTGCAGGCGCAACGCGGTAGCCGTCGTCCGGGATGGCGTATTCCCTCCCATGCCCGCCATCTTAACCGCTGCCTTCGGCGCGCTCGCCGACCTCGACCCGGTAGTCCCGGCCTTCCCAGGTATCGCGCGCGTGCCAGCGGAAGGTCAATTCCACCGTCGAGCCGGCAGGCAGCGCCCGCGTCGGCAGGTCCACGCAGTGCAGGCCGAGCCCGGCTTCGCTCGTGTCGTCGTCGCGTACGTTCGTCCACCCGTCCACCCCCCAATGCACGGTGGCCGCTTCGGGCAGGACCATGCGCAGCGCATGGCCCCGCGGCAGGACGCGCGGGCGCACGTGCGGTGACCACAGCCGCCAGTCGATCTCCGGGCGCCGCCCCCGGTAACGCGCCCACGTCCGCGGCGGACGGTCGCTGGGCTCGCCGCGGGCCCGGCTCACGACCAGCTTGATGAACTCGGCGTGCGCCCACACCAACGGCATCGCCGAACCGCTCGGCCGCCCCGGGTAGAGGCCGTACTCGGGCATCGGGTCCGTGTCCCAGACCTGCTCGGGGATCATCCCGCCCGGCCCGGCCATGGCGGCCATGGCCTCCAGGTAGGGCAGCGGATCCTCGCCGGCGGCGAAAGCGTAGTGGCCGCGCTCGCCGGTAAGCAGTGGCCAGCCGCGCCCGTGTCCGGTGCCGTCGAAGGGCCGTCCGTCGCGATGCTCGCCGTAGCCGTCGTTGTTGTAACGGTGCCAGACCGGCCCGGCCGGCGTCTCGGTGCGCAGCAGCGCGTCCACCGCATGCAGGCTGTCCAGCACCAGAGGATCGTCGGGGCGACGCAACCCGTAGCGCACGAGCTGCAGGAAATCGGTGGCGATCTGGTCATCGGCGGTCAGGTGATTGTCGTAGGAGCGGTTCTTGATGATCAGCTCCTCGGACTTGGCGCCTTCGTCGGCCAGCACGCCGCTCGGCGCCACGCGCAGGTAGTAGCCCTTCACGCCGAGGCGCGCGGCCAGCTCGGTGCCGTTCACCGCCGTCCAGTCCTCGATGCGCGCGTTCCAGCTGTCGGCCAGCATGAGCGCGAACTCTGCCGACCCGGCATCGAGAAAGGGTGCGCCCTCGACCAGCGCGGCGATCGCGATCGCCAGGGTAAAGGCGTTGATACCGGAATCCTCTTCCCAGCGATCCTGGGCGGTCGCCGGACCGTTGGCTGCGATGAAGGCGAGCGCGCGGCGCACCATGTCGACCACGGGGATGCCGTCCAGTTCGTCGTGCGCGGCGAGCAAACCGGCGAGCACCACCGGGAAGGCGGTCTCGTCGAGCTGCACCCCTTGCCAGAACGGCTTGCCGCCCAGCCACTGGTTCTGCAGCCAGTGGCCGTCGGCCTGCTGGGTGGCGACCAGGTAGCGCAGCACATCGCGGGCGTCGGCGTAGGCACCGCAGGCCGCGAGCGCCCCGGCGCTTTCCACCAGGTCGCGCGGCCAGACCAGGTGGTAGCCGCCGCGGCTCACGCTGCTCTCGCCCCAGGGCACGGCGAGGCTCGCCACCATCGCGCCACGGAAAGTGCGGTCGCCGTGCGTCTTCAGGACCATGGCCGAGCGCTCGAAGACAGCCTTCAACCGCCCGGTCAGGTCCGGGTCGCGCATCGTCTCGCCCCACCTCGCCCAGGCATCGAGCTGGGCCTGCCAGATCGATTCGAAATTCTCGGCGAGGCCGGCCGCAGCCAACGTCGCGGCGGATTCCTTGCTCGAGCCGAGGCCCAGGGCCAGCGTCGCGCGCGACGGCAATTCGCCCATCAATGCAATTTCCCCGGGCCCCGCCTCTTCGTACTCCCAGCTCATGCGCCCGTTGCGCTCGAAGTCCAGCCAGCCGTCGCTCGCCCCGGCACAACCCGCCGAGATACGGGCGAAGGCATCGCCGGCCCCGGGGTCCGCGGCGAGCAGGGCGAGGCCGAACGGGCCCTGCTCGGCCCACAAGACCCGCCGCCCGTGGTGCAGCGTCGCGGCGCCGACATTGTTGTCGCCGTCGGCGCCCAGGCGCGTCGCGACCAGCACGTAGGGACGCAGGGCCGGATCGTCGCCCTGCAGTTCGTAATCGACGAGCAGCACGTCGCGGTCCTGGTGGGGGCACACGCGCAGGCGGAAAGTGAAGCGCTCGTGCCGGTGGACGATGCTCACCGCCGGCGTGCAATCGCTGGCGTATTCCAGCGTATAGTCCCCGAGCTTGCGCAATTCCACCCGGAAGCCCGCGTTGTCGGCGACGATGAACCCCAGGTCGCGAATCTGGGGAATGTCAATACGCGGGTAGTACACCTCGGTGACGATGCCCTGCGCCAACGTGAACCACAGGCGCGAGGAACCGAGGCTGGTGCCGACCAGATCCTTGGCGGCCGGCGCCCAGGTGGGCCGGTAGCTCTCCGCGTCGGGAGCCTTCATGGCGCTACCCTCTCCTTGTTCGCAAGCGGCGGGCGGTCAGACATTATAAGCAGCGCGTGCGGGCAACGCGATTGCCTGAAGCACGCTCCCATCATCAGTGGGCCGCGCCATCGGCAGCGGTGGTCAGCACGGCAGCGGGCAACGGTGCGAGCAGGTCTCCGACGGGCAGTTCACCGCCCGCGTAACGACGACCGGTCAATGCCTCGCGCCAGGCATGCGCGTCATCCACAACGATCCGGGTATCGCCCCAGGCCGTGGCGGACAACGCGCACTCGCCTGTGACTTCGAGTGCCGGCTGGACGCGGGCCACCGCGACCACCACCTGGTCCCGGCCCGTGCCGCGTGCAAAGGCCAGCACCTCCGTGCTGCGTTCTCCCGTGACCTCGAGCCGGCGATAGCCTCCCGAGGCAAAGGTGTCGCTCAAGCGCCGGCGCACCGCCAGCAGCCGCGACAGCACGAGGCATTTGATCCGCCCATCCGGCCAGTGACGCATCAGACGGTCCAGGCCGCTGTCGTCGCCGCCCCCGGCCACGGCCTCCAGTACCGCCGCCCTGGCGGGGTAATCGACCGGCCGGCGGTTGTCCGGATCCACCAGAGACAGGTCCCACAGTTCGGTGCCCTGATAGATGTCGGGGACACCGGGCAGCATGCACTTGAGCGCGAGCGCGGCCAGGCTGGCCAGCGCCCCGCTGCGCGCCACCGCACCCGCCAGGGGAAGGAAGTGGCGCTGGAATTCGGCGCCGGACCCGGGATCGAGCAAAGCCTTTGCGTAATCGCACACGGTCCGTTCGTAATCGGCGTCGGGCTCGAGCCAGGTCGAGCGCGCCTTGCCTTCGCGCAGCGCCTTGACCAGGTAGGCTTCCAGCCGTGCGCTCAACGATTCCCGCTCCGCCGCATCCGGTGAGCGGGCGACCGGCGGCGGCCACACGGCGAGCAGCGTCTGCCACACCAGGTACTCGTCCGCCGGGTGGAGCCCCGCCGGACGAACGGGCGCGGCCGCCGCACTCAATAACGGAACCCGCTTGCGCCATTCGCCGGCGTGGGCGGCGAGCAGGGCGAGCCGCAGGCGGGCATCCTCGCCGCGCTTGGTGTCGTGCGTCGCACTGGCCGTCAGTGCATTCGGCCAGTCGCGCACCCGGTACTCCATGAGTGCGTGGAAATCCGCATTCGCGAGCGAGGCGACGCGCGGATCGCCACCGACCTCGTTGAGAGCCAGCAGGGAGAAATCGCGGTAAAAGGCCGTGTCTTCCAGGCCCTTGGCCATGGCCGCCGCCGCCAGTTGCCAGAACCGTGCGACACCGTCGCGCAACGGCGTAGGCAGGCGGGCCGCATCGTCCAGGGGCAGCACCAGCAGGCGGGCGAGCCAGTCGCGCGCGCGGGGATCGCCCACCGCGGCCACGGCGCGTTCGATGAGTGCCTCCTGCGCGGGACGCACGGCGGGCGGTGCATCGGGATAGGCGCGGTACACCGGCAGGGCGACCACGATCTCGACAAGCGCCTCGCGCAACCGCACCGCATCCACCGGCGCCTGCGGGACGAGGGCATCGACGACGCGTTCCAGCATCGGCGCCAGCAACTCCTCGATCGCCTCGCGCTTGGCTTCCTGCAGCGTTGCATCAAACGGGCGGGCATCGGGAACGAATGCCTGCCACTGCAAGCGCATCTGTTCGGCCCCCGCGGGCGACAGGAAAAACCGCGTCACCTCATTGAGCACCTCGTATCCCGTCGTGCCGGCGACGGGCCAGGGACACAGCGCTTCGTCCGCGGCGAGGATCTTTTCCACCCACAGCGGCACACCGCCGCCGTGCACCGCAACCAGGTCATGGAGCGTCTCGAGATAGCGCCCGGGCGCCGCGAGCCCGTCCACATGATCGAGACGCAGCCCGCCCACGGCGCCGGCGGCCAGCAGGCCGCGAACACCCGCATGCAGGGCGGCAAACACGGCGGGGCGCTCCATGCGCAGCGCCGCAAGATCGGTGATGTCGAAAAACCGGCGGTAGTTGATCCTGTCGATTCCATACCGCCAGTACACGAGTTGCCAAGGCTGGCGATCCAGGAGCCGTGCCATTCGCGCCGCATCGCCCGCAAACGACCCGGCGACCCTATCGAGCGCGGCGCGGGCGCCGGCATCTTCGAGCAGTCCGGCGAGCTCGGCTTCGAGCAGGAGTCCGGCCGCCCGGCGCTCTGTAGTGGAAACCGCGGCGAGGCGGTGCAGCCGGTGCGCCAAGTGTTCCATCTTCGCCGGATCGGCCGTCTCCGGACGGTGCGCGGCCAGCCGGAGCAGCACCGCGGCAGTGGCCGGCCCGAGCGGCAACCGATGATCGAAGTAGGTGACAAGGAAGCGGCCCGAGGATTCACACTGCAGGCGGATTTCACCACGCGACAGCACGGTCTCCAGCGGGGCGCCGAGCACGGGCACCACGAGCCGCCCGTCGGCCGCCGACCAGTCGACGTCGAAGCTCGCGTCATGCACCGAGGCATGCCCCCATTCCAGCAGATCCATCCACCAGGCATTGGCGGCATGCGCGCCCATGTGGTTGGGCACGAAATCCACGATCATCCTCAGGCCGGCCTGCGTCGCCGCCGCCCGCAATTCTTCAAAGCCCGGCTCCCCGCCGCGCTCCGCATCCAGGCGCTGCGGGTCGGTCATGTCGTAACCGTGCGTACTGCCCGGCACGGCACGCATCACTGGCGAAAGATAGAGATGACTCACACCGAGGCGTGCCAGGTAGGGCACCTGTTCGGCCGCTTCGCGGAAACCGAAACCGGGTTCGAGCTGCAGGCGATAGGTCGCGGCCAGGGCGGGACGCTGGCGCGGAGCCGGTGCGCCGCGCTCGGCCTGCACGGCACGCACGACCTCGACGAAGCGCGGATCACTCACCCATTCGGGCCACGGCGCAAACCGGCGCCGGCGCCAGTTGGGTTCCTCGTCCATCGTGCCCGGTACGTTGACGGGCTCGACGATACCGAGCGCGTCCTCGGGCTGGATCGACACCAGCCGGCTTGGCGTGCGCGCCAACCAGCGATAGGCGGCAGCCGCCGGCGGCTCCGCGTCCGCGGCGGGCAATCCGGCACGCTGGAAATTCTCCCGCAATGCCGCGCGCTCGATCGGGCGCTCGGCCAGGGCCGTCTCTCGCGCCTCGGTCGATGGCCACAGGTCGAGCCGGTCCATGCGGGACAGGTCCTCGCCCTGCCACCACCCGGCCAACGGGACGACATCGTGGGTGCCGACCATGGCGAGCGCATCGCCCGGATACTGCTCCGGCGCCCGGGGCTGGCCTGTCTCGGAATGCTCGAAATACAGCAACCGCAGGGAAAGAATGCCGCGCTCCGCCAGGCGTTCGCGCAAGCCTTCCGGCACCGTCCCCAGATCCTCGCCGATCACCATGCACTGCGTCCGGCGGCTTTCGAGCGTAATCACGGCCAACATCAAATCGAGCGGATAACGCAGGTACGCCCCGTCCACCGCGTGCGCACCCGACGGGATCACGAACAACCGGTTGAGCCCGAGGACGTGATCGATGCGCAGCACCCCGGCATGGCGCATGTTGGTGCGCACCAGTTCGATGAAGGGCGCCAGCCCCTGCTCCACCAGGCGGCGGGGATGAAACGGCGGGAATCCCCAGTTCTGCCCGCGCGGATTGAGCGGATCGGGCGGCGCGCCCACCGACAGCGCGGTGGCGAACTCGCCGCGCGCCGCCCACACTTCGGCACCGGCCGGATCGGCCCCGAGCGCCAGGTCATGGTAGAGCCCCAGGCTCAATCCGGCCTCGCGCCCGCGACGGACAGCGCCGGCAAGCTGCGCATCGGCCTGCCACTGCAGCCACAGATGAAAGCGATAGGCCGCATCGTGTTCCGTTATATAGCGTTCGCAGGGTGCGGCCTGTGCCTCGCGCAGGGCAGGTGGCCAGTGACCCGGGTCGGAACCGTGTTCCGCGGCGACGGTTTCGAACCGCGCCCAGGCCTTGACCCCCGGTGCAGCCTGCTGCGCAAAACGCTCGAACCCCGGGTCGCCGCCCGCATTGCGGAAATTCGCGTAAGCCTCGCGCGCGATGGCGAGCTTGATCCCCGCCGCCGCCGGATAATCGACCAGCGCCTGGGCATTGAGGGCCCGGATGCGCGCGGCGAAGGCCGGGGCATCGAGGCGTTCGCGCATGGCGCCGGTAACACCCGGCAAGCGGCGCACGTCGAGGTAGAGCGGGTTGATCGCCAGGCGTGAACTCGGGGAATAGGGGCTGCGGTGGGCGGGGGCCGCGAGGAACAGCGCATGGAGCGGATTGATGCCCAGGGTGGCCGCACCCATCGCGCCCGCGGCTTCGCCCAGGCCGGCAAGATCGGTGAAATCCCCGATGCCGATGCTCTCCCCGCCGATCTGCTCGTAGAGCTGGAGCGAAATGCCGTAGCCCCGTGTCGGCGCGCCCGGCAGCCAGGCCTTGGCAGGGGCGCGCACCAGCCGGGCCTCGGCCACCTGTTTGCCGTTGACGATCCGCAGCCGGTAGTACCCGGGTTCGAGCGGCGGCAGTTCGAGCACCAGGCCCTCGCTGCAGGATGCAAGATCGGCAGCGGCACGCGATCCGCTCGCCTCCCGGCCCTCGCCATCGAGCGTCCACTCGATCGATCCACCGGCCACGGCATCGGCATTGAGCACCAGATGCGGCGGTGCCGGTTCGAAACTGGCGACGGCCGGCGGCACGAGCAGCGCTGCCTTGTCCCGTGCCAGAGCATCAAGCGCCGTCTCCACTGCGCCTCCGCCGGTCTCGTAGCCCAGCCCTTCGAGCAACGCACGCAGGCTGGGAGGCGGAACCTGCCGGTGCGTGCCGTCTATCTCGACGTAACTCGTCGCCAATCCGACGGCCTCGGCAAGCGCCTCGAGCCCGGAACCCATTTCAGAACACCCCGGGAACCGCATGGCCGCGGCCACGCGGTATCTGGGACTGGATTCTACGCACCGAGCGTCACCCTGATCGAGTCGGGCGGCAACGTCCCGTCGCCCTCCGCCGCGTGCATGTAAACGCGGCGTCCACGCGGCGCTTGCGTGCGGGCCGGTACGTCGCCCGGGTTCGCCTCGATGCACCAGCGCGTCCCGCCGGCCAGCGGCCACTCCACGGCAAACGCCGCCTCCCCGAGCACACGCCACGTGCCGCTCCCGATGTCGCCGAGCCGCGGCACCAGCTCGCGCCGGCGGCAGGCGATCAACCCGGAAACGAAGTCCAGCCATCCGGCGTGCACCGGCTCTCCCGCCTCGCCCCAGTCGAGCCGTGACCGGCAAAAGGTATCGCGCGCCAGCGGATCGGGGATGTCGGGACGAACCGTCTCTTCATTGAACGCGGCGAAACGGTTGAACTCCCGGCGCCGGCCGGTCCGTACCGCGTCGCCCAACTCGCCGTGATAGTCGCAAAAATACAGGAAGGGCGTGCTCGCCGCCCATTCCTCGCCCATGAAGACGAGCGGCACGGCGGGGCAGAGGAAAAGCAGGGCATACAGCACGCGCAGGCGCCCGGCCGGGGCCAGGTGCGTGATCCGTTCGCCGAACGCCCGGTTGCCGACCTGGTCGTGGTTCTGCAGGAAATTCACGAACGCGGCCGGCCACACCGCGGCACTCGGTTCGCCACGCACACGGCCGTCGCGGAACACGGAACGCCCGCCCTGGTAGGCGAATCCTTCGGCGAGCGCGCGGGCAAGATGACGGATCGCGGTGTCCGCATAATCGGCGTAATAGCCGTCGCTTTCGCTGGTAACGAAAGCATGCGCGGCATGATGGAAATCGTCGTTCCACTGCGCGCTGTAGCGGTCCGGGGGCAGCGTGCGCGGCAGCCAATGCGTCTCGTTGCGGTCATTCTCGAGTATCAGGTGAACCTCGCGGTCGGGCGTGGCCTCGCGGACGCGCACGGCCAGCTCGTCCAGAAAGCCGCTGCCGCCGGGTGCCTCCTCGATGGCGTGGACCGCGTCGAGGCGCAGACCGTCCAGGTGATACTCCTCGAGCCAATAGAGCGCGTTGTCGATGAAAAACCGGCGCAGCACCGGGTTATCGAAGGCGAGCGCCGCACCCCAGGGCGTGTGGCGCTCGGGATGAAAGAAATCGGGCGCGTAGCGGGCAAGGTAATTGCCGCTCGGGCCGAAGTGGTTGTACACCACGTCGAGCAACACCATGAACCCGCGCTCATGGCAGGTGTCCACGAGTTTTTTCAATGCCTCCGGACGGCCGTAAACACTGTCCGGAGCATAGGGCAGCACGCCATCGTAGCCCCAGTTGCGCATGCCCTCGAAATCGGCGACCGGCATGAGCTCGATCGCGCTGACCCCCAACCGTTCGAGATGATCGAGATGACGTTCGACGCCCGCGTAATCGCCGCTTGCGCCGAAACAGCCCACATGCAATTCGTAGACCACGGCCTCGGACCACGGACGGCCCCGCCAGTCATCGTCGTGCCATTCATAGGCGCACGGGTCGACGACCTCGCTCGGCCCGGACACATCGTGCGGCTGGAAGCGGCTCGCCGGATCGGGCACCCGCTCGCCGGGCGCTATTTCGTAGCGGTAGAGCGCGCCGGCGCCGAGACCCTCGGCACGCACCTCGAAGAAACCGCCGCCCGCGGGCGCCATGGGCATGCACCGCCCGTCATCAAACCTCACCGCGGCACGTTCCAGGGCCGGCGCATACAGCCTGAACCGCACTCCGCCGGGGAGGATGTCGGCACCACAGTCGAGACGTCGCCGGCGGCGGCTCACGCGGCGCGTTCATCCGTTCGGGGAAGCCGTTCGAGCACCGCGACCGACCGGGCCTGGAGCTCGAGCGTGACTTCATCGAGGTCTTCGTGGCGCCATGCCGGATCGCGCGCCGTATCCAGAACCAGGCGCCATCCGCTGCCCGCGGGACGCTCGGGCAGGCGGAAGCGGACAGGGGCGGTCCCGGCGTGGAGAACTACCAGCAGGCAGGCATCGTGAACCGTCCTGCCATGTACGTCGCGCCCCACCGCGGCACGCCCGTTGAGAAGCAGCCCGACCGTAGCGCATTCGGGGCGATGCCATTGCTCGTGGGTAAATTCCTCGCCGTGGAGATCGAACCAGAGCACATCCTCGACGCCTTCCTCGTCGCGTTCGGTCGCATGCAGGTAGCGCGGCGCGCGCAGGATCGGGTGCTCGCGCCGGAAGGCGATGAGTCCGGCGATAAAATCGGTGTCCGCCTGCGCCTGCTCATCGAGCCGGCCCCAGTCGAGCCACGAGAGTTCGTTGTCCTGGCACCAGGCGTTGTTGTTGCCGAGCTGGCTGCGCCCGAATTCGTCGCCGGCCAGCAGCATGGGCGTTCCCTGCGACAGCAGCAGCGTCGCCAGCATGTTGCGGCGCTGGCGCCGGCGCAAGGCATTGATGTCGGAATCCTCGGTGGGGCCTTCGACCCCGTAATTGGCGCTGTAATTCTCGTCGGACCCGTCGCGGTTGTCTTCGCCGTTGCCCGCATTGTGCTTGTGGTTGTAGCTCACCAGGTCGGCAAGGGTAAATCCGTCGTGGCAGGTCACGAAGTTGATGCTGGCCCACGGTCGCCGGCCGCTCGGCTCGAACAGGTCCGAGGAACCCAGCAAGCGGCCTCCGAGTTCGGCGAGCATGCCCTCGTCGCCGCGCCAGAACCGGCGCAGGGCATCCCGGTAGCGGTCGTTCCACTCGGCGAACGGCGCCCCGAACTGGCCCAGGCGATAGCCGCCGTGGCCCACGTCCCAGGGTTCCACGATCAACTTGGTGCGCGCCAGCTGCGGGTCCTGGCGGAGCGCGTCGAGGAAGGCGGCGCCGGCATCGAAACCATCGCCCCGGCGCGCAAGCGTGGTGGCGAGGTCGAAGCGGAAGCCGTCGATACGGTACTCCCCGGCCCACAGCCGCAGGCTGTCCATCACCAACTGGCCGACGCGCAGGTGCGAGAAGTCCAGGGTGTTGCCGGTGCCGGTCACGTCGTCGTAGTAGCGGGGGTCGTCGGCATTCAGCCGGTAGTAGCTGGCGTTGTCGATCCCGCGGAAACAGAGCGTCGGCCCGAGTTCGCTGCCTTCCCCGGTATGGTTGTAGACGACATCGAGGATCACCTCGATGCCGGCCGCGTGCAGGCGATCGACCATGCGCCGGAATTCCCGCGGGCCGCCCCGGGGAATGAACCGCGGATCGGGCGCGAAGAATCCCGTCGTCGAATAGCCCCAATAATTACTCAAACCACGTTCGACAAGCCAGCGCGAGCTGAGCGCCGCCTGCACCGGCAGGAGCTCGACGGCCGTCACGCCCAGGCGCAGCAGGTGCTCGATGACCGCATCTTCCGCCAAACCGGCTGCCGTGCCGCGCAGGGTCTCCGGCACCTGCGGATGCGCCATCGTGTAGCCCTTGAGATGAAGCTCGCAAATGACGCTTTCCGGCCAGGGCCGAGCGGGATTGCCCACGCCCGACCAGGTGTAGGCGGGGTCCACGACGATGCACTTGGGAACCGAGTGCGCACTATCCCGCCGGTCGAAGGACAAATCCTGACGCGGGGACCCCACGCGGTAGCCGAAGTTGGCATCCGACCAGCGGACCTGGCCCGTGTGTGCGCGCGCGTAAGGATCCAGCAGCAATTTGTGGTGGTTGAAGCGATGGCCGTGACGCGGGTCGTACGGCCCGTAAACGCGGTAGCCGTAGCGCAGGCCCGGGCGCGCATCCGGCAGGTACCCGTGCCAGATATCGCCGGTGCGTTCCTCGAGATGGATGCGTGCGATTTCACGCCGGCCGCGTTCATCGAACAGGCAGAGTTCCACCTTTTCGCCGTTGGCCGAAAACAGTGCGAAGTTCACCCCGTGCCCGTCCCAGGTCGCACCGAGGGGATGGGGATGCCCGGGTGCCAGCCGCCAGTGGTGCCGCCGCGTCGTCGTCATGACCGCTCCTCGTGGACCAGGAACAGGGTCGACAGCGGCGGCAGCGTGAGCGAGACGGACTGGTCCTGTCCATGGCAGGCACGGGACTCGGTGTCGACGCCCCCCGCATTACCGAGATTGCTGCCCCCGTACACGGCGGCATCGGTGTTCATGAGCTCACGCCAGTGCCCGCTGCGCGGTACGCCGATGCGGTAGTCGTGGCGCGGCACGGGCGTGAAGTTGGAGACGACGAGTACCGGCGGATCGTCCTCCCGTCCACGACGCAGGAAAGCGAATACGCTCTGTTCGGCATCGTCGGCGACGATCCATTCGAATCCCGCGGGCTCGCAGTCGAGACGGTGCAGTGCGGGCCAGTCGGCATATGAGCGGTTGAGGTCCCGGACCAGGTTCTGCACGCCACGGTGGGACAACTCGTCGAGCAGGTGCCAGTCCAGGCTCGCATCGTGGTTCCATTCGCGGCGTTGCGCGAACTCCCCGCCCATGAACAGCAGTTTCTTTCCCGGGTGCCCCCACATGAAACCGAAATAGGCACGCAGGTTGGCAAAGCGCTGCCAGTCGTCGCCCGGCATCTTGCCGATCAGCGACCCCTTGCCATGCACCACTTCGTCGTGGGACAGAGGCAGGATGAAATTCTCGCTGAAGGCGTAGTGCAGCGCGAAAGTGATGCGCCCGTGGTTCCAGCGCCGGTAGACGGGATCCTCGCGCATGTACTCGAGCGTGTCGTGCATCCAGCCCATGTTCCACTTGTATCCGAAGCCCAGGCCGCCGGCATGGATCGGGCGCGATACGCCCGGCCACGCCGTCGACTCCTCCGCCGCCGTGGTCGCCCCCGGCACTTCGGAAAAGACGAGTTCATTCATGCGCTTGATGAAGTCGATTGCCTCCAGGTTCTCGCGCCCGCCGTAACGGTTGGGCAGCCATTCCCCGGCCTTGCGGCTGTAGTCGAGGTAGAGCATCGAGGCGACTGCATCCACGCGCAGGGCGTCGAGATGATACTGCTTGAGCCAGAACAGGGCGTTGCCGATCAGGAAATTCGCCACCTCGCGCCGGCCGAAGTTGTAAATCAGCGTGTTCCAGTCGGGATGGAAGCCCAGGCGCGGATCGCCGTGCTCGTAGAGATGCGTGCCGTCGAACAGTCCGAGGCCGTGGGCGTCGGCGGGAAAATGCGCCGGCACCCAGTCGGCGATCACGCCCAGTCCGGCGCCATGTGCCCGCTCCACGAAACGCGCGAACCCGTCGGGCGTGCCGAACCGGCTGGTGGGCGCGTACAGTCCGAGCGGCTGGTAGCCCCACGAACCGTCGAAGGGATGTTCGCTCACCGGCAACAGCTCGATATGCGTGAAGCCCATGTCCTTCGCGTAGGCAACGAGCTGATCGCCCAGCTCGTCGTAATTCAACACGCTGTTGCCCGCTTCCGGCTTGCGCCGCCACGAGCCGAGATGGACCTCGTAGATGGACACCGGCGCCCGGTAGGAATCCATTGCGTTGCGGCGCTCGAGCCATGGCGCGTCGTCGATTCTTATACTGTCGAGATCGAACACGCGCGACGCGGTATGCGGCGGATGCTCGGCCGCGAGCGCCACCGGATCGGCCTTCTGCGGCAGCAGCTCACCATGCGGTCCGCGGATTTCATATTTGTACAGCGCCCCTTCGTGCACCTGGGGCACGAACAGTTCCCACACGCCGCAGGCGTGGCGCAAACGCATCGGCAAACGCCGCCCGTCCCAACCGTTGAAGTCGCCGACGACGGAGACGCGGCGGGCATTCGGCGCCCACACGGCGAAGGCGGTCCCGGTCACGCCGTCCATCGTGCGCGCGTGCGCGCCAAGCGCCCGCCAGGTTTCGCGGTGCGTCCCCTCGGCAAGAAGATGGACATCCATGTCGCCAAGTACGAACCCGAAGCGATAGGCATCGTCGAAAACCGAATTGCCGTCGGGCCAGGCGACTTTTATGCGGTAGTTTTTCCGGTTGCGCGGTAGCTCGGCGGCAAAGAAACCGGGCCAGCGTTCCTCGGCTTCCGACAGGGTTCGTCCGGCGCGATCGAGCAGCGTCACCGCCTCCGCCCCGGGCTGGAAGACACGAACCTGCAGCCGGCCTCCCGCGGCGTGTGGACCGAGCACTGCAAAGGGATCGGCACAATCGCCGATGGCGAGCGCGGCGGCGGCACGGGCCAGCACGTCGTCGTTCATGTCGCACCCTCGGCATCCAGCAGCTCGAGCACGCCGGCGAGCGGAAGTTCGAGCCAGTGGGTTCGGTTGGCCGCTTCGTAATACACCTCGTAAAGCGCCTTCTCCAGCATGAACAGGTTGAGCAGGCGATCGAGCCTGCCGCGTTCGGCCGGGACACCGGGGATGTCGCCGGCGGCCGCCATGTAGCCATCCAGATAGGCCCGGGCGCTCGCCCGCCGCCATTCGCGTGCCGCGGCGGGGAGTGCTTCGGGCGCGAGACCCAGACGGCGCTCGACATCGTGCGCCGCCGTCAGCGCGGCGTAATCAAAGGACCGGAGCATGCCCGCGACGTCCTTCAATGGGGAACGCCGTGCCCGCCGCGCGGCCAGCGAACGTTCCGGTTCGCCCTCGAAATCGAGGATATACCAGTCGTTCTCGTGCAGCAGGACCTGGCCGAGATGCAGGTCGCCGTGGACGCGGATCTTTTTGGTGCCGGCAAGCAGCGCTTCCAGTTCACCGAAGCGGGCGATCACGTCCTGCTGGCGGGCCAGCAGCGCCGCCGCCTGTTCGGCCGTTGCTTGCGGCAACCGGCGCCGGACCCGGCGCAGGGCACCGAAGGCGCGCCGGGCCTGGGCCTCGGCTTCGTTGCGCCAGGTCCGCGCATCGCGGGCCGCCAGCGGGCGCGGCGCAAAGGCACGGTCGGCGGCATCACCAGAGAGCGCCCGGTGCAATTCGGCCGTACGCCGGCCGAGACGGCCGATCAGACCCTGGTAGGCGGTATGGAAGGCATCGTCTTCCTCATCCTGTTCGACGAGCGCGATCTTTTCCAGCGCTCGACCCAGGTAATCCAGCGTGTAGGTCCAGCCATCGCCCTGGTTGTGAAGATAGCGATAGGCGGCGGCCAGCGCCGTGGGCTTGCCCGTGTCGTCGATCCATTCCAGCGCGCCGAGCAACGGGGCCGTGTTCTCGTAACCCGCCCGGGTCAGGAAGCGCAGCATCTCCAGCTCGGGGCTTACCCCGGCGCTCAGGCGGCGGTAGATCTTGAGCACGACATTGTCGCCGTGGCGAGCCGAGGAATTGCTTTGCTCCACGCCCAGCGTACGCAGCGGCTGCGGCGCGCAGTCCCCGGCCTCGAGCGCCGGCGTGCGCGAAAAGCGCAACCGTCCGCCGCCGCCCTCGAGCACGCTTTCCTCAGCCATCGCTCCGAGCAGGCTGCAGGCGAATTCCGGCATGACGCCCGCATCAACGAGTGTCCTGAGCTGCGCGCCGCGGCGCACGCGCGCCAGCGTGTAGGGCATCAGATCCGCGCCGCCCGCGCCATCGTCGGAATCGAGTCCGAGCGGCAGAAAGTAGCGCTGCGTGCCGTCGTCTTCCGCGACGTCCACGGTGGCCAGCCAGAACGCACCGGCCGTGTCCCGGAGCTCGCCGAGCGAGCCCACCCGCAGCTGGCCGATATCCTCGCTTTTGCCCGCGAACCAGCGCTGGGCGCCCAGCCAGGCAGGCAGCACCTCGCGCTCGAGCGTCCTGAGCGTTCCCCCGTCCGCCAGCTCGCCCAACCCGTGGCGGACGACGAGCGTCACGAACTCGGGCGCGAACTCGTGGACCGGCGCATGCCAGGCCGGGGCTTCGTCGGGCCGGGCCAGCAGGAACCAGAACCAGCCGTAGCCGGACAGCGTGAGCGGGTAGTCGCGTTCCCCGATCGGCGGAAACGGGTTGCGCCCGAAGAGTTCTATCGGAATTCGGCCGCGGAATTCCGCGAGCTCAAGTTCCACCGCCTGCGCCGAGCGGCCCAGGTTGAACACGCACAGGATCGCGGCGTCCCCGTATTCGCGCAGGTAGGCCAGCACGTGGCGGTTGCGCGGGAACAGGAACCGCTGGCTGCCGCGCCCGAAGGCGGGCTGGCCGTTGCGCACGGTGATCACGCGCCGCGTCCAGTTGAGCAGACTCGCCGGGGTCTTCTGCTGGGCCTCGACATTCACCGCTTCGTAGCCGTACTGCGCGTTCATCACCGTGGGCAGGTACAGCGCGGCCGGATCGGCACGCGAGAACCCGGCATTGCGATCCGGCGACCATTGCATGGGCGTGCGTACGCCGTCGCGGTCACCGAGGAAGACGTTGTCGCCCATGCCTATCTCGTCACCGTAGTACAGCACCGGGGTGCCCGGCATGGAAAACAACAACGTGTTCATCAGCTCGATGCGGCTGCGGTCGTTGTCCATCAGCGGGGCGAGGCGGCGGCGGATGCCGAGGTTGATGCGTGCACGCCGGTCCGCCGCATAGTGCTCCCACAGGTAATCGCGCTCGCGGTCGGTCACCATCTCCAACGTCAACTCGTCATGGTTGCGCAGAAAGATCGCCCATTGACAGTTGTCGGGGATCTCCGGCGTCTGGCGCATGATGTCGGTTACCGGATGGCGGTCCTCCTGCGCGATCGCCATGTACATGCGCGGCATGAGGGGGAAATGGAATGCCATGTGGCACTCGTCTCCAACGCCGAAATAGGCACTCACGTCCTCCGGCCACTGGTTGGCTTCGGCAAGCAGCATGCGACCGGGATAGTGCCGGTCCACCTCGGCGCGGATGCGCTTGAGCACCGCGTGGGTTTCGGGCAGGTTCTCGTTATTCGTGCCCTCGCGCTCGACCAGGTAGGGCACCGCATCGAGGCGCATGCCGTCCACGCCCATTTCCATCCAGTAATGCAGCACCTTGACGATTTCATCGAACACGCGCGGGTTGTCGAAGTTGAGGTCGGGCTGATGTGAATAGAAACGGTGCCAGTAATAGGCCTTGGCCACCGGATCCCAGGTCCAGTTCGAGCGCTCGGTGTCGAGAAATATGATGCGCGTGCCCGGGTACTTGTGGTCGCTGTCGCTCCACACGTAAAAGTCGCGGGCGGCCGAGCCCGGCCTGGCCTGGCGGGCACGCTGGAACCAGGGATGCTGGTCTGAGGTGTGGTTCACCACCAGTTCGGTGATGACACGGATATCGCGTGCATGGCAGGCGCGCACGAAGCGCCGGAAGTCGCCGAGCGTGCCGTAGCGCGGATGCACCTTGCGGTAATCGGCGATGTCGTAGCCGTCGTCGCGCAGCGGCGAGGGATAGAACGGCAGCAGCCAGATCGCGGTCACTCCGAGTTCGGCGATATAGTCCAGCTTCCTCGCCAAACCGCCAAAGTCGCCGATGCCGTCGTCGTTGGCGTCGAAAAACGCCTTGACGTGAGTCTGGTAGATGACCGCGTCCTTGTACCAGTCGGGCGTCGTTGCGCTGTCCGTCATCCTCTCAACTCCGGTCCACGCGCAGGATCATGACCGGGCGCGCTGGCTCGAGGCGCACATGCCGGTGCCGGCCCTGCCATTGCCAGGTCCCGCCTCCGAACAAGTCCTCCACCGTAAGCGCCGTGTCCTCGTGCGCATCCATCCTCTCCAGCGGCAATTCGATATCCGCCTCCTGCGCCTGGTGCGGGTCGAGGCTGACGATCACCCATATCAGGTTGTGCCGCGTCTGGCGCGAGTAAAAGAGGACCCGGTCGTTGTCGGCACGATGAAAGCGCAGATTGGCGAGCTCGTCGAATGCCGGGTTCTCGTGGCGGATCCGGTTGAGCGCGGCGATCTCGGCCCGGATGTTGCCGGCCGCGCCGAAGTCGCGCTGCTTCAGTTCGTACTTCTCCGAATCCAGGTACTCCTCTCGTTCGCTGCCGTCCGCGTCAAGCAACGGCTCGGCCTCGCACAATTCGTAGCCCGAATACAGACCCCAGGACGGCGCCAGCGTCGCCGCCAGCGCGGCACGGATCACGAACCCGGCGCGTCCGCTGTGGTGCAGGTGGTGGGGGTTGATGTCGGGCGTGTTGGGCCAGAAGTTCGGGCGTAAATACTGGGGCGTGTCGCCGCTCGTGAGCTCGCCCAGGTACCCGGCGAGTTCGGCCTTGGTCTCGCGCCAGGTGAAATAGGTGTAGGACTGGGAAAAGCCGAGCTTGGCGAGGCGATGCATCAGCTTCGGCCGGGTGAAGGCCTCGGCCAGGAAGATCGCATCCGGGTAGCGTTCACGCACGGCGGCCAGCGCCCATTCCCAGAAACCGAGGGCCTTGGTGTGCGGGTTGTCCACGCGGAAAATGCGCACCCCCTGCCCGCACCAGTACAGCAGCACGCCGAGCAGTTCGCGCCACAGGGCTTCGGCATCCTCGCAGAAGAAATCGACATTGACGATGTCCTGGTACTTTTTCGGCGGATTCTCCGCGTAACGGATGCTGCCATCGGCACGCCAGCGGAACCATTCCGGGTGTTCCTTCACCCAGGGGTGATCGGGCGAGCACTGGATCGCGAAATCCATCGCGACTTCCAGCCCGACGCGGCGCGCCGCGGCCAGCAGGCGATGAAAGTCCTCGAGCGTACCCAGTTGCGGGTGAATCGCCGTATGGCCCCCGTCATCCGAGCCGATCGCCCACGGGCTGCCCGGATCATCGGGACCGGCCTCGAGCGCATTGTTGCGGCCCTTGCGGTAACTGGCGCCGATCGGGTGGATCGGCGGCAGGTAGACCACGTCGAAACCGAGCCCGGCGATGTAGGGCAGGTGGGCGACAAGGTCGTCGAACGTGCCGTGACGGCCGGGTGCGCCGAGCGAGCGCGGGAAACATTCGTACCAGGCCCCGGCGCGGGCGCGGCCGCGCTCGACCAGCACGCCGAACTCGGGGGAGGCGGAAAACCCCGCGCGTGGCAGGGCCGATTCGATCAGTTCGGCGGTGGTCTGCGCCAGCAGGAGATCGGCGCGGGCGTCGATATCCTCTTCATGTTCGCCGAGCAGTCTCCCGACTTCCTCGAGCCGTGCCCGGGTACGCGCCCCGGCGGCGGCCGTGGCTTCGGTGAGCAGCGCCTCGCCACCGCCCAGTTCGAGCGCGAGCGATTGCCCCGCATCGCGACGCTTGAGGGTGTCCTGGCGCCACTCCCCGTAGCGGCCGCGCCAGGCGAGCACCTGGAAGCGCCAGTGCCCGATGGATTCCGGCATGAATCGGCCATGCCAACGATCGTTGTCGAAAAATCCAAAGGCCGTCTCCTGCCAGGCGTCCTCGCCGGGGGCACGGTAACGCAGCACGGCAACGGGACGGGCATGACCCTCGACGATCAGGTCCGCCTCCACCTCGACTGCTTCGCCCAGCACGCGCTTGACCGGAAAACGCCCGGCATCGAGTTGCGGCGCAACGTTTTCGATGGCGATCGAAGGCGCCAGGCTTGCGGGCGGCGTGACGGTTGTCTTCCGCAGCCCGGTCGACGCCGCGCCCAATTCGAACCAGCGAATGTCTCCGGGTTCGAGCGCCACTTCGCTGTTCGCCTCGAGCCGCTGGGGCGTGCGTCCCGGCGTCAGCTCGCGGGCTTCCGCGGTGCGGGCATCGAGGCGTGCAAACAACGGCCCGGCGACCGCCTCCGCATGCCGGGCGGGGTCCGGATTGAGCATGATCAATGCCGCCGCCGTATCGCCCGCCCCGGATTCCATCGCAAGCACCACCGCCCGTGCGCCGGGCGCGCTCAGGCGCACGATCCGGGCGGGCTGGTTGAGGGCCGGCGTATCCCGCTTCAAGGCATTGATGACGGCAATGTCGGCGCCGATATCGAAGTGCGGAGACGGCGTCTTCGTCTTGCCGGTATTTACGACCCCCGCCGCGTAACCCATGGGCAGGACCACGCCCCAGGCTGCGGTCGCGGCGAAAGCGTAGCGGAAACGGGCCCGGCGCGGGGTTGCTTCGACGGCGGTGGAATCGGTCGCTTCGAAGGTGGCGCCGAACTCCCCGGGGAAGGCGATCGTCGGCGCGAGACGGCGCAGGCGCGACTCCTGCTCGATGAACCACGAGGCATGGAAGTCCCACCAACAGGCGCTGGAGAAAAACGCATCGAAGTCCACCGCGGCCAGCGCCTCGCTCGACTCGATGGGCGCCCCGAGCGTGTCGGCCCAGAAGCGTACCCCGGGGCGCGTGCGACGCACATCCGAGAGCACGCCCCGCCAGGCCCGGGCGGACAGGCGGTGCGCGGCGCGGCAGATCAGGGCGTCGAATCCGTACTCCAGCCAAGTGCCGGCAATACCGCTCCAGTAGGTCTCGAGCGAGTCGGTCGCGGGACCGTCGAAATCGCAGGCGGCCAGAGTGGCGGCCTGGTCGGGGTCGCCCATGCCGCCGGGGATGGCCGGCGAACCGTCGGGGCCCATGACGAACCATTCGGGCCGTTTGTCGACGAGCTCGCCGGTGCGCGCCACGAAGGCCGGCGTGAAATCCATGGCGAGCTTCATGCCGGCCGCATGGGCGGCGTCCACAAAATCCCCGAGCGCGGCCACCGCCTTGCCGGCGGGAGCGAGTCCGTGCGCCAATTCGCCGGGCACGGTTACGGCACAGGGATGGGCCTCGGCGTCACGCGCCTGCAGCCCGTCAAGCCACAACCAGTCGCACTCCAGTGCCTGCGCGCGTTCCAGCCATTCACCCCAGCTCTTGATCGGGCCGGCACGCCGTGTACACAAGTGAAAGACCCGTGGCCCCGGAAACGCATTGTCACGCGCATTCATCATTCCACTATAACGAATCAGGCGCATAACAACAGCGCATACCGCACCGACGCAAAAATCGCCAACACCCCGGGAAATTACAAACTGCGGGGCGGCTCCTAATCAGGCCAGCGGCAAATCGAAGGCAACCTCGGTTCCAGCGCCGGGACGGCTCGACAGCGTCAAGCGCGACCCATGCAGGACCGCCACTTCGCTCGCGATCGAAAGCCCCAGGCCGGAACCCGAACCGGCGGCGCGGCTACGCTCCGCACGATAGAAGCGCTGGGTGACCAGCGCCAGTTCGTGCTCGGCGATCCCGTAACCGGTATCGGCCACCGCGATGCGCACGCGCGCGCCCGCGAGCGAGAGGCGCAACTCGACGTGCCCGCCGCGCGGCGTGTTGGCGAGGGCGTTGTCGATCAGGTTGGCCAGGGCGCGTTCCACCAGACCGACATCGGCACGCACCGCCCCCAGCCCCGGATCGTAATCGGCGCCCAGCATGATGCCTTTCGCTTCCGCTTCCGGCTTGAACTTCACGATGAGGTCCTGCGCCAGTTCCGCCGGCGGGAACGGTTCGTAGTTCGGCGACAATTGCCGTGCATCCAGCCGCGACAACAGCGACAGCTGGCCGACGAGGCGTTCGAGTTGCACCGTGTTGTTGAGAATGGCTTCCAGACATTCGCGCCGGTCCTCCGCGGACAACTCGCGACGGTCCAGTCGCTCGGTGTAGCCGCGCAGCGAGGTCAGTGGCGTGCGCAGGTCGTGGGTGACATTGGCGACCAGTTCGCGGCGGGTCGCGTCGGTCCGCTCCAGGGCCTCGACCTGGGCCTGGATGGTGGTGGCCATTTCATCGAAGGCGCGCCCGAGCTGGCCGATTTCATCGCGTGCCGCATCGCCTACGCGTTCGCCGTGCGCACCGCCCTTGAAGCGGCGCACCGTGGCGGTCAGGTGACGGAAACGACGGGTCAGCAGGGCGAACAGCAACAGGCCGATAACCGCCGCGAATACCACCGCTATCCCCAACGTCAGGACGCCGGCGCGCAGGAAGTAGCCGCGCTGGATCATGCTCGCTTCGGAGGCATAGGGCATGCCGTGCAGGATCACGTAGAGATAACCTTGCGCATAACGGCCGTCGCGGGACGGCCCGAGCGCGACACGGGCGACCGAAAATATCTTGCGGGCCGCCGGGTCGCTCGGATCGTCGCCGCGAATCGGCAACGGCCGCTCGCCGGACAGGAAAGCCTGGAGCGGGGCCAGCCCCACCTGGTGGCGGGCCAGCGGTTTCTTTCCCATCAGGTAGGCCACCAGATCGCCGTGTGCATCGAGTACGTAGAGTTCGAGCGAGGGATTGATGGTGCGCAGGCGGCGAGCGGCAGCGGCCACCTCGGGCGTGTGCATCCCCTGTTTCAGGGCCGGGCCCAGCTCGCGGGCCAGGTTGGCGGCCAGATCGTGCTGCAGGCGCTGTTGCAACTCCTCGGCAAAGCGTTGCGAATTGTTGGTCGTGATCCACACGCTCAGCCCGCCGAACACGAGCAGCAGCAACAGGTAGACCACCGCAATTCGGCCATACAGGCTGGCCCATACGCTTTTCAGTTTCACTCGGGCGCGTGTTCCTCCGCTTCCGCCATCCGGTAGCCGACCCCCCACACGGTCTGGATCAGGCGCGGCTTGTCGGCATCGCTCTCGATCTTGTTGCGCAGGCGATTGATGTGGGTATTGACGGTGTGATCATACCCCTCGAACTCCGCACCCCATACCGCATCGAGCAGTTCGCCGCGGCTGAAGGCGCGCCCGGGATGACGGCAGAACAGCAGCAGCAGATCGAATTCCTTGGCGGTCAGCTCGACCGCGCGGCCGTGTACGCCGGCCTTGCGCTTGTCCGGATACATTATGAGCGGTCCGCACGTGACCGGCGCCTCGGGCTGAGCCTGTTCCGGGCCGCGGGCACTGCGCCGCAACAGGGCCTGGACGCGAGCGATCAGTTCGGCGCCATGGAACGGCTTGGTGAGGTAGTCGTCGGCACCGACCTCCAGCCCGAGCACCACGTCGCGCTTGTCGGCCCGTGCGGTCAACATCAGGATCGGCGTCAGCCGGCGGTCGGCACGAATCCGTCGGCAGACGTCGAGGCCATCCATTCCCGGCAACATGAGGTCGAGGATCAGCAGGTCGAAGGCGCGCGCGCCGAAGCGATCGAGTCCGGCGCGTCCGTCGGCAACCCACTCCACCTCGAAACCCGTCTCCCGAAGCTGGGTCGATACCAGCCGGGCGATCTGCGAATCGTCCTCGATCAGCAGGATCGCCGGGCTGGTCACGGGCAAGTCCGGGCTGCGCCGCTCAACCGCCGTTGCGAGGCGGTTGATAGGTACCGAAGGTAAAGGAGTACAGACGCACCCCCGCCGGCACCTGGAAGCGGATCGTGTGCCGGCCGTAGGGCGCCCGGTTGGCGATCGGCCAGTACAGTCGCGGCTCGGTGACATTCATCCAGGTCTTGCCGTCGGCCACCGTGATGTCGGTGCCGCGGAACGCCGGCGGCACCGGCTTGCCGTCGAGGGTGACCTCGACCTTCTTTGCCCCGCCCGCGGTATCGAGCACGACATACGGCGCCTGCGCCAGGTAATTCAGTCCGATCATGCCCGAGCCGACGCTTTCGTCGTAGTCGGTGGCACCCTTCCAGCGGCCGCCGAGGTAGATGCGGTCCTCGTCGAGTTTTTGCGGCATCGTGTAATCCGTGGACATGCCGGCCCTCGGCTGCTGGTCGTTGCCCAGCGGTCGGCGCAGGAAACCGGGCCCGGCATAGAGTTCGGGCGTCTGGCTCCGGTCGGAAGCGGGAATCAGGTCGAGCCGGGGATCGAGCGGGCGGTCCGGGGGCAGGTCGGTGTGACCGGCCTTGATGAGCTGCTTGCGGATCACGCTTTCCTCGTATTCGTAATCGCCCTCGCCGAACTTGTGATACACGATCCTGCCCTGCGGGTCGATCAGGTATTTGCCGGGCCAGAAGTGGTTGCCGAAATTGCCCCAGATCTTCATGTCGGCATCCATCAGGATGGGGTAGGTCAGGCCCTCGCGACGCACGCCGATCAGCACGTTCTTCGGCACCCCCTCGATCTGGAACTCCGGGCTTGCCACGCCGATGATCACCAGGCCATGGTTCTTGTAGCGCTGCCAGTACACCTCGTCGAAGGGGTTGGCACGGATGCAGTTGATGCAAGTATAGGTCCAGAAATCGATCAGGATGACATTGCCTTCCTTCTCCAGCTGCTTCAGATCCAGCGGCCTGGAGTTGATCCAGCCGCCCTCGGCGGGCACCTGCTCGATGCTGTCCACCGTGCGCTCGCGGTTGGAGAAAACCCGCTGCATCATGCCCTGCTTCTTTTCCGCTTGCGCCGAACTCTGCCCGGCGTCCGCGGGCAACAGGCTCTGCGGTGCGGGCGTACTGCCGGTAATCGGCATCAGGACATAGCGCACCACCGGCACCTGGGTATAGGCCACGGCACCGGCGGCCACCAGCACGGCGACGGCCACCGCGGTAATGATTCCCATGCGTTTCATTTCACACCTCGTGTTTCATCATGACTGTTGCCGGGCTCCAGCCACGGGGGCGATACCCAGAATATGCCGACTCGTCGTTCCCTGCACGAAAGTCGTCGAAGACACTGCCAGCATAGAGCGGCCGCCACGGGGATTCATCACGAAAGGATCACCGATCCGGACTGGACCGTCCGCCCCTGTTACGGCGGCGACAGCCACTCCAGGCCGGCGGCGGATTCCGTCGACTCGAAATCGAGCAGGCGCAGGTAAAAGGCCAGCTCGGCGTCAAGCACGCGGGCGATGGCAGCGGGGGAACGGAAGCCGTGACGTTCGCCGGGGAAGGTCTCCAGCACCACGGGCACGCCGTTATCCGCGAGGGCGTGGGCCATGTGCTCGCTCTGCGCCGGTGGCACGACCGGATCGTCGAGGCCCTGGAAAAAAATCACCGGGCGACGGATGTCCCCGGCCCAGTTGAGCGGCGAACGCGATGCATAGGTGGCACGTGCCCCGGGCCAGGGTCCCACGAGTTTTTCACCGTAGTGGGCCTCGAAGCGCAGGGTGCTTGCCGTCAGGGCGGCAAGGTCGGCGACGCCGTAACGGCTGGCGCCGGCCGCATACGGACTGTCCCCGCGCAAGGCGCCGAACACGGTCAGTCCACCGGCGCTCCCGCCCGCGATGACCAGGTGTTGGGGCGTCGTCAGGCCGCGTCCCACCAGGACGCGGCCCAGTGCCCGGGCATCCGCCACGTCGGCCACGCCCCACTGCCCGTAGAGCGCTTCTCGGTAGGCCCGGCCATAGCCGGTGGAGCCCCGGTAATTGAGCTCGACCACGCCGATGCCGCGGCTGGTCCAGTACAGGGTCTTGGGTTCCAGGGCGCTCGAGGCCGCCGAGGTCGGCCCGCCATGGCAGCGCACGCGTATCGGCACCGGGCCGTTCGCACGATGGTCGGGGTGCGCCGGGGGGACATAGAGCGCGTGCGCCCGGCCACCGCCCTCCGTGTCGAAACTCAATGTCTCGGGCGGGGCAATGAAGCCGGGATCGAGTGCCAGGTCGAGGCTGCCCGCCACGGCCCGGAAGCCGGTTTCCCCCCGTCGCCGCACGAAGACCGTCATCGGCACGCCCGCGCCGCCGCCAATGACCACGGCGCCGGCCTTGCCGCCATGCAGACCGGTGATCTCGCTCAGCTCCGGCAACCGCGGTGCCCACTCGCCGCCATCCGCGCGCCCCTCCAGGCACCGCCACAGGCCGTGCGCGGCTTCCGCCAGCAACACCCCGCCCGCCGCGGTGAAAGCATACAAACGCTGCGCGAACACGAAGGCGGGGCGGGCGCACTCCGCCGATGCCCGGCGCACGGGGGCGAGCCCCGAATCCGTGACTCGGTGCAGGTTCCAGAAGCCGTGTCCGCGATCCGACGCCACGTGCAGGTCGCCCGCCGGCGACCATTCGGGCTGAGCCAGTGATTCACCCGCCCCCCCGGCCACGTGGCGCACGGCACCGAGCGTGCCGTCCGGCGTGAGATCGGCCTGCATGAGGCGGGTGGCATCCCACGGCATGTCGGGTTCGGACCATTCGATCCAGGCCAGCCCGTGTCCGTCCGGCGCGGGCCGGGGTGCGGCGTAGAAATCGGCGCCGTACGCGAGCCAGTCGAGCCGGCCGTCGCGGCGAATCACAACGATTCCCTGGCGGGCGTTGGCGCCGTCCTGCTCGGCAACGGCATACACGCAATCGCGGCCGGCATCCCAGGCCAGATCCGCGAAGGCGAGGCCGGCGTCCCGGGCCAGGCGCTCGACGCCGCCGCCCTCGACCCGGCAGACCGCCTGGTCCGAATCATTGACGAACCACACCGCCGCATCCGCCACCGCATAGGCACCGCCGCCGTACTCGTTGACCCGGCTGCGTATGCTGAACGAGTCGGGGATCAGCGAGCGGGGCGCACCGCGTCCGTCGAAACGCATCACCGTGACCCGGCCGCCTTCGGCGGGCAGGCTCTGCAGCCAGTAAAAGGCATCGCGCCCCGCCCACGGCTCGGCGAGCAGACAGGCCCCGCCCGCCACCTGCCGCGACGTCAATGGCGAGGGCCACAACCGGTAATTCACGGCGTCCGCTCGAATTCGAAACGCACCGTATCGAGTTCACGGCCGGCGGCCGCGAATCCACGCTCGATCACCTGCACCCCCCGCGCGGCGTCGTAGATCACCACGGTACTGGCGCGCGTGCCGTATTCACGACCGTGCACGAACAGGGCGCTCAAAGCCGTACCCTGCAACGGACGCGGGTCCGCAAGCCAATCCAGCCACTCTTCCGGCTCGGGCTCCGCGGCCGAGCGCGCCCACGATTCCAGCCGCTCCCGCAGCGTCTCGACCTTGGGGATCGACTCGTCGAGCGCGGCATTGGCCATGGCATGGGTGCCCGATTCCAAGGGTTTCGCGGGCTCGCGATTGGAGGCGAACCCCAGTTGCCCGCCATCGAACAGCAGCAGGTTGAAACCGGCGTAGCCGCCGGCCTGGTTGTCCAACCGGTCCAATGCTCGCGAGGTGTCGTGGTCCCCGCGCAGGAACCCCACCGGCAATTCGCCGCGCGATGCGGCACCCGGCGGCTTTTCGCCGCTGCGGTTGGTGAGCGCACCCAACCGCCCCCGTCGATCCACCCCCAGCCAGGTGCCGCCCGCCTCGAGATCGCGTCCCGCCAGCAGGGGCGGCTCTCCGGGCCACCAGTGCGCGGGTTCGCTGGGACGTGCGTGGAATTCATCCCGATTGGCGAGCACTACCAGCGGGTAGCCGGGATGCCGGAGCCAGGACCAGGCGATGAGGCACATGGAACGCTTCGCTTGCGGCGGGGTCAGAGGCCAGTGTACTTGTTTCACCCTTTGGGATTAGGCAATAATCCCTGATAATAGGTTCGAAAACTTTATGGAAACCGCCATGTCACGTTTGCTCAAGTTCGCCGCATTCGGCTGCCTCATGCTGGCCGCTCCCGTCTTCGCCGCGGGCACCCCGCCGGGTATTGCCACCAAGATCGACCACCCGGTGCCCGCCAGCCTGCTGACCTCGCTCACCCAGGCCAGCAATTCCGGACTGGGGCTCGCCCCCGGCGCCGGCACCCCGCTGTATCTGAAGCCGGTCGACGGCCCCCGCGTCGCCCAGGGCGACAAGGTGGGCATCCTCTATGTCGGCGCCGATTTCTGCCCCTACTGCGCGGGCCAGCGCTGGGCCCTGGTGCTTTCGCTGCTGCGCTTCGGCTCGTTCAGCGGACTCGAGTACATGGCCTCCTCGGCGACCGACGTGTACTCCAATACGCCCACCTTTTCCTTCCTGCATGCCACGTACGACAGCAAGTACGTAACGTTCCAGGCGGTGGAGATGTCGGACCGCGAAGGAAAGAAACTTCAACACATGGACAAGGCGCAGAATGATATCTTCAACACCTATAACGCACCGCCCTACATGCCGCATTTTGGCGGCTTCCCCTTCGTCTACGTCGGTGGCCAGTACATCGCGACGCGGCCGCTGGTTACACCTGACATGCTCGGCGGCATGGATTGGGACCAGATCGCCAAGGCTTTCAATACGCCCTCGAGCGATCTCTACCAGGCCGCAATGCCCCAGGTGAATGCGGTCACCGCCGCCATCTGCCGCCTCGACGGCGGCAACCCCGACAAGGTGTGCTCGGCCCCCGGCGTGACCGCCGCGAATGCCGCCCTGTTCCGCATGGGCTCTCAGTCCAGTCATTGAAACGCGAAACCGGCCGGCTCCCTACGGGCAGGTGCGCCGAAGTACGATAAAATAAGCGGTTTACGTCTTCCGCAAGGCTCGAGTGCACGACTATTTCGCCTTCGCCGCCCATAACTGGCCCCTAGTGGTGGCCCTGGCCATCGTGGGCGTGCTGATCATGGCCGACGAACTGCACCGGCGGGTGCGGGGCGCGGCCGAGCTGGAGCCGTCCATGGCCGTGTCGCTGATCAACCGCGGCGCGACCGTGATCGACTGCCGCAAGTCGGAAGACCACGCCGCGGGCCACATCACCGGCTCCCGCCATATTCCTCTCGCCGAGTTGGCGCAGAGAAGCCCGGAACTCAAGCGCAAGAAGAACAAGCCGATTCTTGCGGTTACCGGCAACCCCCGCGAGTCGACGCAGGCGGTCAACACGCTGCGCAAGGCCGGGTTCGAGTCGGTATTCGTCATCAAGGGCGGGATCGCTGCATGGGTCAAACAGCATTTGCCGCTGGAGAAATAGGGGCACCTCCCAAACTAATCCGGCCTCACCGATCAGTTCACTGCAATTCAGGAGTCAAACGACATGGCCGATGCCAACAGCACCGAATCCGTAGCCGGCCCGGGACAGGGCCAGTTCTCGCTCGAACACATCTATCTAAAGGACTGCTCCTTCGAGTCGCCGCTCGCACCCGGTATCTTCATGGAGCAATTCAGTCCGCCCGAGGCCGCCATCGGCATCCAGACCGAGGTCAACGCCCTGGAATCGCGGCCCGAGGCACGTGAAGTCGTGCTCTCCGTCACGATGGAAGCGAAGATCGAGGATCGCAGCCTGTTCATCTGCGAGGTGCACATGGCAGCGCTGATCAGCCTGGCCGGCAACTCCGAATCCGAAATGGGCCGCATCGTCGGCGCGCGCGTTCCCGAAGTGCTGTTCCCCTACGTGCGCCAGACCATCTCCGACCTGGTGGTGCGCGGCGGTTTCCTGCCGGTGATGCTGCAGCCGATCGATTTCGACGCGGTCTACGAACAGCACGCCAACACCTCGGGCATTACTCTCAACAGCTAGGATCCGGATCGGGCATCCTGCTTTAACATGAAAGGATAGCTGGGCGCGGAGTCCGAGTGAGCAGCAAAACAACCATCCTGGGGGCCGGTGCCTGGGGCAGCGCGCTGGCTATTCACCTGGCCCGCCGGGGCGGCACCGTCACCCTGTGGGGACATCGTCCGGAGCACGTGGAACGGCTCGCCGAGGCGCGCGAAAACGTGCGCTACCTGCCCGGCGTGAAACTGCCCGACACCCTGCGCCTCGAATCCGATCTGGCCGCTGCGCTGGACGGCGCCGGGTATGTCCTGGTCGCTGTGCCCAGCAAGGCCTTCGTGCACACCATCGAGGCCCTGGCGCCGCTCACCGGAGCCCCCGTGTTCTGGGCCACCAAGGGACTCGATGCCGAAAACGGGCGCCCGCTCCACGAACACGTGGCGCGCCTGCTCGGCACCCGGCGCGGCATCGGCGTGCTCTCCGGTCCCAGTTTCGCGCACGAAGTTGCCGCCGGCCTGCCGACGGCCGTCACGGTGGCAGCGAGCGACATGGCACTTGCACGACGTTTTGCGACGCGGGTGCATAGCGCCACCTTCCGTGCCTACGTGAGCACCGACCTGGTCGGAGTGGAACTGGGCGGAGCCGCCAAGAATGTGATCGCCATTGCCGCCGGCATCGGCGACGGCATGGGCCTGGGCGCCAACGCCCGCGCCGGGCTCATCACCCGCGGACTGGCGGAACTGCGGCGGTTGGGCAAGGCGCTCGGCGCCCGCCCGCAGACCCTCATCGGCCTCTCCGGCCTGGGCGACCTGGTGCTCACCGCGACCGATAACCAGTCGCGCAACCGCCGCTTCGGCATTGCGCTCGGCGAGGGTACGCCGATCGAGGAAGCGCGCGAGGCCATCGGCGGAGCCGTCGAAGGCATTCCGGCCGCCAGGGCGATCGTGCGCCTGGCGGAAGACGTCGGTGTCGAACTGCCGATCTGCGCCCAGGTCCGGGCCGTGCTAGATGGCGCGCAGTCGCCGCGCGCCGCGGTCGAGACGTTGATGACACGGGCCATGACCTCCGAGCACTAGCCCCCCATCCTGCGGACGAGGATTTAACCGCCGGGATCGCAGAGAAGAGACGGAAGAGTATCGATTTTCATCTCTGCGTACTCTGCGATAAAAATTCAGGCCTCCCAAAAGAAAAGGCCACCCGGAGGTGGCCTTCCCAAGCGGTTGTGAAGCCTCGCTCAGCGGCGGCGGAATCCGCCCCCGCGCGGTCCGCCCTCGGGGCGGGGACGCGCTTCGTTCACAATCAGGTTACGACCGTTCAAATCCTTGCCATTCATGGCCTCGATCGCTGCCTTCGCTTCCTCGTCGTTCGCCATTTCGACGAATCCGAATCCGCGCGAACGACCGGTATCACGATCCTGGATGACATTGGCCGATGCCACTTCGCCAAAGGCGGAGAAGGCACCACTGAGTTCTTCCCCGTTCATCGAATAGGGGAGATTTCCGACATATAACTTCATCTTGGTCTACGACCTCACAGAAAATACCGTCAGACAGAAAACACCGACAGAGCGACCGACGGCACGAGATCGCAGAGTGGCAGACGTATCATACCCCGCCGGACGGCTCAACTCAATTGCAGCCATCCCGGTCGGCCCCGCCCGCCCGGGCGCTTGCAACGCCGGCAGGATAGCGGCAACATAAGCACACGCCCCCCCACCATGGGAAACCCGCCATGAGTACTCCCCCGAAAACAGCCGTACACCGCGAATGGAGGACCCAGGGTGGTTGGGTCATGGGCCTCGTCGTCATCGCCATCGGCGTACTGTTCCTGCTCAATAATTTCGGCTTGCGCCTGACCTTTCTTGAATACCACAACTGGTGGGCGATACTGATCCTGCTCTTCTCCATCGGCCCGCTGAGCCTGGCCTACCGGCACTACCGGGCGATCGAACGGTTCGACGCCAACGTGGCCTATTACCTGACATCGGCCGCCGCCATCATCACGATCGGCTTCATTTTCCTGCTCAACCTGCAATGGAACCGCTGGTGGCCGCTGTTCGTCATCTACGGTGGGCTATGGATGCTGGTCCGCCGGACCTATCGCACGCGGAAGCCGGCTTCGAACGCTACCAACCACTCCGCCTCCGAATAGGCCTCGGCCCGGCGCCTACCCGGTATCCGGCAAACCGGTGAGCCGCGCACTCTCCTGCCACAGGCGTTCGCCCAGCGCCTCGTCCCGGGCCAGTTCCGAGGGCGCCCTGGGACGATTCTTCTCGAAGTAGCACCCACTGATTCCGGCGACTTCGGGACTGGCCGCCAGATAGGTGATCCTTGCCGCGCCCTCGACGGGGCTGCTCATGAATAACGGTTTGATGATCGCAAAAACGGGTTGAGTCCAGGCCGGCGCACCATCCCAGATGTGGGTGGCTACAACGCCTGGATGCACGGCATTGGCGGTCACGCCCGTCCCCTCCAGGTCCCGCGCCAACCGGCGCGTGAACGACACGTTGGCCAACTTGGATCGCGCATACGCCTTCATGATCGTGTAGCCACGCTCGAAACCGAGATCGTCGAAATCGAGCGTGCCGCGGTAATGCTCCGTGGAGGCCACGTTGACGATGCGCGCCGGCGCACTCGCCACCAGCCGGTCGAGCAGCAGGCGGGTCAACAGGAAATAGCCGAGATGGTTGACGGCGAACGTTGCCTCGATACCGTCTTCGGTCAGCGTCCGCCGTGCAAAAACGGTACCTGCATTGTTGATCAGTACATCCAGCCGGGGACAGCGCTCGCGCACCTTCCCGGCGAGCGCCCGGATCGCGGCCTGGGAGGAAAAATCGCAGAGCAGGGACTCCACGGCTTCCGACCCCGAGCGTTGCTTTACCTGCGCCAGCACGGCCGCCGTCTTGTCCGGATTGCGCCCGACGATGACCGTGCGCGCTCCCGTGCCGGCCATGGCCACGGCAGCTTCCAACCCGATGCCGCTGGTCGCGCCCGTAATCAATACCGTCTTGCCGTTCAGGTCGGGCATCGTGTTCCGGTCCATGCTCGTCCCTCGAAACCGTTGCTTGCAGGTTAGCCGCAACGAACGCGACGCGCAAACGAAACCGGATCAGCGCTGCGTGGTTTTCCTCCGCCGCGAGGCCGGCTTGCGTGCACCCCGGTGCGCCCGTCCCGCGCCTTGCGGAGCCTGGCGGGATCCGCGCGGCGTATGCCGGTGAGGCGCGTTGCCCCCCCCGGGGCTGCCATCGCTCGCGCCCTTGCCGGGCTCGTAACCGGGCAGTATCTCGCTGGCCAGGCGGGTGCCGAGCAGTCGTTCGATATCGGCCAGGTACTTCTTCTCCTCGCCGCATACCAGGGACACGGCTTCGCCTTCGTTGCCGGCCCGGCCCGTGCGCCCGATCCGGTGTACGTAGTCCTCGGGCACGTTCGGCAATTCGTAGTTCACCACGTGCGGCAGCTGGTCGATATCCAGCCCGCGTGCGGCGATGTCGGTCGCCACCAGTACCCGGGTGCGACCGGACTTGAAATCGGCAAGTGCCCGGGTGCGCGCGCCCTGGCTCTTGTTGCCGTGAATGGCCGCCGTCGTCAGGCCGTCCCTTTCCAGATGCCGGGCGAGGCGGTCGGCACCGTGCTTGGTGCGGGTAAAAACGAGGACCTGGGGCCAGTTGCGCGAACCGATCAGCCAGGACAACAGCTCGCGCTTGCGATGCTTGTCCACCGGGTGGACGCGTTGGGAGACCAACTCGACCGCGGTATTGCTGTGTGCCATCTCGATCAATTCCGGCTCGCACAGGAATTCCTCGGCAAGGCGCTTGATTTCAGCCGAGAAGGTGGCGGAGAACAACAGGCTCTGGCGCCGGCGCGGCACGGTCTTGAGAATGCGGCGAACGTCGCGCACGAACCCCATGTCGAGCATGCGGTCGGCTTCGTCGAGCACCAGCACTTCGACGTGCGAGAGGTCCACGGTGCCCTGGTCAAGGTGATCGAGCAGGCGCCCGGGCGTCGCCACCAGAATGTCCACGCCGCGGCCGAGCCTCTGTATCTGGGGGTGGATACCCACGCCGCCGAATATGGCGCAGGTGCGCAGCGGCACATGCTTGCCGTAATCGCGGAAACTCTGTTCGACCTGGGCGGCCAGCTCGCGCGTCGGCGTGAGCACCAGGCAACGGACACGACGCGGCCCCCGAACGGATTGCTCGCTCAGGTTATGCAGGATGGGCAGGGCAAAACCGGCGGTCTTGCCGGTGCCGGTCTGAGCGCCGGCCATGAGATCCCGCCCGGCAAGCACTGCCGGAATGGCGGCCTGTTGCACGGGCGTGGCGCGAGTGTAACCCTGTTCGCCCACGGCGCGCAGGATCGCGGCCGAGAGGCCGAGACTTTCGAAAGACATTCAATTCTCCTGGGTGGCGGCCCAGAAGACGATGCACTGGAGCGCCGGTGATGTAACGCTCTTCAGTGGAGAGCCGTCGGTCGGATGATGGAAGCGATGAGCCGATCGGGCTCGGCGCGACAGGAACGGCTCCCGAGGAGCCCGCAAGTTGCGCAGTTTAACAGAAGCGGGGGGATTGCGGTTCCCCGGCGTTCAGTCTCCGGCCAGCACGCAGGCAAAGATCAACGGTGCCACGATGGTGGCATCGGATTCGATAATGAACCGGGGCGTGTCGGTGCCCAGCTTGCCCCAGGTGATCTTTTCGTTGGGCACGGCGCCCGAATAGGAACCGTAACTCGTGGTCGAATCCGAGATCTGGCAGAAATAGGCCCACAGCGGGGTGTCGCGTTCCATGTCCTGCTGCAGCATCGGCACCACGCAGATCGGGAAATCGCCGGCAATGCCGCCGCCGATCTGGAAAAATCCGATCGGGTGCCGCGCCGAGCGCTCTCCGTACCAGTCGGCAAGACTCATCATGTACTCGATACCGCTGCGCACTGTGTGGACGTTGCCGATATCGCCCTTGAGGCAATGGGCGGCATAGATGTTGCCGAGCGTCGAATCCTCCCAGCCGGGCACGATGATGGGCAGGTCCTTCTCGCTGGCTGCCACCAGCCAGGAATCGGCGGGATCGATCTGGTAATGACTCTCCAGTTCGCCGGAGCGGATCAAACGGTACAGAAACTCATGCGGGAAACCCTGTTCGCCTGCCTTGTCGGCTGCCCGCCACTGCTCGAGCACCGCGGCTTCTATGCGCCGGATCGCTTCGGCTTCGGGGATGCAGGTATCGGTCACGCGGTTCAGATGCCGTTCGAGCAGGTCCTGTTCCTCGGCGGGGCTGAGTTCGCGGTATTTCGGCACCCGCACGTAATGGTCGTGCGCCACCAGGTTGAAAAGGTCCTCTTCCAGGTTGGCGCCGGTACAGGTAATGGCATGCACCTTGCCGCTGCGGATCATCTCGGCCAGCGACAACCCCAACTCGGCCGTGCTCATGGCCCCGGCCAGGGTGATCATCATGTGCCCGCCGCCCGCCAGGTGCCGGCGGTAACCCTCGGCGGCATCGACCAGCGCCGCAGCGTTGAAATGCCGGTAATGATGGCGGATGAATTCGGCTACGGCCGACGCATGTTTCAAGATACTGTCTCCTGTCTGTCGATCGCCCGTTTCGGGTTCAAGGGCGAATGCGCTCCACGCCGGACTCGTCTCCGATCAGCAACAGGTCCGCCCCCCGGTGCGCAAACAGACCGACACTGACTACACCGGCAATATCGTTCAATTCGCTTTCAAGCGCCTGTGGATCGACGATTTTCAATCCGTGCACATCGAGTATGCAGTTGCCGTTATCGGTAACGAAATTCTCGCGCCAGCGCGGGTCGCCGCCCCGCCGGGCAAGCTCGCGCGCCACGTAACTGCGTGCCATTGGAATGACCTCGACCGGAAGGCCGAAATCGCCCAGCACGTCCACCAGCTTGGCACGATGGATCATGCACACGAACTGCCGGCTCGCCGCGGCCAGTATTTTCTCCCGGGTCAACGCGCCACCGCCGCCCTTGATGAGGGCGCCGTGACGGGTAGCCTCGTCGGCACCGTCCACATAAACCGCCACGGTGCCCACGGCATTCAGATCGAGCACGCGGATACCGACGTCACGCAGCTTCCCGGCCGTATCCTCGGAGCTGGCGACGGCACCCTCCAGTTGGTGCTTGATCCCGGCCAGGGCCTTGATGAAGTAGTGCACTGTCGAGCCGGTACCCACACCGATCACATCGGCACCACGCAGTGTTTCCAGGGCGGCTTCGGCCGCACGTGCCTTGGCGTCTTCCTCAGCCTGTGATGTCATCTTGTCACCCCTCAGGAAGCCTCTGATTGAATCGTGCCCGGCATCCCAACGGTCGAAAACGCCCGCTTCTGCGTTGCAGAACCTGGCCGTATCACCGCCTTGGCCCAAGTGCGCGCCTTGAACCGAACCTTTTCATCTCGCTGGTGTGCCACCTCGATTCAATCAGAGACTCCCTTACGAAAGGGGCACGCACCGTATTCGGCACGTGCCCCGATTCTACCCATCACTATTGATGGGAGCGTCGATACCTCACGCTTATCTGCGCGAGGCCGTCTTTTTCCTGCGAGCCGCTGTCTTTTTGCGAGCAGTCGTCTTCCGGCGAGTCGCAGTCTTCTTGCGGGCTCCCGTCTTCTTGCGAGTGCCTGCCTTCTTCTTGCGGGCCCCCGCCTTCTTGCGAGTGCCTGCCTTCTTCTTGCGGGCTCCCGCCTTCTTGCGAGTGCCTGCCTTCTTCTTGCGGGCTCCCGCCTTCTTGCGAGTGCCTGCCTTCTTCTTGCGGGC
>Ga0102953_1000234_pt1 | contig 39862 bp, 34 predicted proteins | sample SalPon2A_C_D2_MG_FD_78509 | JGI IMG/M metagenome (GOLD analysis project Ga0102953, IMG submission 78509) | Soil microbial communities from South San Francisco under conditions of wetland restoration - Salt Pond MetaG R2A_C_D2_MG | ecosystem: Environmental > Terrestrial > Soil > Wetlands | place... | reverse complement strand
TTACAGGATGGTGAAAGGCGATGGGTTCCTTGATCAGCGTGTAGCCCTCCTTCGCCTCCTTCACCTTCGCCGTAATCTCGGCATATTCCTGTGGCGTGCTGGCCTTCCTGGTACCGGCCGGGTCGTTATTGATGGAGTTTCCGTAAACGCGGACGCGGTCGCGAATCTTTCCGCCCAGCATCTTGTAGACCGGTAATCCGGCCACCTGCCCGGCGATGTCCCACAGCGCAATCTCAATGGCGCTGACCGCCGCGCCCCACGGCTTGAAGGCGCCCATGCGGCGGATCTTCAGCATGATGCGAGCCACGTCCGTGGGGTCTTCGCCCAGAAGGTCTTTCTTGTAGAACAGCACCATCGGCTTGAGATAGGGCTTGGCAGATTCTGCCTGGCCGTAGCCGGAAATGCCCTGGTCCGTGACGATTCGAACCGTCGGGTTGCGGCCGATGATGGCGCATTTGAGATCGGTGATCTTGATTTTGGGGTTCGACGTCCGCCGTTCAGGGAGCGGCATGCCTTCCCCAGGGCTGGCTCCCAGCGCTGTTGCGGCCGCGGCCCCTGAGACAGATCCTAGAAAGCCTCTCCGTGTCCAATTGTCCATGGATTCCTCCCTCTGCAAGATATCTCGACTCAAGATACGGCTTGCTACCCCCACGCAAGGGAACAAGAGCAGCCGGCATTTCGTCGTGCTTCCCGGGAATCAGAAACTTCTCTCACGATCCGCCCGTGACACATCCTCGCGCAGGGTCCTCTAACCATTAAGCCGTGTTCAGGACAACTTCGTGCATTTGGGTGGCGGCATTCTATCACAGCGGACGGCCGCGAAACTGATTTTGTTCCGAGGCTCCGCCTTGCATTCTTCAACATTCATCCGTCGTCCATTTGCCCACTTGCATTTGGGCTGCAGGACGTGTATACAATCTTTTCCCCTTTCTGGTAACGACCGGCGAACACACGTCACGGTTGGGCGGGGCATGCGCCGTCCGCCCAGGGCCCCATTGGCTATCCGAATGGGGAGGTGGTCCATGGCTGTTTATGTCATTGCAGGTTATGGCATTACCGACCCCGGGGGCCAGGAAGGCAAATCGCCTCGATTCGACCAAGGGCGGATATGCCGTGATGGCGAAGGAATTCAAGGTCCCTGCGTAGGCCGGGAATTCGGAACGGGGGCGCTGCATGGTTATGCATCCTTGCGCATATCTATAAATGCAACCCATCCTGCGTGGAGCATGCGTCGCTTTCTTTGTGATGTGTGCGTGAGACGGGAATCATTGCAGGGGTTCCCTGAAGCGGGCCGTAGCGAGTTAAAATAGTCGGCATGAAGACACTTGGGAATCCAAACGACAGGATTGAAATCCTGAACCGGTTGAGGAACGTGCGGCCGACGAGCCAGCGGCGGTGGGGAGAAATGACGCCGCACCAGATGTTGTGCCATCTGCGGGACGCCTTCCATTCGTGCCTGGGCGAGCGGGAGGTGAAGCCTGCCAGCCGCTGGATTCCGCGTACCCCCTTCCGCTGGGCCGCGCTGTGGGTGCCGATGCCGTGGCCGCACGGCGTGCAGGGACCGCCCGAATGGGACCCCAAAGCCGGCGGCAGCCAGCCGAAAGAATTTGAGAGCGACAGGAAGGAACTGAAGAAACTGATCGAGCGCTACACGAAGCCGCCCAGAGGCTTTGAATGGCCGGCGCATCCTTTCTTTGGGCGGATGTCAAAGAAAGACTGGATGCGTCTGGGATACTTGCATCTTGACCACCACCTGCGGCAGTTCGGAGCATGAAGAGGAACCTCACGAGAGCCTGCGCGGCCTGACAAAGTCTGGAACCATGAAATTGAAGAAGCGACAAGTTGTCTTTTGGGCCGCCGTTGCGACGGTGATGATGGTGACGGGTGCCTTCAGCGGTGAGATGAAGGGCGCGACGGCCTACCAGTTGGCTTCGTCGCGCGGGAATGACCAGGTCGTCCGGGTGGGCATTATCCAGATGAACGCGCGCGTGCTTGACAAATCTTACAACCTGAAGCAGGCGGGGCAACTGATCCGGCAGGCAGCGGCATATGGCGCAAAGGTCGTATTGACGCCGGAATCCGCCGTGCAGGGGTATCCGAGGGTGGACCTGCATCCGGGAGAATCCGCTAATGCCCCGGCGATTGTTGCGGCACGCAAACGAATCCTTGCAGCGGCCGAGCCAATTCCGGGCCCGTCCACCAGGCGCTTCTCAGCGCTGGCCCAAAAGTATGGTGTCTGGATTGTGTTTTGCATGGACGAGAACCGGGGCGGGCGCTTGTTCAACACCGCCGTTCTGATGAATCCCCAGGGCCGGATTGTGGGCACCTACAGCAAGGTCCACCTGCAGAACTGGATGGTGGCTTCCGGGGTGCATCACGGCGACGGCTTTCCGGTGTGGGACATCGACGTGAACGGCGTCCACGTGAAAGTGGGCATCGAGATCTGCTATGACGTGCAGCATCCTGAATCGACCCTGGAACTCGCCCTGGGCGGCGCGGAAATCGTCTTCATTCCCTACTGCACTGACGATTTTTCACGCCCGCTGCTGATCCATCTGTTTGAGACCACGGCGCTGGAAGATAAACTCGACATCGTGCGGGCGAACTTTGCCTCTCCCCGCAACACGGGCACCAGCTCCATCATTAATTTCAAGGGCCAAACCGTGCACCAGCTCGGCTCGAGCCCGGGAGTCCTGGTGGGTGATATTGATTTGACGGCGCTGAGGAAGGCCCGCGCCGAATGGAATCCCGTCTATGGCCTGCCTAATCGTTACCCTTCTGCTTATAAGCGGCTGCATGGCTTCGAGACAGGCAGCAAAGATCGGTAATCCGGCCATGGCATTCGCGAAAAGAGCATTGCCTTGCTGCCGCGCGGTTGAGAATGATTTGACAACGGAATGCTGCGCGGTTGTAGTTTGGTCTATCGTCATCAATCCGATTCATGTTTTTGTCCAGGAGGTGTGTTGGTGTTTCAAATAAAGAGAGTTCCGATGGGTCACGCCGGGCACGCCGGCCGAAACCTTTTGCAGTTGGTTATTCCCGTCTTCTTATTTTTTCTGGCATTGACCTTTGGCGCCGCGGTCCCATCATTTGCAGCCGCCGCGGGCAAAAAACCGCTGGCCGCCACTCCGCCCATGGGCTGGAACGACTGGGCGCAGTACCAGTGCGGCTATACGGCCGATACGATTCTTGATAACGCCCGGGCACTGGTTTCCACCGGCCTCGCCGCGCTGGGCTATAACACGGTGACCATTGACGACTGCTGGATGCTGAAGGAACGCAACGCGAAAGGCAACCTGCAGCCAGACCCGAAACGCTTTCCAAACGGAATGAAGGCCGTGGCCGATGCCATTCACGGGATGGGACTGAAGTTCGGCATCTATGAGGATTCGGGCTCTGAAACCTGCGGGGGCTTCGCAGGGAGCGGCCAGCCACAAGGCGGCGGACAAGCCCACTTTCTGCAGGACGCCCGGCTGTTTGCCTCATGGGGAGTCGACTATCTCAAGCTGGACGGCTGCAACGTTTACGTGGCCCCGGGCGAAAGTAAGGAACAGGCCTACCATATGGCCTATGCAGCCGAGCATGAGGCGCTGAAGCAGGTGGACCGTCCCATCGTTTTTTCAGAATCGGCTCCCGCTTATTTCCAGGACACGCCTGAATGGTACGACGTACTGAGCTGGATAGGAAAATACGGCCAGTTGTGGCGCGAGGGTACCGACATGGCCAACTATCACGCGCATCCGACCCCTAAGCAGTTGCGCGAATCCTCGCAACAGACTCGCTACCAGAGCATGCTGTGGAACTATTCTTACAACCAGCCGCTGGGCCGCTTCCAGAAACCCGGCAACTGGAACGATGCGGACTTCATCATCGCCGGCGGCCACGGCATGGGCTTGCCGGAAAGCCGCACCCAGATGACCCTGTGGTCCATGATGTCGGCGCCACTGATCCTGAGTTCAGACATTTCAAAACTCAGCCCGAAGGCGATTGACATTGTGGGCAACAAGGACGTGATCGCGATTGACCAGGATCCGCTGGGCAAAATGGCTACCCTGGTGCGGCGCACGCCGCAGATGGACGTCCTGTTCAAGCGTCTCTCGGGCGGCGATGATGCCATCGCAGTGATGAACCACGGCAAGTCGGCTGTGAAGGTTGACGTGACCCCGGCTGACGTGGGCTTTGGGGCGAGCTCCGCCTGCACGTTCGACGCGAAGGACCTGTGGAACGGAAAGGAGAAGCAGGCGGCGTCTTCACTCAAGGCCCGCGTAGCGTCGCACGACGCCATCATCTGGCGCGTCCATCCTTCCGCGGAGTGCGGCGTGCCATCACGCACCGGCACCATCACCATGATTAATGCTGTCAAGGGGCGTCACAGGATTAATGGTTACACAAGCTGCCTGGGCGCAGCAGGAAGCGTGGAACCCTGCACCGGCTCCGCCGCGGAGAGATGGACGGTGACCAAAGAGGGCGCCCTGCGTTCTTCCGGCGACAAGTGTCTGGCCGTTGTGAACGGCAAGCCGGTGATGCAGGCCTGCCGTTCCGTAAGCGCGCAGCAATGGCGTTACACGCTGAGCGGAAACCTCGTCAACAACGGCAACCTGCAATGCCTCACAGCTACCGGGCCGAAGCTCAAACCTCAGAGCCTCAAAATGCAGGTCTGCGGCCGGGACCAGGAATCACAAATCTGGTCGCTGCCGAACTGAGAGTGGAGAGCACAAACATCCATGAAAGCTGCGTTTCTTAGCGCGTTGCGTCGGATTGATATCGGCGAGATGCCGGAACCCCAACTGACCGGCCCGCACGACGTTCTGCTGCGCATTGGCGCGGTGGGCGTGTGCGGGTCTGACGTTCATTATTACAGGACGGGGCGCATTGGCGCGGCGGTGGTGAAGTTTCCATTTGTGATGGGCCACGAGTTTGCGGGGACCATCGCAAAAACGGGTACGGAGGTTCACGGGCTGCAGCCGGGCCAGCGCGTGGCCGTCGATCCGCTGGTGGCGTGCGGCCACTGCGACCAGTGCCGGGCCGGGCGTCCCAACACTTGCCGCAACCAGCGATTTATGGGCAATCCGGGTGAATTGTCCGGGGCGCTGGCGGAATTTGTGGTTCTGCCCGAGGAATGCTGCCATCCCATTCCGGAATCCTTGACGGCGGGACAGGCCGCCATGATTGAGCCGCTTTCCATCGGCGTGCACGCGCAAAGGCTCGCGCAGATGGACGCCGGCGCAACCATTGCCATCCTGGGATCGGGGCCCATCGGGTTGAGCGTCCTGTTGGCCTGCCGCGCGGCGGCGGACTGCACGGCGTACATGACGGACCTGATTGACGAACGATTGAAGATGGCCGCGCAACAAGGCGCCGTGTGGACCGGCAATCCGAAACAAGCGGACGTGGTGAAAGCCATCGGCGAAGCGGAGCCTGCCGGCGTGGACTTCGTGTTTGAATGCGCGGGCGAGCAGGAAACTCTGGACCAGGCCGTGGAACTGCTGAAGCCCGGCGGAACGCTGGTGATGGTCGGCATTCCGGAATTTGATGAAGTCAGCTTTCCGGCTCACACGCTGCGGCGCAAAGAACTGACCCTCAAAAACGTGCGGCGGCAGAATCATTGCATAGCCCCGGCCATCGAATTGGTTTCAACCGGCCGGATCAATCCCGATCCTCTGATGACCCACCACTTTCCGCTCGCAGAAACCGCCGCGGCGTTTGACCTGGTTTCCGGCTATCGCGACGGCGTCATCAAGGCCATCATTCACGTTGCGGATAAGGGCTGACCGGCAGGAAGCGCTTGGTGTTCACTGCAGTACGTCAAGTTCTCCAGAGGGCCGCCCGGAATTTGCCGGGAGGTGAGCTCCTGCCAAAGAAAGGGTCGAGCATCCATGTCAAAACGAAGCGATTCAAAAACGCCGGGAAGGCGGCGGTTTCTGCAGTCATTCGGTGCAGGGACAGCGAGCCTGATGATACCAAGCGGTGCGCTTTACGCTGACACCCGCCAGGCTGAAGGGCAGGGCAAGGGCATTCAGCCTGCCAGGTCGACCGTAGAGGCCAAGCGGCCGATCTCACCGGAACAGAACCTGAAGGTATCCGATGAAGCAGCATCCGTTACGGTTGCCGGCGAAACGTTTGAGTACACGTTCAGCAAAGCAAATGGGCTGATCACCGGCGTGCGCGTGCTGGGCCAGCAACTCCTGGCTGGCGTTCCCGTGCCGAACCTTGAGCTTGCCGAGCAGCTTGACCGCAACTTCTCGCCTTATTCCGCCAGCCGGGAAACTCAGGCACGCCTGGCGATCAGGACGAACGAGCCTGCGCGAGTGGTGATCCAGGCCGAGGGCGACTACGTTTCGGAAGCGGGGGCGCGGTTCCCGCTGGCCTATTCCGTTACCTATGACATTGCGATTGACGGCGTGGTGACGATCGATGTAAACAACACGGCGCGTGGGGAACGGTGGCTGCGATGGCTCAGGCTTTCCGGCGGCGCCGTGCGGAAATCGCTGGTGAGCTTTGTTTCATGGATGCCGGAACAATTCGGCTCCGAAGGGTCGCATTACCAGTTCCGGCCGGTTGCGCCCGGCGATGAAAAAATCTTATCCGGGGTGTTCATCCCGTGGTTTTGGCTGGGCGACAAGCGGGTGGGGATGGAAGTTAGCACCTGCAAGGTGGACACCCAGACCTGGAACAGCGTGGACGGCTCCCGGCGGCGTGACCAGAACGAGATGTTTGCCATTGAGCGCCGTGGAGACCGCGTCGAATGGATCAACTACCTGGTGCGAAACACCGCCACGCTCACTCATCCCGGCTGGTCGCGTGCGGGCCGGTTTGTGCTGGCGGTGACGCCGTCGAAGAAGTTCGATCCGCGCTACGCGATGCTGAAGGGCGCCATCCTCGGCCCCTACCAGCACCGGCCGCGGTGGACTCCGCCCACGGAAGAGCAGATTGCCACCCTGGCGCGCAACGGATACAACCTGGTGGTGGGCGTGGCCAATTGGCTTTCCGGCGATTACATACCGTTGAACGAAGCCGGCCTGCGCAGCACCATCGAACGGTGCCACCGGCACGGGATCAAGGTGATTCCGTACATCACGCTAATGGACCTGTGCCACGCGAGCAAGGAATTCCGCGACCACGCCGAAGAATGGGCCATCGAACCGACCGTCGAGCATTTCCGCGCGACGCAGGAGTTTGTCAGGAAAGGTGTTGCAGCGGAAGACGCTTACCGCATGCATCCGGAACAGGAAACAACGCTGATGTGCCCGGGCGCTCCCGGATGGCGCGCTTACTGGAAGCAGCAGATTGCCCGCGTTGTGGCGCAGTATGACTTTGACGGGCTTTACTTCGACTTCTGGTACGGCAAGATGGTGTGCGAGAACTGGCGGCACGGCTGCGGAGGGCGGTTTCGCACCTACACCGTCCTGGGCGCCCGCGAAATGATGGCCTATGCCTACAATCTGCTGAAAGCGAAAAACCCGCACGCCATCATCAAGGCCAACACGAACCTGCTTTCGACGGCGTTGCTGACAAGCTTCATCGACCTGCGCCTCGTGGGCGAAGCTCGCGACATCACAGCTCTCGATCCGGATTCGCGGCGGTGGCTCTACAGTTCTTACCGGCTGGGAGAAGCAACGGATATTCTGTGGTCGAAAACACCCTGGAACGATGTTCGGAAGGCGTCATTCGGAGCGCTGATCAACTTCCTGCCCCAGTCCTACCATCACCCCAGGTTCTCGCCCCGTGAAGGGTTCGATGATTTCGATGTCTTCCGGTATTTTGGTGCGGAAACCGGAACGTGGCACCTGGGCATGCAGGGACAAAGCGTGTTGCCCGCGTCCCCGGCCGAGGTTGTCGCCAATGTGGTTGAGAAGTCGGGCGATATGCTCGCGACTCTTATCAACACAAGTGAAAACAAGGTCACAGCCGAGGTGCCTCTAAAGGCCGGATATATGGCTTACGACCCGATGGCTGGCGAAGTTTTTCATGATGAGAACGGGCGCGCAAGAATTGATTTAGACGGGTGGGCGCACCGGAACCTGAATATTATGAAAGAGCCAACACATCCGAAAGTGCTTTTTGGTCTTGGCGCTCACAAGCTGGAGCTTGAAAAGTGGGATGCGCATTCGCGGAGACTCAGTTTTTCGTTCAGCGCGCCCGACGGAGCACCGCTGCAGATTGCGCTTTACAGCCCCGTCCCAGTACGAAAGATCACAAGTCACAATGGAAAATCTGTGGCGTTCAAGTGGTCATCGAAAACGCGACTAGCACAGTTCGACGTCTCCCACGAGGCCGGGCAACGATTCGCGGCGCAATTTTAGCGAACCGTGTGCCATGTCTCTCTCCATCCACTTAAATTGCTCAGCAGACCCTGACTAGAAAATGGTATGAACGGAGTTCGCCGGGTGTAGAATCCAAGTAACCCCGGGTGCAACAAGAAATATCTGGACGATCTACGCTCACCTGTGAGCAGGGCCCAAACACGAAGAAATCTTCGCCAAAGGAGGGGACCCCAATGTCTGACAAGATAGACCAGATTCCTGAGAAAACCCGATGGGAGATGGCAACGAAGGGGTTGACCGGCGCGTACAGTGCCATTTCAAATGCCTTTAGAAAGGCAGCGGGACAGGACAAATTTGAGGAGTTCAACGGGTCGTTCTGGGGTGAAGCAGGAAAGGGCGCGAAGCCTTTTGCTGATTCTCTTGGACTGGCCACTGAGACGGCACCGGAAATCGAAGAGGCGACACATCTCCTGGCCCAGGTGTCCATGGGGCCGGAATTTGTGTTCGAAGTGGCTGAAGCTACCAACGACCGTTGTGTGGGGACAACCACTCAGTGCCCCTGGCACAAGAGGTGGAAGGAGATGGGCCTGGACTTTGATACCTGCACGGTAGGGCATCAGAGATGGGGTGATGCGGCTGTCGAAAGTTTGAACCCCAATTTTACTTTTAAACTCAACAAGAACATGGTCCGCGGCGACGCGCAATGCGAGTGGGTCGTCGAACGGAAGAAGTAGCCGGCCGCCTCGACTGCTTTTTGTAGAGGCAGTCTTTCCGCCGCAGGTTTTGGGAAACTGCTTCCAGAGCGAGCAGGCGAGGGGCCAGCACAGGCTATGCTTGCTTCTTCACGAACCGGAGACTCTTTGTCTGCGCGGGAACATCGGCCAGTGCAGTTTTGCCTCCGCCGCTCACTTTGATGGAACACTTCAGCGGCCGGCCGTCCGCTTGTGCAGTGCACGAAGTCCAGGCGGAGGGCAAAGTCCACTTGAGCGTGAGAGGCAGGTCGTAAACTTTCGAATCCAGCGGCCATGACAATGCAAACGCGTGGCGTTCGGCGGCAGACTCATCCGCCCGGACCTTGAGCGCCTTTGCCTCCTGAATGTGGCGGACGACGTCACCGAACGTGGCGGTCCAGATTTCTGTGTGCCGCGCCAGAAAGCCGGCCAGTTCGTCCAGCGTCTGGTTGGTGACGGAAAGCCACTGGCCGCCGACCCCGTGAAAAACGAAGACGCCCCAATGGTGCCCCTGCCTTGCCGGCTCAAGCTGGTCCAGGAGGCTGGGGAAGTCTCTTCCAACCGTCCAGCCCAGGACGGGCACGGTGAGAGGGTTGATGTCCTCCGCCACCACGGGCGCCCAGGTATTGTAGCCACGCGCAGCAAAATAATATTGCGCCACGTAGTCCAGGTAGCGCGCCTGGTTGCGCGCCAGCTCAGCCTCGCTGCCAAAAGTCATGTCACCGCACGGGTAGGCAAACGTCAGGCCCCGGCGAACGCCCAGCCGCGAGATGATGGATTCGGAACTGTCACGCATTTCCTTGAGCATCATGTCCGGAGTATAGTCCTGCGAATGGGGTTTGATCGCCTTCAACATGCAGGGATGGTGCACGGTGTGGCTGGCGATCTCATTGCCTTCTGCCGCCATTCGCGCCCAGTCGTCAGGGCGCTTGCGCCAAGTGCTCGACGGGCCTGTGATGGCAAAGAATGTGCCGTTCAGGCCATGCTTCTTCAGGATGGGACCTGCGTTATCGAGCTGTGTTTGCATCGCGTCATCAAAGGTCAGGCTGATGGCGGCACTGCGGTCGCCTGGCCACCTGGTGGGGCCGGGGAGAGTTCCGGCTGAGGCCGAGGCCCCAACGGAAGGCAAGGCCGCTGCTGCTGCTGCCGCTCCCAGAAATTGACGCCGACTGATTGAATTGTCCATTGGTTATAACTCCATTTTTGAATTTATAAATTCGCCACCTAATGCACATCGCGATTCCGCAGACATCGCGAAAGTCGCGAAATCGGCACCGCCTGCCCAGCAGAATTTCTTATCAATTGCCGGCACTACGCGCGGCAGCCGGGAATGCCGCCGGCTTTGCCCAGAGCGTGATCGGCCGGGACGTTCTTTCCGCTCCAGACCTTCTGCTGGGTCCACGGCTGCGGCGGGTTCTTCCAGAAAGGATCGGCCGGCGGAAGCCCCAGCGGCAGCCACGCGGCCGAACAGAGATAACAACTGCCCGTGGAAATATATGCTTCTCCGATGGCGGGTTGATGACCGCAGAAACCCACCGTCAGCCAGCCGTTCGCATCAAAGGTGCCCGGCGCCTCAATCATGCGGCGCATCACCGCCGTCAGAGCGCAACGGACCTGTTCCGGCGAGACGCCTTCTGGAAGCTTGCGCCGAAGGGCGATGCTGGCCAGCAGATGAAACGCTCCAAAGCGATAGGCCAGCGACCTGCCGATGGCGGGATAGGTTGCCTCCGGGCTGATCAGGCGTTCCTGGATAGCGGCGTAACGTTGCGCCCGCGCCAGAACCTCCGGCCGCATTGAGTCCCAATCGCTGGAATGCTTTGAAACGGTGTCCAGCACGTCAAGCAGCATGGGCTGGATGACATAGCTGTTGTAATAATCCCAGTGGAACTGCGGGCCGTCTCCATACATTCCGTCACCCAGGTACCAGCTTTGGTGCTCGCGCAAGGCATAATCGACGCGCATCCGGTCCCACCACTCACCCATGAAGCACAGCCCGGCTTCAACCATGGCGCTGAACAGGAGCCAGTTGTTGAACCCCGGGCGAATGACACGTGTGGATTCAAGTGCTTTTACCAGGTTGCGGCGGGTCTTCGTGTCCAGCTTTTCCCACAATTGCGTAGGCGCGCGCAGTACAGCCTGCGTCAGAAACGCCGCGTCCACGACGGGCTGGGAACCCTGGTTGAAGTTCATGAAGTCGGGAGATTCGGGGTCTGTAGCCGCGGCGATGGCCGCGCGAGCCCACTCGACGTGCCGCCGTCTTAACCTGCCTTCCGGCCCCTCGGACGGCCCTGACTCCAGCCAAGGTGCAATACCACAGAGCAGCCGGCCGGTCGCTTCCAGATAGGTAAACCGGCGGCGGTCTGCGACGTTGCCGTGAGGGGCTTCGACCGGCATCAGCGACTTCAACTTCCGATGACTGAGAGCACGTAACACGGGGTCCGAAATGCGGGCGACAATCTCTACCCAGTAGCGGCGGTTGTCTGCTCCCGTTTCCTGTGGCAATGAGGATGAGAATGCCGGCGCCGAATTCATCGAGGCCAGCGCACCGACTCCTGCAAGGTTCTTAAGAAAAGTGCGGCGCGCGGAGCCTTTCCCGCTCGATGCCGAATCCTGATTTGGCATAGACGCTTTTTTAACAGTCCGGCAGGGTTTTGGCAAGAGAAGATGCTTTGAGGACTCAACCGCTCGCCCGGGAAGGTGATCCGGGAAAGCAATTGCGAAGTCGGGTTTGATACCACGCGGCAGGGCGCGCTACCATCTAAGCAGATGAGGTGCAGGATGCGCGCGAAAGCTTTTCGGGTGATGGTTGTGGTTGCGCTGGCGGGGCTGATTCTGTGCCCGCTGACGCTTGAGGCAGCCGCCATCAAGCTGTATCTGAAAGACGGCAGCTATGAAATGGTGAAGAGCTATGAGGTGAAGGGCGACCGCGTGCGCTACTACAGCCTGGATCGCGGGGACTGGGAAGAGATTCCCAAGTCGCTGGTAGATTTTACAGCCACCCAGCGCGCCGAAGCAGCAAAGAAAGTGGAACAGGCGAAACAACTGAAAGCCGCAGAAGACCTCCAGAACCAGCGGTTCGAAATTCCCGCCAACAACGGTTACCAGATCAAGCCGGGCGTCCGGCTGCCCGGCAATGGCGGCGTCTATGCTTATGACGGAGCGCGCGTGATCCCCCTGATCCAGGACCCGGCCAAAGTTGTGACCGACAAGAAGCGTATTGCGCTGATCATGGTGATGCCCGGACCACTGCTGAAGAAACAGGCGATGGTGGTGCTGCCAGGCGACAAGGCTGCTGTGCGGATTAACGTGCCGAACCCGGTGTTTTACATTGAGGATACTGACAACTGGCCGATGCACGCGCTGCTGGTGCCTCTGAAGCAGAAGAAAGATTCACGGGTGGTTGAGAAAATCCAGTCCGGGATAGGCCTGGGGAAGTCCGGGGAAAAGAGGACGAGCATCCCGCTGGAACGGAAGCAACTTGCGGCGGGCGTCTACGAATTAAAGCCCATGCAGCCACTCGATTCCGGGGAGTATGCGCTGGGTGAAATGCTGGGCCAGAAACTCAACATCTCTGTGTGGGATTTTGGGGTTGATCTGCCAGGATCAAAGTAGAACGAATTTCCACATCCTCAGGGCCTGAAGGCCCTTGCGCTTTGCTCCCTGATGGCGGAGCTCAAGCTACGCGCTCTGCTTTTCCGAGATCAATTTGGCCTGGGTAAACAACAGGAGATAATCTCGCCCGCCAGCCTTGGAATCCGTTCCTGACATGTTGAACCCGCCGAAGGGATGTCCGCCCACCAGCGCGCCCGTGCACTTGCGATTGAAGTAGAGATTGCCCACATGGAAGCGCTGGGCGGCCTTCTCAATTTTTGCCCGGTTCTTGGTATAAACCGCGCCGGTGAGGCCGTATTCGGTGTTGTTGGCTATCCGGAGGGCTTCATCAAAGTCGGCAGCTTTCAGCACGGCCAGCACCGGACCGAAAATCTCCTCCTGCGAGATGCGTCCTTCGGGAGGAACGTCGGCAATTACGGTGGGGGCAATGAAATGGCCGGGGCCGGAAGCTTCCTTGCCGCCCGCAACCAGGCGCCCCTCGGCTTTGCCGACCTTGATGTATTCCAAAATGGACTCTTTGGCCCTGCTGTTAATCACCGGACCCATGTAAGTTTCAGCGTCCGCCGGATCACCCACTTTAATAGCCTCAAGCCGGTCCTTCAGCTTTTCCAGGAAAGGCTCATAGACCGTTTCCACCACAATGGCTCGCGAGCAGGCTGAGCACTTCTGTCCCTGATAACCGAAAGCTGAAGCCGCCACACCCTCGACGGCGGATTCCAGGTCTGTCTCACTATCAACGACAATGGAATCCTTGCCGCCCATCTCTGCGATGACCCGCTTGATCCAGATTTGCCCGGGCTGGGGTTTCGCCGCCAGCTCGTTGATATGCAACCCAACTTCCTTTGATCCGGTAAAGGCAATGAAACGGGTGCGGGGATGTGCGACCAGAGCATCGCCGACCGTCGAGCCGGGGCCCGGCAGAAAATTCACCACTCCCGCGGGCATGCCTGCTTCTTCCAGCGCTTCAAAAAACTTGTAGCCGATGGTGGGCGAGTCGCTCGAGGGCTTCAGCACCACTGTGTTGCCGGCCACAATCGAGGCCACCGTCATCCCCACCAGAATGGCCAGCGGGAAATTCCATGGCGGAATGACAATCCCGACTCCCAGCGGAATGTACTCCAGGCGGTTCCGTTCGCCCGGCACCGGAGTGATGGGCTGGCGGCCGGCCAATCGCAGCATTTCCCGGGCGTAAAACTCACAAAAGTCGATGGCCTCAGCCACGTCGGCATCGGCTTCAGCCCACGACTTGCCCACCTCATAAACCATCCAGGCGGCAAAGTGGAATTTTCTGTCGCGTAGAATCTTGGCCGCCGAGATCAGCAGCTTCGCTCTCGCTTCCGCCAGCGTGCGGCTCCAGCTTTCGAAGGCTTTTTCCGCCTTCTCTATGGCCAGTGCGGCAAGATCTCGGTCACCCTTGGAAAACGTCCCCACGGCCTGTCCCTTATCCGACGGATTGTAAGAATGGAAACTCTCTTCTGTTTCGATACGCTCAGAGCCAATCACCGCGGGATATCTTGCTCCGAGCTCCTTCTTTACATCCTCAAGCGCTTCCTTCATCTGGCGGGAATGCTCAGGATTCCCCTTGAAGTCGCTTAGAGGCTCATTCTTGAACGATGAAAGCTGCATTCGTGTCCCCCTGTTGATTCCCTCCAAACGGTTCATTATATCGGTAACCATGAATTATGAGGAACTGATAAACAGCTAAAGCGCTGAAATCGGGGCCGGAAGAGAAAATCTTTGGCACGAAAGGTTTTGTCGGGCCGTTTGCGCAGGGGCTGGCAGGAAACGACCTGCGGACTCCCAGCTCTTGCGACGCCCGCAATCTTCCAATGGGGTCGGGATAAAAGCCGCACGCAGATTCAGTTGGGTTCGGCCTGGCCGTGGAAAATGCGAACCAGGTCAATTCGGGTTCCGCCGTCAAGAGGAGAGAGGGACACAACTTTGTCCTGCTCATTGTATTTCATCTCAAAAACCACCTTGCCGTCGCGGTTGGTCTGGCTGAAGCTGGTAGTTTCGCCGCCCAGTTGCTTCTTATAAAAGTCCTGGACCTTGCTGAGAGGGTCGGGCGTGTTGAATTTGGCCGCCGCAATGCGAAGGTTCGTTTGGTTGGGCAGGTCAAAGGCGAGCGAGACCGAGTTTTCGTCACTGGAATCCTCTGCCCGCGTAGCGCCTGGATAGACCGGAAGCCCGAGTTGGAGATCGCTGATGCCCTGTTCCTTCGCGATTTTGAAATTGCCTACCGGCGTTTTGACGGTGACCACTTTCGTGTCCGAGCTGGGCTCGCTGACCTTGATGTGGACTCCATGTGAAAGGATGCGCAGGCCGAACCAGACCATGAAAATGCCGGAGGCGATGATGAACCCAACAACCAGCATTATCGCCCAGACGATATGCTTGTCCACCGGTTTCCGGGGAGGCTCGACAGGAGGCTGGGAGGTAGCCAAGAGGATCTCCTTTCGTAAGGAACATTTTACTGCAGCAACACGACAGGCCGGGAACAGATTTCCCGCCGCTTAATGACTGATACGTTCTGATTGAGGCTTCGGTTCCACGGGATGCCTCTGCATTGTGGGATGTCCCCTGATCTTAAGGCAAGACCCGCACATTTTCCGAATGCTCGTTACAATACCAGCCCAGACTCGGTGCTTCAAGGCGGCCAGCCAACCTTGAGGAGGAATTCCACGGGTGTTATTCTGAACATTCATTGACAAATCAGAAGTGGAGGCGGATGAACATGCAATTTCGAAAACTGGGTCATAGTTCGTTTTCATTGTCAGCCCTCGGGTTGGGATGCATGGGCATGTCGGAATTCTACGGAACGCGGGACGATGAGGAATCCATTGGCGTCATCCATCGCGCGCTGGACCTGGAGGTGAATTTTCTCGACACGGCCGACGTCTACGGCAACGGGAAGAATGAGCTTCTGGTGGGCAAGGCCATTCGCGGCCGCCGCGACCAGGTGGTTCTGGCTACCAAGTTTGCCAACATGCGCGACGAGGCCGGGAATTTTGTCGGCATCAACGGGAGGCCGGAATACGTGAGGCAGGCATGCGACGCCAGCCTGCGGCGGCTGGGGATCGAAACCATCGACCTCTACTACCAGCATCGGGTGGACACTAATGTACCCATTGAAGAGACTGTTGGAGCCATGTCACGGCTGGTGGAGGAAGGCAAGGTCCGCTGCCTGGGCCTTTCTGAAGCCGCACCCGCAACCATCCGGCGCGCGCATCAGACGCATCCCATCAGCGCGCTGCAAACCGAATATTCGCTGTGGAGCCGGGAACCGGAAGACGAACTCATATCCGTCTGCCGCGAACTGGAAATTACTTTTGTTCCTTACAGCCCGCTAGGCCGTGGCTTTCTGACAGGCAGGTTCAAGAGCCCGGACGATTTTGAGCCGGGTGACTGGCGGCGCAATAATCCTCGATTTCAGGGAGAGAACTTCCAGCGAAACCTCGACCTGGTGCGGCGGATTCAAGAGATGGCCGGGGAAAAGGGTTGCAAGCCTGCTCAACTGGCGCTGGCCTGGGTGCTGGCCCAGGGCGACGACATGGTTCCCATTCCCGGCAGCAGCCACGTGCCACACCTGGAAGAAAACCTGGCGGCGCTGGAGATCAGCCTCAGCGCGGAAGATCTGAAGCGGATCGACGAAGTCGCTCCGAAGGGCGTCGCCGCCGGCGATCGGTATCCCGAGGGAGGCATGAAGGTGGTCAACCGGTGAGGCTGAGCGTTTCACCGACTCGCCTCCATTAAGAAAGTAAGCAAAACTCAGAGGTCCAAAATGGACTTTTCAAAGTTGCCTTCTTGTTGACCGGGAACTTCATTTACTGATATGCGGAGATGCTGGTGGCTCGCTCGCCGATGATGAGCGTGTGGATGTTGTGCGTGCCTTCATAGGTGAAAACTGATTCCAGATTGCACATGTGGCGGAAGACTGGATGCTCGTCGGCCACACCGGTGGCGCCCAGGATGTCGCGTGCGGTGCGGGCAATGTCGAGCGCGATTTTGACGTTGTTCCGCTTCAGCATGGAGATGTGAGCGAAGTCAGCGCGGCCCAGATCTTTCAATCGACCCACGTGCAGCGCCAGCAACTGGGCCTTGGAGATCTCCGTAATCATCTCCGCAAAATGCGCCTGCACCAGCTGATGCCCGGCGATGGGTTTGTCCCCGAACTGCTTGCGAATCTTTGCGTATTCCAGTGCTTCGTTGTAACAGGCCATTGCGGCCCCTGTTACACCCCAGCCGATCCCGTAACGGGCTTGAGTGAGGCAATCGAGGGCTGCCTTCAATCCCGTGGCCGCGGGTAGCATGCTTGCGGCAGGGACCCGAACGTCCTGAAGCGAGAGCGATGAGGTCACGGAAGCGCGCATCGACATTTTGCCTTTGATGTCTTTGGCGGAATAGCCGGGGGCACCCTTTTCTACCAGAAATCCGCGAACGCCTTCGAGCGTGCGCGCCCACACCAGCGCCACGTCCGCAATTGAACCGTTGGTGATCCAGGTCTTCTCCCCGCTCAGGATGTAATCATCGCCGTCCTTCACAGCGCGAGTGCGCATCGCGGCCGGGTTCGACCCGAAGTCCGGCTCTGTAAGGCCGAAGCATCCAATGGCCTTGCCCTGCTGCAACGCCGGAAGCCAGCGTTGTTTCTGCTGCTCGGAGCCATAGGCGTAAATGGGATACATCACCAGGGCGCTCTGGACTGAAACAAAGCTGCGAAGTCCGCTGTCAGCCCTTTCGAGCTCCTGCATCACAAGACCGTATTGCACGTTCGACATCTCCGCGCAGCCGTAACCGCTGAGGTTTGCTCCCAGAAAGCCCATCTCGCCCAGCACCTCGCTCAGGCGCAGAGGGAATTCGCCGTCACGATACCAGTCCTCGATATTCGGAATGACTTCCTTGTCGGCAAACTTGCGAACCGTCTGCCGGACCAGCTTTTCCTCGTCACTCAGGAAAGCGTCAATTTCCAGAAAATCAACGCCGTGAAAGGGAAACATACTCAATCTCCTGCCAGGAATGATTTGGACCAAAGGGGATGGCCGCACGGGCTACGGAATTTTGAGGCCGGTTGAGATGCTCGCAGCCAGCCACCTTGAGAATTTAACACAGAGCTGGATGGAACGGCTGCGCGCACTGTATTGAGGGCGGCGACGATTGGACTCTTTCCGGATATCGAGGACTTCCTGAAGGACCGGTTCGGCCGGGTGGCCCACAGGCAGCTAAACCTGTGCGGTGTGTGCCCAGCTTATCAGCTGAACTTTCCGGCGTCCTTGATTTGCTCCTGAAGTTTCTTGAATTGCTCTTCTTTCGCTTTGTCGGGATTCTCTTTGAGCATCGTTTCAATGGGCGGAACCAGGCGTTCTGCCACGCCACAAAGCGTTTTCGACTGGCCGGGGTTAGCAAGGTATTTCGGGCCGAACAGTTCTATTCCCTCCACCACCTGCTTTTCGAGGAAAAGGGCGAAGTCCAGCCCATTCAATTTGACCGGGCCCGCCTCTATCGCCGTTCGGGCTTTGCTGCGGTCACCGCCGACCAACTCTCCCAGAACGTCAGTGATCGCTTTATGTTGAGCGTCGATGACTGCACCGTCCTGTGCACTGTCCGGAACCCATGCTCCCCTGCGAATGCGTGCGAACGCGTCAATAACCTGCGGGCCTTCCACGCTGGGCCAGGGAGCATCCAGCGTTAGTTCTTTGGGGAAATCAGACTTCGACGTGAATTGCATGATGACCTCACCCAGATTCAGGGCCGCCTCGCCGCCGTACTGCAGAGCATTGCTGCACCGGCCGTTGTAGGAAGCGACGGCCTGCGGTTTCGTTGCTACCTGTGCGCCCTTTCTGTAAGTTTCAGCCAATTCCCGGTAGGCGTCGATGCGGGCGCTGTAAATCACGACCCGCAATACGCGGGCGTCAAGTGTGCCGGCACTGTTTGAGTTGCCCGCCGCCATTGCGTCCGTCAGGCTGAGTGCACGATCCAGGTTTCCGTTCTTGAACATCAACTTTGCCTGCTGGTAATCCACTCCAGGACCCATTGGGGGCGAAGAGGAGGAAGAACAAGCTGCAAGGAACAACGCCAGCAACAGGGTTAGAAACCAGAAACGGAGTGCAGCAGAATCTGAAGAGTCATCTTTGTTCATCGGCAAACCTCTTTGCGGGAATATTAATAGCGGCGTGGTACGCCATTCGGGTGGGCGCCACGGGCCGGCCCGGAATGCCGCCGTTCTGGCGCTGATTATAGGTTCGCACACTCCACACTTCAACCCTTCATTATTGCAGGGAGCCACGTGTAATTTGCAGGGAGCGCTCATGCCACGATGCTGCCGGTTGCGAAACTGGTGCAAAGAACTCTATTCACAGAAAGCGGAGGATCGGTGATGAAGAAGTCCAATCTGATTTCGGTAGCATCTATTTTCCTTGCCCTGGAACCTATGGGACCCCGCAAAACGGGCTGGCCGAGACTCCTGGGATGGAAAAGTTTGGTGGCATTGTCAGCGAAAAAACTCTTCAGGCTTACGCCCGGTGAGACGATCTCGAGTGGCATGAGGGACGCCTGGTTCCTGTACGTCATGATGGGTGGCTGCCGGCGGCTGCGGCGCGACGCGAGGGGAGCAGAATACAAGCACTTCCAAACAGACCTTAGGCTCCCCCTCAATTCCAGCGGCTATGGAGCCTTTCGTGGAAAGCCTGTTTTGGACAAGGCGCCTTTTGCCTGGAGAAGTCATCGCTTATGATTCGCGAGACGCATTTGGCAACAACCGGATACCCGCACCCGCTATTGGCCCGACGGTTTGGTCGATTGCTGGGAAGAGGCTGGGGACACGCCTGATACACCAGCCTGAAGACTGGCGATCTGGCTTTGAAGGTCCTTGGCAAGTTCTTCCAGAATGTGGACCTGCTGGGTCTTCCTGTCCAGAGCTGATTGGAGCTTTGCGATCTGACGTTGCAGGCGTTGATTCTCCCGGCGAAGGACATCCAGTCCCTGTGGCGGGAACAAGTCGTCAAGATCCTTCCCCTTTGCAGTCTGGTTGCGCAATCCGGACTTGATCGAAGAATAGGGCGAAACCTGGGCTTGCGATTCCCGGATGAGGGCATCCAGGTCCTTGCGCTCCTGGGAAGGAGGACAAAGCTGCCGCAAGGCCATCAGTCGAGCCAGATCCGGCCGGTTTCTGCCTCTCTCCCAGTGCTGCACAGCTCCCTTTGTGGCGTTCAGCAGGCGTGATAACCCCTCCTGGCTCACCTGGAGCTTCTGTCGTACTCTGCGAATCACTTTGGATACATCGAGCTCAGCCATCGAGGACCTTCTCCTGAGTAGATTTCTCTTGACATGACTATAGTTATAGGCTAGTATATCACAGAAGTTCAAATCCGGAAGTATTTTATTGCTTCCGGATTTTTTGTTGCACTAAGGTCACATTGGCACGCACCTGTTGCTGGGGGGGAACGGTGCTGGCAGTGAGGCTTTGGACTCACTATTTGCATCGAAGTCTCCCCCGAAACAATTCAAAAGGCTCTACAGGCAGTACCAATTCACGAGAATTCTGAGTGGTACCACATGCTTTTGTCAATGAGCAAGCAATCTTTCGCGGGGGATGTGTTTACTCATATTACACTTAACGAAGCATGCATATTCATTTCCCCTTCATCCGAAGGTATTCCACAACTGCCTTCTTTTCATATGAGTGAAGACTTTCGCTTATCGCCACCTGCCATAAATGGCTTCCCCGTTCGTTTTTTCCACTTAGGTTTTTCGGTCGGCACTGGAGGCACCTTGAATAAATCAGAACGCCGGGGGCTGGCCAGGGTTTCTCTGCGACTTGCACGCAAGGGCACGCCTGAAAAACAGCTCTACCCTACGGATGTCTCTCCGATCTCACCTTCGACCCAGTCACAAGGAGGAGTACGATGAAAGATGCGAAAAGGAGTCATGATTTCCTTTCTAATACCAGTTCGGCCGTCAACTTTGAAGTGAAAGAAGAGTGCCAGAATGTCAGCCAGGTCACCCATCTCCGCCGATTCAATTTCAGCACGTCATGTGCAGGAAAGCCAGAAAACGTCTCCTTTTCACCAGCACGCTGTTCGGAAAAGGGATGTGTCTTCCCCGCATCGTCACGAGGCAGCGGAAAGTGCTCCTACCATTTGCACCAGCAGGAGGAACCCGTCCTTTTTCGTTCCCATCAGCCCACGGGCATGCTGCTTGACCCTGCCAGATCCATGCCTACGGAAAGAGACGACAGGCGCAGCCGCAAGCACGACCGCCGCCGTATGGCAGCCATCTGGGAACAATTCCAAAGCGACGGGATGGCTTAGCCGGATGATTCGATACTGAAATAGAAAAAACCAGATTCGGGCCTTCTTCTGGCGTGCTAGCTGACGCCGGATCGCATTTGTATGCGCACCTGGCCGCGGGATTTGTGCGGATGGACTCAGGGATCCGGAAACTGCGGGGCAAAGGACCGCTTGAACTGAAGCGACACCACTTCTAATTGAGGTATTAATACATGATATTGAGGTCGAAAATAGTTGATCCAACAATGATTCTACAGGATGCTCCACGAGCGGACGAAATCCATAGGCACCCGCAACTGCTGCCGCCGACTGCGGCCTGGCGGATCCTCCGCAAGAGAACAGGAGGGCACGTTTCCCGGTCAACCTTCTACCGCTGGCTGGAGAGTGGCAAGGTATTTTCCCTTCGAATGGGTTCGCGAATGTATGTACCATGGCAGGCACTTCAGGAAGTCATTGGGCGGTGCCTCAGTGGTGAGCCGTTTTGATGGTGGCGCCAACAGGTCCTTTACACTGCATCGAAGATCGCAGGCGACAGGCGCCGATATTTGCGGGTGGACGGGGTGCCAAACTCCCTGTCCTCGCAGGCCGGCACGGTGATATGGACGAAAACCGTCTAGGTCTGCCTGTTGCCAAAGGCTCCATGTTGTCACACGCGCAACTTGCAGAATAAACTGCCCATCATTCGCATCGAATGGAGTGGCATGGTATAAGTTTTCGCAGTGGGCATTCCACCATAAGCTCCGGGGCCTGGGAGGCTTTCGATGCCAATGGATTTTGACATGGTGGTGATTGGTGGTGGGGCTGCGGGGTTGACGGCCGCGGGGCTCTCCGCCTCGCTGGGCGCGAAGACCGCCCTGATTGAAGAGCATCGGCTTGGCGGCGATTGCACCTGGACCGGGTGTGTTCCCAGCAAGGCACTGTTGAAAGCTGCCGGGATTGCCCAAAGCATCCGCACCGCTAATCGATATGGAATGGACGCCTCGGAACCTCAATTTGACTTTTCAAGAGTGATGGAGCGTGTTCATGAAATTCAGGCCGCCATATATGAAGAGGCCGATGCCCCGCACGTCTATGAAAAATTGGGCATCGAAGTCATTGAAGGAAAGGCCCAATTCACCAGCCCCAGGCAGGTTGAGGTGCTCGGCCCGGGCGGCGGCCGGCGCCAGTTCAGCTCCCGATTTTTTGTGATTGCCACGGGCGGGCGTCCGGTCTTGCCGCCCATCGAAGGGCTGGCGGTCACACCCTGCCTCACCAGCGAAACAATCTTCTCAATTTCAAAGCTGCCATCAAAAATGATTGTTCTCGGAGCGGGGCCGGTGGGCATTGAAATGTCGCAGGCCTTCCGCCGCATGGGGAGCGAAGTTGCTGTGCTGGATTCGGAGAGATGCATTCTGCGCCGCGACGATCATGAACTCTCCGAACTTCTGCGCCAGCACCTCGCCGGTGAAGGCATTCGGTTCCTGCTGGGAAGCGAGGTCAGGAGAATCGAACACCTGCGTGGAACCATTCGCGTGACGCGTCAGCAGGTTTCTTCACCGGCGGAAAACGCGGCGGAGGGCGATGCCCTGCTGGTGGCCACGGGCCGCCAGCCGAATATCGACGGCCTGGGCCTGGAAGCTGCGGGCGTTCAGGCCAGCCGCGGTGGCATCGCGGTGGACCGGCATTGCCGAACGTCGGCGGAAAACATCTTTGCCTGTGGCGACGTGACGGGCCTCTACCAGTTCACGCACATGTCAGAACACATGGCCAAGGTGGCCGTCACCAACGCGCTGATCCGCTTTAAGACGTCGATGGACGTCAGCAATGTCCCGTGGTGCACCTACACCGACCCCGAGCTTGCGCATGTGGGCGCCTCGGAAAACGAATTGAAAAACCGCAAGCAGCGCTATGCCGTGTACCGCTTCCCGTTCAGCAAGATTGACCGTGCGATCACCGATCGTGAGACCACAGGTATGGTGAAAGTATTCGCGCGAAAGTTGAATGGCAGAATTTACGGCGCCAGCATTCTGGGGGCCCATGCCGGCGACATGATCGGCGAATTCGCTCTGGCCATGCGGAACAAGGTGACGCTGCGCAACATGGCCGATACGATTCATCCCTATCCGACCTATGCGCTTGGAAACCGCCGCGCCGCCGACCAGTGGTATGTCCGCAAACAGTCGCGAATGTTTGTGCGCCTGCTCAAACTGATTTTTCGCTATCACGGCCAGCTGCCTGACACCAGCGACCCCAACCGGATTGTGTGAGCTGGTGGTGAAGGAGATGTTCGGATTCCTCGCCGTGATTGCAACGCGGGAATTGTCTGGGGTGCTTCACGATTTCAGATTTTCATACCACTTAACGTTAGCTGTGGATGAGCCGATGGCAACGATGTCAGGCAGGCCATCGCCATTGATGTCTGCAATTGCCAGGCAGGAAGCGGCCATCTCCGTGTCGAGCGTTTCCCGCTCCCAGGCGGCCCCGTCCTTGCCCTTCGCGTGATAGATAAAGAGCGAGGTTCCAGGGCCGCGGTATCCGGCAACGATTTCGTCGTTGCCGTCGCCGTCGAGGTCGGCACAGACGAGCGCATGCCCGCTCTTGTAGCTGGAATCAATGATGTGCCGCTCGGAGAATCCGCTCTTCACTTGCGGGTAGACCACCACCTTGTCGCCGTGCCAGGGCTCGATGGTGGCCAGGAATCTGCGGCCGTGAACTTTCCCCACGCCTATTTCGCTGGCGCCGTGGTAGCGCTCACTTTGATCGCCGGGGGTCAGAAGCGTTCGTGTCCACTTGAGTTTCGCTCCGCGGCCTTTGGACTGGAAGAGGTTGACGCCCTGTGCGCTGGCCGTGAGGATTTCATCGCGGCCATCACCGTTCCAATCCATCACGTGGACCCCGTGGACGAGGGTCAGAGTGTCGTCAATCAGGTGCGGCGTCCATTGTGTCGATTCCCGTCCGGTGGTTTCAGCATGGCCCGTCATCAAAGTCTCCGGCATGCGGAACCATGTAATCTGCGCAGGAACGGAGTAATCAGGAGGCCTGGACCCGGCGCCCACAATCGGCACAATCACCAGTTCCAGCCGCCCGTCACCGTCAAGGTCAGCCCAACGCAGACGGTGCGCACCAGGAACCCGGCCGATCAGCGTGACAGACCATTCGCCGTCAACCGACGCGCCGGGTAGCGCCCACCAGATTTCGCCGCCTTCCTCGGCATGGTTGAGGTTGAAGCCGCTGGCAAGCGCCAGGCCTTGTGCCGGATATCCCGCGCGAAACAACGGCGCCAGACTGATGTTCCGTTGGGTAGAGGTTGTGACTGACCGCGCCCGCCAGGAGGGATTCCTGTACCAGTCCACGATATTCTGTTCGGAACTGAGGGCCAGGATGTCATGCCGGCCATCGCCGTCCACGTCTGCTACCGCGACCTGATATCCGCTGGGAATCGTTGCAACCGTGTGTGCCCGCCAACGTGAATTGCTCCCCGCACTCGCTGCATATCCGGCCATTGATAAGCCCGCAAGCGCACTGCCCGCGCCAAGCGAAGTCTGGAGAAACATCCGCCTGGTCACACGATCCTTTATGTGGTTCAACTCAAATGGGCACTGGAAAGAATGCCGTGGCATATGCTTCGATTCTAAGCCCAAACCGACTGCCCGGCGAAAATATGAAATCGCGAGTTGTCTCTAAAGTCGCGGTGTATAATGCCAGCCAGTCACGATACGACAAGGCGGAGCGTGGGGAAGACGACTGGAATTGACGGCATTAGAGAGGGGTGCTAGAATACCTACCGACTGGTCGGTATCTAAAGGGAACGGGCAAACTTCTTATTTCGAACGGCCGGTTTGGTGCCGTTAAGCGCCACTTTTCGAATACATTCAGATTAGGTTAAAGTAAAAGCCATGGCATCTCAGACGATGTATGAAAAGATTTGGAACGCCCATGTGGTCCGGGAAGAGCCCGGTAAACCGACGCTCATTTATATTGACCGCCACCTGGTGCATGAAGTCACCTCTGCGCAGGCATTTGCAGGGCTTCGGGCCGCCGGGCGCAAGGTTCGCCGGCCGGACCTGACGTTTGCCACGATGGACCACTCCGTCCCGACCACTGACCGCAGCCTTCCGCTGGTGGACCAGGCGGCCGTGGCGCAGTTTGCGGCGCTGGCGCAGAACTGCAAAGAAAACGGTATTCTGCTGTTTGACATGAATGACCGCAACCAGGGCATTGTTCACATCATCGGTCCGGAACTGGGCATCACCAATCCCGGCCAGACGATTGTCTGCGGCGACAGCCACACCTCAACCCACGGCGCATTCGGCGCGCTGGCGTTCGGAATTGGCACCAGTGAAGTTGAGCATGTACTGGCCACGCAGTGCCTTCAGCAGTTCAAATCAAAGCCCATGCTGGTGCGGGTGAAAGGCAGCCGTCCGCAGGGCGTCACGGCCAAAGACGTTATTCTGGCCATCATCGGAAAGATTGGGACCGCTGGCGGCACCGGCCACGTGATTGAATACGCCGGCGAGGCCATCCAGGAACTTTCCATGGAAGGCCGCATGACGGTGTGCAACATGTCAATTGAAGGCGGCGCGCGCGCCGGCATGGTGGCGCCCGACGATACGACTTTCGCCTATCTCGAAGGGCGGCCTTACGTCCCGCGCGGCAAGGATTTCCAAGACGCGGTAGAACGATGGAAGACCTTCACCTCCGATGCAGACGCAGATTATGATCAGGTCGTGGAACTGGAAGCTGCGGAAATCGCTCCGCAAGTCACCTGGGGAACCAACCCCGGCATGGTAACTGGCGTCACCGGCCGTGTGCCGGACCCAGGGTCTTTCAGCGATTCGGTTTCGCGTGAGTCCGCCGGGCGCGCGCTGGAATACATGGCGCTCGAACCCGGAACAGCGATCGCCGACATTCCCATCGACCGCGTTTTTATCGGCTCGTGCACCAACGGCCGGATTGAAGACCTGCGACTGGCTGCGCGCGTACTAGACGGCAGGAAGATCGCCTCAAGCATCAAGGGAGCGCTGGCCGTTCCCGGTTCCCGCCGGGTAAAGGCGCAGGCTGAGTCAGAAGGGCTCGACAAGATATTCCGCGCCGCCGGGTTTGAGTGGCGCGACGCCGGGTGCAGCATGTGCCTGGCCATGAACCCGGACGTTTTGCCCAGCGGCGAGCGCTGCGCCAGCACGTCGAACCGCAACTTTGAAGGCCGCCAGGGCAAGGGCGGCCGCACGCACCTGGTGAGTCCCTTGATGGCAGCCGCCGCAGCGGTTGAGGGCCATTTTGTGGACATCCGCAAGTGGAATGTGGGACATGTTGAATAGTCCGCATGCTACCGGCTTGCCGTTGGAAGCATGCGAGTTACAAATGACGAGTTACAAATTTGAGGTTCTGAGTTCAGGGTTATGAGTTATGGGTTTATCGTGCAGATGGTTGACCAATCACGCCCATGAAACGATTCGACTTCCGATGAATTGTTACAACTTATCCAGAACTCAACACTCATAACCCAGAACTTTTTCGGAGTTGACATGACACCCTTTACCAAGTTGACCGGAATTGTTGCGCCACTCGATCGCGTGAACGTGGATACGGACCAGATTATTCCCAAGCAATTTCTGAAGGCCATCACGCGCGAAGGATTCGGCCGTTTTCTTTTCTACGACTGGCGCTACCAGGACGGCGAGACACCCAATCCGGATTTTGTGCTGAACCAGCCACGCTACCAGGGAGCTTCCATTCTGTTGGCGCGGACTAATTTCGGCTGTGGCTCCAGCCGCGAGCATGCACCCTGGGCCGTACTCGATTACGGCTTCCGGGCGATCATCGCACCGAGCTACGCCGACATTTTCTACATCAACTGCTTCAAGAACGGCATCCTTCCCATCACTCTTCCCGATGCGCAGGTGGACGAACTTTTCCGCCGCACTGAGCAAAACGCTGGATACCAGTTGACGGTGGATCTGGAAAAGCAGACCATCACCGAGGCAACCCCCGTTCCGGATGGCGGCCTGGAGATTGCTTTCGAAGTTGATTCTTTCAGGCGGGAATGCCTGCTGAACGGCTGGGACGACATCGGCCTGACGCTGCGCTCTGAAGACCAGATTGCTCAATTCGAAAAAGCGCACCAGCCCAACGCCACACGCTATAGCTCACTTGAAACCACATCCGGCCAGTAGGACATCCAGCCGGCCTTCCCGAAATTGCACGCGCGTGCAACGCACAGGACGCACTGGCAGCTGTTGCCGGCGAATCTGTGGTGATGTGCACTAACGGGATACTCAGCAAGCGTGAATGGCAAACCAGCGGGAATACAAAAAGGATCAGCGGTAGAGGACGGGATTGTTAATCTGCAGGGCCATCAGGGCGAAGGAGCCCGCGATGACGATGACGGAAAGTACGGCCAGCGTGTTCCACAAATTTTCAGCTGGGCGGGTTTCCGGCGCGCCTTCCTGAACGAAATAGCCAAGAACAATGCCGGCGCCAAGCCCGCCGAAATGTGCGGCGTTGTCGACCGGGAAGAACAGGCCAAAGATGGCAATGTAAATGACCCAACGCCATAACATGCTGCGGTACTCTTTACCCATGTGCCCATGGTGGAAAGTAGCGCCAATCAGAGCTCCGATCAGCCCCATGATGGCGCCGGAAGCACCGATGGCAAGCGCACCCGGAATCCACCATAAGCTGGCGATGTAACCGAAGATGCCTGTGACGAGAAACATGACGACGAATTTGGAAATGCCAAATAAACCTTCGACCTCGGGTGATATGTCGAAGAGCACCCAGAGGTTCATCCCGATGTGCAAAAGACCTGCGTGGAGGAAAATGGCTGTCACCAAGCGCCAATATTGACCGAAAATGAAGACGTATGGTCCGTATAAGCCTCCCAGCCGGGCCATAACGACGCTGTTAATGCCCCCCATTCCAAAAAAGCCCATCGACTGGCCTGAACCGCCAGCCCGTTGCGTCATGAACCACTCCACCACGTACATCAGGACAATCGCAGCAGCGAGCATTGATGTTGCGCTGGTGGGCATGGGGATGACGCCCATAATCCGGTCAGGAGTTCCCGCGCTGCCTCGCGCCCGCTGCGGACCAATCCTCGCGCCGCAATGGGGACAAACCTTGGTCCCGCGCGGATTCAGCGCACGGCACTCCGGGCACATCCGATGAGAAGTGTCAAACTTCTGATCGGTCGTGCCAAAGGACGATTCCCACCACTTCTTCAGCCTTTGGAGTCTGAACCAAATGTTTCGAGGAAGTTCCATAAGCGCCGAGGGTGTTCGATGAAAACGGACAAACTGTTATTATATTCCACCCAAGGGGAGGCATGATACGATTTTCACCTGAAGCACCACGGTGATTTGCCACCCGCGGAAGCGACCCCATCGCCACGCCAGTCAACCTGCGATACAATGGGCAACTGGCCACTTGATTTTTTATTGATGCATCGGCACGACTGGAATATAGCGAGGACGAACAGAAGAATCAGAACGCGGAAGTCTTGACAAGGAAATAGTCGAAATCTGAGATCGTGGTCAAGACGCTCAATTCCAAAACCCGCTCCCGAACGTTCGCCAGACTCGGCCTACTGGTGTTTCTGGCGGGCTTGGCTCTGTTTTTTTCCGCTTGCCATCATCGGGCGGTGGTAGTTGCGCCCCCGGCGCCCACTCCCACACCGCCCACGCCCTCCAAGTCGCGGAAGCCACCATCGGCGAACCAGCAACCCACCACACCAGCCCCCATTATCCAGGGCCAAGAAGGTATTGCATCCTGGTATGGCCACCCCTTCGACGGTAGGCGGACGTCAAGCGGTGAGGTCTACAATATGCACGCGATGACCGCTGCGCACCGTACGCTGCCCTTTGGAACCCTGGTCAGGGTGCACGACCTTGAGAACGGCAAGAGTGTGGTAGTGCGCATCAACGATCGAGGACCTTTTGTTGAGGGGCGCATCATCGATCTCTCCTATGCGGCGGCTAAGGCCATGGGCATGAACGGCACGGCCCTTGTTCGGCTGCAAATCCTGAAGGTTGGGCAGGACGCAGCCAGCGGACTTTATTCAGTTCAGATCGGCGCATTCCTTGACCCGGGGAACGCCGAAAAATTGAAGCGTCGCATTGAAAAGAGGTTTCAGCCGGTCATCATTAAGAAGGATGACCATGGCAGCCGCGTCTTCAATCTTGTTCTTGTGGGCCGGGAAAGCACCCGCCAACAGGCGCAAAAGCTCGCCAGGCGACTGGTCCGTGCAAAACTGGCAACACACACTTACGTTGTGAGAATCAACTAGAGTGGGGGAAAGTTAAACGCGGAGAACAAATGGACAGCTGCATCTTTTGCAAAATCGTTGAGCGCAAGCAACCGGCCAAGATTGTTTATGAGGACGATCAGGTGGTGGCCATTGAAGACATCCGGCCACAGTCGCCGGTCCATCTGCTGGTGATGCCTCGAAAGCACCTGCCTTCGCTGACGGAAGCTGAGGAGGGTGATGAACCGATGCTCGGCCATCTTTTCATGGTGGCAGCCCATCTGGCCCGCGAACGTCAGCTTGAGGCCCGGGGCTACCGGACAGTGATCAACAACGGGCCGTGGGCAGGGCAGACTGTCGATCATCTGCACGTCCACGTGCTGGCCGGTCGCGTCTTTCACTGGCCGCCAGGATAAGTCGCCGCCCATCCCTTACAGTGTGGCCAGCAGCGCGGCCAGCAGTGCAGTGCGTCTTGGAAGTTCGCGGATGATCACGTGCTCGTGGAGCGCGTGCGCGCCATCGCCCACACCGCCCAGGCCATCCAGAGTAGGAATGCCCAAGGCGGCGGAAAAATTGCCGTCTGATCCGCCTCCGGTCGCAGCATCCTTCACCTCAAATCCAAGCTGGCCTGCCAAGACCCTGGCTTTTTCAAAAAGGCCCGCCGCCATCGCGCGCTCCATGGGAGGCCGGTTGATTCCGCCTTCAATTTTCAATCGGGCTTCCGGATGGACGGGCTTCAGTGCAAAAATCTTTTGCTCGATCCTCGCCTGGTCGCTGCTGCGTGGAATCCGAACGTCCACCCTGGCGCGTGCAATTTCCGGAACAACATTTGGCCGCGATCCGCCTTCGACGACGCCGACGTTCAGCGTGAGACCGCGCCGCGGCTCCGCGAGTTTTTCAATCTTGAGAACCTGGCGTGCCAGTTCGGCGATCGCGTTGATTCCCGCTGCAGGATTGATCCCGGCATGTGCTGAGCGCCCCTGGACCGTGAGGCGAAACTCTCCCACACCCTTGCGAGCCGTCTTTAATGCGCCGTTGGCCGCAGGTTCCAGCACCAGCACCGCCCTGGAGGCTTTTGCCTCGCGCTCGATTTTGCGCCGGAACATCTCGCTGCCGGCCTCTTCTTCCGGATTCAGGAAAAAGCGCACCGGGCTCGCTGGCTCAACCCCAAGCGATTGGAGCGCGCGGACCGCCGCAATCACCTGAACGATGCCAGACTTCATATCCAGAACGCCGGGGCCATAGGCGCGGCCTCTCTGAATCCGGAATGGCATCCGGGCAAGGGTTCCTTTGGCCCAGACGGTGTCGTGATGCCCGATCAGAAGAATGGGCTTCTTCAGTGTTGAGGGTTGAAGTTTGCCTCTGCCGCGGCGGGACTTCGAATCGTGCGTCCCCCCCCAGAACTCGGCCACAACGGCGGCGCCCGTCTTGGAGTTTTCATGCAGCGAAACCTCGCCATGATGGCGGCGAAACTCGCGTGCGAAAAAGCGGGCCACGCAGTCGATGTCGGTTGGCGACCAGGTGGGGGATTCTATTTCGACGGCTTCACGCAGAAGCTTCATCGTGTTGGGCAGATCACGCCGGCAAAAGGCAAGCAGCTTGCGGAATTCCAATTTTGTCCTTTCGATTGCGAGCGGCGGTTCGGCACGGAAACCCTGAAGGCTTCCCGTCCGTGACAGCAAACGGCGTTTCATTTTATCCTAGCTGTATCAGCCAAAGCGAACGTTGCCGCCAGGAGCATCTGCGCGGTTTGAAAGGTAACCGGTTGAACAAGATCTCATTGGCCCTGGTGGTTCACTCGCATCAACCTGTGGGCAACTTCGATCACGTTTTTGAAGAGGCCTACCAGAAGGCTTACAACCCCTTTGTCCAAACGCTCGTTCGCCATCCGCGCATCCGGATGGGCCTGCACTTTTCCGGCTGCCTGCTGGAATGGATTGAAAAACAGCATCCCGAGTTCTTCGAGCAACTCAGAGACCTGGCAAGCCGCGGCCAGGTGGAACTGATGGGCGGAGGATTTTATGAACCTGTCCTGGCCGCCATTCCAGACGCCGATAAGGCCGCGCAGATTTCAAGGCTCAGTGACTATATTGAGAAACACTTTGGCACGCGGCCGCGTGGCGCGTGGCTCACTGAACGAGTCTGGCGGCCGGACCTGGTGCGGCCGCTGGCCGAAGCCGGTGTTGGCTATGTCATTCTGGATGACACTCACTTTATCGCCGCCGGCGTGGAACCTGCGGGCCTGAATGGAACCTATCTCACCGAAGACCTGGGTGCGCAACTTCATCTTGTCCCCAGCCTGAAGAGGCTGCGGTACACCATTCCTTTTCGCGCCATGGAGGAAACCTTTGAGTTTCTGCGGCAGGGCCTCGGACGGCCCGACGCTCTGTTTGCCGCTGGTGACGATGCGGAGAAATTTGGAATCTGGCCCGGCACCTATGACCTGTGCTATGAGCGGGGCTGGCTGGAAAAGTTTTTCCAGGCCATTGAGAATTCAGACGACTGGCTGGAGACCACAACGCTCTCCGATTTCATGGCCGTGCACAAACCGGTTGGCCGGGTTTATCTGCCCACCGCTTCCTATCCCGAAATGATGGAGTGGGCGCTGCCCACGCGCGCGTGCGAAGAGTTCATGCAATGCCTTGAAGAAACCGAACGCATGCCAACCGGCGAGCGTTTCCGCAAATTTCTGCTGGGCGGCACATGGCAGGGATTTCTGGGCAAGTATTCAGAATCGAATCAGATTCACAAACTGATGCTGCAAGTCAGCCACCGGTTTCACGAGGCAAAAACCGATACCGCCCCAGCCGGTGAGCAGCACAGCCTGCTCGACGAAATCGAGACTCACCTGCTGGCTGCGCAATGCAATGACGCCTATTGGCATGGACTGTTTGGCGGGCTGTATTCTCCGCACCTGCGCAGTGCTGTGCTGAAAAATTTGATCCAGGCGGAAACTTTGCTCGACCAACTGAATGGTGAGACCTCTATGAAAGGTGTTCGAGTGAAGCAAGCAGATTTCGACGTTGACGGCGAGCAGGAAATTCTGCTTTCGCACCCGAAGGCAGGCATAGTCCTGAAGCCGTCAGACGGCGGCACCGTTTCAAGCGTGCGATTCAAGCCTGCTGCCGCGGAACTCATCAACTCACTGATGCGTCGGCCCGAGGTTTATCACAACAAGATCCGGAAAAACGTCGAGGGGCGATCCGAAAACTCTTCGGAAAAAGAGACGGATCTCACGGAACTTCTTCGCTACGACCGCTATGCTCGGCACTGCTTCCGGACATACCTTTTTCCGCCTTGGAAACAATGGCAGGATTTCGAGCGGCTCGAGTTACAGGAAGAAAGCGGTTTGGCAGCCGGCGCCTGGCAGGTGGCAACCGGGACACATTCAAATCCGGTTGAGCTGTTCCAGCAGTCGCATTATGAACGCGAGGGAGCAAACCTGGAAATTGAGGCGCGCAAAATTATGTTTGCACGAAGCACAGAGGCAGTGTTTCACATGGAATGCCGGTCGTTGATTTCAAGCAATCAACCGCGTGTGGCACCTTTGTCGCTGGGCGTCGAGATGGTGTTCAACTTTTTGGCGCCGAATGCGCCTGACCGCTATTTTGCGGCCGCGGGCGATCGGTACCCGCTGGAATTTTCTGGCGAAATCCAGGCTCCAACGCTGGAACTGACGGACGAGTGGCAGGGTGTCCGGCTTGTGCTCGAAGCAAGGCCCGAATGCCGATGGTGGATTGTCCCGATTCGCACCGTTTCCCAGTCCGAGGCAGGTTTTGAAACCGTTTACCAGGGCTCGGCGATTCTGGCAGTCTGGGAAATCAACGCCTCGCAAAGCCCCGAAAGCCGATGGCTGGGAGTGGAAATCAGCCGGACGTAACGCGGGGACTCGGGCACGGAATCGCCGACGCACGTTGCGGCTTGAATTCCTTGTAGGTGTCTGCTAAATTCAGAACCATCTTCGGTTTGGAGTGATCGAATGGCTGTTAGCCAGGAACTGCTGGATATTCTGGTCTGTCCCCTTTGCAAAGAGCGGGTGACGCTTACGCCGGATGGCCAGGGGCTGAAGTGCGGCAAGTGCCGGCGCGTCTATCCCATCGAGGACGATATTCCTGTGATGCTGGTGGACGAGGCCAGAATCGACCCGGAATAACGCCGGACTTCAGCGGGCGCACTGCACATTTAAAACCTCTTCCAGTGCTGTTTTTACTTCTTCGACTTCAATTTCCTTCATGCAGGTATTGTCCATGCAGGTCTTCATGGCAGGCGTTCCGTAGCATGGAGCGCAGTGGACGCGGTGGTACAGGATGCGCGGCGGATTATCCGGCGAAATGGGAGCCGTCTGTTCGAAAATTCCGGGGCCCCAAAGCGTCACCAGCGATGTTCCCACTGCCGCAGCCATGTGCGCCGGACCTGAATCAACCGTGAGATAGGCGTTCATGCGGCGGATGAGCGCGGCAAGTTCCAACAGAGAAAGGTCGCCTGCCAGGTCCAGGCACTCGACGCCTGCCTTGTGGGCAATATAGTTTGTGAGCGGGCGGTCCGCAGCGGAACCGGTCAGCGCTACCCGTGCACCACGCTCCTTCACCAGCCAGCGAACCACTTCAGCAAAGCTGTTGGGCGGCCAGCTTCGCAGCCGCGTCTGGTCCGGAGTTCGGGCGCGTCCGCCCCAGCCCGCGTGGACACCGACAAGGCAATTACCGCTCATCACCCCGGCTGTTTCCAGCCTGCGGGAAACAATTTCGTTTGTCTCCGGCTGGTTGTTCAGTTCCATCTGGAGGCCATCGGGGCGGAGGCCAAGCGGGCGGGCCAGTTCAAGGTGATTTTCGATCGAATGCTTCCGCGGATTAAAGCGCGCCGGCTCAAATCCCTGCACGTGCTCGTCGCCGCTGTAGGCAATAATCCGCCGGGCGCCACTCTGGCGAGCAAGGTCAATAAAACTCGGATGACTTTCAAGCACCAGCGCCCAGTCCAGATCCAGTTCCCGGAGCATGCGATGGATGCGCATTTTCTCTAGACTCAGCCACGCCGGAAGATGCCGGCGGGCAACCGGGACGGCCCGGTCAATGTGAGGATTGAAACGGAGAACATCTAGCGCTGTGGCGGAGCAGAGAAAAACCAGGTGGCACTCCGGGAAAGTCCGCCGCACGGCGCGGACCAGCGGAGTGGCCATCAACGTATCGCCAATGGCGCCCGCTCGAATGATCAGGACCCGTGGCCTTCCAGGCGAATGCACGCCTGACGGAGGTGATTTCAGCTCGCAATTTGATAAAACCACGTTTTCTCCGCGGAAGGATCCTCCAGGTGCGATTCCCTCCGTTTAAGGTAGAATAGCGGTTGCTTTGCGTCAATATGTGCCAAAATTGAACACTTTTCGAGATCCATTGTACCTGCACCCCACAAGAGGCATTCCCTGAAGATGCGCAGGGCATTCGGGCAAAAGGAAGTATGAAAAGAAAACAGAAGCCACTGGCCAAAATCCTCAGCAAGTTCAGCTCCCAGACCGTCGGCGTGCTTGGTGATTTCATGCTGGACGAACTCCTGCGCGGCGAGGCCACACGTATTTCGCCCGAAGCGCCTGTTCCCGTCGTCCTGATGGATGGCCATCCTGAACCGCAACGCTTTCCCGGCGGTGCTGGCAACGTGGCCGTCAATATTCGAGCTCTCGGTGGCCGGGCCGTTCCATTTGGAGCAATTGGGTTGGACGGAAGCGGCGACCTCCTTTGCAAAGAACTGAAGGCCCGAGGAGTCTCCTGCGGCACTCTGGTCCGGGAGCAAGGCCGCACAACTCCGCGCAAGCTTCGGATTGTTGCCCACCAGCACCAGTTGCTGCGGCTGGATTTTGAAAAGCTTGCACCGATCTCACCCAAAACTTCCGCTGCCATCAGCCGCAGTTTCTCCCGGCGAGCTCTCCAATTGAGCGCGCTGGTCATTTCTGACTATCGCAAGGGTTCTGTTGAGACGGAGCTTTGCAGCCAGATTCTGGCGGTCGCGCGCCAACGGCGAATCCCGGTCTTTGTGGATCCCAAACCCGAGCATCCTGAAATCTGCCATCGTGCCACAGCCGTCACGCCAAACCTGCATGAGGCTGAACTGATGGCGGGACACTCCATGCGTGACCCGGCCAGCCTGGAAGCGGGCGGGCGTCGCATGCTGGCTGAACTCGATTGTGATTATCTTTTGATCACTCGCGGCGCAGAGGGCATGACGCTCTTTGAAAAGGGCGGCGCCGTCCACGACATCAGGAGCGAGGCGCGGCCCGTTTACGACGTTACGGGCGCCGGTGACACCGTACTCGCCGTCCTGGCTCTTGCTTTTGGTTCGGGAGCACAAATGGCTGACGCGGCGCGGCTTGCCAACATCGCTGCCGGACGCGTGGTACTGAGATTTGGAACATCGGAAGTTAGCCCTCAGGAACTTCTGATGGCTATCAACAACGGGACTTAGCCCCGAGCGTGGACGCTCAGTAGGGGGAATAAGCCAGGCCTTTTGTCTTTCGGTCAACCAGCAGGGCCAGCGCCGGGGTTTGATTGTTGACGGTGATGGTCACGATGACTAGTGCGCTTCCTTTGGATTTCGCGTCGACAATTTTGAACTCTCGAATCTTCCCGTAATCACCCTTGGGCCCCCAATCGTGCATAAAATCATCAAAGGTATAATCGGGCGCGGGCTGCCACAATTTGTAAGCTTCCTTGTAATGCCCTTCTTCCAGTTGCGTCAGGAAATTGGCGACAGCGCGCTTTTCCGGCAAATTGTGGAGCGCGAAATAGGCGATCACGCCGCCCACAACGATAGCGATAACCAGCAAGGGCCAGTATTTTTGAAACGCCGTCTTCGGTTTAGGAGCCTTAGAATCAAAGAGCATCGCTGTCTACACCTCTCATCACATGCGCAACACGCAGGGTGCGTGTTTCCAAGGCGAACATCTTCCGCCGTCTCATTCTGTGCGCGCCGCCTGCGGTTTCCGCAAAACGTCCCGCACTGCCGGGGCCACCGGCAATCAAACTTCTCTTTCCTGGCTAGCCAGTCAATTTTCGGTTTGCGAAAAGGCCTTTTTTGCTACTGCATTTTCCCTTGCTGCATGTATAGACACCACGGGCGCACGCCAAGTTCCCGAAATGTTCTTTCCAGCATAAAAGCTATCACATTGTTTATGATGCTCAAACCCCTGCCAGGGTAAGCTTTCGTGTATGCAATGGCAGGATTCTCAGCCTGAATTATTGCGCCGTCCAGCCGCCGTCAATCAGGACGTCGGTGCCGGTGATAAAGCCCGCCGCCTCGGAGCAGAGGAAAACAGCCAGCGGCCCGATCTCTTCCACATTGCCCCAGCGGCCAACCGGGATTTTGGAAACGAACTCAGCGTTGCGCACGGGGTCTTGGGTCAGGATGGTATTCATCTCCGTCGCGAATGGGCCGGGACTGATGCCGTTGACGGTGATCCCATGCGGAGCCAGTTCCAGCGCCAGGGCCTTGGTCATGCCGAGCAGGCCAAATTTGCTGGTGCAATAAGCCGTGCGGTGCGCCAGCGCGACGTGCGCCATGGTGGACGCAATATTGATAACGCGTCCGAACTTCTTTTCGATCATTCCCGGCACAAAGGCGCGGCTGCAGAGAAATGCACTGTCGAGGTTGGTCTCGATCACGCGATGCCACTCTTCCAGTGAAAACTCGTGGAGGGGCTTGCGCAGGTTGATGCCGGCGTTGTTGATCAGGATATCGGGAACACCGGCCGCATCACGGACCTGCCCTGCCATTCGGCTGACTTCAGTTTCTTTGCGGACGTCGGCAACGAAGGCGTGGGCCTTGCTGCCCAGGGACTCGATCTCCGCCTTCACTTTTTCCAGCAGGTCTCCGCTGCGCGCCACCAGAGCAACTAGCGCGCCCTCGTGTGCCAGCGCGATGGCCATCTGCTTTCCCAGTCCTTTGCTTGCACCCGTAATCACGGCCACGCGGCCAGCTAATGAATTGTTTGACATTGCACCTCCTCGCACAAAAAATTATCGCAGCCCTGACGGCTGGACCTGCAGCTTTTCCCTCATGCCGGCGCCGGACGCGACTTTAATCCATCGCTTGGGTTTAGAACTTGCGTCTGATGCGGAAAAGATCCAGGTTGTGGCGGCTAGTGCCGGTTGCGGCAAGCTCGGCCATAATTTCACCCACCACGCTGCAAAACTTGAATCCGTGGCCTGAAAATCCTGCGGCGATAAACACGCGATCCGTCTCCGGGTGGGCGTCCAGCATGAAATGCTCGTCGGGCGTATTGGTAAAAAGGCAAACCTTCAGCGCGAGCGTGGGGCCATTGGCTTCTGGGAAGTACCGCGCGATGCCTTCGCGCAGCACGGCCTCATCTTCAGGATGGCAGTCGCGGTCCATCGCGTCGGGGTCCACCTTTTCATCCCGGTGGTGGTATCGGCCTATCTTAAACCCGGGGAAGTCGTGCACCGGGAAGCCGTAGAACTGGCCCTCCGGACTTTGCAGGTTGAAAATGGGGAATGCCCCCAGCTGGAAAAGTTTGGGCCGGAGCGGGCGTGTCCAGATGAGCACCTGGCGTTCCGGCTGGAGAACGTTGCGGAGGAAAGGCAGCAGCTTCGCCGTCCAGGCGCCCGCAGACACGATGAGCCTGTCGGCGGAATAAGTGGAGGTCTCCGTGCGCACAAGGACCGAATCCGGACGAACCTCCCATCCCGTCACCCCTTCGCGGCCATGAATTTCCGCGCCAAGCTCCAGCGCCAGCCGCGTGTAGAGCGCGATGGCGCGCTCGGAGAGAACGAACCCGCTGTCAGGCGAATAGACGCTCACCATACCCTTGGGCAGGCAAATGCCGGGAAATCGGTTCCGAAGCTGCCCCGCATCCAGCACTTCGTGGCGAAGAGAATGCTCCCTGCACGCCGCGAGCGATCCCTGAACAATCCGCCCATTCTCAGCGCCGGCGTCAATGCCACCGGTCACAAACAGGACCCGTTCGCCCGTCAGATTCTCAAGCTGGCGCCACAGTTCGTAGGCGCGATAGAGCAGCGGAACATAAGAAGGGTGTTCGTAATAGGCCAGGCGAATAATGCGAGTGAGGCCGTGCGATGAGCCCTTGTCATGAAGAAGATTGTGCTTTTCAAGCCCCAGCACCTTGAGCCCACGCCGCGCAAGTTGATAGGCCGTCGCGCTGCCCATCCCTCCCATGCCAACAACAATGGTGTCAAAATGATCCATTCGCGCTCACCCGTTGGGCTGGTCTCACTCGTCCGTCGCTTTTAACCGGACACAGGATCTCACAGAGCACGGCGAAACGAATCGAGGGACTCTATGCTACGCTTCCGTGTAAAGTTCACCCGCCAGCAGTGATTTAACACCCGAGAGGCCTTTGGCGCCCACCGCAAGCAGGCAGACGGCTGCCAGCACGGGAGCCACACCGGCCACAAAAATCGCCGGGCCAAAATGCTTTTGCGGCCCCAGTATCCAGCCGGTCACCATCGGAGCCAGGACGCCGCCCAGCACGGAGACTGTGTTCAGGAATCCCACCGACCGGCCCACCAGGTTCTTTGGCGAGGCATGCTGCACCATGGTCCAGTAGGTGGAATTGCCTATGCCTGTGGCACACAACGAAAAGGTGAGGATGGGAAGCGACCATGCGCGGCCCGTGACCAGCAGGAGCAAAAGCGCCCCCGTCCCGATGTATCCCACCGCGGCGAACCACAATCGCACACGGAACACGCCGAGAGCGGCTGCCAGCCTGTCCGCAGCCTTGCCAGCCACTACATTGATACCGGCCATTATGAGCAGCGCGGTTGAAAGCACCTTTCCCATCCCCAGCATTGAAAATCCGCGCGCCATAACCAGATAACTCGGCACCCAGGTCAAAACAAAATACCAATAGTAGGAAGCTAGCAGAGTGGCACCGGCCATGGCCCAGAAGGTTCCGTTACGCAGCAGCATGCCCCATGTCCACGGCCGGGGCGGAGCCGCCTCTCTCAATTTCTTTGCCTCCTGGCGCTCGGCGCGGTTTTTGTCCGGCGGGGCGGCAAACAGCCAGCAGGGTACCCAAATCAGTGCCCCCAGTCCAGTGATGGCGAACATCAACCGCCATCCGAACTGGTTGATTAAGATGGATCCCAGCAGCACGCCCAGTGCAGGTCCAATGTTCTGCCCCGCAATGTAGATGGAGGTAGGCAGTCCCTGGTCCTTCCCTGAATAGCTGCTTCGGATGAAAGCGATGCTGGCGAGCGGACCGACGGATTCGGCCACACCCAGCGCCACGCGCATGCCGATGACGTCACCAGGGCCGCGGGCGAGGGCGATGGCGGCGGAGGCAAGCGACCACACCAGGAATGACAGCGTATAGGACCAGCGAATGCCAAACCGGTCCACCAGCATCCCGGCCGGAATCTGAAACGCGCCGTAGGTCCAGAAAAAGGCCGAGAGCAGCACCCCCATTTCTCCCGGGTCGATTCGAAAATCCTTCATCATGTCCGGGGCGGCAATGCTGAGATTGCCGCGATCAACATAGCTGATCATGATGGCAATAAAGACGAGCCCGAGAAGAATCCAGCGGCGGCGATTCGTCATGCCCGGCCACCTTTTAAGACGAGCCGCAGAAGCAGCGTTGATGGTTCCCGTCCATTCGGTGTATACAATTGGCGACTGTTGAATCTGAAGATTGTGGCCCTGGCTTCCATCAAATCTTTGTCCTTTCCCGGCTGGTGTCCCCGGCAACAAAAGTTGAGGTATTCCTGAAGACAAACATTCCCATTGCTTCGGCTG
>Ga0102953_1000233_pt1 | contig 39970 bp, 36 predicted proteins | sample SalPon2A_C_D2_MG_FD_78509 | JGI IMG/M metagenome (GOLD analysis project Ga0102953, IMG submission 78509) | Soil microbial communities from South San Francisco under conditions of wetland restoration - Salt Pond MetaG R2A_C_D2_MG | ecosystem: Environmental > Terrestrial > Soil > Wetlands | place... | reverse complement strand
CGCTTTGAACCTCGCCTGGCGGATGTGGCCCGGGCCAGTGGCTGCCCGCTTATCCTGATGCACATTCGCGGCCGGCCACGCGACATGCAGCGGAAGCCATTCGCGCAATCAATCTGGCGATCACTTAACGAAGGCTTGGAGCGTTCCCTCCGGCGCGCGCTGGCGCACGGCGTTCACCGCGGGCAACTGATCCTTGATCCCGGACTGGGCTTTGGGAAGACGCGTGCACAGAATTTTGAGATTCTGGCCCGCCTGGACCGCCTTCAGCGCTTCAGACTTCCCCTTCTGGTGGGCAGTTCGCGGAAGTCGTTTGTGCGGGCCATCGTCAGCGGTGAGGGGCTGGCACCAGACCGCTCCGCAAAAGGCCGCCACAGCCGTGGGCCCTCCCGCGTAAACCTGCCATCAGGTTTGCCATTTGGCGACGCGGCCGCCGTAACCGCCGCCATCCTGAACGGCGCGCACATCGTCCGGGTGCATGATGTGGAGCAGATTACACCCGCCGTGCGAATTGCCGACGCCATAACACAATCCGCCGGTCGCAGCGGTCCACGCGGTTCCTGACTTCTGACAATATGACCGAAGTTAATCCAAAGAATTGCGGGCGGGAAAAGGAGGCGTCAATGCCCTGGAGGAGGTTGGAATTCCAGGCCGAAGGGTACTTTCAAACCCTTCTGAACTGCGCGCAAAGCCTCGGGATAACGGCCGGCAGTGAGAGACGCAGCACGGTACTGGGCAAGCGCCTTGTTGCGGTTGCCGTTGACGTCGTCCAGGCGGCCCAGGTAGATGTGAGACCACGTTACAATGCGCAGGTTGTTTGCGACGTTCAAGGCTTCTTCAAAGTACTTACGGGCGATATCCGGCTTGCCCGTGCTGCTGGCCACTACGGCCAGTCCAAACAGGGCTCGCTCGCTTTTCGGGTCCTTGGTAAGTACCTGCTGGAACACCATTTTCGCGGCATCGTAGTTCCCGGAATAAATGTCATTGTCACCCTGGTCGAGCTGTCGCACTTTTGCCGTAAGGTCAGACGCCTCGGAAGTCACGGCCGGCTTTGGAGGTTTCGTAAATTTCACTTTGCCCAGGCGGAGGGCTTCCTCGGCGGGGTTGATGCCTTTGATCATCTGTTCGTAATAGCCGGTCATCGAGGTGTCCTGCTTTTCAAACTGCTGCAGAGCATCATAAAAATAAGGCACCAGGATAAAACCTGTGGAAGTCATCTGCTGGATCTTCTTGGTTGCCTCCGGCGCGGGTACTTTATCCATCCGCAATTCGACGGCCCGGACGAGGCATTCGGTCACCAGCAGCGAGAAATCCTCTTTAAAGTCGTTCCCCAGCGCCGGCGCCTTTCTCGCCAACGCGTCGAGTGCAGAGGCCTGATGGATTTCAGGGCCGTACTTCACCGCCAGTGGGTCCAGCAAAAAGTGAAGGTACATATGCCGGATATCGTGAATGCGGAGCTTTTTGGACGGCGTGATCACCAGGTAGTAGTTCGAGCCGTAGATGCGGGCCTGCACCTGGTTGGGCGCTCCCAGAAGGTCCAGATAGATCGTGTAGGTCCGGCCAAGATAGGAACCGGCGGGAAAGCGAAGATAGGCGTCCGTCAGCTCGATGCTTCGGCGCACCGGGGAACTGTAACGCTCAATGGCCGTGCTGAAATCGACCCTGGCGCGAGCCCAAAGGTCAACCATGTCCGCCTGTTTGTAGAAGAGCTTAAGCAGCGGAACCAGCCCTGCCACGTTCTTCGCGTCGGGAGGAAGGTCAGCCTCGGCCACCGTGAACTTGAAATCGGGAGGCGGTCCCAGCAGAAGAGCCAGGGAAATATACTGCCCCAGATTCCGTCCGGGATCGCTGACCCGGTGGGCCTGATAGAACTTCCGGATATCGGAAATGACGGGGATCTTCCTGCTCGCAAGGTCGGCGCGCACAGCTTCGCGAGCTTTGCTTTCGGTGCCCATTCCCACACCCGCGTTGTAACCCGCATCATTAATGGCTGCAAGCACGCAGAAAAGCTGCTCGTTCGGTTCTACCAATACCTTTCCCTGTTGAGCCTGGGAGGGCAAAGGCAGCAGCAGTACGGCAAGCAGCAGAGTCACCGCTCCCCGGCACACGCGGGTGAACAAGTTTCCCCGCCTGAGAATTCCCGGAGTCTGGATCATGGATGGGAAAGGATTCCAGAGTTTCAAAAGCAAGCAGCCTAACCTCGGACCGTAATTGTTCGGAATGACAGGACGACCTGGCCGCTGGTTGGCTGCCCAAAGGAGGTGGCAGGCTCAAAAAGGCTGTAATACATCATCTGGTCAAGCCGCTGCATCAGCCCTGGTGACTGCTGGCCGGAAATAATCCGGTACCTTGTGACCCGGCCTTGTGCGTTGACATAAGTCACCAGAACCAGGGGCTGCGCACCTGTATCAAATGTTATCGGCGCCAGAACCTGCACGCGTGGTGGCGTCACGAGTTCCAGCGGAACATCCGGGATATTGCTGGTCTGGGGTGTACCCGCTCCCAGCATCAGGACAATGCAAACCAGTGCAACCAGAGCTCCTGCAACCGAGGGAAACCAGACCGGCCGAAACACATTCTCCAGGCGAACCTTAAGGCGCTGGAAAAAGTTACGGTGCAACTCCTGGGACATCTGCACTCGCAAACGCAACGCGAGTTCAGGAGACACCTGCTGCCGCGACAACTGATGCAGCTCCGAGTGAAGAGCTTCATAGCGTTCCAGCTCAGCCGTACAAGGGGCACAATGCACCAGATGATAACGGATCGAATGGATGGTTTCTACCGGGCAGACCCCGTCCATGTAGTCCGAAAAGTGGCCGCGAATTTCCGAGCAAGATTCGAAGATCATAATGCCCTGCTCAATCGGGCGGCAAGTTTACGCTTCAGCGCCTCCCGCCCCCGTCGCAAACGGGACTTTACTGTCCCTTCGGCAATTCCGAGTACCTCGGCTATTTCTTCGTAACTCAGGCCTTCAATCTCTCTCAGCAGCACTACCGTGCGAAAAGGTTCAACAAGGCCCGCGAGAGCACGTTTGACCTCAGCCTGGCACTCTGCCTGTTCGTATACGCTGAAGGGTGTCTCGTGTCCATTCCGAAAAATCGAGGCTTGCATGTTTAAATGTAATGTCTCGTCGTCGGTGGAGTAACCTTCATGGAAAAGGCGGCGTCGCCAGCTCCGGCAATGATTGGACGCCTCATGCACCGCGATACGGTAAATCCAGGTTTTCAGGCTGCTCCGGCCATTGAACTGGCGGATGCCCCGCAGAATCTTGAGCAGAGTGTTCTGAAGGACGTCAGAAGCTTCGCCCTGATCAGCCACCATGTGGGAAATCAGGTTAAACAGCGGATTTTGATAGACGGCCAGGAGGTAGGCAAAAGCCTCCTCCGAACCCGCTTTCAACTCCGCCACCAACGCGGCTTCGTCGCTGACAACGGGAGCCGTTTGATCGAGAGCGACACCTATTGATCGTATCGTGTCCACAATACCCTCAAGATAGCAGCTTTGAACTTTCAGAGCAAGGCGAAGCAGGAGTTGCCGCAGGAGTGACCATTAGCCCCGCCAACAGGACAGTTCCCGCAAGTCAAACCGGCTGCAGGCGGTGCCTCAATGGCGTATACGCAAAAGGCGCTGCGCAGCGGGTTGGTCTTTTCGGCGCTGAATATTCAGGTGATGCCCAGTTCGCGTCTCAACCGGGAGGGATCAAACGGGGAACAGTTAAAAGTGCGCCCCTCAAACTCAAACGTTGGCACCCGCCGCTTTCCTCCATTGACACTCATTATGAAGTCGGCGGCTTTGGGAACATCTTCGATGTTGATCTCCTCAACTTCCAGGCCTTGCTGCTTCAGAAACTGTTTGGCGCGCCAGCAGTCTGGGCACCAGCGAGTTGTGTACATACGGATTTTTCGGTCCACAGTTCACCCAGCTTAATTCAAGTACGAACGGCAATAATATGAGGAAGCATCAGGAACCCGTCTCCCGACTGCCGCAACGCAGCGTCGCTCCGAAACCATCGGTGAAAGCAGGCATGCCCCGAGAATCTGTAGAGGAACAACTCAGGACCTTGCATGGCGGGCAGTTTCCAATCGGCAGATGGCCCGGCGCAAATCATCGCGAGCTTTCTCAGTTTCAGGATCAGATACGGCGTGCGACTTCAGAAATTCTTCCGCGCGCTTCCGCTTCGTCTCAGCCCGCTCGACATCGATATCTTCCGCGCGCTCGGCAATTTCTGCCAGCACGATCACGCGGTCAGGGAGAACTTCAGCAAAACCCCAATGGATGGCCACGTAATGCTTTTTGCTGTTTTGCCGGTACTCCAGTGTTCCAGCTTGAAGTTCCGTCAGAAGAGGGGCGTGACCGGGAAGGACCCCGAGATAGCCTTCTTTGCCAGGGACGGAGACCTCATCCACTTCCCCTTCGGCAATCTCACGGTCCGGAGTGACAATCTGCAACTGGATACTTGTGGGTAGCGTATCAGCCATAACATTACCGTACGGACCAAGCCGGTCATTGAAGACCGGGGCCGCTGCTTACTCCTGTTTCAGCCTTTCCGCCTTTTCAAGTGCCTCTTCCAGAGTTCCCACCATGTAGAATGCCTGCTCGGGAATCTCATCGTGTTTGCCATCAACAATTTCCTTGAACCCGCGGATGGTATCCTCCAGCTTAACGTACCGGCCCTCCAGCCCGGTGAACTGTTGGGCCACAAAGAAGGGCTGTGAAAGGAAACGCTGGATCTTACGAGCGCGCGCCACAGTCAGTTTATCTTCTTCAGACAGTTCATCCATGCCCAGAATGGCAATGATGTCCTGAAGGTCTTTGTATTTTTGAAGAACGGCCTGCACGGAACGGGCCACATCATAGTGTTCCTGGCCCAGAATACGGGGATCAAGGATCCGCGAAGTGGAATCCAGTGGGTCTACCGCTGGATAAATTCCGATTTCAGCCAACTGACGCGATAGCACGGTCGTCGCGTCCAAGTGTGAAAAGGCCGTTGCCGGCGCAGGATCCGTCAGGTCGTCCGCGGGAACGTAGATAGCCTGCACGGAAGTAATGGAACCCTTCTTGGTCGAGGTAATCCGCTCCTGGAGTTCGCCCATTTCAGTGGAAAGGTTCGGCTGGTAGCCGACAGCAGAAGGCATGCGCCCCAGCAGAGCCGAAACCTCAGACCCCGCTTGAGTAAAACGGAAGATGTTGTCGATAAAGAGCAGCACATCCTGCCCCGCTACGTCGCGAAAGTATTCCGCCACGGTCAGCCCGGTCAATCCCACGCGGAGACGAGCACCCGGAGGCTCAGTCATCTGGCCATAAATCAGTGCCGCCTTCGACTTTGAGGAATCTCCGGGATGGATGACGCCGGATTCCGTCATTTCCAGCAGCAGGTCGTTCCCCTCGCGGGTACGTTCTCCGACGCCGGCGAACACGGAAACGCCGCCATGCTTCATGGCAACGTTGTTAATCAGCTCCATGATGATGACGGTTTTGCCCACGCCGGCGCCGCCGAACAATCCGGTCTTGCCGCCTTTCAAATAAGGCTCAAGCAGGTCGACGACCTTCAGCCCCGTCTCGAACATTTCGGACTCGGTATTCTGATCTATCAACGCGGGCGCATGCCGATGGATCGGGAAGGTCGTTTCGGCGTTGATCGGCCCCAGGTTGTCTACCGGCTCTCCAATAACATTCATGACGCGCCCCAGCGTGGCTTTGCCCACGGGAGCCATAATGGGCTGCCCCGTGTTGATAACCGTCATTCCCCGCACCATGCCGTCCGTTGGCGCCATGGCAACACACTTGACCCGGCCCTCGCCCACCTGCTGTTCGACCTCGACGACGACATCGATGGGCTGGGGGACATCAAAGCCATCCGACACAACCCGAAGGGCGTTGTAAATAGGAGGAAGCTCGGCCTCTTCAAATGCCACCACAACGACGGGCCCGATAACTTCCACAACTTTCCCTGTCTTTTCCTGCGTCATGATTCTCCCTTTGGTGCTCTGTCGTTGCTCAATGAATGCTTCCATTCGACAGGATGCACCTTTATGCCTTAATACTCCAAAGCCTGCGCCCCGCTTACAACTTCAATAATTTCCTTGGTAATTCCGGCTTGGCGGGCACGATTCAGCTTCAGCCGGAGCGACTCGATTAAGTCGTCCGCGTTATTGGTGGCAGATTCCATTGCCGTCATTCGGGCGGCATACTCTGCGGCCTGCGACTCCAATAAAGCCCGGAACACTTGCACCTCAACGTAACGAGGCAGGAGCGTCTTCAAAATTTCAGAAGGCGGCTGCTCATAGATATAGTCCGCCTGGAATTCACCTTCGGCTGCAACCCTTGGTTCAATGGGAAGGAAACGCTCCACCTTCACGTTCTGAACCATTGTGGATTTGAACTCATTGTAGACAAAGTCGACGGCATCCACCGATTCATTGGTATACAGCTCAATAATCTTGCCCGCCAGGTCTTTCGCATGTGAAAACTCCAGTTGTCTGAAGATGTTCACATACTCGGCTACCATCTCCACCGTACGCCTGCGAAAAAAGTCACGGCCCTTGCGGCCAACTGCAACCATCAGAACTTTCTCTTTACCACGCTCCCGGACATAGGATTGCGCGGTCCGAAGTATATTGGCATTAAAGGCGCCACACAATCCGCGGTCTGCTGTTACAGCCACTAGCAGGATTTTCCTTTCCGGGCGGCGCGCCAACAAAGGGTGTTGCTGCTGGTCAAGCCGGCCAGCCACACTTTCCAACATCGCCAGCATCTGATCAGCATAGGGGCGCGCGTTAAAGATGCGTTCCTGCGAGCGGCGCAATCTTGACGCGGCCACGACCTTCATAGCCCGAGTAATCTGTTTGGTATTTTTAACCGACCCGATGCGGCGCCGGATGTCCCGTAAGGTAGCCAATTTCTTCTCGCCTCACCCTTTTGCGGCCTCGCGCTCTGCCTTGAACTTTTCTTTATATTCCTCAAGGACCTTCTTAATTTCAGAACGCAGCGAATCATCGAGTTGCTTCTTTTCCAGGATCTTCTTTCCCAGCTCCGGATGCACAGAATCCATGAACTCGTAGAGTCCGATTTCAAAAGGCCGGCACTCTTCTACTTCCAGGTCGTCAAGGACGCCCTGGGTGCCGGCAACGACAGCGACAATTTGCTTCTCAACAGGAAGCGGAGAATACTGGTTCTGTTTCAGAATTTCCGTTAGCCTTCGTCCTCGCCTCAATTGAGCCTGCGTGGCCTTGTCAAGATCGCTTCCGAATTGTTCAAAGGCCGCCAGTTCACGGTATTGCGCAAGGTCCAGTCGCAGGGTCCCGGCCACCTGCTTCATGGCCTTGATCTGCGCGTTGCCGCCCACGCGTGAGACGGAAAGTCCCACGTTAATGGCCGGGCGGATGCCGCTGTTGAACAGGTCCGTTTCAAGGTAGATCTGGCCGTCAGTGATGGAAATAACGTTGGTCGGAATATACGCGGAAATGTCACCGGCCTGCGTTTCGATAATCGGCAGGGCGGTCAGAGATCCTCCACCAAGTTTCTGGTTCAGTTTCGCGGCCCGCTCCAGAAGGCGGGAATGTAGATAAAAGACATCACCGGGATAAGCCTCGCGCCCTGGCGGACGGCGCAAAAGCAGAGAGATTTCACGATAAGCGACGGCATGCTTTGAAAGATCATCGTAAATCAGGAGCGCGTGCCCGCCCTTGTCACGGAAATATTCGCCGATGGCGCACCCTGCGTAGGGCGCCAGATACTGCAGCGGCGCAGGGTCCGTGGAACTGGCCTCGACCACAATCGAGTATTTCATGGCATCGTATTGCTCAAGGGTCTTCATCACCTGAGCAACCGTCGATCGTTTCTGTCCGATGGCAACATAGATGCAGATGACATCTCCTCCGCGCTGGTTGAGGATCGCATCAATTGCAACCGCCGTCTTACCTGTCTGGCGGTCGCCAATAATAAGTTCGCGCTGGCCACGACCGATTGGAATCATCGTATCGATGCCCTTTAAGCCCGTCTGCATTGGCTCCCGGACGGGCTGCCGGTCAACCACGCCCGGAGCAATTGTCTCAAGAGGATTAAATTCCTTCGTAGCAATGGGTCCCTTGCCATCAGTCGGTCGTCCCAGCGGGTCAACCACTCGGCCCACCAAAGCTTCGCCTACCGGTACCGAAATAATGCGCCCGGTCCGCTTGACCACATCGCCTTCTTCAATCTTGGTGTAATCCCCAAGCAGCACCGCACTGACCTGATCTTCTTCCAGGTTGAGGGCAAGGCCCGACACACCATGGGGAAGCTCAAGCAGCTCGGTCGCCATAACATTCTCAAGCCCGTGAATGCGCGCCACGCCATCCCCCACGGACATCACAGTGCCAACCTCACTCACACTGACCGTGCGGTCAAAGTTTTCGATCTGCTCGCGGATAATACCGGTTATTTCATCTGGTCTAATTTTTGCCATGTCTTTATGCTTTCGCCCGCTTCAAAGTTTGACGTTCCCTTTGCAGCGAATGTGGATAAGCCTGCAACCAAGCCATTCACGTTTTCGATTCTATCCTTAAGCACAACACTGGAGGTTCGTGACGTGCCACAACCGAAGGGAAAAACGTCTTTTTCAGGACGTGGTTCTCCCTCCAACGCGATGCACCACTCCACCGTGAGCATTGAAATTGCCAAAACCGCTTCCTCGTCCGGCTATGCGGATGTCAACTGCCCCCGAAGACGATCCAGGTAGCCCTGAGCAGAACCATCATAAATCATGCTGCCGACCCGGGCCTGGATTCCGCCCAGCAATTTCTCCTCGCGACGGAACTTCATTTTCACTGTCTTGCCTGTCAACTCTGCGAATTTCTTCCGAAGCGTCGCCTGCTCCTCGGAGGTCAAGTCCTGGGCATACAAAACCTGCACTTCCACAATTCCCAGCCGCTCATTGGAAACCTTATGGAAGGCCTCAAGGACCTCTTCCAGCAGGGAGATCCGATAATTCACCAGCAGGACCCGAAGAAAGTTTCCAGCAGTAATTGAAAGCCCCAGCTTTTGAATGACCGCGTCCAGCACATTCCGTTTCTGTTCCACTGGAATAGTTGGACTGGTCAGGACCTGCCGCAGGTCATCGCTTTCCCGCCAGACGCCGGCGAAATCTTCCAATTCCTGCTGCATGGCGCCAAAATCGCCCTGTGCGCCCAGCACTTCGGCAAGGGCCCGCGCATACCGGCTGGCAATGGCCATCGACATAACTCTTTACCTTTTCGCCCGTCCTAGTAAGTACCAGGGGAGAATGCGTTCCCCGTGCTGGCTCCGACGTCTAGTTGCTCTTCGTTTTTGAACTCAGGTCTTCAAGGAAATAACTGACCAGCCGCTCCCGGTTCGTTTCATCCATCCGCTGCCGGATCGTGTTTCGAGCCTGTTCGAGGGCCCGCTCCACAACATAATCCTTCAACTCAAACTTGGCTGCGTTCGTGGCAGCCTGAATCCGGGTTTTGGCGAATTCATCGATCCGGCGGGCTTCGTCGTCCGCCGCCTGTCGAATCTTGCCCCGTTCATTCTCAATATCAACATCAGCCTGCTCTTTGAGAGCTTTGATTTCATCCTGGAGACCGGCCAGTTTCTTTTCAGCTTCAACTAGTCTTGCCTGCGCCTTCTCAAGCGCTTGACGGCCTTCTTCAAGGCTTTTTCGAATCGTTTCTGATCGCTCGTCGAAAAAAGCCCGGCCTCGTTTACGGTAGAGGTAGCCAAGGAACCCAGCAAGCAGCGCAAAGTTGATAATTTCAAATAAAAGTTCGTGACTCGATCCGCTCTCTTTCACCTTATTCACAGGTGGAGAAGCCGCCAGCAAGGGAACCTGAAAGATCTGCACCGAACCCACAAGACACACTGCCAGCACGCCTGCCCGCAACAACCGTCTCATACCCGCGCGCCTCCCGGTCCAGGCCCGGATACATGAGGAGAAAAGAGGGCTACCGTCACCTCGTCGGCCAGCGCCTCCACTGCAGTTGTCATTTCGCTTTTGGCCAGAGTTGTTTGTTTGTCAAGATCGGCCTGGGCCTCGTTCACCAACTCGTCAGCGCGGCCGCGAGCAGCTTGAACTTTGCTGTCCCGCTCACTTAAAGACTTCCGCCGGGCTTCCTCCCGATGGTGATAAATCTCCTGACGGGCAAAGTGGATGTTCTGTTCATACTCGTGCAGCTTCGCGTCCGCCTGATCAGCCTGTTCCCGGGCCAGAGCAAGAGCACCGCTGGTGGCCTTTGAACGGGCGTCCAGCGTTTGGGAAACAGGCTTAAAGAACAGCCGGTTAAGAAAGGCCACCAGGAAAAGGACGAAGATTATTGTCGGAATCGACTGGACAAAGAGTCGCCCAAGTTGGCTCAGTATTTCGCCCATAAGTGTCAGTCATTCATACAGATTGGAATTTCTGTGATTACAAAAGATTTAAAATTTAGCATGCCCGTCTCATGCATGTCAAGAAAACCGGAGCACTTGTGCAGCCTTTTCGGACTTGCCCTATTCATACTGGACGAATCCGGGATTGATGATCCCATGCGGGTCGAATTTCTTCTTCCACTGAACCACGTCGTTCCACTTGTCACCGTAATGAGCCTTCCACTTTGCGGCATCAAAAGCAATCCAACCGGAGAGGTACCGTTTCCCGCCCATCATGGCAGCTGCCTGGCTGGCCATATTCAACCGCGGAAGCACCTCCTCAACAAAGCGGTGAGGGATGGCAGGCAGGATGCCGAAGCCCATCAGATACTGCCCGGACGGGCGCATAAACAGAGGGACTGATGAGGAATTGCCCCGGGCAGGCCATAGCAGAATATGCCCTCCGGCGACCGCCTGCGGAGGCAGATTCCCGAGCACCTGCCCGATATAAAGCGGGGTTGTCTGCCACGGCAAAACGCATTCCATCCACGGATGGGCATACTCCCAGAAGCCAGCACGTCTCCAGATTGCGAAAAGGGCATCGAGCCGCGCGTAAAAATCGATGAGATTACCCTCCTCGGTGTGGACATGCTTATAAAACTTGAGCCCGCCAAGCTTTTCATCGCTTGGAGCGCTGCTCTTGTCGTCAAGTTCGATTGTTGCATGGAGCGGATAGAACCACTCGGCGAATGCCTGGCGCGTGTCTCCAACCTGCTTAAAACCCTGCGGACAGGGAGTACACCAGGATTCGATAAAGTCGAACCTTTCATCATCCATTACCTTTTCCAGGTCCTTCATCAGGACCGCCATGTCGTCGTAAAGCAGGTAATAGGAGCGGAAGCGGGGGTGGTGAGCCCGAATTTTCAGGCTAGCCCTGGTGATGGCCCCAAACTGGCCCATGCCCGCCCTGACGGCGTCGAACAAGTCCTTGTTCTGCTGCTCTGAGCAAATGACAATTTCTCCCTCACCCGTCACGACTTCAAGCTCCAGGCAGTTATCGGCCTGGGTTCCATACCGCCAGGAAGCAACGCCCAAACCTCCTGTGGAAAGTGTTCCGCCAATCGTCACATCCAGGTTGTTGGTCAATACGGGTGGTGACAGCTGTTGGGGTGCAAGGTGCTGTACCAGATCCCGCCACTTCAGGCCCGCCTGGCAGGTGACGCTTCCCTTGCCGGGATCAACCTCCGCAATGTCCCTCAAAGAGGACATATCCAGCACGATCTGATCGGAAAGTGACTGCCCGGTCTGCGAATGGCCGCCGCCACGCGTCGAAACTGAAAGGCCGTTGCGAACCGCAAATTTCACAACGTTTGCCACATCCTCGCTTGACGCCGGCCGGACCACTGCAGCAGGTTTCCGCACTATGATGCGGCCAAAATCGGTGGATACCGCTTCACGAGATGCGTCATCCAGAAGAACCTGCCCGCTGACTTCACGGGAGAGATCGGCAGTCCAATTCATCAATTAGCCTCCAGAAGAAATTTCAGTGATTTGGTCAGCTCTGAGTGGTGCAGCCCAAAGGTTGAAGCTATCACAGACTATGTGGAACCCACAATCCCAACCCACTTGCAGAAAGGCGCCTCCATGGTCACCTTCCCGTCCCACACTTCACATCCCCCTTCTCGCGCCCAGGCGCCTGTCTGCTAGGGACCTGAGCCATGCCGCCCTATGGTAAAGTAAAGATTTGGTATTACCTCTTTTGCGAGGTCCGGCCTCGCGGGGAGTATGCAGGGTGATGGGAACGCGTGCTTGTTTGCCTGTTTGCCATCATGTAAGATTTTTCGTTATAACAATTTGTCAACCGGAAGAATGTGAAATGACCTGCGGGGAGGTGTGAATTTGGCTGAAACGCCGAAGTACGATGTTGCAGTGGTTGGAAGTGGGCCGGGCGGATATGTGGGAGCGATTCGAGCCGGCCAACTCGGATTGAAAACTGTCCTGATCGAAAAGGACAATAAGTTCGGCGGAACGTGCCTCCACGTTGGATGCATCCCGACCAAAGATCTGCTGTTGAATGCTGAGGTTTACGACTACTTCAAGCAGGCGAAGGAATTTGGCATTGAGTGCAAGGGCTATTCCATCGATTGGGCAGCCATCCAGACCCGCCAGAACAAGGTGGTCACCAAGCTCGCCAAAGGTGTTGAGTTCCTGCTCAAGAAAAACAAGGTTGAAATCGTGCAGGGCTATGGCCAGCTTTCCGGACCGGGCCGGATCACCGTAACGGATTCCAGCAAGAAGACGCGAGAGATTCAGGCGAAGAACATTGTTCTGGCCACCGGGTCCGAGGCCAAAATGCTACCGGGGCTTGAAGCGGACGGCAAAACCATCCTGACGAATAAGGAAATTCTCAACCTGAAGAAAGTCCCCAAGTCCATGGTCGTCATCGGGTCTGGGGCCGTCGGCGTGGAGTTCGGTTCGATCTTCAAACGGTTTGGAACCGACGTCACTATCATCGAGATGTTGCCACGCATCGTCCCTCTGGAAGACGAAGAAGTTTCGGCGACGCTGGAGAAATCGTTCAAGAAGCAGGGTATTGCTATCCACACCCAGGCAAAGGTTGAGAAAGTCTCAAAGACATCCAAAGGCGTAACGATTGACTTCAAGGACGCCCAGGGCAAAGTCCACAAGCTTGAAGCCGAGACCTGCCTGGTTGCCGTGGGTCGCGCTCCAAACACACAGAACATCGGCCTGGAAAAGACCCGCGTCCGGTTGGAACGTGGTTTCGTGAAAGTCGATCCTTACATGCGTACGGACGAGCCTGGAGTTTATGCGATTGGCGACATCGTTGCCGGGAGTCCGCTGCTTGCCCACGTGGGGTCCATGGAAGGTATCGTAGCCGTGACCCATGCTGCCGGCAAACAGGTTGAGCCGATCAATTACCACCAGATTCCAAATTGCACCTATTGCGAGCCTGAAGTTGCCAGCGCAGGGCTCACCGAACACCAGGCACGCGAGGCCGGACACAAAGTGAAGATTGGCAAGTTTCCCTTTGTGGGCAACAGCAAGGCCACCATTCTGGGTATGACGGAAGGCTTTATAAAAATCGTCAGCGATGAGCGCTACGGAGAGATTCTCGGGGTCCACATGATCGGGCCACGGGTAACCGAAATGATCGCCGAGGCTGTTGTGGTGATGCGCCTGGAAGGAACGGTTGAGGACCTGGAGCGCACCATCCATCCGCATCCGACGCTTACAGAGGCTTTCCCCGAAGCCGCCCATGCGGTTCATGGAATGGCCATCCATATTTAGCTGGAAGCAACATCGCGCCAGTCGGCACATGGCAATGGATCCTGGTCGGCAAGGTGGCGCTCAGCACTCCAAATGATCTGCCAGGTCGAATTGCCGGGAGTTGTGGGTTATGAGGAGAGCCTGCGCCTCCAGCGTGAACGTGTTGCGGCGCGCAAGGCCGGCGATATTGCCGACACGCTCATTCTGCTCGAACATCCGCCCGTTTATACACTGGGGCGCAACGCCAACCGCAAGAACATTCTCTTTTCTCCAGAGCGGCTGAGGCGTCTGGGCGCCAAGGTTTTTGAAACCGACCGAGGGGGCGATGTCACTTTCCACGGACCGGGTCAGATGGTCGGCTATCCCATCCTCGACCTCACCCGGCACCAGCGCGACCTTGCCTGGTACATGCATTCGCTCGAGGAAGTTTTTATTCGCGTGGCCGGTGAGTTTGGGATCCAGGCAGGAAGGTCAGCCGGTGCACGCGGCGTCTGGGTCGGCAATGACAAGCTGGTTGCCATGGGGGTGCATGTGTCGCGATGGGTCACGTCTCATGGCTTCGCTTTCAACGTCAATACGGACCTGCGCTTTTTTGACTGGATCGTGCCCTGCGGCCTGCACGGAAAGGGAGTCACGTCGCTCCAGAAAATCCTGGGGCGGCCCGTTTCCACTAGAGACGCAACGGAGTGCGTCGTCCGTCACTTTGGCGCAGTTTTCGGCACAGAGATGAAAATGCCCCAACAGCGGGCAACAACAGATCAAAAGGAAAGCCCTGTTCATTCGTAAAACCAAAATCCTTCAACTGACGAAATATGGCTCAAGCGCGGCCCACGAAAAGCAGAAAGAAGACCCTGTCCCCCGACGCAAAAACTCTGGAGCGGATGCTCTATTACCTGAAACTTACTCGCGAGGCCGAAACGCGAATTGAACAGGTCCTCTACCGGCAGGGAAAAATAGTCGGCGGAGTTTACGTCGGCCGGGGCCAGGAAGCCATCGGCGTGGGATCGGCCATTCAACTTCTGGACGGCGACGTGGTCCTGCCCAGCCATCGGGATTTTTCTTCTTTCCTCATTCGCGGGTTTTCCCTCCGGGAGATTTTCTGCAACTGGATGGCCCGGAGCAACGGGCCTTCCCGTGGCCGGGACAATACGCTCCACATTGGCGATATGGGGCGAAACGTCATTCCAATCATCTCGCACCTCGGCGATACCTGCCCCGTGGCTTGCGGCGTGGGAATGGTCTTGAAGTGGCGGCAACAAGGCAACGTGGCTCTCGTTCACTTCGGCGAGGGAACCACCAGCCGGGGCGATGTTCACGAAGGGATGAACATGGCCGCTGTGATGAAGCTTCCGGTGGTCTTTATCTGCAACAACAACGCTTATGCCTATTCCACTCCAACCGACAAGCAGTATGCCGTCAAGGACCTTGCCGCGCGCGGGGCGGCTTACGGCATGCCCGGGGTCAAAGTGGACGGCAACGACGTGCTGGCGGTTTATTCCACAGTGGAGAAGGCCATCCGGCGCGCGCGGTCCGGAGGTGGCCCCAGCTTTATCGAGTGCAAGACCTTCCGGATGACCGGCCATTCTGCGCACGACGCAGCGGAATACGTTCCCGAAAAGCTTTTTGCCCAATGGAAGAAAAAAGACCCCATCGCGCGATTGGAAAAAATTGTGTTGGGAAATAAAATTCTCAGCAGGAAGCAGATCGACCAGCTGGATGAAGAGGTCAGGAAGCAGGTTGATGACGCTGTCGCCTACGCTGAAGCCAGTCCCTATCCGAAAAGCTCAGACGCACGGGAAGGCGTTTACTGCGAAGATGACTGCTGGTGGAGAAGCACGCCGCCAGTAAATGAATAATTCTATGCCACAACTGACTTATCTTGAGGCAATTCGACAAGGGATATGGGAAGAGATGGAGCGCGACGCCTCCGTTTTTCTTCTGGGTGAGGATATTGGCACTTATGGCGGAGCCTTTAAAGTTACCGCAGGGATGTGGGAGAAGTTTGGGAATGATCGCGTAATCGACGCTCCCATTTCCGAATCAGCCATCGTGGGCGCGGCCGTCGGCGCGGCTCTGATGGGAATGCGCCCCGTGGCGGAAATGCAGTTTATGGATTTCGTCTCTTGCGGCCTCGACCAGATTGTCAACATGGCGGCGAAAATACACTACCGCTGGGGCGCAGCTGTGCCCATCGTGGTCCGGGGGCCCTCCGGTGCGGGCGTACACGGGGGCCCTTTCCACTCGCAGTCGAACGAAATGTGGTTTGTGCACACGCCGGGACTGAAGGTGGTGGCTCCCGCAACAGCCTATGATGCCAAGGGTCTGATCAAGGCATCGATTCGCGACAATAACCCTGTGATTTTTTACGAGCACAAGTACCTCTACCGCCGGATCAAAGACGAGGTCCCCGACGAGGATTTTATCGTGCCCCTCGGCAAGGCGGCCGTTCGCAGGGAAGGCAACGACATTGCCGTCATAACCTACGGCGCCATGGTCTGGGTCGCGCTGGAGGCGGCTGAACTGCTTGCCAGCGACGGCATCTCGCTTGAGGTCGTTGACCTCCGAACCCTGTTGCCTTACGATGAGCAGTGCGTGCTATCCAGCGCGCGCAAGTGCAGCAAGGTGATTTTGCTGCATGAAGATACGCGAGTTGGCGGCCTGGCAGGAGAACTTGCGGCGGTGATCGCTGAAAAGGCATTCGCGGACCTGGATGGCCCGATCGTACGGGTCACCGCACCGGACACGCCCGTTCCCTTCTCGCCGCCGCTGGAAGAATATTTTCTTCCTAACGTTCAAAAAATTGCAGATGCAGCACGGCAGCTTGCAGTCTATTAGCGTTAAGGAGTAGCTGCCTGAACAGGGAGTTGCATCGAGGATCGTGATGCCGACAAATGTTGTCATGCCCCAGATGGGAGAGAGCGTCGCCGAAGGGACCATCATCAAATGGCTGAAAAAGCCGGGTGATCAAGTCGAGCGCGACGAACCGCTATTTGAAATCACCACAGACAAGGTGGATGCTGAAATCCCTTCCCCTGCTGCGGGAGTTCTTGCAAAGATCCTGGCCGCAGAAAATGAAACCGTAGCCGTCAACACCGTGGTTGCGGTTATCGATGGACAAATGCCGGCTGAGTCAGCAGAGTCCTCACCGGAAAGCGCTACGGCACCTTCGCCCAAAGCAGAAAATGCGGCGCCGGCTCCTCCAGCGGCGACAATAGCGGAAGCGCAGCCCGCCCCTGCAACAGCACCAGAAGAACCTGATCGGACGGGTGAAAAGCTTCGTTCCTCACCTCTTGTCCGGCGGATTGCACGCGAGCATAACGTGGACCTCACACGAGTGGCAGGAACGGGGCTGGGAGGCCGGATCAGCAAAAAGGATATCCTGAAATTCCTTGAGCGCCGGACACCGGCTACGGCTGAAATCCCGGCCGCAAGACCATCAGCTCCGAGCAAGCTCGCTACGCCTTCCGGGCAATCAGTCGCCTTCAGCGGGCCGACTCACGTGAGCGCCATGACTCCGCAACGGAAGCTGATTGCGGAACACATGATCGCCAGCAAAAAGACCTCAGCGCACGTGACCACCGTGTTTGAAGCTGACATGACCGCCATCGTACAAACCCGTGAAAGTATGGCAGCAGAGTTTGAGCGCAGCCAGGGGCTGAAACTCACCTACACCCCTTTCATCGCACGCGCTGCCGTGGAAGCCATCAAGCAGTATCCGATTTTCAATTCATCGGTCGAGGGAACCAATATCGTTTACAAGAAGTCAATCAACCTTGGAATCGCGGTGGCGCTGGAAACGGGGTTGATTGTGCCGGTCATCAAGCACGCAGAGGAAAAGAACTTCCTGGGAATTGCCCGTGCTGTCCAGGACCTTGCCAGCCGCGCGCGCTCCAAACAACTGAACGTGGAAGAGGTACAAGAAGGCACCTTTACGCTGACGAATCCTGGGATCTTCGGCAGCCTCTTTGGAACGCCAATCATCCCTCAGCCCCAGGTTGCCATCCTGGGTGTTGGAGTGATTGAAAAACGGCCGGTTATCCGCAACGACGCGATTGCGATCCGCTCGATGGCCTACCTGATGCTGACCTTTGACCACAGGATTATCGACGGCGCAGTCGCGGACCAGTTCATGGCCTACCTGAAGAGGTGCCTCGAAACTTGGGAGGAACCGCTCCTCTAGCGGTCCCGGACTCAAGCGTCATCGCCATTCGCATTCATTGGGACTGCTGATTGGCCAGGCGGTCAATCAGGCTATCCACATCGTCCCGGCAAGTGGCGCCGTCAAACCCCTGCTGCTTCATTTGAGGAAGGAACCTGGCAAGGTTCTGCCCGAAGAAAGCCTTGGCGCGGTCAGGCTGGCCCAGCACGGCGTACTGCGCAGCAAGGGTCTGCAGCAGCCCCAGAGAAGGCTCCTTCTCGCGAGACCACTTGGCCAGGTTCTCCCGCAGGACCCCCTGAAGGTAATCGCTGAATTTTCCGGTCTCATCCACATACAGGCCGCCGGAAAGGGAGTAAACAGAAATAACGTCAGCCGCATCTTCTCTCGGCCCGCATGCAGTCACCTGGGGCCGATGCACCACGAGTTCACGGATGGAATCGGTGCCGATCCTGCGAATTTCCAGGCCTTCAAAAGGCCATCCCTTCAACCCGTCAATGTGGCCGATAACCTTCAGCGAATTCTTTTCAACCTGTACGACGTTTACGGTAGTACAACAGCGGTTGCCGCCCGAATAAAGCCCAACCACCAGGTCGGGTTTCCGGTCGCCGGTGAGGTCGCGAAGATAGACCGGCCGTGGCTTGCTGTTTTGAGCCGGCAACCCATGCCGGCCCGCGAAATCATAAAGAGCGGTCCACGCTTCCCGTGCACCTTCCAGCGTGTCGACTTGGTAGGCAATTCGGTTTTCATTGTTGTAGATAACCAGGCGTCCCGGCGCAAAACCCAGGCTGACGGAATTGGACCGGTAAAGAGCTGCGCGATATTCCCGATTGAGGTTGAAAGTGTCAATGCGCTCGAACCCGGGAATGTCCGGGTACTCTCCACGGGCACCTGCCTTGCCCAGCATGTACTGTTCTGCTGAGCTTGCCGCATCCTTCAGACTGGATGGCTTCCAGTCACGCTGGAGCCCCAGAACAAAGAAGAACACCAGGATCGCCAGCAGCGTCGAAATGATGAATTCACCCTTGCGCATCTTAGAAGGGGAATCTCCAGAAGGTTTCTGGCTCGCCCTGAAGCCTCATAGTCCTTATTTAATCATGGGCAGCAAGGATTGTCATGGAACAGGAAGGCATCCGTTTATGGGCTGGTCCGGCGGAATGAATCCAGGACCCATTCATCTTCCTTTTCGTTATGCCGAAGGATGTAAGTATATCCGTCATCGGCCTGTACTTTGAAACAACGGTATCCTTCGCCATACCACTGGTCGAGGACCTCCACCACCTCAAACGTCCGGGAATCCTTTTCGTTGGAGCGGAAACGCAGAGGCCGCTCGTCCGCCTTATAGCCGGAATAACATTCAACGTCCAGAGTCATCGGCATCGCGGTCCCCAGCTTTAGATGCCCAGTTCGCTGCGGATCGACCGAGCGTACTGGTCTGCAAGGGTAACCGGCTGGATAGAAATTCCAGCCTCCACCAGGATGTTCTGTGAAAGTGTGGCCGCTTCGTCCTCTCCAGTGGCCGTTCCCTCGACCACGGCCGTCAGTTCGGCCGGCTCACGGCGGCGGACGTGGTCCATGGTGTAAACCAGAACCTTTGCCAGTTCGACGTCACGCTTAAGAGAAAGAGTGTGGATAAACTTCATGTGGCCGTTCGGTCTGCCCGCAATCTCAGGTGGGCGGTATCCAAAATCAAAGGCAAAGGTATCGTTGGGTTGTGTCCAGCGAGCGGCTGGAATATTCAGTTCAAACCCCGGCTGGTTCAACAGCCCGGACCTCACAAAAGAAAGCCGCAGCCGCTGTTTGATCCGCACCCGCGTGTCGACCGGGAGTGGTCCCTCCACCCGCGCGCCCACGTACCGGTTGAAAACGTCCTGGATTTCAGCCGCCGGGTCACGAAGCAGGCAGGCCCTGACGGGAGCAATCTGGACCAGGTTTGAAAAAGATTGTCCCATCCAGTTCAGATAGCTTTCCAGTTCGTCACTATGTTCGTCAATCTGCTGCTCGAAGTCCTGCTGGAGTTCACGCAGAAATTCGAGGTCGGCCTGCGGATGAAACCGCTTGATGCGGCGAAAGTCGTCCGTAAACAGGCAGCCCAGATAGTTTTCCTGGGGACTGAACACGAACACGCCGATATTCAGAAATTCACCTCGCACAACATCAGGCACATACTGCACCACGTAGAGCGAACATTCCTTGTATTGGTCGGCATCAGCCATGTGAACACCTGGCCCATCAGGCCGTCGTCATTGTCTATTCCCAGTTCGGGAAAGGCCGCAAAGAACTCCGTTTTGCATCAATAATTAGTTGCCGCAGCGCGCGGCGGCGCTGATAAAGCTGCTCCGCAAGCCGCGAAATCTGGTCAGGATCATCCCCGCACCACTCTCTCGGCACTTCACGAAGACACTCTTCTAGTTCGGATACCTCGATATTTTCGATTCGCGAAAGGTAAGGTTCAAATGACTTCAACCCGCGAACGCTCTCATAAACCAGCCGGCGCGGATATAGGCTCCGAATAGGGCTGTCCGGGAAATTCCATTCCCCATCGTTAAAGCAGAAACCGTGATCAATAAGCGTTGCGGAGTACCGGTTCCCGCTTTGGTCGATGGTTCGGTAAAAAATTACCTGGCGGCCATCACAGTTGCAGGTCCATTTATCCAGCACGTATGCACCCAGAAAGATCGGGGCCAGGTTGGAAACCTTGCGCAGCAGGCGATCAGGAAGAAAATCCACCACCAGCGTCCGGCTGGGGACGCCCGGGAATCTGGAACCGAAGTGCAATCCAGAAGCACACCGCTCTTCCCGACCCGCCGTTTCAAATTTCAGGAGCGGAGTTCCAGAAATGAGACTCTCCGAAACCTGCACGAACGCCCGGCCGGGAACCGGCAGCCGGATTAGGGCAGCCAGGCGGCTGGCAAGCATCTCGTTAGCCAGAATTCTGACGTGCTGGGGATTGTTTCTGAATTTGACAACGTACGTCTCGCCGTCGTCACAGCCCATCAGGAAGGGTTGTGAACCACCCCTCATCCGGCGGACGCATTCAACCGCCACAACTTTCCTGACTGCAGCGCGCTCATCCTGGCCTGGTTGTAGCGTCCGGGGCGAGGCGAGCGCGCTGCCCTCCGATCGGATTCCAGAACCGAAATTGCCGGGCCCTTCATGCATCCCTGGAAACTGTTGCCCAAGCCCCTTCTGCATTGTCACAAGCTGCGCGTGAAGGCCTGCCGGCTTCCCCGGAACGGCGTTCCAGTTCAGCCAGCCAGTCCACGCGCTTCACAAAAACTTTAATGTCCAAAAAAACACACACTAGGAAGGATGGTGTTCTCCCTGAACCTACTTAAATCCTGCCTGCACCAAGGTCAGTGGCGGCCTTTTGTCTTCTTGCCAGCAACAGCCTTCTTGCTCTGTTTGGCCTTGGGAGCCTTCTTGCCTTTAGCAGCTTTCTTCCCGGGCTTTGCCGCCTTTTTTACCTTGGCAGTCTTCTTCTTCGGCCTGGCGGATTTTCCAGCCTTATTTGCCTTTGTGGCTTTTTTCACCTTGGCGGCCTTTCCAACTTTTTTCGCCTTGGCCGGTTTGGCGACCTTCTTCGCTTTGGCAGATTTCGCAGCCTTTTTAGGCTTGCTGGCCTTGCCGGACCTGGCGGGCTTCTTTGGTTTTGCCTTTGCCTTGCGCGATTTGGGTTTGGTCGGCCCAACAGCACTTGCGGGGGCAGGCGGAGGCGGCATTGGAGCCGGTGGAACTTCCAGTTCTACAGGCTCGACATCTTCCTCTTCGGATTCGTAGGAAATCTCCTCGTCCAGATCTTCGAGGTCCACCCCAAAGCCTTCCTCTTCCAAATTCTCTTCGTAGTCTGAAGAGAACTGCTCTTCGAACTCTTCAAATTCCTCGCCGGGCTCATGGTCTTCATCATTGAACCGCATGGAATCCTCCTTTTAGGATCATCGTCCCGTCAGATGCTGCATCTTAGCTGGCGCACGTCGTGTACCTTAAACAAAAAGCTCCCTTGGGCCAGATGTATACCACCGGACAACGGCTGTCAAGAGGCATCCTCGGCAGCTGAATCCGGTTGCTACTCCGCCACCCCATACAGAGCCAGCACCTGTCCAGGCACGATAAGCGAACCCTCCAGATGATTCCATTGGCGGATTTGCGCGACGGTCACCTTGAAGTGGCTGGCGATTGCACCAAGCGTATCGCCGCGGCGAATTCGATAGCGATAAGTTGTGCGATGACTTCCCTGGTATTTCCTGGCAGGACGATTGGAGGCAACTCTCCTTGCGGAGGTCCCGTTGCTGATTCTTAAAGTCTTCCCTGCAACAATGGAAGAGCCGCGCAAGTGGTTCCAGCGGCGAAGGTCCGCAACGCTCACATGAAAATGCCGGGCGATGCCGCCAAGCGTGTCGCCACGCTGAATGCGGTAAATCCGGACGCCATTGCGAGTCTCCGCATGGTATTCGCCCGAGCGCCTGGGACTGGCCCCCCCGTGGGCAAACACATGCAGTGTTCTTCCGGCCACAATCCGTGAACCCCGCAAGTGGTTCCAGCGCCGAAGGCTTGCAATCCTCACGTGGTAGCGTTCGGCGATGCCACTGAGTGTATCGCCACGGCGAATCCGGTAGCGGTAAAAGCGGCCACGGCGGTAGCGGGACTCCCGGCCCGGAGGAAGGGGAAGAATGAGGTGCTCGCCGATTTCCGGGTCATCCCCGGGGTCCAGATGGTTGGCCCTGGCCAGTGAGGTGTCCGTGATGCGATATTTGCGCGCGATGGCTCCAAGCGTTTCCGCCTGCTCCACCTTCACCGCCCGCCACCAGATCCGCTTTTCAGGCGGCACCTCTGCAATTCGCTTCTCGTACAAATCTTTGGTTCCGTGCGGCAGGTTGATCACATACTTGCTTTCATTCAGCGGGGTGGCCCAGGTCAGAAGGCTCGGGTTGAGCTTTTCGAGTTCTTTGACGGGTCGGTCAATAAGTTCAGCCACCAGCCGAAGGTCGGTGGGGACTGTAACTGTGACCCGGTCCGGATCCAGAGGAGGATCCGGTTGCACGTCAAACCCGTAAGCACGAGGATCTTTGGCAATCAGAGCGGTGGCGATGAAGATTGGCACATAGTTCTGGGTCTCTTTAGGCAATGCGTGCAGTTCCCGGAGCTTCCAGAAGTTGGCGTATCCTGTCCTCTCAATTGCTCTCTGGATCCCTCCTGGCCCGGCATCATAAGCCGCCATAGCCAGATACCAGTCGCCAAATTCTTTGTAAAGATCACGCAAGTGACGGGCGGCCGCCTCCGTCGATTTCAGGGGATCTTCGCGCTGATCCTGATACTGGTCCATTTTAAGACCATATTCCCGGGCACGTGAAGCCATGAATTGCCAGAGGCCCGTCGCGCCCGCGCGCGACACAGCGAGGGGGTTAAAACCACTTTCTCCCGCAGCCATGTAGATGAGGTCCTGCGGCATTCCGTACTTGCGGAGCACTTTGGAGATCATCGGCTGGTACATCCCTATTCGGGCGAGAATCTTCTCGATATAGCCCTGGCCGCCATTTTGGAAGTAGGTCAGAAAACCAGCCACGTAATCGTTCGTAACCAGCGGAAGGTCTGAGCGAACTGTCATCAGTTCGAGTTCAGCACGCTTCCGCACCCTCGGATCTACGGGAAATGTAAGATCGGCAAAGGATTCAATGGGAGGGGACTCATCTTCACCCTGGCTTAAAGCGTCGCCGTTTGCTGACGTTGAAGCCTCCAACCCGTAGGTCTTATCAACCAGCTTGTCAAATTCAGTCTTGAGCCGGTGGTTATGCTTGACATCCATCCCGGATTCCAGCAGCAGACTCAGTGCCCTGTCAAAATCCCGCCTGGCCTTTTGCAGGTTCCCAGCATGATATTGCTGCATGCCATGGTTGTAGACGGCATCAACCTTTGCAACCAGAACTTCAGCCGGATCAGGTGGTTTGGGTTTGACCATCCTTGGAGAAGGGGCCGGGTGCTGGGTGCGAAGAGGCGGCGGCACAACAGGCGTGGGAGGCGAAACCGCAATTTTTCTGCTCCGGGAGCTGCACGAACCGAATGCAATCACAACAGCCAGAATAAGGAAAAAAAGTTTACACTTCGCCAACTTGACCTGCCTTTACGCTTTGTTTTTCTGCTTCCCCCCGTCAGGAAGCATTATAGCCAGATTTTACGTAGGCCCTCCCCCTAAGGTCAACCCGAAACCGGATATCAAAGACAAACAGGAGCAAGCTTGTGATGGGCGGCGACAGCCATGGTTAGTTAGAATGAGTTCGTTCAGGCCCGGGCCCGGGCTGGCAGGGCACAGCAGGGTTCAGCTATAATCAGGATTTCCGGAGGCGACACAGCGCCTGCCGCCTGACATAGGCCACCCCAAAGCATAGGTAACCATGCGAAACCCTCTCCGCCCCCTGTTCCCGTATCTAGCCAAGTACAAAAAGGGCTATGTCATTGGCTTTACAGCGCTCATCCTCACCCAGGTTGTCGGAGTCACAATACCTCTGGTCATCAAAGACACCTTTGACGCTCTCACCCACGGCGTTACGGAGCAAAAACTAGCCTTTTTTGCTCTCCTGCTGCTGGGCATTGCTCTGGCAAAAGCGTTTTTCCAGTTCTGGATGCGCTGGATTCTGATCGGCATTTCACGCGATGTTGAGTATGATCTCCGAAATGACCTCTTCAACCACCTGATGCGGCAGGAGGCCCGCTACTACAACGAACACCGAACCGGCGACCTGATGGCCAAGCTAACCAATGACCTCACCGCCGTCCGCAACATTGTCGGGCCGGGCATCATGTATTCAGCCAACACGGTGGTGACGGGCATCGCTACCATCACTCTGATGGCCCATCTTGACCTTCACCTTACGCTGCTGGCGCTGGCGCCTCTGCCGCTGGCCTCGATTGCGGTCAAGTTTTTCGGACAAAGGATCCATGAGCGTTTCGAGAGGATCCAAGCCATGTATTCGGAGCTTACCGAAAAGGTTCGAGAAAACCTTTCCGGAGTCCGGCTGGTTCGCGCCTTCCGCCAGGAAGATTCTGAGATCGAGCAGTTCGACGGCATGAACCGGCTCTTTGTGGAAAAAAACAAGCACCTGATCCTGATCACGAGTTTCCTATGGCCTGCGCTGGCTCTGCTCTTCGCAGCTTCCTTCCTTCTCATTATGGTGGTTGGCGGAGAGCATGTGCTGTCAGGCAAAATCACGATTGGTACATTCGCCGCATTCAATGTCTATCTGATGTATCTCATCTGGCCTATCATTGCGCTGGGGTGGGTAACGAACATCATTCAGCGAGGTCTCGCCTCCCTGGGCCGGCTGTGGACCATTTTTGCCGCCCAGCCGACCATCGACGACCACCTTGTCCCCAGCAACCCCGTAAGCACGCTGAAGGGCGAAATCGAATTCCGGAACCTCACCTTTGCGTATAACGGACATCCGATTCTCAAGAACATCAACCTGCACATCCCGGCAGGCCGGACGCTCGCCATTGTGGGCGCCACGGGCTCTGGGAAAACTACTCTGGCCGCCCTGGTCCCCCGGCTGTTTGACGCGCAGGAGGGTGCCGTGCTGGTGGATGGGATTCCTGTCCGCCATATTCCGCTCAAAACCCTGCGTTCGCACATCGGATTCGTCCCCCAGGAAACTTTCCTCTTCAGCGATTCAATCCGGGAAAACATCCGGTTCGGAGTTCCCGGTTCATCGGATGGCCAGGTGGAACATGCGGCGGAAGTTTCCAACATCCGGCCGGACATTCTGGGGTTCCCAAAGGGTTTCGATTCCATGGTAGGAGAACGCGGTCTGACGCTCTCAGGAGGCCAGAAGCAGCGGGTGGCCATCTCACGGGCTATCATCCGCGACCCGCGCATCCTGATTCTCGATGATGCGCTCTCGAGTGTTGACACCTTCACTGAAGAAAAAATATTGCGGCACCTGACCCAGGTCATGGCGGGAAGAACCACGATCCTGATCTCTCACCGTGTCTCCACCATTCGCAATGCGGATGAAATTGTCGTGCTGCACGACGGCACGATTGCGGAGCGAGGCTCCCATGAAGAATTGCTGGCGAAAAACGGCCATTACACGGAGCTTTACAACAAGCAATTGATTGAAGAATCACTTGAAAAGGAAGTCTAAACCGGCAGTCTGATGGCAGATAGTTTCCACGAAGAAGAAGTTCTCGGAAAAGCATACGACGCGCGCCTGATGCGGCGGCTTCTCACCTATCTGCGCCCCTACCGGAAGGTTGTCTTTTTTGCCCTGATCGCCATCTTCTTTTATGGCCTGCTGCAGGCCGTACCGCCCTACCTGATGAAGGTGGAAATCGACCGCTATCTCGACCCCACAAAGCATCACCAGATTCCCCATTTTCTCGCGCATTTTCTGAGTGCGAATCCCTATGTGGGCATCCTCCAGATCGCGCTTGCCATCTTTGTGCCGACAGTTCTGCTGACGTTTGTGCTGCAGTTTGCCCAGACTTTCGCCATGCAACTGGTCGGCCAGAAGGTCATGTACGATCTGCGCAAGCAGGTGTTTGACCATCTGCAGCGGCTCCAGATGAGTTACTTTGACCGCAATCCCGTGGGCAGGCTGGTTACTCGTGTCACCACCGACATTGACGTTCTGAATGATATGTTCGCCTCCGGCGTGGTGGCCGTTTTTGGTGATTTCTTCACCCTGGTCAGCATCATGGTCGTCATGATGGATCTGGACTGGAGGCTCGCGCTGCTCACCTTTGCTGTCCTGCCGCTGATCATCCTGGCAACCGCCCTTTTCCGAAGGGCGGTTCGGGAATCATACCGCCAAATCCGTCTTGCCATCGCCCGCATCAACGCCTATCTCCAGGAACACATCACGGGCATGTCCGTCTTGCAGCTTTTCAATCGGGAAGAAAATAGCTTCGACGAGTTCAAGAAGATTAACGGGGCCTACCTGAAAGCCTACAAGGACTCCATCCTGGCCTACGGCTTGTTTTATCCCACGGTTGAATTTCTGGGAGTGCTGGCTATCGTCATCATCCTCTACAAAGGCGGCGGCATGATCCTCGGTGGGGCACTGACCGTAGGAACAGCGATCGCCTTTATTCAGTATTCACAGCGATTCTTCCGGCCCATTCAGGATCTCAGCGACAAATACAATATTCTTCAGTCGGCAATGGCCAGTTCCGAGCGCATCTTCAGACTGCTGGACACGCCGGTGAAGATTTCCGATTCCACAGAACCGAAGAAGCTTGCAGACGCCCGTGGCCACGTGGAATTTCGCAACGTCGGGTTTGCTTATCGGGACAATCATCGCGTGCTGGAGAACGTTTCTTTTACCATTGAGCCGGGCGAGACGGTTGCCGTGGTGGGCCACACAGGCGCAGGCAAGACAACGCTGACTAACCTTTTGCTCCGGTTCTACGACGTCCAAGAGGGAGCCATCCTGTTTGACGGCGTGGACATACGCGACCTCAACTTGCACGAGCTCCGCAGCAATTTCGGAATCGTTCTGCAAGACGCATTCCTCTTCTCGGGCACCGTGGCCAGCAACGTCCGGCTTGGGACCGAAGGCATTTCCGACCATCAGGTCCGTGACGCCGCTCGGCGTGTTAATATGCTGGACTTTATTGAGAGCCTCCCCGGCGGGTTTGACGAGCCTGTCAAAGAGCGCGGGGCCACGCTCTCCTCGGGGCAGAAACAACTGCTCTCTTTCGCCCGGGCTTTGGCCCACGATCCGAAGATTCTGATACTGGACGAAGCCACATCAAGTGTGGACCCCGAAACAGAACATCTGATTCGCGAGGGTCTCCGGCGACTGCTTGAAAATCGGACTTCTCTGGTCATCGCCCATCGCCTCTCGACTATCCAGAATGCCTCAAAGATCATCGTGATGCACAAAGGACGCGTGCGCGAGGTGGGAACCCACCAGGAATTGCTGCGGTTGCAAGGAATCTATTTCAAACTTTATCAGCTTCAATACAAGGACCAGGAGCTCCTGACCTCCGCTGGGTCGGCCAAAGGATCATGCCCGGAAATAGCTTCTTAATGGTTGCCGGAGAGCGCTCCGGCGACGTGTATGGAGCCGCACTGGCTGAGGCTCTGAAAAAGAGGGCCGCCAATGTGGAGATTTTTGGCTGCGGCGGTGAAGCCATGCGCGCTGCCGGCGTCAACACCCTTGTCGATATCCACCAGGTGGCGCTGATCGGAATCTCCGAGGTCGTGTCCGGCCTCCCCAAAGCTTACCGCGCCATGCAGGATCTTGTGGCTGAAGCTGCGCGCTGCAAGCCCGCGGCTGCAATTCTGATTGACTCACCGTCTCTGAATCTGAGCCTGGCGAAGCGGCTGAAACGCCACAATATTCCTGTGATCTATTTTGTCAGCCCGCAGATCTGGGCCTGGAAAAAATGGAGGATCAGGAAGATCAAAGCTTGCGTCGACAGGATGCTCTGCCTTTTCGACTTTGAAACAGAGATCTACGAAGAAGCGGGTGTGCCTGTGGAATTCGTCGGCCATCCCCTGGTAGACATGCCCGCCCCCCGTATGAGCCGTGAGGAATTCTTCATGGGCGCCGGCCTTGACCCGGAAATCCCGACGGTCGCGATGCTCCCCGGGAGTCGCAGAACGGAAGTGACGTTCAACCTGCCTGAAATGCTGGAAGCGGCTGCCAGAGTGGCGCGGTCCCGCCGCATTCAGTTTGTGGTCGCTTGTGCACCTACCATTGATTCCCCATGGCTGAAATCTCTGGTGACGCGCGGTTACCATGGCATTGCACCCCTCCACGCGCTCAGCAATTCAACACATGAAGCTCTCCAATACTCTGCCGCGGCCGTCGTGGCCAGTGGCACGGCTACGATCGAGGCGGCCATAAGGGAATGTCCCATGGTCGTTGTCTACAGAGTGTCCGCTTTCACTGCCATGTGCGCCAGGTTTATGATCAATGTTCCCTTTTACAGTATGGTCAACCTGCTGGCGGGCCATGCCGCGGTCCCGGAACTGATCCAGAGCGACTTCACAGCCGCCCGCCTGGCCGTCAACCTCGAGCGGTTGCTCGACGACGGTGAGGCACGAAGCAGGATGATCGACGACCTGCGAAAGGTAAAGGAGCGGCTGGGCAAGGGGGGTGCAATCGGCCGGGCTGCGGATGTCATTGTCCGTCACCTTGAGGGGGCCAAGGCATCCCTGCATGCCGGATGAAGCATCCTTTTGATAGGGAACGTGGGCCTGTGGGGCCATCCGAATATTGCTTTTTCTGATTATTCGTTCCACCGGCCTGCCGGGAATTGTATTATCAAGAATGTTCTTTTCTCTTGAAAGGCTAATTCATTTATGAAGCATGCCTCATGGTACCGTCGATTTTGGAGTGCCCGGGCTCACCGCGTGGGAGGCACAGGACGCACCCGAACGGCCGCTCTGTTGGCGCTGTCCTTTTTTGCTGTAATCTCAGGCGCGCAGGCTGCAGGCCCCCCTCAATTCGTGGTCAAGAAATACGACATCAAGGTTCAATTGTTTCCCTCGACTCACATCCTTGACGCCACCACTCAGATTGATTTCGTACCCCAGAGCAGCATCAGCCAGCTGAGTTTCGAGCTTAACAGTGCCCTGCGCGTCCAGAAGGTCGTGGACCCGTCAGGAAAGGACGTACCCTTCCAGCAGGACGGCCTGACCCTTACAGTCACGCTGCCCAGCCCGGTCACCGAAGGCCAGGCTTCATCCCTCACCGTCAGTTACAAGGGCGGGCTTGGAACAGCGGACGGCAGCCCTGTCGAAGGGCTGAAGCTGTCCTACGTTGGGCAGGATGGGTCCTATCTGCTCTACCCCGGGCGCTGGTTCCCGGTAGCCAGGCCAGGTCTCGATCGCTTTTCGGCCAACCTGCACGTCACCGTGCCAACCGGTGAGACGGTTGTTGCTTCAGGAAAGCCATCCCCACCCGTAACCGCTGGCGAAGACACCACTTACTCCTATGAGTTCGACCAGTCGTCTTTTCCCGGAACGTTTTATGCGGGGAACTATTCAGTCCAGAAAGAGACCGCTTTCGGGGCTAACATCTATCTCTTCCTGAAACCTGGCCACGAGAATTATGCGGCGGACTATGGAGCGACGGCGGCAAAGATCATGAGCTTCTTCTCCAGCAAGTTCGGATCGCTGCCGAACGGCAATCTGGCCGTGGTGGAGATTGCCAATGACACCGTAGGTGGTTACTCCTCGCCCGGCATCGTCGCTCTGGCCACACGAGGATTTTCGGAGCCTGTGAATGAACAATTGCTGGCCCATGAAATCTCTCGCCAGTGGTGGCGTTGTCTCGTCAGCCCTGCGACGCCGGATGACTCCTTCCTCGACGATGGTCTTTCACTCTACTCTTCGGCGCTCTACATCGAGCAGTCAAAGGGCGAAACGGCTTTTGAAAACTTCATGCACTCGACCGCCATCGGGGCCCTCACCCACGAAGAGACGGCTCCCATCAGCCAGGCGGGGTCGCTCCAACCCTATACGCCTCAGTACCATTCGATTGTGGCGCAAAAGGGCGCCATGGTCTTCCATATGTTGCGTTGGGTCATCGGCGACAAAGAGTTTACGAAGACTCTGCAGGACATCGTCCAGCAGTACGCGTGGAAATCCATCACCACTCAGGAATTTGAGAAAGCAGCGGAACAGGCCAGCAATCAGAAGCTGACCTACTTTTTTGCCCAGTGGGTCAGTTCCACCGGGGTGCCCCAATTCAAGGACTCCTGGGCTATCTATCGCGTGGGGAACCACTATCAGGTCGTCGGGAAAATCCAGCAGGATCTGGATATCTTCCGAATGCCGGTAGACGTTCGCGTCAACTCCGAGGGACGCAGGCCCATTAATGACCGTGTCCAGATGGTGGGAACCACCGCAGACTTCACGGTGAACACCGTAACCAGGCCAACCCACGTGGAAATCGATCCCGGTAGCCACATCCTCAAGATGACCAACAAGATCCGCACCGAGGTGGAAATCGCCCGAGGCGATCAGCTTGTTGCCGAACAGGCCTACCTGGAAGCCATAAAGCAGTATCAGAAAGTCGTGGACCAGAACAAGAACAATTCACTGGCCCACTTCCGCCTTGGCGAGATCTATTTCCGGCTGCACAACTACAATGCAGCAGCGGAGGAAATGCGGGCCGCTTTGGACGGAAACCTGCAGCCCAAATGGGTGGAAGTTTGGGCCCATCTCACTCTGGGCAAGATCTTCGACGCCACCGGCCAGCGCGACCGCGCTCTGAACGAATACCAGCGGGCCTTGCAAACCAAGGACGATACCCAGGGCGCCATTGAGCAGGCCAAACAGTATATCCAAAAGCCTTATTCAGCCCAGAACCGCGCCACCGGCTAACAAGCACTGAATAACCTGGCGGCAGCCAGTTCCGGCTTCCGGCGTTGCTTCAGGTTGTTTCACCTGCCACAGGGCGGGCCGTAAGCTTTTTGTAAGTTTCTTCAAACGTCTTGAGAGCCGCTTCATCATAGAGGACAAAGTAAATCTTCTCCAGGCTGCTGCGCGACTTGAGGTGCTCAAGCACTTCACTGATCATGATGTTAGCGCACTCGTCCACCGGGAAACCGGCAACCCCGGTGCCAATGGCAGGGAAAGCCATCGTCTTGAAGCCCTTTTCTTCGGCGCGGAGCAAACTGTTCCGCGTGGCGTTCCGCAGGGACTCCGCAGTCGTTCTTCCGCCCGGTTGCATGCTGGCTGCGTGGATCACGTAATAGGCCTTCAGGTTGCCCGCAGTGGTCACAGCAGCTTCGCCCAGGCGGATGGATCCGATGCGTTCACATTCCTCCTCGATTCGCGGGCCACCCTTGGTCCGAATGGCGCCGGCAACTCCTGAACCCAGCACCAGTTCGTTATTGGCTGCGTTCACAATCGCATCGACTTCAAACTCGGTAATGTCGCCCTTCGTGAAGTAAATCCTGGTTGGCATATTCCCTCGGATTGATCGAGTTTAAGTTACAGAAAGAATAGCTGAGATAGTGGCCCGTGGCCAGTGATTCCGGTCACTTTGGGAAGGGATCGCACCGCTTGCCGCAGTCAGCCACAGGACGTTATCCCAGCCAGCGCTTCAGCCGGCAAAAATAGCGGAGCTTCTGGGAGCGGGAAAGACTGCCATTCCGTCCGCTGGTGGAGGGCAGGACATAGATCCGCGAATTCCCAAACCGTCGGCGTTGCGCTCCGAGTTCCGCCTTCCGGCCCTGGAACCTCTCGAAACCTGTCTTGCCGTTAAAGGCAATAGCATCCGGGGACGCTGCAAGGAGTTTTGCCTTCAGTGCGGGGACACCCTGGTGGAAGTCTTCTTTGTCCAGGTCACTGATGGAATTCGACCATCGCTTGACGAGGTCGGTCAAGCCGAATCCAAACTCGAAGATGCGGTGGTCTTCTTCAGGCCTCAGGTGGACCGGCGTCAGGCCCGACTCGTACAGGAAATTCCAGAACTGATTGCCGCGGCCGGCATAATAGTGGCCAATCCTGGCCGACCGCTCGCCGGGATTAAAACCCACAAACACCAGCCTCAACCCGGGGCGCAAATAGTCTGGCAAATCAGGGTACACTCAGTTTCCTTGTCACAAAAGCCGCAGGAACATTCGACGATAGGGCTAAGTGGTTGCAGATTTCTTCGCGGCGCACTCCCGGCAACAGGCCACAAACTCCTGGAAGATTTGCAACTGCTCGGGATGCCCGCTGAACATCTCCTCAGGATGCCATTGAACGGCCAGAAAGAATGGGTAATCCTCTGCCAGTTCAACCGCCTCGACCAGGCCGTCTTCAGAATGGGCCGTAACCTTCAGGCCCCTGCCCAGGCGTTTGATTGCCTGGTGATGAAGGCTGTTCACCGCACAGCTTCCTGCCACAAACCCGTGCAGAACGCAATCAGGATCGGTCACAGTGATGGAATGCGTGGTCGCGCTCCGGCTTCCCTGCTGTTTGTGATCGCGTTCGAGCGCCGTGTCACCTTTCAGGTCCTGGTAAAGCGTCCCTCCGAACCGCGTGTTGATGGTTTGAATCCCGCGGCAGATACCCAGAATCGGCAACCCGGCCTTGAGTCCACGGTCGAGGAGGGCTATTTCAAAATCGTCGCGCGCGCGATTGATCTTGACGTTTTCGTACTTTTTCCGCTCGCCATAGAGTTCCGGGTCGATGTCTTCCCCGCCCGCCAGAAGGATTCCGTCAAAATCTCCAGATGAGGCCAGCCCGTTCCCCGGAGGCATAATCATCTCGATTTCATCGGGTCTCGCCCCGGCGGCCACCAGGGCCTGAAAATAAAGAGACGTCTGTCCCTTCACTTTTTCCTTTTCCGGTATGGAAAGCGCAATCTTCATTGGCCCGAAATCCGACCACCTTTGGAGACCTTCCCTCGCCGGCAGGTCCGGGGTCGGCAACTGTATTTTCCCTTGACAGGGCCAGCCGATTCAAGTAGAAACATAATTATGCGTGTGATGCATAAATATTCCTATCGGACGGGGCAGTGAAGGCAATAACGGCGGCGGAATCCTTCAGCACGGCGGGCAAACACGAGGCTTCATCCAGAGTCGTTCGGGTGGCCGTAGCCGGCGCGACAGGCTACGCGGGACTGGAACTGCTTCGCCTGCTGGCCCGCCACCCTCAGGCCCGCGTGACGCATCTGCTGTCATCCGGACGGGACGGGAAAAAAGAATTTCCCATTGAGGATTCGCATCCTTCTCTTCGGGGGAAATTCTCGGCTCCCTGCCAGCCACTTTCCGTGGAGGCGCTGCCACCTTCTGAGGTGGACATGGTTTTTCTAGCGACGCCTCACCAAACCGCTCTTGAAATCGCTCCCCGCCTCCTGGAACGTAACCTTCGCGTGGTGGACCTGAGCGCCGCCTTCCGTCTGAAAGATGCCGCGGCTTATCCACGGTGGTACGGTTTCGAGCACGACGCTCCTGCGGAACTGGAAGAAGCTGTTTATGGTTTGACAGAACTGAATGCGGAGGACATCCGGAAAGCACGCCTGGTAGCCAATCCCGGCTGCTACGCCACCTCGGTGATACTGGCGCTGGCTCCCGCGGTCGAGAGGGGCTTGCTTGACATAAACGCGGGCGTCATCTCCGACTCAAAATCAGGTGCCAGCGGAGCGGGCCGCGGAGTGAGCGAAAAGCTTCACTTTGTGGAAGTGAATGAGAACTGCCGCGCCTATGGACTTTTCAATCACCGGCATGTGCCGGAGATGCTTCAGGCGCTGAACCTGGCAGAGAAGGATTTTACTTTCACTCCCCACCTGCTTCCCATTACTCGGGGGATTTTGAGCACCATCTATGTCCGCCTGGCGAAATCTCATACACATGAGGAGGTGGTTGCCCTTTACAACGACTTCTACGCCGGGGCACCTTTTGTCCGCGTGTTGGGTTCCGGCGTTCCGGAAATTCAGTCCGTTGCTCAGACCAATTTTACTGACATTGGCTTCTCCCTCAACTCTGACGGGGTGCGCATGATTATCGTATCCGCGCTCGACAACCTGACAAAGGGAGCGGCAGGGCAGGCCATCCAGAACATGAACCTGATGTATGGCTTTGCCGAGGGAACGGCACTGACGTGAAAATTGTTGTCAAGGTAGGAGGGCAAGCATCGGAAGAACACTTTCGGCGGCAGCACCTGGCGCGGCAGGTCGCCGGATTGGCCAGTGCCGGCCACCGCGTAGTGGTGGTCCACGGCGGAGGCAAGGCGCTAACGCAAACGCTCCAGCGACTGGGCATTGAAACAGTGTTCCACAACGGCCTGCGTGTCACCGACGCTGCAACTCGCGACGTCGCCTTGATGGTTCTGGCTGGGATCATCAACAAGCAGTGGGTGGCCGAACTTGAAGGACAGCGCCAGCCCGCATTGGGAATCTGCGGCGGCGACGGGAAACTGGTGACGGCGCGCCGGCTGACGGCTACCGCGAACGGAACCAAAAAGGATTTGGGATATGTTGGTCGTCCGACAAAAATCAACACGGCGATTCTCAACCTGGCTTTTTCAAAAGGGTTTGTTCCCGTCGTGGCAAGCCTGGGGCTCAGCGCTTCCGGCCAGTATCTCAACATCAACGCCGATGACCTTGCAGCGGCGCTGGCGACCGCCCTTGAAGCTGACCGGCTGCTTTACCTCACCGAGTCCGGCGGCGTCTGGGACGCAAAGAAGAAGGTGCTGCCACTGGTCCGGCTCAGGGACATCCAGAGCCTGATTCACAAAGGCACCGTGCGCGACGGAATGATTCCCAAGCTACGGTCTTGCGCACGAACCATTCAGCACGGCGTCCATGAAATCGACATCATTTCTCCGGACGAACAAAACTCTTTGCTGAGAACCGTCATCAAACGTGAAAGCGTGGGAACAAGGATCGTAAGGTCATGATGAGCTACGAACAGATTGCAGAACTCGAAGAACGTAGGCTGGTTCCCACCTACAAGCGCCTGCCCTTTATGGCTGTCGATGGCGATGGTTGCTATCTCATCGACGACAAGGGGAAAAAGTATCTCGATTTCCTGGGCGGGCTGGGCGTCAATGCCCTCGGGCACGCGCACCCGGAAATGATGGGCGTGTTGCGCGATTCTTCCGAGAACCTGCTCCACGTTTCAAATCTCATTTACCATCGCTTTCAGGCCCCGCTGGCTGACCAATTGGCAAAACTCTCCGGTCTTGACCGCGTTTTCTTTGCCAACACGGGCACGGAAGCCGTCGAGGCCGCTCTCAAACTGGCACGTGCTTTTGGCCGCCGGCATTCCGAGGAACGGACCGGGATACTGGCCATGGAAAACTCATTCCACGGCCGCACCATGGGTTCACTGGCCGCCACCTGGCCGGAAAAATATCGCAAGCCCTTTGAACCCTTGCCGGCGGGCTTCAGGTTTATCCGCCAGAATGACATCAGCCACCTCAAGAGAAACTTTTCGCCCGACACGGCCGCCTTGCTGGTTGAGGTGATTCAGGGCGAAGGTGGCGTAGTGGAACTCGACGAAGAATTCCTGAAGACCGGCCAGGAATTGTGCCGCGAGCACGGCGCTCTGTTCATCTGCGACGAAATCCAATGTGGGCTGGGCCGCACGGGAAGCTACTTTGCCTATCAACAGATGGGTCTCAAGCCGGACGTCGTCCTGGTGGCTAAGCCATTGGCCGGAGGGTTGCCACTGGCGGCCATTCTGGCACGCGATGAGGTCGCACAGGCGTTCCACCCCGGCATGCACGGCAGCACCTTCGGCGGCGGGCCGTTGCAGTGCCGCATGGCACTGAAATTCCTCGAAATTCTCCAGCGGCCGGAATTCCTGCAGCATGTCCGCCAGGTGGGCTCACATTTTAAGAACCAATTGTTCAATCTCCAGAAGGAATTACCCGTCATTCGCCAGGTCCGCGGCCAGGGGTTGATGCTTGCCGCGGAACTCTCAATCCCCGGCAAGGAAATCGTCCAGCAGGGAGTGGAAGCCGGTTTCCTGTTCAATTGCACACAGGAACAGGTCTTGCGGTTTCTCCCTCCTCTGGTTATCCAGCAGCAACATGTCGATGAATTAATCGATGTGCTGCGCTCGATTTTAATTTCTGTTTCAAGCATTGAAAAGAAGGGGGTGCGCGCATGACGCCCGTCGTAACTATGGAAAAACAAGAACACCTCAGTGTCCATGATTTAGTAGCGGACCAGGACCTTAACGCAAATGATGTCCGCATGATTTTCGACCTCGCCGGGCGCGTGAAGGCGTCGCCGGCGTCCTATTCAAAGGCACTCGCCGGAAAACAACTGGCGATGATCTTTGAGAAGCCGTCGCTCCGCACCCGCGTGACCTTTGAAGTGGGCATGACCAGCATGGGCGGATTTGCCATTTATCTGGACCATTCCAAGCCGCGGCTGGGAGAGCGGGAGTCAATCAAAGATGTGGCCCGCAACCTTGACCGCTGGGTGGACGGCATCGTGGCCCGCACTTTCTCCCACCAGTCCGTCATTGAGCTGGCTGAGAACGCCTCCATCCCCGTGGTGAATGCCCTCACGGACCTTCTGCACCCCTGTCAGGCGCTTGGCGACTATTTCACCCTTTCAGAAAAGTTCGGCCACGTGAAAGGCCTGAAGGTGGCTTTCATCGGCGACGGCAATAACGTGTGCCACTCGCTGATGCTGACCGGCGCCAAGTTGGGCGCAACGGTTCGGGTTGCTACGCCTTCCGGCTTTGAACCCAGAACGGAGATGGTGGACCAGGCCAAAGCCCTGGCCCACACAACCGGTGCAAAGATCGAGCTGTTCCGCGATCCGCTGGAAGCCGTCGCCGGTGTACAGGCAGCTTATACCGACGTCTGGGCCAGCATGGGCCAGGAATACGCAGCGCATCTTCGCACTCAGGTCTTTGCCCCGTATCAGGTGACGGAAAACCTGCTGCAGACCGCAGGCCCCGAAACCGTTTTCCTCCACTGCCTTCCCGCGCACCGGGGACAGGAAGTCACCGATGCCGTCATCGATTCGTCCAGGTCTCTCGTCTACGATCAGGCTGAAAACCGGTTGCACGTCCAGAAGGCGCTGCTCCTGCTGCTGATGCAGTCGCATTGAGCTTGGAAATGGACACCATCACGCAGATTCCGCCGGAGGCACTGGTGACGGAGTTCGAGTCAAGGGAGAAGCCCAAATTGCCTCTTCTCCGCAAAGCTCGTCTCAGTGATGTCCCTTCCCTCTTCAAACTGATCCATCAGTACGCGGAGGAGGAGGTGATGCTTCCCCGCGCCCTCCCGGAACTTTATGAGAACATCTGGGAGTTTACCGTGGCGGAGAAAAACGGCCAGCTTGCCGCCTGCGGAGCACTCCGCCTGTATAACGAAGAGGTGGCGGAGATCCGTTCCCTGTGCGTAGACCCGAAGCAAAAAACTTCGGGGCTGGGCCGGGCGATTACCAGCCAGTTGATGCACGAGGCAAGAGACTTGGGACTGAGAAGGGTCTTTGCGCTCACGGTGGTTCCTGATTTCTTCTCGAAGATGGGCTTCTATCCCGTCGAACGCGGCGCGCTGCCCCAAAAAGTGTGGCGTGACTGTCTGCAGTGCGAAAAGTATTTCCGCTGTGACGAAGTGGCTGTCGTGTTTGACGTCGCAAGCCTGGGCTTCGGAAACGCTGATGGGCCTTCCGAAACCGGGTGATCACGGCAGGATCAAGAGGGTATGTCCCCGCCACCCGCCGCCGGCTGGACATCTTCATCAGGCTCGATGCGGCCCCGTCCCGCAAAATAAACAATCACCATCCCCAGAGTCGCTCCAATCGTGTCAATTCCGGAATCTACAATCGAGGGACCGCGGCCGGGTACGAATCTCTGATGAAACTCGTCAGTCAGCGAGTAAAGCCCTGCCAGCAGAATGCAGGCCAGGGCCTTTCGCGGGTCCCAGGAGCCGCGGTGGTCATCACCCAGTGCGTGATAAAGGAAAATGGCAAAAATGGAGTACTCGGTCAAATGGCCGAGCTTCCTGAACCCAAAAGCAAGAAAATGGAACGAGTGGCGTGAAACTTCCACGTGAAGGATGGCCAGAATATCACGTAACAGGTTGTTGGTGAACGATGACCCGAAAGTCCTGGTGGACAGGTAGAAAATGAGTCCGGCCCAGACGATGACGGGGACCCACCACAGGAAGGTCCGTAATCGCGTTGCATGCCCGGCGCTTGGAAGCGGGCTATTCGAGGCGATAGTTGGGAGCCTCCTTGGTGATAATAACGTCGTGGACGTGGCTCTCACGCAAGCCAGCGGATGAAATCCGGATAAACCGTCCACGCTGCTGAAGTTCGGGGATGGTGGGACAGCCAGAATAACCCATGCCGGACCTCAGCCCACCTACGAGTTGCTGCACCATATCGGCCAGCAGACCTTTGTAAGGCACGCGGCCCTCAATGCCTTCCGGAACCAGCTTTGAGGTGGAATCTTCCTGGCCGTAGCGGTCTCTGGATCCCTCCTGCATTGCCCCCAGTGACCCCATCCCGCGGTAGGACTTAAAAGTCCGTCCCTGGTACAGGATCGTCTCCCCGGGACTTTCCTCAGTGCCGGCAAAAAGGCTGCCTATCATCACCACGCTTGCCCCGGCGACAATGGCCTTTGTGATATCGCCCGAAAACTTGACGCCGCCATCCGCAATCAGCGGAACGCCGGCTTCGCGGGCTGCTCGCGCGCATTCCGAGATGGCGGTGATCTGGGGTACGCCCGCGCCCGAAACAACTCGTGTGGTGCAGATGGAACCCGGCCCGATTCCTACCTTGACAGCCGCAACGCCGAGATGGATCAGATCGCGGGCTCCCTCATAGCTGGCCACATTGCCGGCGATCACTTCGGCATCGGGTAGATTCTGTTTGATGGTCTTCACAGCCTCCAGCACCCGCTCGGAATGGCCGTGGGCCGTGTCCACGACGATGACGTCCGCCTGGGCACGAGCGAGTTCCTGCGCCCGTTCCAGGTAATCCCCCGTAACTCCGACAGCCGCTCCCACTCTCAACCGGCCGTGCGAATCTTTCGCCGCGTGGGGATATTGGATCTTTTTCTGAATGTCTTTGACGGTGATGAGCCCCTTCAGCATGTAGTTCTCATCCACTACAGGAAGCTTTTCAATCCGGTGCTGATGGAGAATCCGCTCCGCTTCATCCAACGTGGTTCCCACGGGAACCGTGATCAGGTTTTCCCGGGTCATCCGTTCTTCCACTTTCAGGTCGGTGCGGGTTTCAAAACGCAGGTCACGGTTGGTAAGGATGCCTACCAGCTTGCCATCTTCCGTAACGGGCACGCCGGAAATCTTGTAGCGGGCCATGATCTCGAGTGCTTCGGCAATCTTTTGCCGGGGACCGATGGTAACAGGGTCAACGATCATGCCGCTCTCAGAGCGCTTCACTTTGTCCACTTCACCTGCCTGCCGGTCAACCGGCAGTGTGCGATGAATAATTCCCATGCCACCCTGCTGCGCCAGCGCAATGGCCAGACGCGATTCCGTCACAGTGTCCATGGCGGCACTGACGATTGGAATATTTAGCGTAATTTTCCCGGTCAGTTGCGTGCGGGTGTCGGCTGTGAGCGGCAAAACGCCCGACCGGGCGGGCATAAGGAGAACGTCATCAAATGTGAGTCCTTCGAGGATGGGACCATCAAGCATGGCGCCTCTTGGTAAGTTCCTTTCTAAGAGGTAAAGATTCAATTCTAGTTGCCTTCAACAGGAGCGTCAAGGAAAGGCTCAGCAGTTAGACGGCAGGCTGAATCTCCAACAGG